>OLLJ01000300.1_pt1 | contig 32666 bp, 27 predicted proteins | sample 1604521 | NCBI WGS metagenome assembly OLLJ01 (sample SAMEA104055714, study PRJEB20765) | soil metagenome | isolation source: soil
GTGTGGGTGGAGAACGACGACATCAACCTGACCGGGTTCATCAACCCCGCGCAGTACACGGCGGCGGAGGTGTGGAAGACCCACATGGCCGATTTCTTCGATTACACCAGCGAACCGCTCAAGACTCAGCTGTTGGCGTTGGACGAGCGTGACGCATCGCCACGCTTCGGCAAGATCGACTATGACGTCGACGGGAAGCTGATCGGGAGCTGGTTCCGAGTCGGCTCGGGGGGATACGGCGGCGGCCCGCAGATGCAGGAAGGCTATTGGGACGGCCACCTGGCGATCGTTCCCGACGGCAACGACCCCGCGCAGGCCGATGTGTCCTTCGGTAACTACCAAGGCAAGCCACAACAGTTCGCAGTGGTAGGGAACACGCCCGACCCGGCAACCGTGAGCACATCAACCGGGCTGGTGAAATACGAGCTAGGTCAGATCAACACGTTCTCCGGTGTGACCGGCAAGCAATGGGATGGCACGAGTTACATGCCGCACCTGCGAACCAAAGCCGGCACCACTGTGCTCGGTACCGTCCTCATGCAGCTGACCGATACGCGCAGCCTGAAAGTCGAAATCTTCCCGGGCAAACATACGAGCCAAGTGAGCGGCTTCGATGCCCAGGCCGTGATGTTCGAGCGCTGACCCCGCTGAATTGAGCGGCCTAGCTGGCTTCGACGGCAACCTTGATGCGCTGCGCGAATGCGTCGACGTCCTTCGCCGCCGCCTTGCGCGCGGAGCCGACGATCACCTTGCCGAAGCCGTGGCCGACGAACGTGTTGAAGATGGTGACCTTCGTCTGCGCGTCACCGACCGCCTCGAGGTCGTACCCGCCCTCGGGAATCGTGATGAGGTTGCTTGACCGCTCGGCCCAACGGATCGTCGTCGGCGCCTGCAAGCCGGTGATCTCGAAGCGGCGGTTGGTCTTGATACCCGCGTCCTTGGCCTTGCTCACGAACACCGTTCCGATCGCAGTCGGACCGTCAGGCTCTTTGCGGATCTCCAGAACCCGCGGACTGAACGTCGGATCGTTGGTGCCGGCCGCGAGGAACTCGAACACCTCTGCGATCGGTCGATCGATCACTGCGGAGCCGCTGTACTCACCGGGCATCGGAGTCTCCTCATTCAGTTGGCTGGCTGAAACCCTAACCCGGTCGCGCTGCTACTGGACATTTGAGTAGTTCGAGACAACCATCTACGTTGCGGCAGCTCTCGACGGCGTCGCACCACCGACGTCCAGAAGGGCTACTCGCATGTGGGCACAGCTCATCAAAATGCAAATGCTTCCAGGCCCGGACGGCGAGCTGCTGAGCTTGTTCGACCAGGTGCGAGAAATCGAACAGCAAGGTTCGGGCCTGTTGCAGACGCTGATCATGCAGGATCAGAAGGATCCGACCCAGGCGTACGTGCTGGTTGTATTCGAGTCCGAGGAACACGCGCGGGCCCGCGAGGCGGATCCAGCACGGCAAGAGGCAATGAAGTCGGTGCAAGCCGCGATGGGCGCAGTCTTCGGCGCGCCACCCGAGTTCGTCGACCTGACCGTCCTGGCGGACGTCCGGCCGTAAAGCACGGCACGCAAGTGCGAGTCAGTGTGCTACATGTCCCGGCGGCGTGGCGTCGTCCCCGAGATTGACTCGACGCGTCTCAAGTCGAGCTTCGCGTTCCAATCGGCCGATGAGATCGGTGGAGCCTCCGACGCACCTCCAGTCGTCGTCCCACAACGTGGAGACCAACCACGAATGGTCGGCAGGGAACATCAACGCCGGGAGCGGACCCTTCCACGATGAACGATCCGCCCAGCTAGCTGCTTGGTGCGGTCCGGCCTCAACGATGACGTAAGGCCATCGCGCGTAGAGCGACACCATCGGGACGTCGTGAAAGACAACGTCGTCGACACCGGTATCGAGGTAGCCCAACCACCACGGTTGGTCCACAGTCTGTTCGCTCAATAGCGCCAGCAGCGCGCGATCGTGCTCGTCGTGGTCGTGTGGGACGACGATGGTGGCGTACGCCTCGAAGATCGGCGGGATCGCCGACGTGATGGTCAGGCCAGTGGCCGTGCCCTCTTCGATCCAGGCGATCTCAGCTGCATCCCCGATCCGCCAGCTGCGCCCATCCTTGCTGCGCTCAACGTTCATCCAACTACCTTCACAGCTCATGGCCTAGCCTCGCTATCGACGGCGCTTTGGCGAGCGATCGTTGAAATCGCGGCAGATGCAGTCTCCCGAGGAGATGAGTCTCGTGCCAACAGCTTTGCTCGAGACGAAGCTCTTCGTCCCGAGACCGCGACATGGTCTGGTGCCACGTCCGCGACTGAGCGAGCGGCTCAACCATGGCACCGCTTCGAAGCTGATGCTCGTGTCGGCGCCGGCCGGCTTCGGTAAGACCACGTTGTTGGCCGAATGGCTGGCGACGCGATCCGCCGCGCCGACCGATGAGCGACAGGCGGCGTGGTTGTCACTCGACCCGCGCGACAACGACCCGGCGGTGTTCTGGCCGTACTTCGTCGCCGCGCTACAGACAGTGTCACCGGGTGTGGGCACAAGTGCGGTTGCGCTTCTCGAGTCGGCTCGGCCAGTCGCGATCGAGGTGGTGCTTACCGATCTGCTCAACGACCTCGACGCACTGCCGAACGACGTCATTCTCGTGCTCGACGACTACCACGTGATCGATGGCCAAGAAGTGCAGGCCGCGATGGAGTTTCTGCTCCACCATCTGCCCTCGAAGCTGCACTTGGTGATCGGCAGCCGGGCTGACCCCGCGTTGCCACTCGCCCGGTTGCGCGCGCGTGGTGAGCTCGTCGAGATCCGTGCCGCCGAATTGCGTTTCACACTCGATGAAGCTGCGGCTTACCTCATCGAATCGATGGGGTTGGCGCTCACCGCACCGGACGTCGCGACCTTGGAGGGGCGTACCGAAGGCTGGATCGCCGCGCTGCAGTTGGCCGCGTTGTCGATGCAAGGTCGTGACGACGTCACCGGCTTCATCGCTGGATTCGCCGGCGACGACCGCTACATCGTCGACTACTTGGTCGACGAGGTCCTTGATCGACAACCCGAAGGCGTGCGAGATTTTCTGGTTCAGACCTCAATTCTGGATCGCCTCAGCGGTCCCCTGTGCGACGCCGTCACCGGTCGCAATGACGGCACGGCCATGCTAAAGATGCTCGACCGCGCCAACCTGTTCGTCGTCCCGCTCGACGACAGTCGTCGCTGGTACCGCTACCACCACCTCTTCGCCGACGTCCTCCAGACCCATCTGTTGGCCGAGCGCGCCGACGCGGCCGACGACCTACACCGCCGAGCAAGCCAGTGGTACGGGCAGCACGCCGAACCATCACCGGCGATACGACATGCGCTGGCCGCTGGCGACGTCGACCGAGCGGCCGACCTCATTGAGCTAGCTATCCCCGAGCTGCGCCGTAACCGGCAGGAAGCCACGATTCGCGGGTGGCTCGACGTCATCCCCGATGAGGTCATCGGGGTCAGACCGGTACTCGCGATCGGTCTCATCGGGGCGTTGATGGCAGTGAACGACTTCGATGCCGTCGAACCCCGCCTCAACGACCTTGAGCGCTGGCTCGAGCCGATCGATGACTCGGCGGGCACCTGGACGCGCCCGCCCGGGATGGTCGTCGTCGACCACTCAGAGTTTCTGCGCCTGCCGGCAGCGGTTGAGCTGTATCGAGCCGCGCTCGCGTTGATTCGAGGCGACGTCCCCGGCACCATCAACCACTCTCAGCAAGCGATCGAGCGGACCACAGAAGGCGACCACGTCATCAGGGCTGGCGCAGCGGCGCTGTCGGGGCTCGCGTATTGGGGCCAGGGCGATCTCGACGCCGCGCTTCGCGGTTATTCGATCTGTGTCGATGGGCTACGTCGGTCGGGCCACATCTCCGACGTTCTAGGCGCCTCGATCGCGGTGGCCGACATCAGCATCACCCAAGGGCGCCTGCGTGATGCGGCGCGCACGTTTGAACAATGCTTGGAGCTCGCCGCCGCTGAGGTCGGCCCACCGCTTCGCGGGACGGCGGACATGCACGTCGGCCTCGGCCGCATCGCGTACGAGCGTGACGACCTGGACGCCGCCGCGCAGCATCTCGAGCGCGCACATGAGCTGGGCGAGCACACCTGGTTGCCGCAGAACCCCTACCGGTGGCGGGTTGCGATGGCGCGATTGCGCGAGGTGGACGGCGACCTCGACGGTGCGTTGCAATTGCTCGACGAGGCGCAACGCGTCTACGTGGGCGACTTCTCTCCCAACGTCAGACCGGTGCCGGCGATGCGCGCCCGAGTGCTCGCGGCGCAGGGCCGGCTGACCGATGCTCTCGCCTGGGCACAGGAGCAGGGCGTGGCGGCCAATGACGAGCCTTCGTACATGCGCGAGTTCGAACACATCACCCTCGCGCGGGTGTTGTTAGCGCAGTCGCGCGCCGCCGATTCAGAGCAACCGTTGAGTGACGTGGCTCAGCTCGTCGACCGGTTGCTGCTGGCCGCCGAAGAGGGAAAACGTGTTGGCAGCGTCATCGAGGTCTTGGTGCTGCAAGCCCTCACCCGACAGGCGGACGGCGACATGCCTGGCGCGCTGGCGTCATTGGAACGTGCACTGATACTGGCCGAGCCCGAGGGATACGTTCGGGTGTTCGTCGGCGAGGGGCCACCCATGGCATCGCTGCTGACAAAGGTCGCGAAACCGCGCGCCGGCAGCGACTACGTGCGTCGGTTGCTCGCTGCATCTCGTCGTCCCGCGGGCCGCCCGGCCGGTGCCCCTATCGGCGGCAACAGCCAACGGCTTGTCGAGCCTCTGAGTGATCGCGAGCTCGACGTGCTCCGGTTGCTCGGGTCAGATCTCGACGGACCAGTCATCGCGCGCGAGCTCTCGATATCGCTGAACACGCTGCGGACGCACACCAAGAGCATCTACGCCAAGCTCGGCGTCACCAGCCGCCGGGCCGCCGTGAGCAAGGGCGCCGAGCTCAGCCTGCTCTAGAGATCACTCCAAAGATCACCAGGTCACTCACCACATGTGGTGATGCCTGCTCACCACATGGGCTCCTAACGTCCGGGCCATGGACAGTCCTAGCCGATACGAGATCCGTCTCAAGGGACACCTTGCTGCGCGCTGGGCGACCCGCTTCGACGGCATGACCCTCACCCGCCAGGACGACGGCACCACCCTCATCGAGGGACCCGTCGTCGACCAAGCGGCACTGCATGGCCTGCTGCACACGCTGCGCGATATCGGCGTCCCGCTGATCTCGGTCACGCAGCTCGACCCGATTGTCGCTCCGACCTTCGACAACCCACCCCCCAAGCACTCACTCACCTAGGAGTTCCGATGGAACGTCTCGCCCGTCTCGTCATGCACCACCGTCGGATCGTCGGCGTTCTTTGGCTGGTGCTCTTGGTCGGCGGCCTGTTCTCGGCCGGTCAGCTCAAGAACAAGTGGTCGCTTGACTTCTCACTGCCCGGGCAGCCGGGTGACAACGCGCAGCGGCAGCTGATCGACACGTACGGCGTCAGCTCGATCGACACCTACCTCGCAACCGTCACCGTGCCCGACGGTCAGACCGTCGAGGCCGACCAGTCCGCGGTCGCGGCCGTCATTGCAACTTCGGTCGCGGATGTTCCGAACGTGAAGTTGCGTGCCGTCGACTTCGCCAGCACCGGCGACAAGAGCTTCATCACCGACAACGGCCGGACGACGTATGCGCTGATCCAGGCGCCTATCCCCACGGCTGTCGGGCCGACGCTTCAGAGCCAACTCGACCCGGCATTGCACAAGGCTGCTGCGACAGCCGGCTTCGACAGTGGCCTGACTTCCTACGGTTTGCTCGCCGCAGGCAACAGCAGTGGTGGCACGAGCGTGCTGCTCGAGACGGTGCTCGGCGGTTTGGGCGCTCTCATTGTGCTGCTCTTCGTGTTCGCGTCGTTCCTTGCGGTGTTGCCGCTGATGATCGCCGCAGTGTCGGTACTGACGACGTTCATGTTGGTGCTCGTGTTGACGACGTTCACCGACGTCAACATCATCGTGCAGTACCTCATCGCGCTCATCGGCCTCGGCGTCGCGATCGACTACTCGCTGCTCTTGGTCTCGCGGTGGCGTGAAGAACGTGCGCACGGGCGTAGCAATGAAGACGCCGTTGTCGCGGCCATGAAGACGGCCGGTCATGCGGTGTTCGCATCCGGAGTGACCGTTGCGATCAGTTTGCTCGCGTTGCTCATCGTTCCGGTGCCTGCTCTGCGCAGTATGGGAATTGCCGGCATGCTCATCCCGCTGGTGAGCGTGTCCGCCGTCCTGACTTTGTTGCCTGCGCTGTTGTCGAGCATTGGCCCGCGCGTCGACTACCCCCGCATTCGCAAGGAGAGTGCGGCGTCACGCGGCTGGTCTGCGTGGGCCCGTCTCATCGTCAGGCACCGGTTCGTTGCAGCGGTAGCCGCGGTGGTCGTCCTCGGCGTCCTCATCGTGCCGGTGTTCAGCCTCAAGCTCGGCGCCTCGGGTGTCAGTTCGTTGGCGCGTAGCGGACCGAGCTACAGCGCGTTGCAAACTCTGACCGATGGTGGCATTGGAACTGGCGCGTTGACTCCGATCGAGGTGCTGGTGCCGGCGAACGACGCAACGGCTGCTGCCAATGCCGCTCGAGGCGTCGAGGGTGTCCAGACCGCCGTAGTCGGGACCATCGTCGGCGACCGTGCGCTCGTAGACGTCCTGCCTTCTGACGCGACCGTCAACAGTGCCGGTTCGGCTCTGGTCGGCGACGTCCGGAGCGCTGTCGAGAAGGCTGTCGGCGGCAAGGTCGGTGTGACCGGTGTCGGGGCGAGCGTCGAGGACTACCGCAGTGCGGTGTATTCCAAGTTCCCGTACGTGCTCATCTTGATCTCGGTGATCACGTTCTTGCTGCTGGTCCGCACCTTCCGGTCGGTGCTCTTGCCGCTCAAGGCGGTGTTGCTCAACCTGATCTCGCTGAGCGCCGTCTTCGGGTCGGTGGTCTTCTTCTGGCAGCAGGGTCACGGGTCGGGCGCGTTGTTCGGCGTCTCGCCCACCGGCGCCATCAACTTCTGGCTCCCCGTGGTGATCTTCGCGTTCCTGTTCGGGCTCTCGATGGACTACGAGGTCTTCATCCTGTCCCGGATGCGCGAGGAGTACGACCGCACCGGAAGCACGTCGGCGGCAGTCATCACCGGCATCGGTCGGACCGGCCGGCTCGTGACCTCCGCGGCGCTGATCCTCTTCTTCGCCTTCTCTGCGCTGGCGTCGTCGCCGGGCACCGACGGGAAGATCATCGGAACAGCGCTCGGGGTCGGCATCCTCATCGATGCCACCATTGTTCGGGCACTCCTGGTGCCTGCACTCGTGAGCGTCATGGGTCGGTGGAACTGGTGGCTGCCTAGCTGGATCGCCCGTGCCCTGTTCGTGAAGATGCCGACGCCTTCGGCTCCCGACACACAGCCGGAATCGGAGCGGGTGCCCGTCGCAGTGAGCTAAGAAGTCGCCCGGCTACGCACGTTCGTCCCGCCATCCGCGGGGCGAACGTGCGTTGTCGTGTCAGACTCCCAACCACGCGCCGCGAACCTCCGAGCGCCCTGCGAAAGGGATGGGAGTACCGAACGGCTGCCGACACCGCGGTGGAGCTTGAGTCGCCCGCGCTAGTCCGCGTCGGGTGGGGGTTCATCTCGCTCTACACACTGGCCTACATGAGCACCTGCCTGGTGTTCCTCGCGCCTGTGCTCGTGACGCTGGCATTGAAGGTCAACTCCCTCGTCGGCATCACGAAAGCACCAGACAGCTTGGCCCTAGTCACCGGCGTGGGCGCCTTGTTGTCGGTGGTCGGCAATCCGTTCTTCGGCCGCATGAGCGATCGCACCTCGTCGTCGTTCGGCATGCGGCGACCATGGCTGGTCATCGGACTCGTGGGCGGCTCGCTCGGCATCCTCATCGTCGCCCTGGCACCGAACATCGCGGTAGTCCTGCTCGGCTGGTGCATCGCCCAGCTCATGTTCAACGTGCTGCTGGCAGCTCTCGTAGCCGTGCTGCCAGACCAGGTGCCCGTCACTCAACGCGGAGCGGTGTCCGGCGTCCTCGGCGTTTGTTTACCGGTCGCATCGGTGAGCGGCACATTCGTCGTCCAACTGTTCGCCGGCAATCAGCTCGAAATGTTCATGCTGCCGTGCGCGATCGGCGGGTTCTTCATCCTGCTGTTCGCGCTCACGTTGCACGATCGCCGGTTGGTGAAAGTAGAGAAGCCGGCCTGGTCGCTGCGCGAGCTCGCCAGCACGTTCTATATCGATCCGCGAAAGTGCCCCGACTTCGCCTGGGCGTTCGCCAGTCGTTTCATGTTCGTGCTCGCGTACGCGTTTCTCGTTACGTACCAGGCGTACTACCTGCTCGACAAGATCGGCAGTGCCGAGCACGCCGTGCCCCGGCAGATCTTCCTCGGCACGCTCGCACAATCGGGCGTGCTCATCGCCGCGTCCGTCATCGGTGGGCATCTCTCTGATCGCACCGGCCGCCGAAAGATCTTCATCCTGATCGCGGCCACCGTGTACGGCTTGGCACTATTCGCTATCGCCGTCGCGAGCAACTTCAACGGATTCCTGATCGGTATGGCCATCAGCGGGCTCGGCTTCGGCATGTATGGCGCTGTCGACTTCGCGCTCGTTGTCGACGTGCTGCCCGACAAAACCAACGCCGCCAAGGATCTAGGCGTGTTCAACATGGCGGGCGCGCTGCCGTTTTCGATCGCACCGGCGATCGCGCCGGTGATCCTGTCGATCGGCAATGGCAGCTACGGCACGTTGTACGCCGTCGCCGGGGTATGCGCCATCATCGGTGCCGTCTCAATCCTGCCGGTAAAGCGCGTCAGATGAACTGAAGGCTTGCACTGCGCGCTACCGGGCCTGGCCAGCGGAGGAGTCGGAGCGGGAGGCAGTGGCAACTAAATCTGTGGCTGGTTCGAAAAGTCCGGCCATTGGCTCTTGCTCTGAAAGTACTCAGGCGCAGCCGGCTGCTCGGTGAATTCCAGTAACCCGCCAGCCTTGTCCAGCAGGAGCTGGCGAACCTCGGCCGGGGTAGCGAAGAAGAATTCGCGACGTAGATTGACAAAGTTCACACGCTGGATGCTGAACGCTTTGTGCAACTCGTTTTCGAGCGTGATTGCGTCGTTCGAGAAGAACAGGGCGTGCACGTCATAGGGGAAAGGCACGGATGCATCGCCTAGTTCGCGGACTCGGTCCATTGGTTCCAGCCGTCGGGTCATGCCGATCTTGACGATATTCGGCCCGAACGAGCCGACATTGGATATGACGTACACGTAGCCGGCACGGATGTTGGCGATCCGGTAGTCGTTCGCGGCGATCGCCTCGTCGATCTGGGTAAGCCGGCCGGCTAGGTCGGCGACGGCGACCTCGTCGCCGTTCGCCCGCAGAGTTGCCATTGCGCTTTGGTAGTGAGCCTTCTCTTTCTCCAGTCGTTCCCGCTCAGCCGCAAGCTCTTGTTCAGCGCGTCGCTGCTCGCGGAGCAGTTCGCGTTCTTCACGGGCTGCCTCGCGCTCCTCCTGGAGCTTCATTTGGAAGTCGGCCGTCAGCTCAAGTTCGCGAACGCGAAGGGAGTGATAATCGGGGTTGACTCGCATCTCCATGATCACGCCGAGCTTCTCAATAGCCGCGACTGCGGACTCAAGACGTCTGACAGCAGTGCTGATATTGCCCGACCTAAGCGAGCGGACGCAGTTGTCGGCTTCAGCGTTGTAGGCGCGCAGCATCAGCTTGGACAAGTCCGCGACCATCTTCCGGCCCTTAGCGAGTGACCCGGAGAAGGTGAACATATCTGCGGCGAGCACCGCGTGGCCTTCCTTAATGACCGCGTCCATCTCCGCCTCGAGCGCCTGCAGTCGGTCCTTGTATGCCGCCGCGCTCTCCAAGGGATGGTGATAACGGTAAATCCCTACGTCCTGTAATACGCGTTGGTCATCCAGGTCGATGACATCTGAGTCCGTCGGGGTTTGCGTGCGCGCGAGCGCGGCTTCCAATTCGGCGATACGAGCACGCAGTGCGCCAGGGTCGTCGTATCCGTCGGGTGCCGCGCCGATCTGAGGAACCATCGTCGGTGGCGTCACTAACGCCGCGTCTTGCTCAATCACCACCTCAGCCGCAACGCTTGCAAACACAGGCAGAGCGTCGGCGGACTCTGGTGGGCTCTCGATCTCGTCGGGCAGCCACACCTGCCAACCCGGCGGCGGCTCTGGCCAGGTCGGATCGGGTCGCCAGTCGGCAGGCGGCGTCCAGCCAGCGGGCGGACGAGGCCAGCCGGGAGGCGGATTGAACCGCACGGTCGCTACCGTCCCCGTACGCGTACACCGGTGCTGGTATCTGCGGGGCTTAGGTCGAACGGTGACTTCGATAAGGCGGCCCCGAGATGCGTGAGCGTCGCCTGCGCGACGACGTTGGCGAGCGCGAACCGGCTGAATGTTTCCCGGTCGGCCGCAACCACAACCAGGGGCACCTTCTCGGGCAGCCCTGTCGCCGGCGATGTGTGCGAGGTGGTGACCGTCAGTGCAATTGATCGGATCTTGCCAGCCCGGTCGGCCTCTAAGATCTCATGGAGCGTGCGCAGCCCGACCTGAAATACGGCGTCGGCGTAGCGCTCCTTCTGCTCCTTTAGCGGCAGCGAAACCTCGGTGATCTCGTCCTTGACCTTGCCGTAGCGATACTCCTTCACCGTAGGCACGGCGTCCGGGCCTGGAACGGTGACGGCCAGCGTCAGTTCACGGGTACTCAGCTCGAATTTGTGCTCGTATTCGACAGGGAAGATGTCCGGGTAGACGGAATTCGACAACACGATCCCGACGTAGTCCTCGATCGCGGAGGCGACATCGAATGCCAGGTCGTTGATGAGCTTCGACACCTGCTGATTGTGGGCCTCCGCGTCGACTTCCCGCTGCCGGCACTGCTGTCGGTAGTCCTCCTCGGCTCGCGCGAGGCTATCGAGCCGATCCTGTTCGGCTTGCTGACGCCGGCCGTCCTCAGCCATGTAGTCGCTATACATCCGCGTGCAATGCGCATGCCACGCCTGCTGAGTCGTCTCATAGGCCGCGCGAGTCTGAGCGACGAGCTCTTCGTACTTCTTCTTACCGCCGAAAGCGTGGGAGATCCCCGTCGGTGCCGGAGGTACCTGGTAGACCGGCTCAGGCGGATAGACCAAAGGTGGCATCCCAGGAATCGGTGTTGCCAACCCGCCGGGTTCGAACGGTGGATGCTGCGGCTGTAGCTTCAACGAGTCCAGATCGACGAAGTCGTCGACCTCCAGCGTCGAGGCGAGGAGTCCGTCGATCTGCTCGTACTGGTGAGCCAGGTCCGCGTTCAACGCAGCGACTTCAGCCATTCGTGCCTCGACATGTTGCACAGCCGCGACCCTCTGCGCCTCCTTCTGTTGTGCGACGTTCGCTCGTCCAGCCGCCACGGCCGCGCGCTCGGCCGCCAGACGGGTGCGTTGCGCCTCCCGAGCCGCCGCGGCAAACGCGCGACTCGCCGCCGCCGCTTGCTGCCGCCGTCGCTTCTCAGCCTGCTGAGCCTGGTGATTCAGCTCCGCCAAAAACCCCCGTCGCGCCATCTCCGCTCCCTGCCCGTCGAATGCAGCGACGGTAGCGCTGTTTGTTCACAATCGCGAGAGATCTGCAAAGGTAGGCGGTTCGCACCCTCACGCAGCGAGACCCGTTTGATGCCTTCACAGAAGCTCCAAGCCCGCAGTTAGCACGGGTGTCCGGTCAGCCCGGCCTTGGAAATGCAGAACTCGGGGCCGAGCGCCCATTGCTCGCGTGGGCGTCCAAATGACACGGCAGCGAAGCAGGCGACCATCCGCCATGTGACGAGCGGCTCAAGCCGGCGTGGAAGAAGGCGATACCGATCTACCAAACGACGTCGGAGCATCCACCTGACCGTTAATGCGTGATTTCAGGCGAGCAGGCAGCCCGGCGTTGCGTTACCGGATTCCGAGCAGTGCCTCGAAGTCGTCAAGACAGCCTGCAAGGCCAAGCGCAGACGTGAGCTCGTAGTGCTCGATTGCCAACTCAGTGACAACCGGAACCAACCCGGCATGCGTCAGATCTGCCTCACCGGAAACCCATAGCGTGAGTTCGGCTACGGCCGTCGGAGCCTCTGCTCTGAGAGATGCGGCGGGCTTGTCGGTGACCGGCCCACGGACGATTTCCCATGTGACGCGAGCCGCCTCCCACCGTGCTCGACGAGCGGCGACCGCGTCGTCGAGCAGGCCAAGATCCATGCGTTCATCATCTCGCGCCTCGCGCCCTCGGGGTCACTATTTCTTGGTCAGGCTGTAAATCCAGGCGGCGACTGTCACCACGTCCGGCGAGCAGAGGAGCAGGAAGCGCATCGCTCCCATTTCACCGTCGCGGACCCAGCCAGAAGACTTCGTCACAACGAGCAGGCCCGCCACAGCGGTAGGCGCTATGAGCAGGTCACGATGTGCCATGAAGCACCACAGGATCACCAAGACGTGTACCGCGACGATGGCGGCTACCCACAGTTGCCGCGAGTTGCGCTCGCGTTGCTTCCGGTTCTCGATCCGCGCAGCTTCGAGCTGCTCGCGCAGATCGTCGTTCTGGTGCTGCGCCTCACCAACCGAGGCTTCCAGGCGGCCGCGTTCGGTGACTGCGTGAGCGGCCACCGCTTCCTGCTTGTCGGCCCGCTCCCTAGACGTTGCGAACGTTTGATTCATCCGAAGTGCTAGCGCACTGTGTGCAGCGTTGAGCCGGACCTGCCGATGCATGAGCACCCGCGACGAAACGCTCGCCGAGGCGTCGCCGCCTTCGAGGATGGCGTCGAGGGTCTGCGCCACTCGCACGTCCGTGGACGTCGCCACGCCCGCCGCGCTTAGTACCTGCGCAAGCTCTGCGGCAATGGCAGGTGGGTAGCGGCAAGCAAGCGCTTCCGCGGCCTCCTGCGCGAACAGGGTGGCGGTCGCCTCTGCCAACTCGCCGGCCATCGGCGTATCGCCACACCTGGTTAGTAGCGTTGCCAACTGGACGGGCGTCAGCGTCAGCGGCCATTTCGCTTCCGGATCGAGGCGGCGCATCGCCGGACTGAGGCAAGTGTCGATGGTCACGACCCACGCCCCCGGCCATCCGTCAGCGACGCCGTCGCGTCGCCGCGCACGCCAGGCCATCGTCATCGTGTTCGCGTCATGGTCGAGGTTGCTGTCTCCGCGGCCTTTGTCCCGTATCGCAAGAACGTCGGTAAGGACTGCGCGGCATTGCGCGACGGTGGTCTCGTCGAGGTTCCCGTGCGGCCGGCATTCGACACCAACGCCTGCGAGCTTTGCGGGCAGATCAGCAAGCGCCTGTTCGAGGTCGGCCCAGGTCTCGTAGAGGCCCTCCGCAACGGCTGCCGTGAACATGCTCACCGTCATGTTGTCGATCAAGCGGCCGAAAGCGATGCTCTCCTGGGAGCCGAGGGGAACATCGCGATCCACCGAGGCGGCCGACCGTGCGAAGTCGAGGCTGCTCGCCGCTTCGTCGAAGCTGTGGTCCGCCGCAACGACATTCAAGCCGTTCGCCAGTGCGGCTGCTATGAGCTTGCGCATCGGCTCCGCTGTGGACTTTGGCCCTAGCAGTGCTAGCAAGACCGGCGTGTCCAGGATGATCCGCTGTCCTGACATTGAACCGAGCTTCTGCCGGATCGGGTCCTGGTCGCGGCGGGCGACCACCGCGTGCAAGATGCAGCTCGTGACGGTATTCGTCACAAGCTCCGTACCAAACGGGTCCGTCGCGTCGAGAGCGGCGACGGCACAGGCACGGAGGAACTCGACGATTTCTGGTCTGCTGTCCCCGGCGCCGAGCTTGTTCAGCATCGCCGACGTATCCGCAGCCTTCGGTAGCAGTGCGGCAGCGTCAAGAGCTTCTACTTGCCCGGCGTAGGCGGCGCCTCCTTGACTCACCCCGGCGGCGATTGCCGACCGAAGCAGTCGCGCCCAGCGAAGTGCCTGCTGCTCGCCGGGGTCCGACCCGAGCGCCTCTCGTGCCAACATCCGCAGGTCCTCGGCGACGCGCAGATACATCTCGTTGCGCCACGCGCGAGTTCCCTCGGCCTCCAACGACCCGGCGGCGGTCAGCGCCCACACCGGCGAGTCGATGAGAGCATCGGTGCACACGACTACGGAGATGGCCTGTCCTGCGGCCAGTGCCGCTTCGACGCGAAGCTCCGAGATGCCTGCTGCCGGCCCAGAAGCCGTTGAGACCAACAGCTAGTTCCGTAGTGCTGCGAGCCCCGTGCCTCAGTAGCTCGACGATGCCGGCGAGCAGGATTTCTTGTTCGGTGACGGCGCGGCCGTCGTCCATCAGCCGCCCGATGGCGCCGACGACATCAATGGTGTCGGGCGCTGGTTCCGCTTCGGGGTGCTCGACGCGAAGGTCGGGTGTGGTGGTTGTCGCCGCCGGGGGCAGCATCTCGGTTGACATCTGTGGACCCTTTCTGTTGTGGCCTAGTCGTTCTCCAAAATCACCTCCTGCTTGCAATCGCCTACCTGGGGCTCGGGCCGCGTACTACCCGCGTCGGGAAGGTCGTTGGGCCAACGCGCTGCCCGCCGCTGCCTTCTCCGCCCGGGTCGCGCGTGGATCGGTCAAGGTCTTCGCCGCAGCGGACGCTGCGCGCGCCGACGTCTGCTTGTTGTTCCCCGACTGCGCCAGGGCGCTGCCAGCGGCGGACTTCTCCGCGCCGGTTGCACGAGGGTTGTTCAGGGTCCTGGCCGCCGACGATGCGGCGCTCGGGCTAGTCTTCCTGCCGGTCATGCCTACCTCCTCTCGATCTACATGTACGGACAACGTGGTGAAACGGGTACTGCCCCGGTCCTCTTTCGAGGACCGGGGCAGCGCATTACTGTTTATGAACCTGCCGAAGCAACTTCATAACGTCTGTCCTTCGTGAACTCGGTGACATCTTGGCGATCACCGTTGACCTTTCGTGAACACTGAGCGGGACACGTTCATGAACATCTGCAGCTAGCTGCAGCCGCTGGTGCTTCCACATCCTTCGCAGACGTAGCAGCTGCCGGCCGGGCGCATCTTGGTGCCACATCCCATGCACAACGGCGCATCGGCAGCGGTGCCCAACTGTCGCTCGAGCAATTCCGTCGAGCTGTGCACATCGGCGTCCACCGGCTTGGCACTTGCTACCTCAGCCAAGGTGACGGTTGATGGCTTCTCGATCGGCGCCGACTGCGAGATCGAGTCGACGTACTCGAGCTCGTCGTCGATGACAGGCGCGCTGGTGTCGTCGCCGTACTTTGACGCGACCGTCTGCGCCCGCTCGTCCGCGGTGAAGATGCCGAGCTCGGCCCGGTTGTCGTACGACAGGTAGTCGAGCGCGAGCCGGCGGAAGATGTAGTCCATGATCGACTGCGCCATCCGCACGTCGGGGTCGTCGGTCAGGCCGGCCGGGTCGAAGCGCATGTTGACGAACTTCGACACGAACGCCTCGAGCGGCACTCCGTACTGAAGCGCGATCGAGATGGCGATGGAGAACGCATCCATCACGCCGGCCAGCGTCGAGCCCTGCTTGCCAAGCTTGAGGAACACCTCGCCGAGTCCGTCGTCGGGGTAGGAGCCGGCGGTCAGGTAACCCTCGGCACCAGCGACCGCGAACGACACGGTCTGCGACGGACGACGCTTCGGCAGCCGCTTGCGAACCGGCTTGTATTCGGTCGCGACGGCAACTGTTGCGTCGGCCTTCTTCTCGCGTGCGTCGGACAACGGCTGGCCGACCTTGCAGTTGTTGCGGTAGATCGCGAGCGCCTTCAGGCCCATCTTCCAGCCCTGGTAGTAGACCTCTTCGACGTCTTCGACGGTCGCGGTCTCGGGCAGGTTGACGGTCTTCGAGATTGCGCCGGAAAGGAACGGCTGCGCGGCGGCCATCATGCGCACGTGGCCCATCGCGGAAATCGACCGCTCGCCCATCGCGCAGTCGAAGACCTCGTAGTGCTCCTGGCGAAGTCCGGGAGCGTCGACCACGTTGCCGTGCTCGGCGATGTGCTCGACGATCGCCTCGACCTGCTCCTCCTGGTAGCCCAGGTTGCGAAGCGCGCGCGGCACGGTTTGGTTGACGATCTGCATCGAACCGCCACCGACGAGCTTCTTGAACTTCACGAGTGCGAGGTCGGGCTCGATACCGGTCGTGTCGCAATCCATCATCAAGCCGATAGTGCCGGTCGGCGCGAGTACTGAGGCTTGCGCGTTGCGCCAGCCGTTCTTCTCGCCAATCTTCAAACCGTCCTGCCACGACTTCGTTGCTAAGCGCACGACCTCGCGGTCGATGATGCCGACGCTGCGGATCGCGTCGCTCGCCGCAGCGTGCTTGCGCATGACCCGGGTGTGGGCTTCAGCGTTGCGGGCGAAGCCCTCGTACGGGCCAACAATGCCGGCCAGCTCTGCCGACCGCTTGTAGGCCGTGCCCGTCATGAGTGACGTGATGCCGGCGGCCAACGCGCGACCGCTGTCGGAGTCATATGCATGGCCGGTCGCCATCAGCAGTGCGCCGAGGTTGGCGTAGCCGATGCCGAGCTGCCGGAACTTGCGAGTGGTATCACCGATCTTCTCGGTCGGGAAGTCAGCGAAGCAGATCGAGATGTCCATCGCGGTAATGACGAACTCGACGACCTTGGCGAATGAGACCGCGTCGAAGCTGTCGTCGTCTTTCAAGAACTTCATCAGGTTCAACGACGCGAGGTTGCACGAGGAGTTGTCGAGATGCATGTACTCCGAGCAGTTCGCGACGACGACTCCACTGACGATGTAGGAGTGGTTGCGTGGCTCCGTGAGGTTGTAGGTGGTCTCGAAGCCGCGCGACTCGCGCGAAACCATCTTCACTGACTCGTCGACGTTGTATGCCGAGTGGAAGTCAACGACTTGTGCCAACTTCTGCACCTTGGCCGGCACGGAGAAACTGATCAGCGCGGCGTAGTCCCTGATCGAGCGGCCGCTGATGCGTAGGTCGAACGACGGGCCGTCGGAGGAGTACGTCACCTCACTGCCGTCCTTGCGGACGTAGCTGAACGTGTCCTTCTTGGCAGCCTGCTGATAGATCCGCGATGCGATGCCGAGCGATGCGAGTAGCTCTTGCACACCGATCAGCAGTTCCTCGGAGCGAGAGCCGAGGCCGACGTAACGCGTGCCCTTCTCCACCTGGTTGACGACGCAACCGTCAGCGTCGAACAAGCCTTGCAGGAACGAGACGAGTGCGTCTTCGGGAGCCTCGAAAATCGCGTCGGGAACGACCTTGTTCTTCGCTCGGCTCTGAGTGATGCCCATTGCCTCGAGGAACTTGACCACTTCGCGCTTACTCGACCGCAGCTGCAAGGTCCCGTTCGCTTGCACGCTCGGCTTGGCGTCGAAGCCAGTCCACCCGCGCAACGCTTCCTGGTGCCGCGGCAGCACGCTGACCTTGTCGTCGTCCGAGCCGTAGACGGTCGTCATCGTGTCGCCCGTGAGGCAGCCGTCGCCGATCAGCCAGCCGAGGAAGTGCGCGAATTCGTCGTCCCACTTCTGCGGCAGGTTCAGCGTGACTGCGCGCTGGGCGACCTTCACCGCTGCGTCGGGCAGCTGCATCGACGCCATCGGCCGCATCGCCTCGTGGAAGGAGCGCACGACGCGATCGTCGACCTGCAGGTCCTCTGCGTGCACCCACCCGCGGTTACTGGTCCACAGCCGGTGGCCGGGGGTGCAGCGAAGACGCGAGCCATCGGAGAAGCGCAGCTCGAGGATCTCATTCGTGCCGGTGACCATGTAACGCGTCGGGTTGGTAGCAACCACGCGCGCTTCAGCATCGTGCTCAGCTGTGACGTCGTTCGTATAGACGGAGAAGGTCTCGCCAGTTGCAGCCCGCGACACCAGGTCGCCGATACGGATCAAACCCTTGTCGGTAACGACCCGCTGGTCAGCCGGGAAGCACGGGTTCGACGCCGTGATGCGGCCGGTCTCAGGCGTCGTGTGCCAGTCGTTGATCGTGTCGTCGTACTGAATGCCGGGGTCGGCGCACTCCCAAGCCGCCTGCGACATCTTGCGCATCAGTTCTTTGGCGTCGACGGTCTCGATGACCGAGCCGTCGGTGCGTGCTTTGAGCCCGAACTCCTTGCTCTGCTCGAACGCGCGCATGAACTCTTCGTTCACGCGCACCGAGTTGTTGGCGTTCTGGTACTGCACGCTCGACATGTCGCGGCCGCCGAGATCCATGTCGTAGCCAGCGTCGCGCAGCACGCGGATCTTGTCTTCCTCGCGGGCCTTGGTCTCGATGAACTCTTCGATGTCGGGGTGGTCGACGTCGAGAATCACCATCTTCGCCGCACGCCGTGTCGCGCCACCCGACTTGATCGTGCCCGCACTTGCGTCCGCGCCGCGCATGAACGAGACCGGACCACTCGCCGTCCCGCCTGAGGACAGCAGTTCTTTCGACGACCGGATGCGTGAGAGGTTGACCCCCGAACCCGAACCGCCCTTGAAGATCATCCCTTCTTCCTTGTACCAGTCGAGAATACTGTCCATTTTATCATCAACTGCGAGGATAAAACACGCACTCACCTGCTGCGGGGCACTTGTACCGACATTGAACCAGACGGGCGAATTGAAGCTGAACACCTGATGCAGCAAGGCGTACGTGAGCTCGTGCTCGAAGATCGTGGCGTCGTCGACGGTGGCGAAGTAGCCGTTGACCTGGCCGGCCTTCACGTAGGTGAGCACCACTCTGTCGATCAGCTGCTTGAGCGACCATTCGCGCTGCTCAGTGCCGACCGCACCGCGGAAGTACTTGGTGGTGACGATGTTGGCGGCGTTGACCGACCAGGAATCGGGGAACTCGACCCCACGCTGCTCGAAGTTGATCGTGCCGTCTCGCCAGTTGGTCATGACGACGTCGCGACGCTCCCAGGTGACCTCGTCGTAGGGGTGCACACCGGGCTTGCTGTACAGCCGCTCGATGGTCAGCCCCCTCCGGCTGGCCACCTTGTTCGAGCCCGCTGAAGCGTGTCGCGTCGTCTCCGTCATACCTATCTCCTCCACTTGTTCAACACCGCCAACGACTGCCGGATTTCCCCCCCGGCGGGGTTCGTTTTTGTTTGCCTGTTAGGGCTTTGCGGCCTCGGTCACGGCCGCGGATTCGGGCTTGTTCTGCAGGTCGCGCTCGGCGCGTAGCAGGGCAATCTCGGCCTCGAAAGCTTCGAGTGAATCGAACCCGCGGTAGACCGACGAGAAGCGCACGTAGGCCACGTCGTCGAGCTCGCGCAGCGGCCCGAGTACGGCCAGACCGACGTCCTGGCTGGAGATCTCGCTACAGCCGGCCGCGCGCAGATCGTCTTCGACCCGCTGAGCCAAGAACGCGAGTGCGTCTTCGTCGACCGGCCGCCCTTGGCAGGCCTTGCGCACCCCGCTAATCACCTTGGCGCGGCTGAACGGCTCGGTCACGCCCGATCGCTTGACGACGGCGATCGCCGCGGTCTCGAGGGTGGTGAAGCGGCGCCCGCATTCGGGGCAGGAGCGGCGGCGGCGGATCGCGGTGCCGTCATCGGCGACCCGGCTGTCGATCACGCGGCTGTCAGGGTGGCGGCAAAAGGGACAAAACATGCCCCTGCCCTCCTCGCCTGTGGACTCAACTGTGGGAAAGGTGTGCGCAAGCCGCCTTCGGCTTGGGACAACCGCCCACTAATTGTGGATAGTTACAATCATGTAAGACACAAGATGTAGTGGCGAACGTAGTCCCGCCGACCAGCCGTTGGCAAGGGTTGCGCAACATCGCAGGCCGGACGGCGTGTCGCGGGCGCGGTCGGCGAGCTGGCGGCTCTCACGACGCTGGCGGTGGTCATCTCAGGACGGCAGCGCGAGGAGTTCGCCGGCCGCGAGCTCGGCGTTCGGCAGCTTGTTCAGGCTGATGATGCGCTCGACCGTCACCCGCGGATCGGCCTTCGGCGCGACGCTGCGCGCGATCGCCCACAACGTGTCGCCCGGCTGCACAACCATCGTGTGCGCACCGACCGGAATCACCGGTGTCGCCGGTGCCGGCGAGGCGAGCGACACGTCGTTGCCGACCGAAAAACCCAGCAGCATAAAGAGAAACGCGACGCCGACGAGTGCCAACCGACCACGACGAGTGAGCTTCATTGGGCTCGAATCGAACGCAGGCGCCCTCGTTGCAGCCGTGCCAATCGCCGGTCGAGCCCCCTGCTGCGGCACGAGCCGCAAGGGCGCTGGTGGCGCGAACGCGGGCACCCGGGTAATCGGGAGGCGCCGCTCGATCGGCAGACCGAAGTCGATGATGTCGACGCGCGGGCGCGCCACCCGCGGCAGCGGAGCGGGCAGCAGCGATGTGGCCGCCAAGGCCGGCTTGTTGAGGGTCTGCGAGCTCATGATGCCTCCGGGGAAGAGTCGAACGGGTGTTCGATCGAACGCCTGTACGATGTTCTACTCCAACCCATCGACAAAACCGCGACACGTTCGAACAAATGTTTGAAGGCGTGTCGCGAAAGGGCTACGGTCAAGCTCAGCAGTCGCCCCAACCGAAGGAGTGCGCGATGTCGCCGAGCGACACCCCAGGCCCCGACACGTCAACAGGCCCGGCGACAGCGGGCCCGGCAACACTGGCCCCCGTGAGCGACTTCCCCGACGGGCCGCCCGACGCGACCGGTCTCACCCCGCGCCAGCACCGGGTGCTCGACGTGATCCGCGACTCAGTCGAGCGGCGCGGCTACCCGCCGAGCATGCGCGAGATCGGCGAGCAGGTCGGGCTGACCTCCACCTCCAGCGTCGCCCATCAGCTGGCCACCTTGGAGAAGAAGGGCTACCTGCGCCGCGACCCCAATCGCCCCCGGGCAGTCGAGGTTCGCATACCTGGCGAGATCGCCGGCACCTCGACGTCCGAGCCTCGTGGTTTTCGCCCTGAGGTCGACGAGACCGACAGCGGCAACGCCCGGCCCGCGCCGGCCTATATCCCGGTGGTGGGCCGTATCGCCGCGGGCGGCCCGATTCTGGCCGAGCAGGCCATCGAAGACGTGTTCCCGCTCCCCCGCCATGTGGTCGGCGAAGGCACGCTGTTCATGCTCCAGGTCGTCGGCGATTCGATGGTCGACGCGGCGATCTGCGACGGCGACTGGGTCGTCGTCCGCCAGCAGCCGGTGGCCGACAACGGCGACATCGTGGCCGCGATGATCGACGGCGAGGCGACGGTCAAGACGTTCAAGCGGCGTGACGGCCACATTTGGCTGATGCCGCACAACCCCAACTACGCACCCATCCCCGGTGACGACGCGACAGTGCTCGGCCGGGTGACCGCGGTCCTCCGTCGGGTCTGAGCGGCCAACGGAGCTTTACCGATTTAGTTCGTCGCTGTCGTGCGCAACCGGATCGTCGAGCTCGGCCGCCCACACCTCGAGTCGCTCGTCTGCCAGCAGGTCGTCGATCAACGCACGCGAGCCGCCGACGTAGGTGCAGAACAAGTCGATCTCGGTCGCTGCACACCACGACACGTCGTCAGGCCAGAAGATGTTGGGCGAATGCGGCAGAAACCAATCGGGCGTCGGCCAATGACCGATCAGCAGGGCCGCGTCAACCCGTCCGCCGAAGAGCATGTAGTTGCGCTGGGGCAGTTCGACCCGGGCGTCGAAGTTGATGCGAGGGGCACTCGCACCGGTCGAACGCTCGGTGCCGAACGGCCAGCCGTATCCCTCCCATAGGCAGAACCAGCACGGCTGCGAGTCAGTGTTTCGTGCGAGGACGTCGAGCAGCGCAGCAAGCGATTCGGGCTCGAGATTTCCGTTCTCAGGGGCGAAGCCCGTCCACGCGCCGGCGGTCACCTCAGTGGAAGTCGGCGAGACCCCGACGAGGGAGTGAAACTGCATCAACCGATGCGCGACAGCACTCCAGCGCACGTGGTGGTCAGCGTCCGACACGGCCGGGTGCAAGACGCGCGCGTACGCCTCGAATCCGGCCGGAATGACGCCGCCCACACCTGACCCGAACGCGCCTAGCCGCGGTGCGATCCATGCAGCTGGGGATACGTCGTCGGTCTGTAACACCGCCGACGTCACTGCGTGGCCTCGTCGAGCGTCGGCTGTTCGTGCACGGCCGGCTTTCGGCGTCCGCCTGCTGCATCGTCGAGGGCCCGCAGCGACGCCCGCACCACGGCCGCGTCCGTCGTGTACCAAAACGGCGACAGCGACGCCCGCAAGAATCCGCCGTAGCGCGCGGTGGCCAGCCGCGAGTCGAGTACGGCCACAACTCCGCGGTCGGTGCGTGACCGCAACAACCGGCCGGTGCCCTGCGCCAACAGCAGCGCAGCCTGCGCAGCCGCCACCGCCATGAATCCGTTGCCGCCCGCATCGGCGACCGCCTTCTGCCGCGCCGACATCAACGGATCATCAGGCCGCGGGAACGGGATGCGATCGACCACCACCAACTGACACGACGCCCCCGGCACATCAACGCCCTGCCACAACGACAACGTGCCGAACAAGCACGACGCGGGGTCGGCCGCGAACTGCCGCACCAACTCCGCCGTTGCATCATCGCCCTGACAAAAGATGGGGACGTCGACCCGCGGACGCAGTGCCTCCGCCGCCTCAACTGCCGCGCGCATCGACGAGAACAACCCCAACGTGCGACCGCCCGCGGCCTCGATCAACTCGGCCAGTTCGGTGAGAGTCGACGCGGCCAGTCCATCGCGGCCAGGAGGCGGAAGATGCTGCGCCACATACAGAATTCCTTGCTTGGCGTGGTCGAACGGCGAGCCGACATCGAGTCCTGACCAGGTGTCGCCCGCGCCGAGCCCGAGATTCGCGGCCACCGGTTCGAAGCTGCCACCCAACGTCAACGTCGCCGAGGTCAACACCGTCGTGCGTTTGCTGAACAACGCATCGCGCAACAGGGCGGCAACGTGCAGGGGCGCGACGTGCAGCACGGCGCCGCGACGATCGTCTGACGAGGTCCAGATCACGTCGTCGGCAGATTCGCCGAGCAGCCGTTCGGCTGTGTCGAAGACTCCTTCGACCGCGACCCGCGCCTGCCGTCGCACCACCTCGACGTCGGCGTCATCGCTGCCGGTGGCACCGCCTTCGTTCGACATCGCGCCGATGAGCGCGCGAGCCGCATCACGCACCAACGCGAGCACCGCAACCAACCCGTTGGGCACCGGCAACAGCCGACCAATCGGTGCGGTCACCAAGACGTCCGACAGCGCGGCCGCGGCTTCGGTCAGGTGCGCAGCCTCATCGGGTGCGGCCCGATGGCACCGGCTCGCGGCGCGTTCGACGACCGCGGCGGTGAGCTCTTCGGTCGCGACACCGGTGACCCGATCGACCAGTTCATGCGCTTCGTCGATGACCACGACATCGTGTTCGGGCAGTACGTCTACCTCGCTCAATGCGTCAATCGCTAGCAGCGCATGGTTGGTGACGACAACGTCGGCCCGCATCGCACGCATGCGCGCGGCCTCGGCAAAACAGTCTGCGCCGTTAGGACAATTCGTGGCTCCCAGACATTCGCGCGATGACACCGCAACCTGTCCCCACGCGCGTTCAGAAACTCCCGGCAACAACTCGTCACGATCGCCGGTGTCGGTGTCGTTCGCCCACTCCCCGATCCGCACGATGTCGCGGCCAAGTGCCGATGTTGGGCCACTGCCCGGCCCCGCATCAGGCTCCCCGTCAAAGAGAGCATCGGCCTCGTCGTCCGGCCCGGCGTGAAAACGCTGTAGGCACAGGTAATTGCGTCGACCCTTCAAAATTGCGAACGTGGGCGCGGTCGGCAGCGCCGGCGCCAGCGACTCGACCAATCGCGGCAGGTCGCGCTCGACCAGCTGGCGCTGCAAGGCGATGGTCGCAGTCGCTACGATCACGGGCCGTCTTGCCGGCGGTTCGGTTTTGCCTGCAGACGAACTGTCGAGCGCCATCGCATGCCGAATCGCCGGAACGAGGTACGCCAGGCTCTTGCCGGTGCCGGTGCCGGCCTGCACCAGCAGGTGTTGCCCCGACGCCATTGCGTGCTGGGCGGCTCGCACCATCGCCAGTTGCCCGTCACGCGGCTCGCCGCCGATGCCGTCGACCGCGAGCGCGAGTAACGCGGCGACATCCGCCGGTACCTCGCTGCCACCCACGGCACGAAGGGTAACGCGACGGCGGGGGGCCCGTCGTGCGCTGTGGACGCGCGAGGCGTCAGCCCGCGAGCAGACCCTGCCGTCGGGCCACCGCAGCCGCCTCGGTGCGGGTCGTCGCGCCGAGCTTGCCGAGGATGTTGCTCACGTGCACACTCGCCGTCTTCTCGCTGATGAACAGCGCCCGGCCGATCTGCCGATTCGTCAGGCCGTCGGTGAGCAACTTCAGCACCTCGGCCTCGCGCGCGGTCAGGGTCACGTTCTTCGCCGTCGACGAAGCCGCCGGGGTCACGCCAAGCTCGGCTTCGAGTCGAGCGCGGCGGGCCAGATCGTGACCGCGCGCGAGCAACGGCGCCGCTCCCAGCCGCTGCGCGGTCGCCAATGAGTCGCGCAGCGCGCCAATGACCTCGTCGCTGCGATCACCGGCGTCGAGCCCCGCTTCGGCGAACCGCAACCGCGCGGCTGCGCCGGCCTCGACTCGCCCGGCCAGGTCGGCCTCGGCGACGACAGCCGCCCACTCGGTCAGGGCCGGCGAGCCGGCAGCACGGGCCGCCTCGGCCACCGTCCAGAGCACCCAGAGCCAGACGGCCGGCGGGTGTGCTGGCCGGCAGATGGCCACGGTGCTCGTCGCCAACTCGACGTATTCGACCGCCGCGTCGGCGTGCGCGTCTGCGGTCGCAGCGTCGCCAGCCGCCCGGGCCTTACTCGCGAGCATCGCCAACGCCGAGGCTGCACGCGCGGCCAGGAGCACGCCCTCCGTTTCGCCGGCATATTGTTCGCCACGCGCTGCCAGTGTGCGCGTCACGACATCGAGCGCCGCCTGCGGCTGGTCGCGTTGGAGCAGCAGGTCGACCTCGCACATATCGAGCTGAAGCTCGCCCCACACGTCGCCCGTGCCCCGAAGTTGGCCCAGTAGTTGCTCGGCTGCCGGGTCGCCACGAGCGACCAGCACAGCCAGTGCCTGCGTGGCCAGCACCCGACCCGGCGACGTGGGCGCGTAGGCCGCATCGAGACTGACCCGCAACACGTCGTCCCACTCGCCCTTGGCCGCGAGCGCCCACCCACGAATCAGCTGAAGGTCGAGGCCGAAGCTGCTCCACGACAGACCGGCCCGCTCGCTCAGCTCGGCGCCGGCAGCAGCTACCTCGATCGCCTCGGCGATACGGCCGTTTTCGAGCAGGTGCACGCTTTGGAATCGGCGTGCCCGCAACCCGCTCGCTAGGCCGTGATGCGCGGCGGCGGCGCGCTCGACCGCCCGCGCAAGAATGTCGGCCGGGTCGCCCGGGATGAGTCCGCGGATTGCCATCAGCCCCCGGGTCACCATTGCGTCCGCCGCCGTCGCGTCGGCACCGATCGCCTCGGCGACGCTGATCGCTTCGGCCAGCAACTCCTCAGCGCGCGCTGGGTCGACGGCAAGCAAGGTACGGCCGTAGGTAGCCAGCGAACGGGCAAGCACCCGGCTCGGTGGCGTACCGGCGAGTAACGCGACGGCTTCGCCGGCCGGAGTGCCGCAATCGTCATTGTTCTCGATGCGCATTCTGGCCAGCCGTTCGCGAGTGTCCGCGCGCATCAATACGTCGCCCTGCGCATCGGCCTCAGCTACCGCCGCAGCGGCGTGCACGACCGCGCGGGCCGGGTCGCCGCTGGCCGCCGCCGCTTGGGTGGCTCGGATCAACAACGCCAGCCGGTCGTCCGACCCGTCGGTCATATCGATGATGCTCAGCGCTTGCTCGAGATGGTGCAGCGCCTCAGCCGGTGCGGCCACCTCTTCGGCCTCACTGGCGGCGGCCACGAGGGCGACGAACGCGCGCGGATAATCGTGACTGGCCAACCGATGATGCGCGAGCTCGCCCATGCCTACGTGCGAGTTCGCGCCCTCCAATTCCTGTTGCTGCTCAAGCAATTCCGCGAACCGCGCATGCAGCCGCACGCGCTCGCCCGGCAACAGATCGCCGTAGACGGCTTCTTGCAACAGCGCATGTCGAAAGGCGTACGAATCGTCGATGTTGACCAGCAGGCCGGCGTCGACCGCTTCGCGCAGCGCCGCCTCGGTCTGGTCGGGATCGTCAGCGGCCGCTTCGACCAGAAGCGTGTGGGTCGTGCGACGCCCGGCGACCGCGGCCAGCTGCAACGTGCGCCGGCTCTCGTCGGCCAACCCCTCGACCCGCGTCAGCAACACATCGACGAGCGCCTCAGGCAGCGCGTTGGTGCGCGGTCGCGCACTTGCCCGCAGTAGCTCTTCGGCGAAGAACGCATTGCCCTCGCTGCGCGCGAAAACTCGCTGAAGCAGCTGCGGTTCGATCGGCCCTTCGATCGTGTTGTGCAGCAGTTCGGCCACCTCTGCATGCGAGAAGCCCGAAAGCTCAACGCGTTCGACATCAGGACGCCGGGCGAGCTCAGCCAGTAACGGCCGCAACGGATGGCGACGGTTGACGTCGTCAGACCGGTAGCTCAGCACCAGCGCGACCCGACCCGTGCGTAGGGTGCGCGCCAAGAACGCAATGAGGTCGCGGGTACTTCGGTCGGCCCAGTGAGCGTCTTCGATGATGAACAGCACCGGAGCCTTCTCGGCCAGGGCCACCAGAATACCGTGCAACGCCTCGAACAGCTGTACCTGCGCAAGGCCCTCCGAGAGCTCCTCGCTAAGCGGCGAGGCGTCCTCGAGTCGGTGCGGCAAGAGTCGAGACAAGACCGGACGCCTAGCAGCTTCGGCCCGCAGCAAGCTCGCGCCGTCCGGCGTAGCTTCAAGGGCTCGCAGCGCGTCGACAATAGGCACATACGGCAAGGCATAGTCGCCAAACGGCACGCACGCGCCGACCAAGACCGTGTGGCCGGCGGCCCGACTGCGCGTGGCCAGCTCTTCGAGCAACCGCGTCTTACCGACGCCCGCGTCGCCGCTCACCACGGCAACGCCCGGCCGGCCGGCTGCGGCCTGCTCGACTAGGGCGCGCAGCTGCCCAAGTTCGTGAGCGCGGCCGACGAATCGGCGCGCCGCAGGTCGGGCCACCCTTCGATCCTGGCGGACCCGACCAGCGCGCGATAGTGGATTGGTGCGCTGTGCCGTTACGCGTGGCACGAAGGCGCGGGGGTGGCCGCCCTGGTGGCAGGGGTGGCAGGGGTGGCCAGGGTAGCCCTGGTTGCCAGGGTCGCCCCGGTTGCCATCGGCCGCCGCGCTGCGGCGGGCTGATTCTCGACGCGGACCTGCCGCGTTAGCGACCAGCGCCGGGTCTGCGCCTGCCGAGCCAACCGGTGGCGGTCGGCCGCGGCGAGCAGGTCGTTCGTGTGAGCAGTTGCGAGCATCTTTGTGATGTACCAGTTGTTGTTCATGCTTCAACGTTCGCCGTAAGCGATCATCGCGGCATTGGTCGAATGCCTTAGATGGCCGACCAGCACACTCAGATTGTGGCCGCGCCTACAGCCGGCGATACATCACGTGCAAGCCCACGAGGCCCTGCTGCCGGTGATCGAACGCCTCGGGCACGGTCGCGAGGATCGTGAAGCCGAGCGACTCCCACAAATGCACCGCACCGGTGTTCGTCTCGACCACCGCGTTGAACTGCATGCTGCGGTAGCCCGCGGCCGCTGCCCAGGCCAGCGCGTCTTCAGCCAGCGCCCGGCCGATGCCTTTGCCGCCGTGGGCGGGGTCGACCATGAATCCCGCAGTCGCGACGTGTGAACCCGGGCCAGGACGGTTCGGCCCCGCCTTGGCCGACCCGACGATGGCGCCGTCGAGCACTGCGACGGTCACTCGGCTCGGTGCCGGTTCCATCCATACCGAGCGACCAGTCTCGATCGTGAGCCCGCGCGGGTAGGCGTAGGTCTCCTCGGCCTCGACGATCTGCGCGAAGAACGGCCAGATGTGCGGCCAGTCGGCTGCCTGCGCAACCCGGATCGCTAGTTGAGCCACGACGCCAGTTCGCCGGCCAGGCGCGGTGGCACGTTCGCCTTGATGCGAGTGCCCTCACCGGTGTGCTGCTCGTCGAGCACGTCACCGAGCTCGTGCATGCGCGCGACCAGGCGGCCCTCCGAGAAAGGCAGCAGCACGTCGACCAGCACGTCGACCCGCGGCACCATGTCGTTCAGCGCGGCGATCAGATCGTCAACGCCGACGCCGCTGCGGGCCGACAACGCCACCACCCGGTTGCCGCGCCGCTGTTCAGCGCGCGTGATCGCGTCGACCATCTCGGCGTCCGCGATGTCGACCTTGTTGATCACGACCAGCTCGGGCACCGCCGTCGCGTCGATGTCTTTCAACACCTCGCGGACGGCGACCAGCTGGGCAAACGGGTCGGCGTCGGCTCCGTCGACCACGTGCACGACCAGGTCGGCCTGCGCGACCTCTTCGAGGGTCGACCGGAACGCTTCGACTAGTTGATGCGGGAGGTGGCGCACGAATCCGACGGTGTCGGTCAGCGTGTAGGCGCGGCCGTCGGCGGTTTCGGCCCGGCGCACGGTCGGGTCGAGAGTGGCGAACAACTGGTTTTCGACCAGCACGCCTGCGCCGGTGAGACGGTTGAGCAACGACGACTTGCCGGCGTTGGTGTAGCCAGTGATCGCGACCGACGGCACCTCACCGCGCCGACGCTCCTGCCGCTTGACGTCGCGAGCGGTCGACATGTCGGCGATCTCGCGGCGCAGCTTGGCCATGCGCGCCCGGATGCGCCGTCGATCGGTTTCGATCTTCGTTTCACCCGGGCCGCGGCCGCCGATGCCGACACCGCCGGCCGCCTGACCACCGGCCTGGCGCGAGAGCGACTCACCCCAGCCGCGAAGTCGCGGCAACATATAGGTCATCTGGGCCAGCTCGACCTGTGCCTTACCCTCTTTGCTGCGCGCGTGCTGGGCGAAGATGTCGAGGATCAGCGCGGTGCGGTCGACCACCTTGACCTTCACCACCTGCTCGAGCTGCCGCAACTGACCAGGAGCGAGCTCACCGTCGCAGATCACTGTGTCGGCACCGGTCGACGCCACGATGTCGCGCAGTTCCTTGGCCTTGCCCGAACCGATGTAAGTGGCCGGGTCAGGCTTGTCGCGTCGCTGAATCAGGCCATCGAGCACCTCCGAGCCAGCGGTTTCGGCCAGCAGCTTCAGCTCGACAAGGGAGTTCTCTGCGTCGAGGAGGGTGCCTTCGGTCCAGACTCCGACGAGGACGACCCGCTCAAGGCGCAGTTGCCGGTACTCGACCTCGGTGACGTCTTGCAGTTCGGTCGACAGGCCGACGACACGACGCAGCGCTTGGCGGTCGTCGCGGTCAAATTGATCCCCGTCGAAATGCTCAGCGTCGAACTGATCATCGTCGAGCGGGATTGCGGTGTCTGTCATCGCCTGTTCTAACGTCGCCGGGCCGGTACTTCATCCGATGGTGCCACGCCTACGGCTTTGGCTCCGTAAATTTCCGGTCGGCCGGGGCCGGCGTGAGCGCGCTGATCTGCTGAATTGACGTAGCCGCGCCGGCGTGGACGGTCACGATGTAGCCGAGGCCGGGCGTGCTGGTCAAGGGGGAGGTGGCATCGCGCATCAGTTGGATGAAGGCCGCATCCATGTGGCCGGTGACAACGTGGCTACTGGCCGCATCGTTACCGACGGAATACTCGGTCACGGTGGACGTGTCGAAAGTCAGCATCGAAAACGCATACACATTGTCAGCCGGAAATGGTTCGGCGTCCCAGGTGAGTGGATCGATCCCGATCGAGCCGTGATCGCCGTCGAACGTCTCGCTCAAAACGAGTCCGAAGTACCGGCCGTCGGACAACGGAATTGTTGGTGCCCCGTGGCTCGTGTCCGGCGAACTTTCCTGCGCGACAGCGCACCCCTCAACGAGGGTGAGATGCCACACGGCGAGCACGCTGGCCGGCAGATCGCCAGGGCACGGCCAGAGCGAATCGTGTATGTGCACATCCCAGGCGCCCGTGCCGATACGAGTGAACGTCGCTTCGGCGCCGCCGTCCTGCATGTTCACACGGGTTTGTTCGGTGGCCGTCGAGGTGGCGACGAAACTGGCCTCTGCCCAGTAGGTATCCGTCGAGGGGATGTACGCGTAATACACGCTCCCCGGGATCGTGCCGACGATCTGATCCGCCGCGAATCCGTGCTTGCGCAGAAACCCGGCGAGCAATTGGGCGCGTACGTCGGGGGTGACGACCCGATTCTCCGCGGGGCCCGACGAAGCAGCAGCGGACGACACGGCGCTGGCTGGCGACGCAGCGGCCGACGATGGCCCCTCTGACGCAGCCACCGACGCGGGCGCAGGCGAGGTGGCCGAAGCCGTCGACGCGGTGGAGGAGGGCGACGACGTCGGGCCGGTGGTGCGGTGCGTAGATGACCTACAGCCGACAGCAAGGCTGGCGGTCACAACGACTGCGACGGTCGTGGCCATGCCGCGACTACGGACATCAGCTCTGATCGACACGAAATGTTCCGTCGGCGACCAGCACTGCGGGGCCGCGCAACAACAGATGGCCGGCATCGTCGAACCGAATACACAGCCGGCCGCCCGGAAGGTCGACGATGTATTCGCCGCTGTGGTCTCCGTCGAGCGCGGCCCTGGCAGCCAGGGCGGCCACGACCGCACACGCGCCGCTGCCACATGACTGCGTTTCGCCCGAGCCGCGCTCATAAACGCGCATCTGCGCGTGCCGATCACCGACGATGTTGACGAACTCGACGTTCACGCCATCAGGAAACGCCAGCACATCGACGTCCGGCATGGTGGTGAGATCGAGAGACGCGACGTCGACGTCGGTGACGCACACCAGATGGGGGTTGCCCATCGAGACCGCCACACCTTCGAAAACCTCACCATCTACGGTGGCGGTCGCTGCGGCCGAAGGCTGCGGTGCGCCCATGTCGACAGTGACATCGCCGGCCGCCTCCAGCCAGACCGTCACCACTCCGCCCCTGGTGGCGATCGACAGCTCACCGGGCTGGGCAAGGTGGGAGTCAACGAGATAGCGGGCGAACACCCGCAGGCCGTTGCCGCAGGTCTCCGCCAGGCTGCCGTCGGCGTTGCGATAGTCCATGAACCAGGTGGCCGCTTCGGTCATCGCCGCCGCGGCCGGATCGGCGGCTGTCCGCACGACCCGCAGCACCCCATCGGCACCGATGCCGCTTCGCCGATCACACAGCGCGATCGCGAGTTCGGCAGTCAGCTCCCGCTGGCCGTCAGGATCGGGCAGCAGCACGAAGTCGTTGCGAGTGCCGTGACCCTTGACGAATGCGATGCTCTCCACGCGCCGATGGTCGATTCTCTCCACAATGCGATGGTACGGGCCAGGGCGGCGCCGCTGCCGGGGCTATTTAGCCGACGCGCAGCTCATGGTCGCCGACGCGCACGACATCGCCCTTGACCAGTTGCCGACCGCGACGCGTCTCGGCTTCGCCGTTCACCTGCACGTCACCGTCGGCGAGCAGCGCCTTCGCGTCAGATCCGGCGACCACAACATCGGCGAGTTTCAGAAACTGGCCGAGCCTGATGACCTCGTCTCGGGTCACGATCGTGCGCATCCGTCGATCTTCTCGCGGATGGGCAGTTCCCGCACTCCCACACGGGGTGCGGGTCACGGCTGCATTGACTCAACAAGGTCAGCCGCATTCGCATCCGAGTGCCCGTCGTAGGCGGTGTAGACCGTCGCGCCGATCGCCCACGCTGCTTGCGAATGCAAGCCATCGTCTTCGACGTTCACCGAGAACACTCCGTGCGTCGACGGCAACGGGTGCGAGCTCAGGTGGGTGGTGAGGTTCGCCAAGATTTGCTCCCAGCCCGTCGCGCCCTTGGCGCCGAAGTCGTAGACGTAATCCCAGTTGGCGTTCGACCAGTGCGCCTGCAGCGGGTTCGCCGTGCCCTGACACAGCAGCGTGGTTGCCTCGATACCGCTACCGATGTTGACCGTTCCGGTGGTCTTGATGGTTGCGCAGTGCGGGTCGGGAGCAGTCGCCGCGAGGCCCGGCAACGCAGCTTGAGCCGGGGCCGCCGACTCTTGCAGTTCGGCGCCGAAGTCGCCGTGGAACCGGTCGTTGCCACCACAGGCAGCACTGCCGATACTCCCGTCGTTGAGCGGCAGCGCCGGCGAGCACAGCCACAGGCTGATCTCGTAACTCGTCGCGTCGGCGATAGCGGTCGCCGACAGGACGCCGCCGGCCGGAACGCCGTTGATCGATTTCGGCGCGAGGATCGGGACGGGCGTGCGTGCACGCACATAGCCGACGGCGGCAGCGACCGACGCCGCCGTGTTGGCCGGACGCCGGACGAAGCCTGGGCCGCCAGCCGCAGGGCCGGCCAGACCAGCGGTCGCCGACTGCGACGCGCCCGGCTTTGGCGACTTCGGACCATGCGAGGTCGTGCAGGACGACGTGAGCACAGCAACCATCGCGACGGCTGCTGCCAGGACGCGCGGCGTGGCGCGGCGATGCACTCCGGTCTCAGTCTGGCGTCGTTTAGTTCGGCGGTGTTAGTCGGGGAGGCGTAGGCCGCTGGTGGTGTCGAACAGGTGCAGGCTGGCGGTCTTGGGACGTAACCCGATCACGTCACCCTTCATC
>OLLJ01000312.1_pt1 | contig 30746 bp, 29 predicted proteins | sample 1604521 | NCBI WGS metagenome assembly OLLJ01 (sample SAMEA104055714, study PRJEB20765) | soil metagenome | isolation source: soil
GGGAAATGTCCCTAGCAGCGTCCCACCCATGATGACCGCCTGCTGCGGGATGTACCCGGTCCCCAGACCAGCGAGGCTGACCTGGACAGTGGGGTTGCGGCTGGTCAGGGCGATCAACGGCCAGAAGAAGTCGTTCCACGATGCAAGGAACGACAACATGCCCAAGACCGCCATCGCCGGACGAGCGATCGGCATGACGATCGACCGGAAGATTCGGAAGGTGGACGCGCCGTCGACCCAGCCTGCTTCGAGGAGCTCGGTCGGGACGGCGTTCAGCAAATACTGCCGCATGAAAAACACACCGAAGGCCGACACAAGCGTGGGTAGCACCACCGACTGAAGGTGATTGACCCAGTGCAGCTTGGCGATCAACAGGAACAACGGGATGACGCCGAGCTGTGGCGGTATCGCCATCGTTGCGATCGTTAGGCCGAGCAGTACCCGACTCCCGCGGAACCGGAGCTTGGCAAACGCGAACCCACTCAGGGTGCAGAACGACACGGTCCCGATCGCTATGCAGCCGGACACGATCAGCGAGTTCGCGACGGCCTTCAGCAGCGGCTGCTCATGCAGGGCGAGCCGGATGTTATGGAACATCGACGAGTTCGGCAGGAATGGCGGCGGCACCTGCGCCATCTCGTGATTGGTGTGCGAAGCAATGATCATCGTGTAGTACAGCGGGAAGACCGCGACGATCGTCGTAATCGCGAGAATGAGGTAGGTGTAAGGGCCAGCGGTGAACTGCCGACCTGCCCGGGTGCCGCGCAGGCCCAGTCGGGCAGCCCGGCCAGTCTCGGCGCCCGCTCTCCCGGCGTTCACAATCTGCGTCGTCATCGGTACCCTCCCTGTCCGCGCCGCGTGCGGCCGCGAGCCAGCGCGGCGTTGACGCAGACGAGCACCACGATGATCAGGAGCATCGTCCAGGCGGTTGCTGCGGCCTGCCCGAGGTGAAAGTTCGTCCAGCCCTGCTGATACAGGAACAGCGCGAGCGTTTGGAACTGATGCGCAGTGCCACCATTGGTCGTGCCGTCACCGGCGAACAGGTACGGCTCGGCGAACATCTGCATCGCACCGATGGTCGACAGCACAATCGTGAACAGGATGGTCGGCCGCAGCGCAGGCACTGTCACATTGCGAAACTGCTGCCAGCGGTTGCCGCCGTCGATAGCTGCCGCTTCGTACAGCTCGGTGGAGATGGACTGCATCGCGGCCAGATAGATCAGCGCGTTGTAGCCGGTCCAACGCCACGTCACGATCGCAGAGATGGCGATCTGCGACTGCCACCGGCCGCCGTTCGTCCAGTTGGTGTGATGGACGCCGAACAAGTGCAGGAACCAGTTGATGAGGCCGTAGTCGCGGCCGAACAGCTCCGCGAAGATGAGCGTCGCCGCGACGACAGAAGTGGCGTAAGGCATCAGCATCGCCACCCGGAAGAAGGTGCGACCGCGCATCTTGTAGTTGAGCAGATGCGCGAGGCCGAGAGCCATACACAGTTGCGGCACCGTTGAGATGACGCCGATCGAGAGAGTGTTTCGTAGCGCGTTCCAGAAGAACTCGTTGTGCCACAACGCGACGTAGTTGTGCAGGCCGATCCAGGTCGAGTGATGCAGGTTCTCGAGGTTGACCGCGTGCAACGAGACCCAGCCGGTGTAGATCAGCGGGTAGAGCCCGAATGCGCCGAAGACGAGGAAAAACGGTGACACGTACGCGTAGGCAGCTCGCGAGCCGAGAGAACCGGAGCGCTTTCTCCGAGTTGCAACCGGCGCATTACGCAGATCGTGGGCCGGCTCGCTGAGAGCTGTCATCGGACTCCCGCCGTCATCGGATTCCTGCTGTCATCAAAGTCCTCGCTGGCATCGAATTTCCAGCTGTCGTCAAACTTGCTGTCGTCATCAATGTGGTGGGGTCCAGGCGACACCCCCGGGGAGGTCATCCCCGGGGTGCCGCCAGGTCGATGTGCTGGACGTGTGGTGTGACCGACCCCGGCGAGCCCAAGCTCGCCGGGGCCTGCTCCCGACTTAGCCGGTAACCTGGGCCACGTTCTTCAGCGCGTCGCTGAAGGCCGCAGCCGGAGCGGCGCCCTTCGTCTCCACGTTGCTGAGCGACGTGTCGATCGCGTTTTGGATCTGGGTGTCGTACGGACCGATCGGGACCATCTTCAACTTGCTTGCCGAGTCGCCAAAGATCTGGCCGATCGGCGCCTTGTTGAAGTAGTCGCTGGTGGCCGCGGAAACCTTCGGGTCCTTCGCCGCAGTCGACGACGACGGGAAGTGACCTGCCGAGGTCCACATGGTGACCTGCTGTGCCGGTGCGGTCAGCCATTCGGCAAGAGCTTCAGCCGCGGCCTGGTTCTTCCCGGCCTTCGGGACGCCGAGCCACGAGCCGCCCCAGTTGGCTGCGCCACCCGGCAGATTCGCGATGTCCCAGTCACCCGACACGGCCTGGCCGGCCTGCGAGGTGATGTAACCCGTCATCCACGACGGGCAGGAAATCGCTGCGAACGCCCCACCAGCGAATGCCTGGTTCCACGGGGTCGAGAACTGCGAGAGACCGGCGGTGATCTTGGCCTGGGCAGCCTTGGTCGCCAACGCCCATGCGTTCTTCACACCATCGGAGTTCGCCACGTCCGGCTTGCCGGAGGCGTTGTCGTACTGTTCGGTGCCCTGGGTGACTGCGGCGTTGAAGATGCTCGCCGCCGAGTCGAGGAACTGGCCCTTCTTGCCTGCGGCCGCCTCGTACTTCTGACCGAAACTGATGAACCCGTCCCAAGTCGCCCACTGCTGGTTGAGGGTCGCGCGGTCGGACGGGAGGCCAGCTGCCTTCAACAGGTCGGGTCGGTAGCACATTGCTTCCGGACCTGCATCGGTGCCGAGGCCGATGGTCTTCTTGCCGTCGGCGGTGCTTGCCATCCCCCACTTCCAGTCGTAGAAGGTGCTCTTCAGCTGCGGGCCCTCAGGCAGCGAGTTGAAGTCAACGAACTGGTCAGCGTGGTTGGCGGTGACGTCGGCGACGAAGCCGATCTCGATCGCCTGAATGTCGTCGAGACCGGAGCCAGCGGCAAGGTGGGTCTGTAGCGCCTTGTAGTAGTCGGCGGACTGCTCGACGGTGTCTTCCTTGATCGTGACGTTCGGGTGCAGCTTCTGGTAGGCGTCGTAAAGACCGGCCTCCTTGTAGCCGAAGGTGCCGAAGTCACCGACGGTGATCGTCACCGGAGCGTCGCCGGCGGCGGGCGCCGATGCTGGAGCTGACGCAGCCGCGGGCGTGGACGCAGCCGCGGACGCCGACGGGGCGGCGGCGGAGCTTGCGGCGGTGCTGGGCGATGTCGAAGTTCCAGCCTTCGATTTGGACGACGAGCAGCCGGCGATGACGACCGACGCCGCGATCAATGCACTGAGTGTCACCATTTGGCCCGTAGGCCGCCTGTGAGCCATTGACATGGACCCTTCCTGAGGGCCCTCACTGAGGACCCGATGCGAATGAAGCTAGATTCGGATCTGCTCGAGCGTGGGCACGTTCCCACGCTGTCGGCCCAAAGTGTGCGAGTAGCGATCCGGCAATGTCAAGCACTACCCGATAGACCGTGTCCATATTGAGATAATGGGGACGGTACCCACGCCCGCGGGGTGGGGGCACGTTCCCACGATTGGCGCCCAAACAAGCCGAGACACCCTCCGGGAGAGTCGCGTGGGGCTTACACTCCGCTGAACCGACGTGGAGACGGGATGGGGCCGTTGCGAGACCGAGACTGGGTCGTCGTGGGTCTCGACAATGGCGGCACCTGCAACAACGCGACGGTGCTGACCGAGTCTGGCGAGTTCCTCGTCGACCAGCTTGTCGAGAACGACAGTCGGGTCACGGATGGTCCTGAAGAGGCGGTAGCCAGCCTGGCCGCAAGCTTCGATGGGATTCTCGACCTCACCGGCACGCCCCGAGATTTCGTGCGTGCCGTCGGCCTCGATACTCCTGGTCCGGCGAGCGCGGACGGCGTGATTTCGTCGAAGGGCGGGACGAACTTCGTCCATTCCGCATGGCGCGGCTTCGACTTTCGCCGAGCCCTCGAGGTTCGTATCGGCCTGCCGGTGGTCTACAACAACGATGGGAATGCGGCTGCCCTCTACGCGCACCATGCATTCTTCGGCGATCGCGCGCATGAGAATTCGTCGGTATCTGCGATCGTCGGCACCGGCCTCGGTGGCGGCGTCGTCGAGGCCGGTCGGGTCGTCCAAGGTGCTGCGGGTATGGCCGGGGAGCTTGGCCATGTGCACATCCCGATGGAAGGGTTGCTTGCGCCAGGACAACCCACGCCGTCGTGTAACTGCGGTTTCGTTGGGGACGCCGAGAGCGTCGCCTCACTCACCGGGATCGAGAAGAACCTTCTCCCGTTCTGGTTGACGAAATACCCCGACCACCCGCTAGCGGGGACGGACCCGCATGAGGCTGCGAAGCTCGTGCGCGGGTTAGCCGAACGCGAAGACGCGCTAGCGCTGGAGATTTTCCAGCAGCAGGCGATGGCCCTCGGCCGCTTGTTCACCATCGCGAGCAACTTCACCGATCCTCACGCGTACTTCGTGGGCGGCGGCGTCGTCGAGACGGCACAGGCATTCCGCGACTGGTTCATCGAGCAAGTGCGGGCGCACACCGCGCTGCGTGCAGAGCAGATCGAGGTCGCTCACTTCGCAATCGTCCCCGACCTCGACATGGCTGGCGCCCGGGGTGCTGCGATAGGAGCACGCACGATCGTGCTGGGCAGCTGATCTGCGACCGGGCAAAATGACTGCATGCCAACCGAGCCCGAGGTATTTGCTCTTGCCGACCACGCCCTCAACTGCGTGGTGCAACAGATCGGCGACGATCAGTGGCAGCTGGCGATCCCCGAATGGATCAAGCTCGGCCGGGTGAGCCGTGACGGGCTCACCCTCCGCGCCCTTCTGAACTACCACGCCTACGACGACGCCTGGGTGCCTGCCATGGTCGCCGGCAAGACGATGGACGCCGTCGGTGCAGGCAAATGGAAAGACGAAGACCTGCTCGGCGACGATCCGAAAGAGAACTTCGCCGCCATCGTGGAAACCGCAGTGTTGGCCGCGCTCGCCGTGACACCGGAACAGTTGAAGCAGACCGCCCACCTGTCGTTCGGTGACTTCACCGTGCAGGAGTACTTCTGGCAGATCAGCCAGTTCCGTGCGTTCCGGGCCTATGAGTTCGCCGTCCTGATCGGCGTCGACCCGACGTTGCCCGACGACCTGACGGCCGGCCTATGGGAGCAACTGCAGCCGAACGTCGAACATTGGCGCGCGATCGGCGTCTTCGGCCCGGCCGTTCCTGTGCCCGCCGACGCGCCGCTGCAGGACAAACTGCTCGGCCTGACGGGGCGCCAACCCCAACACTGATGCCGACGCCCTTTCAGATCGCGCGCATGCGATTGTTGCGGGCCACGTGAGTCAGCTCGGCGTAGCCGAGCGCCTCGAGCAAGGGCGGCAGGTACATGCCGAATCGACCGCGGTAGCCCTTGCGTAGGCCGTACCAGCCGCCCACCGGATTGTCAGGCGCACGCCCCCATGCCTCGACGGTTCCGGGCGCGGCCGGCTTCTGTTCGTCGGCCGCGCCAAGCGGAACCCAATCACCCTGCGCGATCAACCAGGCGCGAAGGTCATCGATCGCACGGAGGTGGTATTTCAGCGTCGTCGTGCCGACCACGCACACCAACGCCGGCGGATCGGCGTCCTCGTCTTTGTACATGCTGTAACCCGAGGTGCCGGGCGCCGTGGTCAGTACCCACGGGTCGCTTTCGGTTCCGGTCGCGTCGCTGATCGCCATTGGTTACCGCCGTCGACGCACGTTACATCGCGACGACAGATCCGACCTCGACGCCGCCGCCGTACTGCAATCCGGGACAACCTTCGGCCACCGCCACCGCGGCGACCAGGTCGGCTGCCTCGATCACCGCGTAGCCGCCGAGCACGCCGCCGCCCTTGAGGCCTAGCGCCTTGACATCGCCGATGCGGTGGCCAAAATCGACGACGGTTCCGCCGAGCGCGCCGAACCACTGACCCCATTCGGCTTCAACATTCGGCCCGGCAGTGACGTCAGCTGGGACGCGAAACGACAACACATACTGCGACATGGTCACTCCTGGAGGTAGCTGGCGGAGGTCTCCGCTCGACTCCTCCACGAGGATCGCGCCGATCGAATTCGACAGCGGAAATTCGACACACCGTCGGGTGCGATGCAATCAGCTGGTCGGAGCGGGTCCAGGGGCAGGCAATGACAGGCGCCGGCGAGCGCGCGCGGCGCGGTAGACGGAGGTGGCTCGGTGGTTCGCAACGCCGAACCCGGCCATCAATAGACCGAGGAAACCGAAGATTCCGGCGATGCTGCCAGCCACCGGCACCGGCGTCTTGGGGCACGCAGCGACCGAGGTTTCGGTCCACGTGTAGGTGTTGCCCATCAAGTCCCACGTGACGGGGTCTTTCTTCGACGAGGGTGTCCAGGTGACGGTGAATGCCGTGACGTACGTACCCGGTTGGAACGTCGACGCGTGGCCTGGGTTGCTGGCGAATCCACTCGTTGCGGTGAAGGAGTTGTTCGCGCCGCCGGGCGCGGGCGGAATGCTGGCGGTGAGGATGCTCGCAGTCGGGTTCGTGTAGCCGACGGCGAGCGTCCAGGTGCCGTCCCTATTGTTCCACACGCAGCTGGCAGTGCCGACGAGTTGCTGGCAGGTCGTCCACGATGTCGACGGGTGCGCAGCCGTATCGCAGTTGGTCGTGGGCGTGGCTGCCTGCGCATTCGATGCCGCGAACGCCGGTCCAGCGACACCAAGAAGCACGATCGCAAAGGCGCCAGCCAACGCGGACCGCCACGAACGCGTCGACGCGAGGGAACGGGCGCGCATCATGATCCCTTCGGACGGTTGGCCGGACGAACGCGCCAGCACACCTGCACATCCGCTAACTACCTGATGTCGACACGGACGCCGGGTAGGCGTTGCTCCGTTCGGCCCACCCGAAACGTGCGGCGTGAGACCACGATCTTGACGATCGTCCTTCTAAGTAACGAGCTTGGCCGGCCGATTTGGAGGCGGTAGGTAGAGGAGACCCACATGAACGTGCTTGCCATCGGCTCGCATCCCGACGACATCGAACTCGGGTGCGGTGGAGCCCTTCTTCAGCATGTCGCCGCTGGCGACAGCGTCACCATGCTCGTGATGACGACAGGTGAACGCGGTCCGCAGGATGCGGTTCCGCGCGTCCATGAACAAGAACACGCGGCCGCGTCGATCGGCGCCGACCTGGTGTGGGGCGGCTACCCCGACGGCGCCATCCCCTCGGGGCGCGAAACCGTCGCGTTCATCGATTCGGTGATCGAGCAGACCGAGGCGGCGGTGCTCTACACCCACAGTCAAAACGACACTCACCAAGACCACGTCGCGACAGCACTTGCGTCCCTATCGGCGGCACGACGGCTCAATCGGGTTTTGTGCTACCAGTCGCCCACCGCGACGTCCTTCAACCCGGTCGTCTACGTCGACATCGAGGTATGCGTGGACGGCAAAATCGCTGCGCTGTCGTGCCATCGGTCACAGGTCGAACGCTGCGAACTCGTGGATCTTGAAGCCATCGAAGCCGGAGCTCGTTTCTGGGGGCACCACGCGCGCATGCGGTATGCCGAAGCCTTCGAAGTGCCGCGGTTTGTGTGGGACATCGCGCGTGGCGCCAGCGCTGTCCGTCGCGTCGAAAAGCCGCAGGTCACGGCCGTCCGGCTACCGCTGGTTGCCGGCATCCGACAGTGAGCGGCTCGCCGTCCACCAGCGAGCGCTCGGTGCCGTGGACGTTTCTGCTCATCATCGGCGTCGGCTGTCTCGCGGTCGGAGTTTTCGGTCCCGATCGCGCGATCCTCGCCGGTGTGCTCGCCATCAACGTGGTCTTCTTGGTCTTCTTTCTTCGTCACATCGCGTTCGCTTCGGCCGCGGCGCGGTGGGCGGCACGCGATCTGTACGACACCCCTGAGCTGTCGGTCGACTACCAGCCGAACGTGTCGATCTTGGTTGCCTGCCACAACGAGGAGACGGTGGTCGCCGGCCTCGTGCATGGTCTGGTTGCGTTGCACTACCCGCGGTCGCGACTGGAAATCATCCTTGTCGATGACGGGTCGATAGACGCGACGGCTGACATGCTCGATCGATTGACGGCAAGTCAACGCCACATCACGGTGCTGCATCGGCCGCCCGGCGCGGGAGGTGGCAAGTCAGGTGCACTGAACACCGCACTCGAACGCGCTCGCGGCGAGATCATTGTCATCTTCGACGCCGACCACATTCCGCGCCGCAACGTCATCGGCCGGCTGGTTCGACACTTCCACGACCCGACGGTAGGTGCCGTGCAGGGTCGATGCCTGGTGCGCAACTCGGTGCAGTCGACGCTGGCCAGATCGATCGCCATCGACTACTTCTCCGGATACCTGGTGAACGAATACGGCCGCCAAGCACTGTTTGGGCTGCCCGCCTATGGCGGAGCCAATTGCGCGATCAGGGCAAGCACCTTGCGGCAGCTCGGCGGATGGAATCCGAAGAGCGTCACCGAAGACACCGACATCACCATGCGGCTAATGCTCCATGGTCAAAAGATCCGCTACGACATCACCGCGGTCGACACCGAAGAAGGTGCCACTACCCTCTCGCGGTTCGTGAAGCAGCGCTATCGCTGGGCACGTGGACACCAGCAGGTGTGGCGCGACTACCGCAGAGGCGTGTGGTTGTCGAGCACGTTGACGCTGGCCGAGAAGATCGAGACCACGCTGTTCTTGCTGGTCTACCACGTGCCCGTGTTGTGTGCGCTGACTCTCGGCCTGACCGCTCTGCGCATCTTCGGCGTCGGACCACATGTCTCGATCTTCGAACTTCTGCCGCTCGCCGCGCTGTTGTTCGCCGGCCCATTTTGCGAGCTCGCCGTCGGGTTGCTCGTCGGTCGCGCACCACGACGCGCAGCCTGGTCAGTCGCGTGGATGACCCCCTTGTTCGTCGTGTTCATGCTCGTCTGCGCGAAGGCGTGGGCAGACGGCATTCTTGGTCGGCCGTACACGTGGGTGAAGACACGGCGATCACAGTGGAACCCACTGGACGGTCGCGAAACAGGTGAGTTGGCATGAACCGGCGTCGGGCAATCGTGTTCTCCGCGCTGGGCGCCGCTCTCGCGCTTGCGTTCGTCGGGTTCTACCAACTGAGCGGACCGCTGCGCGATCTCGAGCAGCGCCTTGTCATCAGCATCCTGCACGCCGGAAATCGCGTTTCCGTTGTGGGCGACCACTACTTCCAGGTACTGCCGACGGGCCAGCGCGCATTCAGGGCGCAGCTCACACCGTTTTGCTCATCACTGGTGCCCGTGCTCGCACTCGGCGCGATCTCGGCGTTTGTGTTGAGCGGGCCATGGGCTCGCCGGCTCTTCGCGTTTCTTGGTGCCGCAGCGATCATCGTCGCATGCAACGTGCTGCGGGTTGGTGCCTCAGTGTGGATCGGACTCCAGGTGGGCGCTCGCGGACTCGTACTTTTTCACGATTGGATCGGAACAATCTTCGGACTCGCGTACACCATGCTCGGGTTCTTCTTCATGTTGTATCTCCTACTACCCAAGGCAACCGACAGCATTGTCCGAGCCGCGAGGGTCAGCGATGTCCTCTAACCTTGAAACGATCGGCCTGATTGCTGGCGGCGTCTTCACTGCGGCCGCTATATCGTGGCGGGCGCGTCGATATGCCCTGGTGCGCCAACGAATTCGCACCCGTCTCAGCGATCCTGATCGCGACATTCGGATCGAGGCTGTTCAGCAGGCCGCTGAAATCGGGCTGGCCTCGACTGCCCCGAGTTTGCTGCGCGCCACTCGGGTTGAGACCGATCCCGCCGTGCTCGCTGTCGTCATCGAGGCGGTGGCCAGCCGCCAATGGGAGCCGGCGTCGACTTCGGCGATCGTTGAGCTTCGGATGTGGGCGAAGGCGTATAGCAACGCGCACCCCGAGGTCCGACGAGTGCGTGCCAGCGAGCCGATGTTGCCTGGCGTCGCCGGCAGCGTTCCGCCGCCGTCGATCCACCCGCTCCGCGAGCACGAATTCAAGCGCCGCAACTCGACCGACGTCGAAGAGCCTGAATCAACGGCCGAGCCGATCCCGCACCCTGCCTACGATGCCGACCCGCTCGGATCGGTGCGCGTGCTGGTGACGGGCGCTGGTGGTGCGGCCGGTGTCGCGGTCATCCGCGCGCTGCGGCAAGCCGGCCACTACGTCATCGCGGTCGACGCCGACCCGATGGCAGTCGGGCTGCGGCTCGGTGACGAAGGCCACCCGGTTCCGAAGTTTGACGACCCGACCTATCTTGCGGCGTTGATTCGCATCGCGACGGTGTATGACGCGCAGGCACTGATCTGCACGGTCGCCGAGGAATACCACGCACTTGCGGGAGCCGCGAGCTATCTCTCCGACGCCGGGGTGCGCACCTTGATGCCCACCGCGGATTCGGTAAACGTCTGCATCGACAAATGGCGGTTCGCGCAAGCCATGACCGAGGCTGGGCTACCGGTGCCAAGCACCGGCCTCGCCGGTGCGGATGCGGTGCCCGGCCCATGGATCGTCAAGCCGCGCTTTGGCCGCGGTTCGCGCGACGTGCACGCGGTGGGCAACTGGAAGGAGCTGGCCGCGGCCATCACCTTGACCCCAGACCCGATTGTGCAGACCCAGATCGTCGGTCGTGAGTTCACCGTCGACGCACTCGTGTCTCCGACTGGTGACGTCGTCGGCGCCGCAGCCCGGTGGCGACTGGCCACCAAGGCGGGTATCTCGGTGCTGGGAACGACGTTCGACGACGACGCGGTCGCCCAAGTGACGACGCTGGTGCTCAAGTCACTCGGACATGTCGGCCCGGCGAACGTACAAGGGTTCGTCACACCCGATGGCGAAGTTGTCATCATCGAGGTGAACCCGCGGTTCTCCGGTGGGTTGCCGCTCTCGTTGCATGCAGGTGCTGACTTTGTCGGTGAATACCTGCGCGTCATCATGGGCCGCGCACCGCGGCCCGAGCGACTCGTCGCTCGACCCGGCGTCACCATGCTCCGGCACTTCGACGAGATCTACGAGCCATGAGGCTTACCGTTCCCGTCGGCACCCGACCCGAGATCGTCAAGCTGGCCCGAGTGGTCGCGGCCCTGCGGGCTGCCGGTCACGACGTCCGTTGCATTGCGACCGGGCAGCACACCGACGCCAAGCTCGCGGCCGACATGTTCGTCGAGCTGGGCTGCCCACCCGACGTCAATTGGCAGCTACCGCAAGGCGAGGGCGCACGTGTCGGCGCTCTGTTGGCTGCTGCGTACGACGAGTTCGCCGAACACCAGCCCGACGCCGTCCTCGTGTTGGGTGACACCTACACCGCACCATTGCTGGCGATCGCCGCCCGCCGCCATGGCGTCGGCGTGATTCACCTCGAGGCCGGCCTTCGCTCGTTCAACGAACGCTCGGTCGAAGAAACCAACCGCACGATGATGGTTGCGCTCGCGACGTTGCATCTGGCTCCGACCGACCTTGCTGCCGGCCTGCTGCGCGACGAAGGGGTCGCGCCTGAACGGATTCACGTTGTGGGCAATCCGGTAATCGATGCGATCGCGGCCACTGGCGTCTCGCGCGTCGCAGTTGATGAACGCACGGGCGTTCTTTTTACCGCCCACCGAGCGACGAATGTCGACGATCCTGCCCGCCTCGCGCAACTCGTGACCATCGTGCGTCGGCTCGGCGAGCACTTCGGGCCGGTGACGTTTCCGCTGCATCCGCGGACGCGCGCACGGCTCGAAGCTGCCGGCCTGCTCTCCGTCGTCGCAGCGTCGCCCAACGTCGACCTCGTCGACCCCATGCCCTATGGAGCGCTTCTCGGCCGGCTGGCGAGCGCGCGTGTTGTCGTGACCGACAGTGGCGGGCTGCAGGAGGAGGCGTCGTGGTTCGGCGTGCCTTCAGTGGTCCTGCGCGCAACCACACCCCGATGGGAAGGCGTGCTCGACGGCTCAGCTGTCTTGTGCGGTCTTGGCGAAGTCGAGGTCATGCACCACGTGGGGCGATTGACGACGCCCGACGAGCAAATGCGCATTGCCGGGCTGCCGTGCCCCTATGGCGACGGCCACACGGCCCAGCGGGTGGTCGACGTTCTGGCCGACAACACCATCATGACGTTGATCGCGCCACGGGAGCCGTCGGTCGGCGACCCGTTGCCCGATCGGGTGTTCGCCAGGCCGACACCTGCTGGGCCCAGCGAGCCCAGCGAGCCCGATGAGCCCATCGAGGGAGTGACGGTCGACCTCGACGACACGGTCTTCGCCCAAGCGGATTGGCTTCTCGGCGCGTGGCGTGACGTGGCTCGCGCTGGTGCCGACATCGGGCTTGACCACGACCGTCTTCTGACCGCGCTGATGTCAGTCGCCGCCGAGGGGTCAGATCACGGCGGCATCATCGATCGCGCCCTGCGCTCAATTGACGTCGGCGAACACGAGCTCGCAGCGATCGTGCCAGGCCTGGTCGCAGTCTTCAGCACACATAGCTCCACCACACTCGCGCCGTACCCAGGATTCGACGATGCACTGGCGGCAGTGCGAGCGAACGTGCCGGTCGCCTGCGTCACCGACGGCAACCCTCGGATCCAGCGCGCCAAGCTGCGCTCATTGGGTCTCACGGACGCCTTCGACCTGGTGATCTTTTCCGACGAACTCGGCCGGGAGTTTCGTAAACCCCACTCGGCACCGTTCGAACGTGCGTTGCGCGAGTTGGGTGTGCCAGCCGCTCGGGCGGTTCACATCGGCGACCGCCCAGGCAAAGACGTCGCTGGTGCAGTGAACGCCGGCATGCGGGCAGTGCGGGTGCACACCGGCGAGTACGCAACGATCGCTGACCCTGCTGACGCAACCCCGTGGCGATCGTTCGCCGACGTCACCACCGCGTTGCGGTCGATCGCGGCCTGCACGTCGAGCCGGACGCCAACAACAGCGACGCCGTAGTCGTCGTTACCGAGGGTTCTCCGGACCGAGGGTTCTCCGGACCGAGGGTTCTCCGGACCGAGGGTTCTCGAGACCGAGGTTTCCTCGGTCCTAGGGTTAGGGCGTGACCGACTTCGATGCGGTAGTCGTGGGCGCCGGACCGAACGGCCTCGCCGCTGCGGTCACCTTGGCGGCAGCCGGCCTTCGCGTGCAGGTGATCGAAGGCGCATCCACCCCAGGTGGCGGCTGTCGTACCGAGGACAGCACGCTGCCGGGATTCAGGCACGACGTCTGCTCTTCGGTGCATCCGTTAGCTATCGCGTCACCGTTCTTCGCCGCGTTCGATCTACCCGCGCACGGCGTGCAACTCCTGTACCCCGAGGTCGCGTTCGCGCAGCCGCTCGATGGCGGGCGGGCAGCGTTGGCCTACCACGATCTGCGCCGCACGGTCGACGAGCTCGGCGCGGGCGGCCCGTCGTGGCATCGGCTGATGGCTCCCTTGGTGCGACGGGCCGACGCCATCGTGCCCGCCGTCCTTGCCCCGCTTCGTACCGTGCCCAAGCACCCGCTTCAAGCTGCCCACTTCGCGTTGCCCGCGCTGCGGTCGGCAGCGCACGTGTCCAAGCAACTCGACGGCGAAGACGCCCGCGCGCTCTTCTCCGGAGTCGCCGCGCACGCCATGCTGCCGCTGACCCGGCCGCCGACCGCCGCATTCGGGACCTTGCTCGCCATGCTTGCGCACACCGTCGGTTGGCCGCTCGCCGAAGGTGGCAGCGCCCGCATCACCGATGCCCTCATGCACGCGGTCTCCCAACACGGCGGATCTTTGGAGACCAACCATCGGGTGGCGTCGCTCGACGAACTACCCAAGGCACCCGCCGTCCTGCTCGATGTTGCGCCCAGGCAGTTGATCGACCTGGCCGGCGACCGTCTCGACCGCCGCTACGCCCGATCGCTTCGCCGGTTTCGGTACGGACCCGGCGTGTGCAAGGTCGACTGGGCGCTGTCCGGTCCAGTGCCATGGACGGCGGAAGGGTGCCGTCGTGCGGGGACCGTGCACGTCGGTGGCACCTTCGACGAGGTGGCCGCATCGGAATCGGAGGTTGCCGCTGGTCGGCACGCGACCGCGCCATACGTCCTGGTCGTGCAGGCCGGGGTCGTCGACCCGACCCGCGCACCGCTGGGGCAACACACGCTGTGGGGTTACTGCCACGTGCCGTCGGGCTCGACCGTCGACATGACGGCAGCGATCGAAGCGCAGATCGAGCGGTTCGCTCCCGGATTTCGCGATCTCATCCTTGCGCGTTCGGTGCGCACGGCCGTCGACGAAGAACGCGAGCATCCGAACTACATCGGCGGCGACATCGGGGTGGGCGCGTCAACCGTCAAGCAGACGCTCTTCCGCCCGACCGTGCGTTGGGACAACTACCGCACGCCGCTCAAAGGCGTGTATCTGTGCTCGTCGGGTACTCCCCCGGGTGGCGGCGTGCACGGCATGTGCGGGCACTACGCGGCTCGGTCAGCCCTGCGCACCGATTTCGGCATCAGCTGGACCCCAGAGCTCACGGCCGCACTCGCCGCAGGTTAACCCACACGCAACCCACACCGCCCACCCGCGTTGGCGCACACTGAGAACATGAACGATCCCCTTCCCCCGACGTATGCCGAGCGCTACGCGACCACCAAAGCAGCGATCGACGCTCGGGCCTGCCCGCTGTGTGGGGCGGCCGCAGGCGAGCTGTGCCATGCAGAAGGAGCGCAAGGCCAAGAGTTGCGGGCGGTCGACGCCACCCATGTCGTGCGCCTCGACGTGCCTGAGACGCCGCGTCGTCACCCCTGAGATGGTGGCGGTTTCGCCGGCTGCTTGCGGAGCGCGACAAACGCGACGGCGCCAGAGAGCATGACGACTGAGGCCGACAGAACAAGACAGATCTGTAAAGCCGAGTAGAACGCGTCGTACACCGCGTGCAACACCTTGTTCTCGAACGTGGCGAACAGATGCGCGGCCGGCGAACCGGCACTTTCGCGAAGACGCAGGCCGCCACGACGCACCGAATCGATCACCGCTTTGGGCTCGATGCCGAGCGGCTTCACCTGGCTGGTGAGGTGGCGAACCAAGGTGGCATTCACGATCGCGCCGAGCACGGCGGTGCCCGCAACCGCACCGATCTCGCGGCTGGTGTTGATGGCGGAGCTGGCCATGCCGGCGTGGTCGAGTGGCACCGCATCGGTCGCGGCGAACGTCGTGGGCACCATCGCCAGACCGATGCCCGCACCGGCCAGTGCGAGTGCGCCCGCAAGCGGCAGGTAGGCCGGATGCGGGCCGAGCGCCCGCCCTGTGAGCACCAGACCGGCGGCGAAGCACACGCAGCCCGCGACGATCGGCGTGCGGATGCCGGTGCGCGCCAACAACCGCCCGGTCGTCAGCGAGGTCACGATCATCGCGACCATCATCGGCACGAACTCGAGGGCGATGAGGTAGCCACTGTCGCCAACGACTGCGCGCAAATACAGCGCGCAAAAGAAGAAGATTGCGAACGTACCGAAGTAGGTGGCAAACGCCACCAAGTTCGAAGCGGCAAACGTCGGTGCACTGGCGAAGCGCATATCGAGCACCGGAAACGGCGCGTGGCGCTCGCGACGAACGAAGGCAATACCCATCGCAACCGCAACCACGGTCATGGCAAGGATGAGCGGCGAGGTATAGCCGGCCGTTTCACCGTCGATGATGCCGAACACCAGCAACCCCAAACTGCCCGCGCCGAGCACGGTGCCGACGAGGTCAAGCCGTCGGCCACGCCCAGGTACGGTCTCTGGCACCAACACGACCGCCAACGCGAGAGCGCCCGCCCCGAAAAACAAGTTGAACCAAAAGATTCCGCGCCAACTGGTGAAACCGATGATGGCGCCGCCGATCACCGGCCCGAGTGCGAGCGCAAGCCCGGAGACAGCTGCCCAAATACCGGTGGCATGCGCTCGTTCGCGCTGTTCGGGGTAGAGATGCCTCAGCATCGTCAACGTGCCTGGCTCGGAGCCAGCGGCGCCCAGACCCATGATGGCCCGGCCGGCAATGAGCACGGCGGAGTTGGTCGCCAGCGCACACACGATCGAACCGGCACAGAAGATGGTCGCGCCCGCCAGCATCACCTTGCGATGGCCGATTTGGTCGCCGAGCGCACCCGCCGTCAACATCATGCAGGCGAACACGAGCACGTAGCCGTTGACGATCCATTGCAGCGATTGCACGCCGGCGTGCACCGAACCCTGGATGTCGACCAGTGCAACGCTGACGATGGTGTTGTCGAGAAAGGTCAAGAACAGCAGCGTGCACACGGCCGCGAGCGCCAGATGTCGGGCCCGCGTGCTGGGGTGCGCGGCGATCACGATGGCGGTGCGTTGCGCGTTCGCCGAGCAGCGCGCCACAACGTGTACGGCAGCAGCAGGGCGACCCCGACTGGCACCACCCACCACGCCGATACAGAAGCATGATGCAAACCGGCGGTGACGGCGAGTGCGACAACGACGCCCGCGGCCACCTGCCAGTCGTCACCGACAACGAAGTCGTACCAGAAGGCGCCGAAACGCAGGAGCCGGTTCATCCGGCTACCTCCGCGGGCAGCGCCTTCGCGGGCGACGCTGCGGTCTTTGGTGCGGTACGTCGAAGGGCCAGCACCAGGGCGAACGCCAGCGCAGCGACCGACACCACCACGATCGGCAATGCGGCGTCGTTGCCGGGCCACTGCGCGCCCGCGCCTTCGGCACCCCAAAACGTTCCAAAGGCGGTGAGCATGATGCCGACGACGAACTTCATCGCGTTCTCGGGCACCTTGGCCAGCGGCGCGCGCACGGCGACGCCAACAGCACCGATGACGAGCACGGCGGCACCTGCGGCGATCGAGGCGAGCGGCAGATTGTGTGCGTTACTGCCGAAGGTGAGCGCGATGAAAACCACCTCAAGGCCTTCGAGCAGCACGCCTTTGAACGAGAGCGTGAACGCGTACCAATCGTCGACGCCGCGTCGGTGTTCATGCGGCGCGGCGCGGGCGGCGGCCACCTCGGCCGCATAGTTCTCTTCCTCGTTGTGCAGATCCTTGTACCCACTGGCCCGAAGGATCGCTTTGCGCAACCATTGCAATCCGAACACGAGCAAGAGCCCGCCGACCACCAACCGCAACACATGAAGCGGGACGGCGGTCAGTGCCGGTCCGAGCGCGGCGATCAGCACGGCGAGCGTGACCAGCGCGACCAGCAAGCCGGTCAGCGACGACCGCCAATGCCGGGTGCCCGCGGCGAGGACAATCGTCAGGGCCTCCACGGCCTCCACCAGACAGGCCAGGAAGACCGCGATGAAGAGACTGCCGCCGCTCACGGGGTTATCACCGGCTCAGTCTTTCGTATCGAGGGCCAGGCCACTGATTCCAGACCACTGGACCCAGGCCACCGCTGCCTCCGGCGGACGCACCACCGGCGGGTCGCTACGATGAATTCGTGACCCGTTCGCTCGCGGATGAGCCCGCCGCCGCCGCGTTGCGACCTACGGTCAAGACCCGGACCGCGCTGGCCGACGGCCGCGATTTGTTCTACTTCGACGAGCCCGACACCCACGCGGATCGCGCTGGCGCCATCGATCGGCGGCCACTTCCGGCGTCCGACCCGACATCGATCATGCGACACGACCGGTTGCTCGACGAGTGGGTCACCATCGCCAGCCACCGGCAGACCCGCACCTATCTGCCACCCGACGACGAGTGTCCGCTGTGCCCGTCGTCGTACGGTCACGCGGCTGGCGAGCGCGATCGCCTCTCCGAGATCCCAGCCACCGACTACGACGTCGCGGTGTTCGAGAATCGGTTTCCGTCGTTCGCGCTCCCGTCGCGCCGGCCCGATGCGGAGGGCGACCCGTTCTTCGCGACCGCACCGGGCACCGGGCGATGTGAGGTCGTGTGCTTCACCGCCGATCACAACGCCGCGTTCTCGTCGCTGACGCCCGCACGCACGCGCACGGTCATCGACGCTTGGGTCGACCGCACCGAACAGCTCTCGCTCGTGCCACAGATCGAGCAGGTCTTCTGCTTCGAAAATCGCGGTGAAGAAATCGGGGTGACGTTGCGGCACCCGCACGGGCAGATCTACGGCTACCCCTACGTCACGCCGCGCACGCGTCGCATGCTCGACAGTGCCCGCACGTACCGCGACACGACGGGGGGCAATCTCTTCGTCGACATCGTGGCCGAAGAAACAGCGAGCGACCGCGTCGTCGTGCAATCGCCGCACTGGATCGCCTTCGTTCCCTTTGCCGCACGCTGGCCGGTCGAAGTGCATCTCTATCCGCGTCGGCAGGTGCCCGATCTGCCGGCACTCGACGCAGCCGAGCGACTCGACCTGTCGCATGTGTACCTCGAGGTGCTGCGCCGCATGGAAGCCGTGCATCCGCCGGATCCCCCTTACATTGCGGCCTGGCATCAGGCACCGGTTCGCCTCGACCGCGATCTCGGGTATTTGCACCTCGAGCTGTTCTCCATCCGGCGAGCTCCGGGTAAGCTGAAGTACCTAGCCGGATCCGAGTCGGCGATGGGTGCGTTCATCAACGATGTGCAGCCCGAACACGTCGCCAATTCGATGCGGACGGCGACGCCTGACCTCGGCGACATCGAACGCGATCGCGCCGAACTCGGGTCGGCCCAGTGAATCTGCTCGTCACCGGCGGCGCCGGCTATATCGGCAGTGTCGTCAGCCGTCTGTTGCTCGACGAAGGCCACCAGGTCACCGTTCTGGATGACCTCTCGACCGGGCACGCCGACGCGGTTGCGGCCGGTGCCTCGTTCGTCGAGGCCGACATCACCACGGCCGGCGACGTCCTCGGCGCGGCCGCGTTCGACGGCGTGGTGCACCTGGCGGCAAAGTCGCTCGTCGGGCAGTCGATGGTCGAGCCATCGCTGTACTGGCACAACAACGTGGGCGGTACACGGGAATTGCTCGACGCCGTGACGAAACACGGCGTTCCGCGCTTCGTGTTTTCGTCGACCGCTGCGGTGTACGGAGAACCCGACGAGGTGCCGATCCGTGAGACGTCGACGACACGACCGACCAACACCTACGGGGCCACCAAGCTCGCCGTTGATCTGATGCTTCGCGACGAGGCCGCCGCCCATGGTCTTGGCGCCATTAGCTTGCGCTACTTCAACGTGGCCGGTGCAGCTCGCGGTGCGGGTGAGCGGCATGCGACCGAAACGCATCTGATCCCGATCGCTCTCGATGTTGCCGCCGGCGTTCGGCCCGCGCTCGACATCTTCGGCACCGACTGGCCGACCCCCGACGGCACCTGTATTCGCGACTATGTGCATGTCGAAGACTTGGCGCGCGCGCATCTCCTCGCGTTGATCGCGAGCCAGCCTGGTACGCACGTCGTCTGCAACCTCGGCAACGGTGGCGGCTACTCGGTGCGCGAGGTAGTCGACACCGTGCGGGCCGTGACCGGGTTGCCGGTGCCCACGAATGAGATCGGCCGCCGAGCCGGCGACCCCGCTCAACTCATCGCCTCATACGAGCGCGCCACCGAACACCTCGGGTGGACGCCGGAAGCCGACCTCCCTCGTATCGTGACCGATGCGTGGAACTTTCACCGCGGACAGAACCTTGACCACAAACAGAACCTCAATCGCGCACACACGGAGCGCCCGCAGTGACAAACGCGGCCAATGCTTTCGCACGTGCGCTCGACTGCACGCCCGCTGGCGTGTGGTCCGCGCCTGGTCGGGTGAATCTGATCGGTGAGCACACCGATTACAACGGCGGCTACGTGTTGCCGTTTGCCATCAATCTGCGCACTGAGGTGGCGGCGTCGAGACGAAGCGACGCGCGCGTGTCGGTGCGGTCGGTGCAGAGGCCGCGCGACGTCATTGACCTCGCCGTCGCCGATCTTCGGCCGACCACCGACCACAGGTGGGCCGGCTATGTCGTTGGCACCGTCTGGGCGCTGCGGGCCAAGGGATTCGACATCGGTGGGCTCGACATCGTCGTCGACGGTGCAGTGCCGGCCGGGTCGGGGCTGTCGTCGTCCGCTGCCCTTGAATGTGCCGTCGGGTTAGCAGCCCTCGACCTGCATGGCATCGATCTGCCACTCGACGAGCTCGCCCGCATCGCGCAGTACGCAGAGAACGCATACGTCGGCATGCCATGTGGCCTCATGGACCAAATGGCCGCCAGCGTCTGCCGCGCCGATCACGCATTGTTCTTCGACACGCGCGACGACGTGCGCGAGCACGTGCCGTTTGCGCCCGCCGATGAAGGTCTCGCGCTTCTTGTCATCAACACCCGCGTGCAGCACGCGCACGCGGGCGGCGAGTATGCCGATCGGCGGCGCTCGTGCGAACTCGCCGCCAAGGAACTCGGGGTGCTCTTTCTCCGCGACATCACTGGCGATGAGCTCGAACCGGCTTTGGCCCGGCTCGACGACGAGACCTTGCGCCGGCGGGCCCGGCATGTGATCACTGAAGACGACCGGGTGCTCGACGCGGTTGCCAAACTCCGCGCCGGCAATCTGTCGGAGATCGGCCCCCTTCTCACCGCATCGCATGCATCGCTGCGCGACGACTTCGAGGTGAGCGCACCCGAACTCGATGTCGCCGTCGACGCCGCATTGTCGGCCGGCGCTCTTGGCGCGCGCATGACCGGCGGTGGCTTCGGCGGCAGTGCGATCGCGCTCATCCGGGTCGGCGACAATGCCGCGGTGATGTCGGCGGTCGAGGCTGCGTTTGCCGATCACGGCTTCACCCGTCCGGAAATCTGGGCACCTGTCGCGGCTGAAGGCGCTCGCCGGGAGTCGTAGTAACAGGCCGCCATGCCCCCGGTGAAGTGTGCGTTGAGCGCGCGCCGGGCACAGCACAGGAATGACACGTCTCCTGACCGCACCACGCGCAAGCGTGCTAGCCGACCCCGCACCGCCGCCGCCCGCGCCGATGCCTCCGCTGCCATCACCTGATCCTGACCCGGTGCCACCGATCGGCCCAGGACCGGACACTCCGCCCATGCCGTTCCCCGACCCGCCGATCGAGCCGGTGCCGTCGCTGGGCCCGCTGCCGATTCCGGCACGTGTCGCGGTCGTCGGTTAGGGTTCGCCTGACACCGACCTGCTGACATCGACCCTGTTAATCCCGTTTCGACGGGCTGCCAAGCCCGCTTTGTCGACGGCGCTACCGAGCCCGCTATGTAGGGGGGAACACCCACCATGTCGTCTGCGCGCCTCGCCACCCGGGTGACGGCGATCTCGGTCATGGCCTCGATGGCGGTACTGGGCCTCGCTCCGGCGGCTGCCGGGTCAGGTACGTCCACGACCACTCCGACAACCTCGCCGCGCAGCTCCACCGGCCAGGGCACCTTGACTCGCATCGCCGGTTCCGATCGAGTTTTGACGGCGGTGGCGATCTCACAGGCCGGGTTCACGACGAACCAATCCGCGCAAGCGGTGGTACTCGCGACCGGCTCAGGCTTTGCCGATTCACTCGCCGGCGGCCCATTGGCAGCTCATTTTCAGGGGCCGCTGCTGCTTGTGCCTCCGGCCGGACTCGTTGACGCCGTGCGCGCCGAAATCCAGCGGGTGCTGCCCGTTGGCCGAACGGTGTACGTGCTGGGCGGTCCGGCCGCCATCGCCCCCTCTGTTGACACCCAACTTCAGGCGGCCGGCTTCACTCCTGTGCGCCTGGCCGGGAGCGACCGGTTCGCTACCGCGGTGAAGGTCGCCCAAACACTTGGCGACCCACCGACGGTGTTCGAGGTCGACGGTACGAACTATCCCGACGGGTTGTCCGCGGGGCCGGCGGCCGCGCTCAGTCATGGGGCGGTCTTGCTGACGTCGGGCAGCACTACGCCGGCGGCGACCGCCGCCTACCTGGCGGCGCATCCCACCGATAGTCGCTACGCCATCGGCGGTCCGGCGGCCGCATCCGACCCGACCGCGAAGCCCCTCGTCGGCCCCGACCGGTACGCGACCTCAGTCGTGGTCGCCGAGCAACTGTTTGCTGCGCCGTCGGCAGTTGCACTCGCCGGCGGCAATGAGTTTCCCGACGCGCTCGCCGGTGGTCCGGTTGCCGGACTCAACGGCGCGCCGATCATCTTGGTGCCACCGACGGGTTCGCTCCCGCCGACCGTGCAGGCCTATCTGAATCGAGCGTCGAGCAGCGTGCTGTCGGCGATGCTGTTCGGCGGCACGGTGGCGGTCAGCACGCCGGTCGCCAAGGCGATCGCGCAGGCACTCGTCCTAGTGCCGCCCGCGACCTGACGCGGCCTACGCCGACGGTGACCTAAACGCACTACAAACGCAGCGCCACCGCTACCGGTACTAGCGCCGCCGACGGCGGACGGCGACGATGGCGGCAAGTGCGACGAGCGCGGCCAACCCACCGGCGGCCGGCTTCGGCGACCGCTTTGCCCTCGCCGCCACCGCCATGTGTTCGCGAGGGGCAGCGGCGGCCTGACCCGCACCGGTCGGCGTCCCGTCTGAGGCCAGATGCAGCTTGACTTTGGCGCCTTCGACAACGCTCGTGACACCGTCGCGGACGGCGCCGACGCCACGCTTGGCCGCCCGTTTCGGGTCGAGCCGACCCGCGATCGTGTCGACGGTGTTCGCGAGTTCTTCGCGGGTGCGCTCGATCGACCGCAACAACTCTTCGGGGTCGCTGTTCACAGGGGATCTCCTAGTTTCGAAGGTCGAGTGCGACCTTGACGTCGTCGTCGTTGCGGGCCAGTGCGTCGGCGTACTTGGTCAGCGGCACCTTGCGGGACACCAGTCGTGAAAGCCAGTCGAGGTCGGCTTTGGCCAACGCTTCGGCCGCCTGTTCATAGTGCCGGCGGGCCGCGTTGACGCTGCCGAAAAGTACCGTGTTCTCGAGCACCATCTGCTTGTTGATGGCGTTCAGACTTGCCGGTGCGGCCGCGGCAACACCCGAAATGCCGGCCAGGCAGACCACCCCGTCGTTGGCGACCACGCCGGTGAGTTCGAACACGAGGGGTCCGTACCCCGTGCATTCGATGACAATGTCTGGTCGCACGCCGATGTCGGTGACATTGCCGGAGTGGAATGTCGCACCGAGATCGCCGACGATGGCCGGCTTCGGGCCAGCGTTGGTGCGGTCAAGGACGTGCACCTCGTAGCCGCGCTGCACGCCGAGGAGTGCGGCCAGCAAACCGATCGGGCCGGCGCCGGTGACGAGCGCGACCTTGCGCTGGAAGGCAACGCGCGCGGCGATCTTCTCGGTCTGCTCCCACGCTTTCGCGACGACCGACGTTGGCTCCATGAGCACGCCACAGTCACCGAGCCGCGGATCGAGCTTGACCGTGAACTCGGGCTCGACCCGCCATTGCGTCGCTGCGTACCCGTTGCGTTCCTTGATGCCGCGCTCGGTGTAGTTGCCGTTGCGGCAGAAATCCCAATCGCCAAGCCCGCACGGCTCGCACGGCAACGGGTCGGGGCGGCGCACGATGCCCGCGACGAGGTCACCCGCGGCGAAGCCGCTACCGGCCGGCGCATCGAGCACTTGCCCGAGCGACTCGTGACCAAGTACGAGTCGTTCTTCGCCGGGCGGAGCCCACCCGTAGCCCTCGTTGATGATCTCCAGGTCGGTGCCACACACGCCCACCAACAGACCCTGAACAAGCAAGGCGCCTTCGGACGACGACGGGTCGGGGTGCTCGGAGACGCCCGCGGTCTGGGGTTTGCCGGGCACCACTGACAGGGCTCTGACGCTCACACCGCCTCCGCCCGTCGACGTCCTGGTTGCAACATCATGGACCCCGCGATGCGTCGGCCGCGACGCGGTCGGCACGTGCGCACCCGGTAACGTGCCTGCCATGACCGACACGACCCGCCTCGCGACCGGCGACGACGCTCCCGTCTTCACCTTGCCCGACGCCGACGGGTCGCCGGTGTCTCTCAAAGATTTTCGCGGACGCCGAGTGGTCGTGTACTTCTACCCGGAGGCGATGACCAGCGGCTGCACGACCCAGGCGTGCGATTTCCGCGACAACCTGAGCTCGCTCAATAGCGCTGGGGTGAGCGTGATCGGCATTTCACCCGACCCGGTTGCCAAGTTGGCGCAGTTTCGCGCACGCGACCACCTCACCTTTCCGCTGCTGTCTGACGTCGATCGCGCCACCCTGGTGACGTACGGCGCCTACGGAGAAAAGAAGCTGTACGGCAAGACCGTCGTCGGGGTGATCAGGTCAACATTCGTGGTCGGCCCCGACGGCAAGATTGAGGTCGCGCAGTACAACGTGAAGGCGACGGGGCACGTGGCGAAGCTCCGCAAGGACCTGCACCTCTAGCATCGATCGCACGGGGCCGTAGCCCAATGGCAGAGGCACGCGGTTTAGGTCCGCGCCAGTGTGAGTTCGACTCTCACCGGCCCCACTTTGCTCGTGCGTTAGCTGGTGATTCGTTGACTTGGGTCAGCCTCACTACGAGAAGCCACTGATTGACACGGTCTGGCTCGGCGGCATAATTGTGGTGCGATGTTAACGCTCACCTTGCGGGCTGCCACCCGGCTGCGCGCTGGGCAGAAGGGCTCGTCTCAGCATGCCTAGCGAGCGTCCGCCGTCGACGTCGAATGGCGCCATCCGTGGCCCAGCGATGACCGACGTCGCCTCGCTCGCCGGTGTTTCTCACCAGACCGTGTCGCGCGTGATCAACAAGCACCCGAACGTCACCCCGACGACGCGAACGCGGGTGCTCGCGGCGATCGAAGAACTCGGCTACCACCGCAACAACGCGGCCCGCGCGTTGGTCACCGGCCGCTCACAGACGCTGGGCGTCGTCACCCTCAACAGCACTCTGTACGGCCCGGCCTCGACGCTGTACGGCATCGAGCAAGCGGCCCTCGAATCCGACTACTTCGTCACCGTGGCGAGTTTGCGGTCGACCGATCGACCGGCGGTCAGGCAGGCGATCGCCCGATTGGTCGACCAAGGCGTCGAGGGCGTCATCGTGATCGCTCCGGTTGACTCCGTCGTCGAGGCGCTCGCAGACTTGCCGCGAGACCTTCGCGTGGTTGCGGTCGAGGGCGATGCCGACGCCGACATCGACGTCGTCACCGTCGATCAGCACGCAGGTGCCCAATCGGCGACTGAGCACCTGCTGTCGCTTGGGCATTCAACGGTCTGGCACGTCGCCGGCCCCACCGACTGGCTGGAAGCACGGCAACGCACGGCCGGCTGGCGCAGTACCCTCGAACGCGCCGGCGCCGAGGTGCCGCCCCCGCTTCGCGGCGACTGGAGCCCGCGATCAGGGTTTGAGGCCGGCCGTGTATTGGCCCGCATGCCTGAAGTGAGCGCGGTCTTCGTGGCGAACGACTCCATGTCCGTAGGTGTCTTGCGCGCGTTTCACGAGCACGGCCTCAACGTTCCCGGCGACGTCAGCATCGTCGGCTTCGACGACGTGCCCGAGGCGGCGTACGTCAGCCCACCGTTGACCACCGTGCGGCAGGATTTCGCCGAGGTCGCCCGGCGCAGCCTCGCGCTCTTGCTAGACCAGATCAGCTCGGGGATGCGCCCGGCCAAGCGCCAGGTCGTCGGAACAACGTTGGTCGTCCGCGACAGCACGCGTTCGGTCGACGGCGCGCCCGCTCGGTCCACTCGCCCAAAAAGGATGGCTTGATGTCAGTGCACCAACCCGATTCGTTCGTCATCGGTGTCGACTACGGCACGCTCTCCGGCCGTGCACTTGTCGTTCGGGTCTCCGATGGGCAAGAGATGGGCAGCGCGGTACACAACTATCGGCACGGCGTGATCGAGCGCGAGCTGGCTGGCAAGCCGTTGCCGCCCGATTGGGCATTGCAGGACGCCGAAGACTACGTCGACGTACTCCGCGATGCAGTGCCGAAGGCTCTTGCGGCAAGTGGCGTCGTGCCCGAGCAGGTGATCGGCATAGCGACCGACTTCACTGCGTGTACGGTGCTCCCCGTGCTCGCCAATGGCACACCGCTGTCGCGAACCGATGCCTTCAAGGATCGCCCGCACGCATACGTGAAGTTGTGGAAGCACCACGCCGCACAGTCGCACGCCGACCGCATCAACGCGTTGGCAGCCGAACGAGGTGAAGCGTGGCTCCCGCGCTACGGCGGCCGTATCTCGTCGGAGTGGGAGTTCGCCAAAGGCCTGCAACTGCTCGAAGAAGACCCCGAAATCTACGCCGCCGCCGACCGGTGGATCGAGGCCGCAGACTGGATCATCTGGCAGTTGTGCGGTGTCGAGACTCGCAACGTCTGCACCGCCGGCTACAAAGGCATCCACCAAGACGGCAGCTGGCCGTCGTCCGACTTTCTGGCAGCACTCAACCCGGCATTCGCCAACTTCGCCCAAGACAAACTCGCGTTTCCGCTGTCACCGTTGGGTAGCCGGGCCGGCGGGCTGACCGCCGAGGCGGCCGGGTGGACCGGCTTGCGCGAAGGTATCGCGGTCGCCGTCGGCAATGTCGACGCGCACGTCACCGGGCCAGCCGCGAAGGCGACGCTGCCCGGCCAAATGCTTGCGGTCATGGGCACCTCGACCTGCCACGTCATGAACGGCGAACGGCTCGCCGAGGTGCCGGGCATGTGCGGCGTCGTCGCTGACGGCATCGTGCAAGGCCTCTGGGGATACGAAGCTGGCCAAAGCGGCGTCGGCGACATCTTCGGCTGGTTCGCCGACAACTTCCTGCCGACCGAGTACCTCACCAAAGCGCAAGAGCTCGGCCTCGACGCACACGAATACCTCAGCTCGCTCGCTCTTCAGCAGAACGTGGGTGAGCACGGACTCGTCGCGCTCGACTGGGAAAGCGGCAACCGGTCGGTACTCGTCGACCACGATCTGTCCGGCGTCATCGTCGGTCTGACGTTGTCGAGCCGACCCGAAGATGTGTACCGGGCGATCGTTGAAGCCACCGCGTTCGGTACCCGCAAAATCATCGAAACGTTCGACGCGGCCGGTGTGCCGGTGACCGAGTTCGTGGTTGCCGGTGGGCTGCTCAAGAATGCGTTCGTCATGCAGATCTACGCCGATGTGACCGGTAAATCGATGTCGTTGCTCGATTCGGAGAACGGCCCTGCGCTTGGGTCGGCCATTCATGCGGCAGTTGCAGCGGGCGCGTACGCCGACGTCACCGCTGCATCCGAAGCGATGGGCCGGGTGCAACGCGATGCCTACGTTCCGAACGCGGCCAACCACGCGGCATACGACAAGCTCTACGCCGAGTACAGCCTGTTGCACGACTACTTCGGCCGCGGCACCAACGATGTGCTGCGGCGGCTGCGTCGCATTCGCGTCGAGGCAAGCGCGCGGTGACGGCCACCGGGTTGGAGACCGATCTCGCCGCCGTCCGCGCTTCTGTCGCTGACCTGCACGGCGAGCTGCTGCGCTGGAACCTGGTGGCGTGGACGTCGGGAAATGTGTCGGCGCGCGTGGGTGGTGCTGACCTCTTCGTGATCAAGCCGAGCGGCGTCAGCTACGACGACCTCAGCGCAGCGAACATGATCGTGTGCGATCTCGACGGCCACGTTGTCGAGGGGGCGCATTCGCCGTCAAGCGACACCGCCGCGCACGCCTTTGTGTATCGCGCGATGCCGCAGGTCGGCGGAGTCGTGCACACGCACTCGACCTATGCCACGGCGTGGGCGGCGCGCGGCGAACCAATTCCGTGCGTGCTCACTGCGATGGCCGACGAGTTCGGCGGCGAGATCCCCGTCGGGCCGTTCGCCCTCATCGGCAACGACGACATCGGCCGCGGCATCGTCGACACGTTGCGCGACCATCGATCGCCGGCGGTGCTGATGCAAAATCACGGTGTCTTCACGATCGGTGCGAACGCGAAGGCTGCGGTCAAGGCCGCGGTGATGTGCGAAGACGTCGCGCGCACTGTGCACCTGGCTCGAGTGCTCGGAGAGCCACTGAAGATTGATCCAGCCGACATCGATCGCCTGTACGACCGGTACCAGAACGTCTACGGCCAGCGCTGAATTGCTTCGTCGGGTTGGGACGCCGGGCCGATGAGCCCGAAGTCCCTGAGTTGCTTCCACGACGGCAACAGGTTGGGTTTTTTGGCAGCACAAGTTCGGCAGAATCGGTGGTCGTCAGACGACCGTCGTTCTCGCAAGACCAGATCGGGTCGTCGCTGCCGTAGCCTTTTACTTCTAGCAGCACCCGGCCAAGCGCGTCACTACCCTTCATGCGCGCGCACGCTTCATAGGTACTACGCCGGGCCCATCCGAACACCCACGCATCGGCACGACAGCACGCTCGACCCCACGTGAAGGACCGCCGAGGCAGCCAACCGACATACCGTCCGCGGCAATAGCGGATGTTTTTGTCCGGCGGCTCAGCTCAGGCGTGCTGGTCTGCGACCCGGTCTGGTTGAACAGACCAATCGGCGGGTTCGTCGTCGGTGTCAACGTCGGCGATGGCCTTGGTCTGCTGCACCTTGCCCGGCTGGTGGTGTTGCGGCGCGTAAACGGTGTAGACCTGCATCGGCTCGTCGCCGATGTTGGTGACGTTGTGCCAACTGCCCGCCGGAACGATGACGCACCAGCCGTCGGTCACCTCCTGGTCGAAGATCAGTTCATCCTTGCCGGGTCCCATCTGGGCCCGACCGCGCCCGCGGTCGAGCCGAATGAACTGGTCGGTGTCAGGGTGCCTCTCCAGTCCGATGTTGCCGTTGACCGGAATCGACATGAGGGTCACCTGCAGGTACTTGCCGCTCCAGGCCACGGTGCGGTAGTTCGCGTTCTCGAGCGTCTCGGTCTCCAGGTCGAACGCCTGGGGACGGGGACCGATGTCTGAAATGCCCATGGTTTGACCCTAGTCTTGCCCAGACCCGATCGGAATGCTCCCCGATCAGGGCAGTCGCAATGCGCCGATCGGAGTACGCGTCATCGCGGCAATAGCGGATGGTTGCAGGCCCGCCCCTGGTGGTGCTGGCGCCCCAAGCCACGGCGCCCTTCGTATGAAGAAGGTACGAAACCCGGGACGGTTCACACCACTGGCGGCGGTACGGTGGCTGCAGACCACCTTCCGCTCAGCGATTGGTTGGGCTGGTCAAGTTGGAGCCCACCGTGACTGTCCAGTTCCCAGATATGCGGGCGCGTCTTGGTCAAGCTGTCGACGCGCTTACTGACCCCGACTTTCAAGAAAGACTCTGGACTCGAGGCGAACGACTTTCCTCTGTTGAGCTCGCTTTCGACGACACGCTCCTCTTTCTGGTCGATGAGCTCGAATGTTCGGACCAGAAGGGATGGTCGGGCGCGTTCTAATCGACGAAACCGAGTTGAACGCGTTCACCGCTCTGACAACCGCGGTGGAGGCCGTCATCGACGGCATTGGCAAGCTTGGCTCGTTCCAAGATGCCAGGGCGTCTGGAGCCCTGTGGTCTGCATGCGTAGCCAAGGCCAGAGACCTACAGCAACTGCTGCGATGAGCGCACGGCCACGCGGACCTGAGCCACAGAGGACCCGACGCAAGCGGCCCGAGGCCTCGCGGCACACAACGCCGCGAGGCTCGGACATGCTCTTGATTTCGGACACGACGCCGCACCAAACCGTAACGGCGCCTCTGCGGGTTGTGCGGTCCCCGGCACGATCGTGCTCAGCCCAACGACCGTGTCAGCGGCATGTGCGGATGCTCCTATCGCGACTCAGGTGCCGTGGCACGGTGCGTCTCAGCGGTAGCGATATCGAGAGTCCCGCGACGCGCGCCGTAGCGACATCAGGTAGATGAGTACCTGGCCCTCCAGCAAACAGATCACACCGGCGATTGCGGCCGCGGGCGTCGAACCGACTAGGAGACCAATTAGCCCCCACCAGTGCTGTGGCGGAGAACACTGAAATGGCTGCGGTCCACCGCCGGCCCTGCGACCAGTTCGCCACATTCACCTCAGCCAATTACCCGAGATGACAGGTTCTCATGCACCGGCGGGAAGGAAGCCCGCGCGTTCAAACCCGCCGCAGGCAGTGCGGGTAGTGGTAAGTGTGCGCGTTCAGCTGAACGCGCACGGCGGCAAGAGCGGATGAGATTCGGGCCAGCCGCGTGATGGCTAGCAGTGCGAGTAGCGGGTACACCCTGAGCGTCAGCCGTCAACGAGGAGGCTTGCTGGTTCTTCGGTGTCGGCTTTGGAGGCTCTGGGCACGGTTGGATTGTTCGTCGCGCTCGCGGTTGCCCCGTTTGGTTATCCGTTGGCCGCGCGCGTCGTGTTCATTCTCGCGGCTGGCTTCGAACTGGTCCTTGTGCTCTGGTGGCGCCAGGTCATCGCACGAGTGCGCCTGGCGCGAACGGCACCGAAGGCTCAACCTCACATCCCGTCAGCCAAACGCGGACCGCCTGTGTGAATCTGCGCAGCGCGCTCTCCCCGTCCTACATCTCGTGGGGTCGGACATTGTCACGCGACGCTCCGCGCGGATAGCCCGACGGATCCCGTTCCCGATCGCAATCATCTCGGCTACGAGAGTGCGTTCCGCCTGGGAACTTGTGCTGCCGAAAACCCCACCTGGGCCGTAGTGGAGTTGCTTCGTCGGGTTGGGACGCCGGGCCGATGAGCCCGACGTCCCAACGCGTACGTCGGTATGACCCCCACAACGCGGTCCGACCGCTCGTACCGCGCAATCCCCCGATGTACGTTGCACGAACGCCACGAACCCACGTCCACCGACTGTCGGCCGTCCCCCAGACGCCCGTCGCAGGAAAGAGCGCCGGCGGGCGTCGTTGATACGCCGTCGGGTCGACGAGTTTGGCTGCGTT
>OLLJ01000051.1_pt1 | contig 28471 bp, 26 predicted proteins | sample 1604521 | NCBI WGS metagenome assembly OLLJ01 (sample SAMEA104055714, study PRJEB20765) | soil metagenome | isolation source: soil
AACGCCGCTGGCCTGGTCGGCGCGGCCGACCTCGCTCGGTTTCACTAGCACGGCCGCCGACGGCCGGGTGATCGCTACCCTGGCGTGATGCGGCCATTCCGGCGACGAACTCGTGGGCCTCGGGGTCGTCTCGACGACGGCGCCGCGGCTGTTGAGTTCGCGCTGGTACTGCCGATCCTGGTGCTGATTTTGTTCGGGATCATCGACTACGGGTTGTTCTTCAGCAACAGCATCAGCGCCCAGTCGGGCGTGCAGACCGCCGCCCGCCAAGCCGTCGTCGGCAACCTCGACGCGAGCTGCACCCCGCCAACCGATGCAGGCTCGTCGAGCATCGAGGTCGGCGAGCTCATGTGCATGGTCAAGAAGCAAACCGGTGCCATCACTGGTACCGATTTCGTCAAGGTTGTCTTTCCTACGCCCAACCCGGCCGATCCAGTCCACCCCAACGGCGGCTGGTACGTAGACCACCAGCTGATCGTGTGCGAAGTCATCGCCGTCCAGGGTCTGACCGGCTACGTCCCATTGCCACGACACAACGGCGCGGTGGCGATTCGGTCGCGCATCGTGACGCAGATCGAGACGGTCACCACTCCCAAGGATGACGCGGGTGGCGAGGAGGCCAACCCACCAGGCGACTGGGGCTGGTGCACGTGACCAAGCGGCCCGCCGACGACGGCGCCATTGCCATTCTCGTTGCGCTGTTGTCCGTGGTCTTGTTCGGGTTCGGTGCGCTGGTCGTCGACATCGGCGATGCGCAAACCGTGAGGTCGCAATCGCAAAATGCGGTGGACGCCGCCGCGCTGGCGGGCGTACGCGTGTTGGCCGCGGCAGGTACGCCGACTCCGGTAGGCACGGACGCTGCCGTAGCCGCTGCGGTGAAGACCTACGTCAGCGCCAACATCGGCGCAACCAACTGGGCCAGCTGCACGGATTCGACGCCACTCGCGGTGCCCGCCGACGGCAGTGACAGCTGTATCTCCATGTCCGCGCCCATCCCCGGTCTGCCGTCGTATCAGGTGCGAGTGAAGTTGCCGGCGCGCCACGTTCCGGCCACGCTTGGCGGCATTTTCGGGGTGAGCTCGATTTCGATCTCGCCCATCGCGCAGGCGTTGTCGGGTCAGCCATTACCGCCCGAATGCGGACCCTGCGACCCCGCGCTCGACGAAGCCACGGGCCAGCCGACACCACAGCCCCCGCCGACCGGATTGCCAGCGGCCATCAGAGAAATGATGCCGAATCCGAACGCCGTGCCGACTGCGGCACCAGTTGATCAGAAGTCTGGGTGCCCGACTCCAGGACTTTTCAAGCCTGCCGATTTTCCGATGGGTGTGACGATCGCCGCGAATTTCAACTGCCAGCTCGCACCTGGGCTTTACGTGTTCGAAAACACCAACCTCGACGTCCAGGGCAACCTCATCGCGAACCTCGCGCCAGATCCAGCCGACCCTAATGTCAACGACGGCCCAGTTCTCGGCGTCACGCTGGTCTTTTACGGCGCCGGAACGCTCACAGCAGAGAACGGCGGCAGCATCAATCCGCTGCGCGCGAGTCTTGTCACCCCGGACACCACAGCCAACTGGGTGGCGGGTGACGCGATTCCGGGCGTGGCCATCGTGTTCGATCAGTGCGATCAGTGCGATCCGCCGACCGCTCCGCGAAATCCATTCTCCCTCGGGGATGACTTCGACATCACCGGCAGCGTGTACGCACTCGACGGACACACGACATGGACGACCGCCGCTCTCAATGACTGCATGCCAGCCCTACCCACGGATTCGACCTGCGTCGTTCATGACGAGGGCAGCACACAATCCGTGCTCGCTACTACAGCAACCTCGTTTTTTGCGGACACCAATGGGACACGTCGGATCCCGACAGTCGCCACAGATCATCCGATGGCTGAGTCACCGCCATCACCACCACACCTCGTCAAGTAAGGAACTGCGTTGTCCACCGAGCTGCGTGTTCTGAGCTACAACGTGCGGTCGTTGCGCGACGACGCGCAAGCCGTGTCTACCGTGATCAGGGCATGCGATCCCGACGTCGTGTGCATTCAGGAAGCGCCCCGATTCCTGCGGTGGCGGTCGAAATGTGCAGCACTAGCAAGGGAATCCGGCCTCGTTGTGGTGACTGGTGGACGCCCGGCGGCCGCAATGCTGGTGCTCGTCGCTCTTCGCGTGCGCGTGCTCGACGCAGCCGACATCTTGCTGTCGCGCAAACGCGGTTTGCACCAGCGCGGTATCGCATTGGCCACACTCGAGATCAACAACGCGTCGTTCGCAGTGGCGAGTGTGCACCTCGATCTCGACGCGGCCGAGCGGCGCCGGCACGTCGACGAGATCATCGATCGGACGTCGAAGGTTGCGGCCCCGCTCATCGTGGCGGGCGATATCAACGAAGAACCGCATGCTCCGGCCTGGCGTGCCTTGGCTGAGCGTTATACCGATGCATACGCGGCTTCCGCGTCGGGCGGTGAGTTCACCTACAGCGCTGTCGATCCAGTGCGCCGTATTGACGGCATCTTCGTCGATCCCAGCATCGAGGTCGTCAGCTGCGGAGTGCCGGACGTGCCGGGGATCGAACGTGCCAGTGACCATCGGCCGCTGCTGGCCGTCGTCCGCTTGCCTTGATGTTCTTAGACGACCGCGCCGTCGTTGGAATCTGAGTCGCCGGCACCGTCGTCACGGATGCGCGCGAAGAGCGCAACCAGCCCACCCGCGATCGCGAGGAGGCCCAGGGTCACCGCGTAAGGCACTGCGTCGGAGAACGACTTGGTCACGAGCAGAACGATCCCGATCGCGATCGAGGCGAGTGCCCATCTGGTTCCGCGTCGAAGACGAGGCAGCGGCGGGGGCACGTCCGGCACGAAGTGTTCGTCGAGAATCGACAGCGGGTCGTACTCGTCGAACGCGTCGAGTGGCTCGGCCGGGTTCGGCACGATGACGTTGCGGTCGGTGTCGGTGCCCCGATCGGCAGGACGAATGACACGACGAGACACCGCCGAGCCGTCGTCGGCGTCGGGCGGGAGGTCTTCGGCGGTCGGCCAGGGGACGGCGCCCGAGAACGCGGGGGAGTCGAAAGCGGCAACGATGCTCGCCCATGCGTCGTCGGTCGACGGCGTCAGTGCGTCGACCGAAGGTGCGTCCGCCGAGGTGTCCGCCGAGGTGTCCGCCGACGCGTCGGCAACCAACGGATCAGTCGCCCCCTCAACCGGCGACGACTCAGCGACTCGGTGGGCATCGAGCAACGCCGTCGCCCGATCGTGGTACTCCCGATCGACCCACAGCTGGTCTCGGGGGCGTTCGGGCAGATGCACTTCGAGGTACCCGCCGAGGCGGCCGGTACTGGGCACGACATAGGCGGCGATGCCTTCAACCTTGAGCGCGTCGAGCATCGCTTCGGCCAGCCGGGGATCGAGATCGGCCAGCGGAACGTAATGGCGGGCGACGAACCCGTTGTCACGGCCTGGCATCTGCATCAACCCCGTACTTACCCACGACTGCGACGCCGCCCAGGGGACGGTCAGGACTGGTCCGCCGCGCGCCGAACCCGCGCCGCCGACACTTGATGGTGACATGGGCCGGGCCGCCACGGCCAGGCAGCCGCACGCGCTATCGGGCGGCGCCCTGCCCGAACTACGGCGTCAGCGGTAAGGTGCGGCGCGAGTCGCACCTGTCGCACCTGCCTCACTGGTCGGGAAGGACCTCGGTGTTCTACTGGTTTCTCAAATGGACCCTGGGCGCCAGCCTTCGGTTGATCTTCCGACCGAAGGTGGTCGGGCTTGAGAACGTGCCGGCGCACGGCGGCGCCATCATCGCGAGCAACCACCTCTCGTTTTCCGATTCCTTCTTTGCGCCGCTCGTCATTCCCGGTCGCAAAGTGACCTTCATGGCGAAGGCGGAGTACTTCAACCGGAGCGGGATCAAAGGCACGCTGAGCCGCTGGTTCTTCCGCGGCATCGGCCAGCTGTCGGTGGACCGATCGGGCGGCAAGGCGAGTGCATCGGGTCTGCGCACTGGTCTGGAAGTGCTTGAGGCTGGCGAACTTCTCGGCATTTACCCCGAAGGCACCCGCTCGCCGGATGGCCGGCTGTATCGCGGTCGAACCGGTGTGGCCCGCATGGTGCTCGAGACGGGGGTGCCGGTGATTCCGTGCGCGATGCTGAACACCGAACGGGTGCAGCCGCCTGGGCAGATCGTGCCCCGCGTGGTTCGGCCCGAAGTGCGGTTCGGAAAGGCGCTGGATTTCTCGCGCTACAAGGGCATGGAGTCAGACCGGCTGGTGCTGCGGGCGATCACCGACGAAATCATGTACGAGCTGATGCGCTTGTCCGGTCAGCAGTACGTCGACATCTACGCGACAAAGGCGAAAGAGCAACTGCGCCGACACCGGCCTGCGGGCAAGCGGCCCGACGACTCCGCCCAGGCAGCGCGATCCGCCTGACGTGCGGGGCGTTAGGCTAACCGCGCACCTGTCCGGAATTTGGTCGAGGAGGTTCGTCGGAGATGCGCGTCGGAGTACTCACAGGCGGCGGTGACTGCCCCGGTTTGAACGCGGTGATCCGCGCCGTCGTCCGCAAAGGCGTCGAGCAGTACGGCTACGAGTTCGTCGGCTTCCGCGACGGCTGGCGCGGGCCAATCAACGCGGAGACCGCGCCGCTCGGCATCCCGCAGGTGCGGGGCATCCTGCCGCGCGGCGGCACGATCCTCGGCTCCTCGCGCACCAACCCGGCCAAAATTGAGGGTGGCTTCGACGCGATCGAAACCAACCTCGGCAAGCTTGGTGTCGACGCGCTCGTCGCCATCGGCGGCGACGACACGCTGGGCGTGGCGGGTGAACTCCACCGTCGCGGCCTGCACGTGGTCGGCGTCCCGAAGACGATCGACAACGACCTCTCCGCCACCGACTACACGTTCGGTTTCGACACCGCCGTAAACATCGCCACCGAGGCGATCGACCGTCTCCACACGACGGCCGAGAGTCACCACCGGGCCCTCATCGTCGAGGTGATGGGCCGGCACGCAGGGTGGATCGCCCTGCACGCCGGCATGGCCGGCGGCGCGAACGTGATCCTCATACCCGAGCAGCCGTTCGACATCGAGAAGGTCTGCGAGTACATCGAGGAACGCTTTAAGAGTCATTACGCCCCGATCGTCGTGGTGGCCGAAGGCGCCACGCCCAAGGAGGGCACGATGGAGGTCCTCACCGGCGACCTCGACGCATTCGGGCACGTGCGACTCGGTGGCATCGGGCAGCGGCTGGCCGACGAGATCGAGAAGCGCACCGGCAAGGAAGCCCGCACCACGGTGCTCGGCCACATCCAGCGCGGCGGTACGCCGACGGCGTTTGACCGCGTGCTGGCGACGCGATTCGGTCTGCACGCGATCGACGCAGTGCACGACGGAGCGTTCGGCACGATGGTCGCATTGCGCGGCACTGACATTGTGTTGTCGACGCTCGCCGATGCGACCGGCACATTGAAGACCGTGCCACCCGAGCGCTACGCCGAGGCGCGGGTCTTCTTCGGCTGAGCCGGTAGACTCGCGACGTGCACGACATCGATTCGTGGCGGTCGCATCCGGTCGCCCAGCAACCATCATGGCCCGATCAGGCCGCGCTCCGGCAGGTCGCTGATCAGCTCAGCCAGTTGCCGCCGCTTGTCGTGCCTGAAGAATGCGATCGGCTACGTACCCGGCTAGCCGATGTAGCGCGGGGCAAGGCATTCCTGCTGCAGGGTGGCGACTGCGCCGAGACTTTTGCCGACGGCACCGTCGAAAACGTGCGCGACAAGATCAAAATTCTGTTGCAGATGGCGGTGGTGCTGACCTATGGCGCCAGCGTGCCCGTCGTCAAGGTCGGCCGCATGGCCGGGCAGTACGCGAAGCCGCGGTCGAAGGGCACCGAGGTCATCGACGGTGTCGAGTTGGCCAGCTACCGCGGCGATGCCGTCAATTCACTTGATCGCAATCCGTTGGCGCGCATCCCCGACCCGGCGCGATTGCTCGAGGCCTACCACCGCTCGACGGCGACCCTCAATCTGATTCGTGCCCATGCGACCGGCGGATTCGCCGACCTCCGCCAAGTGCATTCGTGGAACTCTGCATTCGTCGGCAGCAGCCCGGCCGGTCAACGCTACGAATCGATCGCGACCGACATCGATCGCGCGTTGTCGTTCATGCAAGCGTGTGGCTTCGACCTCGAACATTCAGATGCCGCCCGCCAAGTCGAGTTTTTCGCTAGCCACGAGGCACTATTGCTCGAGTATGAGTCGGCACTGACCAGGTGGGACGACGAGCGCTCAGCCTTCTACGACCTCTCAGCACATCTGGTGTGGGTGGGCGAGCGCACTCGCGATCTCGATGGCGCGCACATTGATTTCGCGCGGCAGATCGCCAACCCGATCGGCGTCAAGCTCGGCCCGAGCACAACGCCTGACGCAGCAATCGCGTTGATCGAAAGACTCGATCCTGATCGGCGTCCGGGCCGGTTGATGTTCGTGACCCGCATGGGTGCCGAGCGGGTGCGCGAGCTGTTGCCGCCGATCGTCGAGAAGGTCACCGCATCGGGTGCCGAGGTCGTGTGGAGTTGCGATCCGATGCATGGCAACACCATCGAGTCGCCGAGCGGGTACAAGACTCGTCATTTCGACGACGTCGTCGAAGAGGTCACCGGCTTCTTCGAAGTGCACCAGGCATTGGGCACCGTTCCAGGTGGCCTGCACGTCGAGTTGACCGGTGAGAATGTCACCGAATGCCTTGGCGGTGGCGACGAGATCGCCGACGCAGATCTGGCCGGTCGATACGAAACGGCCTGTGACCCGCGGCTCAACGTCGGTCAGTCGCTCGAGCTCGCCTTCCTGGTCGCGTCGATGCTTCAAGACGGACGCCGCGCCCGCAGCTGAGTGCCCTAGCTCGCGTATTGCCGGGGTTTGGTCCGCTTGCCCTAGACACCACCGGTGGTTCACCCGATCGATGCATACGTTCGCCCACGGACCTCAATGTGCCTCCCGCATACTTCGAGTCCGAGCATGTGATGGTGGGGACATTCAATGAAGCTTGGTCGACCGGGCATTGCTGTGGTCACAATCGCTCTTGCGCTAGCCATCCCGCTCGGTACCGGCGCCGCCGCCACCAGCTCAGGCGTGCAGACCAAGGGGTCGATCTCGGGGACCATCACCGGCCAGGGTGGCGTGGCGATCGCCGGTGCTTGCGTGTCTTTGCAGACCAACAACCAGGCACCGCCCGTGACGCATACGGACCTGTCAGGGGTCTATTCGTTCGCGAACCTAGCGGCTAGCCCGATTGACGGCTACGCCGTCGCGGTTGACCCAGCGTGCAGTTCCGACCCCGTGGCTTACAACCACCTGCCGAAGAGTTCTTCGGTGGTCTATGTCGCCGTCGGCCTGACCACGACTGTGAACATGTCCCTCGACTTGGGCGGATCCGCGCACGGCGTGGTCCTCGATGCTGCCGGCAACCCGTTGGCCGGCGTTTGCGTCGGGGCGTATTTGCTGGACAATCCGAGCTTCGCTCGCGGTTACACGCAGTCGGCCGCCGACGGAAGTTACGTCCTCAAAGGCCTTGCCCCGGGCATCTACCGGGTGCAGTTCGACGGGTGTTACGACTCACAACATGTTGGGCCCGATGTGCAGCCCGAGTCCTACGCTGCCGCGAGCGCAAACGGAACGCAGGCAATGGATTTCAGTTCGTTGACGATTGTGGCTGGGCAGTCGACGGGCTTGGTAACGCAACGGACACGCTCGGGAGCTGACATCGCGATCAGCATTTCGAATCCGGCCTCGCAGGTCATCCCCGGTATCGAACCCAACGTGTTGCCAATCTCACCGAGCACGGCGCTAAACGCGGATGGTGTCGCAAATGGACGTGGACTGGACGGGTACTGGCGGTTCAAAGACCTAGTTCCCGGAACATACGAAGTTAGCTACTCATATTGTGGGGACCCAAGCGGCATTTGTAGAACAGGGCCCATCGGGTGGTACCGAGGCATTGGTCCGCAAGGGAGCCCAGGGCTGGCAACGCCCATTAGTACCGTTACGGGTGCCACCGCGACCCTTAGCGACACGATTCCGGTGCCTGATGACGTCGCGAGCACGACGACCGTCGCCGCAGGTGGGCAGGCCGTCACCGGCCAGGCAGTTGCGTTGCAAGTCCATGTGGCCGCGGCCCCGGGCACGCATATCCCGAGTGGCGAGGTCTATTTCAGCGACCCCGACTCGAGCGTCAGCCAGCCATTCATGCCGGCCATACTGGACTCAGGGGGCAACGGATCCCTTACGTGGATCGGCCTGACCGGTCACCACACGATCGTCATCGGGTACAACGGCGACGGCGACACCTCCGCCAGCTTTGGCACCATTGGCCTTGACGTCGCGGCGACCGCAAGTAGTGGGGGCGGCGGTGGCGGTGGCGGATCTGCGCCTGCATCGGGCAGTGTCACTGCTGGCGGCACGTTGACGTCGGACCCATCTGGCACGACGCCCGATGCCTCGAACCCGCTCGTAGTCGGCGTGACCAGCCCGGTAGGCGGCGCGGTCACGATCGACAAGACGGCGCCGAACACACCCATCGGTCACTACTCGGTACTCGGTGTTGGCGCGACCATCACTGCGCCCACCGCGACACCCGCTGACCCATTGCACCTGACCTTCCAAGTATTTGACGGCACGCTCCCAGCCGGCTCACACCCGTCCGACATCACTGTGTTCCGTGACGGCGTGGCCGTGGCCGCGTGCACCGGAGTCGGTGCCACACCCGATCCGTGCGTGGCATCGGTCACCACCAGCGGTGGTGTCACCACGTTCGACGTCCGCAGTTCTCATGCAAGTACATGGGACGTCGAGGCTGCCCACGTCGGTCGTGTTGCCGGGCCGGACCGCATTGCTACTGCCGTGGCCGTCTCGCAGGATTCGTTCCCCAACGGGCATGCGGGCGCGGTCGTACTGGCGCGCGCTGATGACTTTCCCGATGCACTGGTTGGTGGCCCGCTGGCCGCGGCCAAGAACGCGCCGCTGCTCTTGACGCAAGGGCTGCAGATCCCGGCCGCAACGGCGACAGAACTGTCGCGGGTCTTGCCTGCTGGTGGCACGGTGTACGTGCTCGGTGGCACGACCGCCGTCCCGGCCAGTGTCGCGACGCAGCTCACCGCACTCGGTTACCAAGTGGTGCGATATGCCGGCGCCGACCGTTACACGACGGCGGCGACTGTCGCTGAAGCACTCGGCAATCCGGCCACGGTATTGCTCGCGACCGGCACGAACTTCCCTGATGCGTTGGCGTCCGGACCAGCCGCCGCACACGTGCACGGCGCCATCTTGCTGACGAGCGGGTCGACCATGCCGAAGGTGACTTCCGACTACGTCGCGGCCGCGCACACGGTGTACGCGATCGGCGGACCGGCCGCGACGGCCGCGCCGACCGCGCAAGCCATCGTCGGCACCGACCGGTTCGCAACCGCAGCGGCGGTGGCGGCAAAGTTCTTCCCGGCATCGAAGATAGCCGGCATTGCCACCGGTGCCGGATTCCCCGATGCCCTGGCCGGCGGTGCGCAACTCGCGCTGCTTGGTGCGCCCCTGTTGCTGTCGAGTCAGGCGACTGTGCCGGAGTCGACAACGGGCTACCTCAGCAGCTGGTTTCACACCCCGCTCACGAATGTCTACGTTTACGGCGGTGCGGCGGTCTTGAGTGACGGCGTCGTCTCGCAACTCGCTGCAATGTCTGGCAGTTGACCGTGTGCCCGATACGGTGGCGCCATGGCAGCCCGGACTAACCCCTTTGGCGCGTTGCGCCCGTGGGTGGCCCCTGCGCTTGGGCTCGGTCTGGTGACAGCGGGCCTTGCTCTTGCGCTCGGTCTGCGCAGCGTCTGGGGGCCGTTCGTCACGGTGGTGGTCGCCGCCATTGTGCTGCTCTTCGGCCAGTGGCGCGTGAGCCAGCACACCACCACGCCGGACGACGAGATGCGCCCGCCGTCCGAGTAGCGGGCGTTAGTCGCGGGCGACCGCTGCAGCCCGGCCGAGCAGGGCTGGGATTGTTCTAACGGCCATTGCCAACTCGCGCAGATCGTCATCGACCAGCGCCTGCGGCCCGTCGCACAACGCGACGTCGGGGTGTGGATGCACGTCGACGATGATGCCGTCGGCGCCGACCGCCATCGCCGCGCGCGATAGTGGGATGACCAGGTCGCGTCGTCCACCTGAATGCGACGGATCGACTATCACCGGCAGATGCGAAAGTCCCTGCACCACCGGCACGGCCGAAATATCGAGCGTATTGCGGGTGGCCGTTTCGAACGTGCGGATGCCGCGTTCGCAGAAGACGATGTCGAGGTTGCCGCGCTGAGCAATGTATTCGGCGGCCATGAGCCACTCTTGGATGCTCGCGCTCATGCCTCGCTTGAGCATCACGGGTTTACGCAGCGCACCGACGGCTTGCAGAAGGGCGAAGTTCGACATGTTGCGTGTTCCGACTTGCACCATGTCGGCGTAGTGCGCGACGCGTTCGACGTCGGCGGCGTCGACAACTTCGGTCACCACCGGCATTCCAGTCTCGTCTCGAACACGCGCCAAGATCTTCAGGCCGTCTTCACCGAGACCTTGAAATGCGTACGGCGATGTACGTGGCTTGTACGCACCACCACGAAGCAACGTTGCACCGGCGGCTTGCGCCATCTGGGCGGCTTCGAGAGTCTGGTCGTACGATTCCACCGCGCATGGGCCGGCCACGAACGAGAATGTGTCAGGACCGATCGGTACGCCGCCGACCCATACTGTCGATCGCTGCGGATGATGTTCGCGGCTCACCAACTTGTAGGGCGCCGAGATGCGCACGACCTGATGCACGCCGCTGAGCGCACGCAGATTGAGTGCGCTGAATTGTTCGACGTCGCCGACCAATCCGATGATGGTGCGCTGTACTCCGCGACTGACGAACGCTTCGCCACCAGCATGTTCGACCTTGGCTACAACAGCCGCGATGTCGCTGCTACTGGCACTGCCGGTCATGACGACGACCATCGCAGCCTCTCTTCTTCATCGATCGCGCAGGAGCTTCAGCAACGCGAGGTCTTCGCGTTGTTCGGGGGCCTTGCCGGGAGTTTCGATGATCAGCGGTACGCCGCGGGTCGCCGGGTGCCGGAACAACTCCGCGAACGGTTCGACGCCGATCTTGCCCTTGCCGATTCGCTCGTGGTTGTCGCGGTTGGATCCGCACGCATCCTTCGAATCGTTGGCGTGAATGAGCTTGAGCCGGCCACGACCAACTGCCCGCACCAACGCGTTCAACGTTGACCGCACCCCACCTGGGGCGGCGATGTCGTGGCCAGCGGCGAATGCATGACACGTGTCGAGACAGAATCCGAGCCGTGGGTGCTCATCGAGCGCATGCAGGAACAGGCCGAGTTCGTCGACCGTGGCAGCAAGTGATTGGCCAGCGCCGGCACTCGCCTCGATGAGCACGTCAGGACCGTTATCATCGATTTCGTCGAGCAATGGCAGCAAATTCTCCCGCACTTGGTTCATTGCTTCGGGCTTGCTCGACGCGGTCACCGCAGAACCGGCATGGACGACGACACCGCGTGCACCGATCACCTGAGCGCGGCCGAGCGCGTGTCGAACGGCGAGTACCGAGTTCTCCAGTGTCGCCGGTGCTGGTGATCCGAAGTTCACCAGATACGGCGCGTGCACGAACACCGGGATTTTCGCGTCAGCGCAGCCGTTCCGGAACGCCTCGTCTTGGCGAGCGTCGCCTGCGGATCGCGCCCAGCCGCGCGGATTCGACAGAAATACCTGGAGCGTTTCAGCGCCGATCTCGCGCGCGTGGGCAAGGCTGCCGTTCGCGAGTCCGCCGGCCGTGGGCACATGGGCTCCCACGGGCGACGGCTTTCGGGGGGGCATCGGCCCAGGATGTCAGAGGACGTAGCCCTGGGATGTCAGAGGATGGAACCTTGAGGTGTCAGAGGATATCGAGAGTGATCGTGCTGCCAGGGGGTTTGAGCGTGCCGCCGACCGGCGACTGCGCGTAGACCACGCCGTTGCCGAATGGGGCGTGCACCAGGGTGACCTTGAAGCCGAGCGCTTCCAACGCGTTCTGGGCGTCCTTGGTCTTCATCCCGCGGACGTCGGGCACCTTGACCGGCGCTGGACCCTTTGAGACGTCGAGGGTGATCTGGTCGTTGCGCATGCCGGTGCCGCTCTTCGGCGCCTGCGAGATGACCGAGCCCGACGGCACGGTCGAGCTGTAATCCTGCGTTGGGGTCGGAACGGTGAAGCCGGCTGTCTTCAACCCGGCTATCGCTTGCGCGGCCGGTTGGCCGGTGTAGTCGCTAATCGTGATCGGCGCGGGGCCGCTGCTGACGGTCACGGTGACGACCGCGCCGCGCTTTTGCGGCGTGCCGGGAGCAGGGTCGACCGACAAGACATCGCCCGCCGGTATCGCCTCGTCGGGCACCGTCGGTGCCGGCTCGAGCATCGCGAGGTGCGCTTTGGTTAGAGCGGTCTGGTAGTCGGCCACAGTTGTTTGGGTGTTCGGGTCGAACGCGGGAACTTCGTACCGCTCGGGACCCTGGGACATGACGATCGTGACTGACTGACCCCTGAGCAGACGGTGGTTGGCCAACGGAAGTTGAGTCAGCACGGTGTCTTTCGGCACCGTCTCGCTGAACTCTGGGGTACCGGTCTTGAGGTTGAGGTGCGCGGCTTTCGCTTTGGTTGCGGCGTCCTGCGCGGACAAGTTCTGCAAGCTCGGGGTGGTGGCCCAGCGCCCCTCTGCGTACCACCAGCCAGCTGTTGCCGCGCCAAGGGCCAACAGCAGCACGATGAAGAATGCGATGAGACCGCGTCGCCGTCGGCGCGGCCGACGGTAGTCGAGCTCGTCGTCGACTGGCAGCGGCGGATCGGGAACCGACGGCGGTGGCTGCCACGCCGGCTCCTGTTGCCACGCGGCCGGTTGAGCCGGGCCTTGCTGCCACGGCTGCGGTCGGCCGGGGACTTGCTGCCACGGCTGCTGGCTCGGAAACGACTGCGTGGCGGGGAGCTCAACCACGAGGGTCTGGGTGGCCCGCGGTATCGGCGCGGTGCCGGGGCCGTCGTCCGCTTCAAGGCTTGGCAGCCCGCGCCGCACCCGCATGACGTCAGCAAGGAAAGCACCCGCGTCACGGGGACGCTGGTCGGGGTCGCGAGCCGTCGCCCGTTGCACCAAGGCGTCGAGTGCCGGCGGAATACCGCCGACGAGCGTCGACGGCGCCGGAACGTCTTCGTAGGCATGTCGGTTCGCCACCGTAATCGGTGTCTCGCCCTCATACGGCGGACGACCCGTCAGCATTTCGAACAACACGATGCCCGCGGCGTACACATCGCTGCGCGCATCGGCGACACCGCGGAGCACTTGTTCAGGTGAGAAGTAGGCGACCGTGCCGATCATCGTGGTCGTGCTGGTGACGCTGAGGTTGGCCGTGAGGCGGGCAAGGCCGAAGTCGGCGAGCTTGACTCGGCCATCGTCGGCCAGCAGCACGTTCTCCGGTTTGACGTCACGGTGCACGATGCCGGCGGCATGAGCGGCGGCGAGCGCAGACAGGATCGGCTCGAGGATCATCAATGCATCGGCTGGTCTGAGTTGGCGGCGCTCGCGCAACAGGTCGCGCAGGGTGCGGCCTTGCACGTACTCCATCGCCAAGAACACGTGGCCGTCGTCGTCCCCCTGGTCGAAGACCGCCACCACATTGGGGTGCGACAGCCGGGCCGCAGATTTGGCTTCGCGAATGAACCGAGTGACGAACTCGTCGTCTTCGGCGAAGAGCTGATGCATGATCTTGAGCGCCACGATGCGGTCGAGCCGGGTGTCGAGGGCCCGGTAGACAGTGGCCATCCCGCCGCGCGCGACGCGTGCCTCGATGCGGTAGCGACCGTCGAGCACGCGGCCGATCAAGGCATCAGAAACCTTCGCGTCCACGGCATCGAGTCTAGGCCGCGAAAGCGCCAATGCCTGGTCAGGCACACGGAATCCAGCGGCCCGCGCGAGCCTCGGGCGGTTCGCCGGTACCGGCACGAGAGGATGGCCTTGTGCAGCCAGGGGTCGTTCTCTTTGATCTTGACGGCACCCTTACCGAGTCAGGCCCCGGCATCATGCGCTCACTGACGGTTGCGTTCGACGCCATCGGAGCGCCACAACTCGACGAAGCAACCATGCTGCGCTTTGTCGGTCCACCCCTTCTTCATTCGTTTCGCGAGGTGGCCGGCCTCGACGGACCAACCTCGGTGGCAGCGTTGCAGGCCTACCGCCGGTATTACGTCGAGCACGGCATGTTTGAGAACTCGGTCTATCCGGGCATCGTCGAGCTGCTGCAAGCACTACACAATTCCGGACGGCGATTGGCGGTCGCCACCTCGAAGCCGTTGATCTACGCCCGCCAGATCGTCGAGCATTTCGGGCTCGCGGAGTACTTTCTCGCGGTCTGTGGGCCCGAACTCGACGGCGTCGGTGCGGTCAAGACGCGGGTCGTCGCGGATGCGATGACCGCCCTCGAGGTTGCGGCCGGCGGCGACGTCGTCCTCGTCGGTGATCGTTCGCACGACGTGAGCGGCGCACACGCCAACGGCATTGCCTGCATCGGCGTGCTGTGGGGCTACGGCTCGCGGGAAGAACTAGCAGCCGCCGATGAGATTGCTGCCGACGTCAAAGAGTTGCAGCGACTGCTGACCCCCTAGCTGGCGAGCGGCCGCCGTCCTTGTGCGAGAACGCTGATCGCGTAGTGCCGATCCAACCGCTGGCCGTCCCCAGTGGGTGGTGGCGGCGGTTGGGGCCACGTCGGCGAACTCGTCTTCGAGCCGAGCAGTGTCGCCCCGAGCGGTGCCGCCGGGTGGGAGGCCGAGGTCCCGACCGTCGGAACGTATGAACCGGAACCGTGAATTCGGCAATGCGATGATGCGGAACTTGCCCTCGTGGTGGGCGACGTGGTGCCGCTCGCACAGCAGAAGCAGATTCGCCAGATCGGTGCGGCCGCCATGCAACCAGTGGATGCGATGGTGCGCGTCGAGGTTCTTCGTGTTCGGACAGCCCGGGTGTGCACAGTGGCCTTGCTGTCGTAGCAGCAGCGCACGGTACTGACGGTCGGTCACGAGGCGCTGCGAACGGCCGACATCGAGCACATGGCTGCCTGGGCCGTGCCCGTCGCGAACGGCGACGCGCACCCGGCTCGCGCACAACAACCGCTGCACGACGCGATCTGGCAGCCCGGGGCCACCAACAATTCTGGCGTACGGCCGCTCGCGTGTGCGCTGGTGCGTGGGGTCGCGTTCAGCTGAACGCGGCTGCGGCAAGTCTGCCCCAGTCGACTGCGGGGAGTCTGTCTCAGCGGACGCCGGCGGCAGCTGCGCGACATCGAGGCTGATGACAACGGCGGCCCGTTCGTCGCCGCGCAGCCCGCGCGGGGCGTCGTCATTGTCGGCGAGTGCTGCCAGGCCGATCTCGGCGAGGCGCACCAGTGCGTCGGCCTGGGTCATGCCTTCGCGCTGCGCGACTGCATCGACGGCTGCAACGATCAGCGCGCCACGCTCAGGATCGAGTCGGGCGGTCAGCCGCAATCGACTATCGGACGTCCACGAATGGTGGACGTATTCAGCGGGATCGGCCTCGGTTGTCTTGTCGTTGTCGTCGACGGTTCGCAAGCCGCGCACGAGTGTCTCCAGTTGCCCGATCGTGCCGTGCTGCGCTGCGTCAATGAGGCTTTCGGCCAGCTGATGGTCGCCCGGATCGGCGACTCGAGTGATCGCCCGAACCTGTGAGTAGGACAACCGGCCGGCGCTCATCTCGGCCGCCAGTCGCGGTTGCGCAGCGAGGGCGCGCGAGACTCGGACGTGCTCGACCGCCGTTCGATGGGCGATCCCGCAGGTGAAGGCGAGCCACTGGGCTGTCGAGGCGAGCCCGGCCGACAGATAGCCCTCGCGAGCGTCGAAATGGGCGACCAGCAACAACCATCGACAGGTCGCGGCCGTCAGCCGACCCGCCAAATCGACGATGCGTGCGCCAAGTTCATCAACGGGCATTGCGCCCGCGACATCAGCACCTGCGGGATCAACCTCGTGAGCGTCATTGACTGTCATGCCGGCAAGCTACCTGCGAGCACTGACAGTTTCGCCAACCCGCGTTCACGTGAACGCGCTCCCAGTCGGACGTTCACGATGCACTTTAGAGATTGGTCGGCGAGGACGCCTTCGCGTAACGGCGAACCGGAATGCGTCCAGCGAGTCTCGCCAAGCGCCCGGCTTCCACCGCCTTGCGCATTGCCTCGGCCATTTGGGTGGGGTGCTGAGCGCGCGTGACCGCGGACGCGAGCAGCACTCCGTCGCAGCCGAGCTCCATCGCCAGCGCGGCATCGCTCGCGGTGCCGATGCCGGCGTCGAGGATGACCGGTACGCCGGCTCGCTCGACGATGAGCTCGATGTTGTGCGGATTGCGGATGCCGAGCCCCGACCCGATGGGCGAACCAAGCGGCATCACCGCAACGCAGCCGATCTGTTCGAGTCGACGCGCCAGCACGGGATCGTCGTTGGTGTAGGGCAACACCTGAAACCCTTGATTCACAAGGCGTTCGGCCGCATCGAGAAGTTCAATCGGATCAGGGAGCAACGTGTGCTCGTCGGCGATGACCTCAAGCTTCACCCACGCTGTCTCCAACGCCTCGCGCGCGAGTTGGGCGGTCAGGATCGCATCGGCCGCGGTGTAGCAACCGGCGGTGTTCGGCAAGACCCGAACGCCGCGTCGCGCCAACACGTCAAGGATCGAACCCCTGGCGGCCGGGTCGAGGCGCCGCATCGCGACCGTCGTTATTTCGGTGCCAGAAGCGGCAAGCGCGCCGTCGAGTACGTCGAGGCTCGGCACGCCACCGGTACCCATGATGAGCCGTGAGGTGAACGTTTCACCTGCGAGCACGAACGGGTCGTCCACCTGCTCAACCTCCCTGTACTGCAGTCAAGACTTCAATCTGGTCGGTGTCGGTCAACGTGGTCGACGCCCATTCGCCCCGTGGCACCACGCTGCCGTTGAGGGCAACCGCCACGCCGCGCACTGACGCGGTCAGCCGCGCGACCACGTCAGTCAACATGGCTCCGTCGGCGAGTTCGTGCTGCTCCCCGTTGACGATGACCGTCATGCCGGCACCGTGTCTGCGTTGGAGGGGCCCGGGTTGGAGCTTGGGTCGAAGCGGCGTGGGTCGAACCGATCGAAGCCGGTCGGCAGTGCGCCGGTGTTGAGGAGCTCGCTGATGAGGTCAGCGGTGATCGGCGCAAGCAGCACACCGTTGCGATAGTGGCCAGTCGCGACCGCGAGCCCCGGCAATGCGCTGGCTCCGATCATCGGGGCGTTGTCGGGTGAACCGGGGCGCAGGCCGACGGAGATTTCGGCCAGCGCGATCTCGGCGACGCGGGGGAGCAGTTCGCGGGCATCGGCCAGGAGATCGCCGGCTCCTTCGACCGTGACGATCGTGTCGAATCCCTTTTCCTCGCTGGTGGCACCCACGACGATCTCGCCGTCGGCGCGCGGCACGAGGTAGATCGGCCGGCCGCGCACGAGCGCACGCACGTTGTGGCGAAGGAGCGGATGGTCGATGTCGTCGGCCAGCCGCACGATTTGCCCCTTTACTGGCCGAACCGGAGGCACGACATGGGGCGGTAGCCCCTTGAGCTGCCCTGACCAGCAGCCGGCCGCCAACACTGTCTGGTCGGCGACGACGCTTTCGGCGCCGAGGGTCTCAATGCCAACGACCACGCCATCACGGACGACGACACTGCTGGCCGCGTCGTGGCGGATGTCGACGGCGGCGCGGCTACACGCCACCAGCAGGGCGTCAATGAGCCGCCTGCTGTCGACCTGATGGTCGCCTTCGACAAGCAAGCCGCCGCGGATGGCAGGGGACAGGAATGGCTCCAGCTGCCGACACTCGCGCGGGCTCTGCGGTTGCGACGAAAGTCCGAGTGTTTCTTGATAGGCGTGCAGGTCGTCGAGGGCAGCTTTGTCGTCGGCATCGAAAGCCACCGCGAGGGTTCCCGTCTGGCGGTAACCGATCGTCGTCCCGCTTGCTTCTTCAAGTTCTGCGGCGAAAGCCGGATAGCGGCGCGCTGAGGCCAGATTGAGTTGCAGCAGCGCGTCTTCGCCGTAGTGGACCTCGGTGACCGGCGCCAGCAACCCGGCCGCCTGACGCGAGGCGCCTGACGCCGGTGATGGGTCGAGCAAGACAACGGTGCGACCCGATTGCGCGGCTCGCCAGGCAATGGTGAGCCCGATCACGCCGCCGCCGACGACGATCACGTCGCAGACAGAGCGAACCGGTCGCGAAGAGGTGCTCACGGTGCTCACGGCGCAGACTCCCTTCGCCGGCATGACCCGGAGCAGGTTCAACGGTCGGCGGCCGCAGCCGCCCTCTCAGCCCGGTGCGCCCGGACTCCCGTGTCAGAACAGCTTAACCGCCGACGGTGGTGCCTGGGTGGGCGCCCGCAAGCAGGAACAGGGCGGAGATCGATTGCGCGACCGACAACACCGAGAGCAGGAAGGCGGCGCCCGCCATCGCCCGAGCAGTGCGGTGCTTGGCCGCATCGGCATCGTGGGCGCCGGCGGAGTGCGCAATCACCGCGAGGATGCCGGCAATAACGCCCAGCCCGAGTTCGAGCGCGGTCGTAACCTTCTGCCCGAACAACGTGTCTGAACTCGTGTGCGCGGCGGTGATGGCACTGGTGAGCAGATAGGTCGACAACAGGCCGATCAGGCTGACGACCGCCAGCACGAGCGAGGTGATCGCCAGCGTCAGCGAGCTCGCGATCGTCGAGAGGAATCCAGTGCCAGGGATTGGATACCCGGCCGCGTCGAGGTCGGCGAAATCGTCGTCGAAGTCGTCGTCGGAATCGTCATCGATGTCACTGGCATCACTGGTGCCAGAAATGTCGCTGGCGCCACTGGCGCCACGAACTTCATCGCGCGTATCAGCGCGGTCGGCCTTGCGGACCGGAATGTCATCTGGGTCGGCGCTGCCGAGGACCTCGCTCATGCTGACAGACCCTAGCGTGGCAGGCTGAGAATGTGGATGACATCGAGCGGCTGATTACCGAGTGGTTGACCCTGCCTGACGTTGGGGAGCGCTTGCACGTTGACGTGACGAAAGTGCGACAGCTTCTGCGCGAACGCAAGCTTCTCGGCGTCCGGCGTGATGGTGTGCTGTGGGTGCCCGCGGTGTTTGTCGGTGACGGGGCGATTCTCAAAGGCCTGCCTGGCACGCTCATTCTGCTGGCCGACTGCGGTTTCAATGACGACGAGGCACTGCGCTGGTTGTTCACCGATGACGCACTGCCCGGTTCTCCGGTACAGGCGCTGGCCGAAAACCGCGGAACTGAGGTGAAGCGTCGTGCCCAAGCTCTGGCGTTCTGACGCCAGGCAAGCGATCGACGCGGCCCGGCTCTACCTGTGTGTCGACGCACGTGAACGTCAAGGTGATCTGGAACAGCTTCTCGACGCCGTGCTCGCCAATGGCGTCGACATCGTGCAGCTACGGCAGAAAGGCATCGATGCCCGCCCCGAACTGGCCGCGCTTGAGATCGTCGCCGACGCATGTGTGCGGCACGGCGCATTGCTGGCGGTCAACGACCGTGCCGATGTTGCGTGGGCGGCCGGTGCGCCCATCTTGCATCTCGGCCAAGACGACCTGCCGGTGTCAGTTGCTCGGGCGATTGTGTCCGATGACGTGGCAATCGGCCGCTCGTCGCATGCCGAAGCCGAGGTGGCGGCCGCGGCGGTCGAAGAAGGCGTTGACTACTTCTGCGTCGGGCCGTGCTGGCCGACTCCGACCAAGCCGGGTCGTCCCGCTCCAGGCCTGGATTTGGTGAGATACGCGAGCGCCCTGATGACGACGCGGCCGTGGTTCGCGATCGGCGGCATCGATCTCGACAACCTCGACCTGGTGCTGGCCGCTGGCGCGCGTCGAGTCGTGGTGGTGCGGGCAATTACCGATGCCAATGACCCTGGTGCGGCCGCCGCCATGTTTGCGCGTCGGCTGTCGGCGGCTGTACCGGTACCGTAAGCGTATGTCGCGCGGCCAGTCATCGATCCTGAACGAGCGCACGCGCACGATCAAAGACCTGCTCGCGCAGGGCGGGCATTCGTTCTCGTTCGAGTTCTTTCCGCCGAAGACCGAACAAGGCGAGCGATCGCTTTTTCAGACCATCCGCGAACTCGAGCAACTACGGCCCACGTTCGTCTCCGTGACCTACGGCGCAGGTGGATCGACCCGCGACACGACTGTTCGTCTGACCGAGCGGATTGCCACCGACACCACGCTCACCCCGGTCGGTCACCTGACTGCGGTGAACCACTCCGTCACCGAGCTCCGCCATGTGATCGGTCAATACGCCGATGCCGGCGTGCGCAACGTGTTGGCGCTGCGCGGAGATCCTCCGGGCGACCCGCAGGGGGAGTGGATCGCCCACCCCGAAGGATTCAACTACGCCGAAGAACTCGTTGCATTGCTGAAGAATTCGGGTCAGTTCTGCGTAGGGGTCGCGGCATTCACGAGGAAGCATCCGCGGTCGCCAACGGTCGACGACGACATCGCGAACTTCGTACGCAAGTGCGCGGCCGGCGCTGACTTCGCGATCACACAGATGTTCTTCTCCGTCGACGACTACCTCGAGTTGCGCGATCGAGTCGCGGCGGCCGGCTGCGATGTGCCGATCATTCCGGGCATCATGCCGCTGACATCCATCGGCCAGATTGAGCGCTTTTCCATCCTCTCGGGCGAGGACTTTCCGCCCGCGCTGGCCGATCAGCTGCGCGCGGTGGTCGACGACCCGGATGCGGTGCGGGCGATCGGCATGGAGGTGGCAAGCACCATGTGTCAGCAACTGCTCGCCGAAGGCGTGCCTGGTTTGCACTTCATTACGTTGAACAAGTCGACAGCCACGCGCGAGATCTACCAGAACCTCGGGTTGGCAGAAGTCGTCTAGGGGTTTGTTTACCGCGACGGAACCGCGCGCCAGGTCGTTGCGTCCAACCGGCACAGTTCTTCTCTCTGCCGGAGGTCGTCGTGTCCCTGCATCCCACTGTTCGTGCGTTGGCCGTTGGTGTCGTCGTGGCGGCCGTTGTTGTTGGCTCGTACGCGGTCGGCCACGGCGGCCGCGCTACGTCCGCGCGGCAGATCCCTACGGCGTTGGTACCAGTAAGTGCCGTCAAGACAGCTGCGGTCGTCTCCGCCGATAGCTCGTCGAGTCCTGTTGTCAGTGGCGGAATCAGCGTCGGGGGGACCGGTCGGGTGACCGGGAAGCCGAATCTGTTGCGCCTCGACACCTCGATCAGCGTGACAAGGCCCACCGTCACCGACGCGATGCAGGTCGCGAACACGACGATGGCCGCCGTCCAACGCGTATTGAAGGCGGACGGCGTCGCTGACGCTGATCTGCAAACCTCGGGCCTGTCGGTGCAGCCCAACTATGACTACAGCAACAGCACCCGCCATCTCATCGGCTACGGCGTCAGCGAAAACCTGTCGGTGGTGTTGCGCGACCTCGCCAAGGCGGGCGCGACTATTTCCGATGCAGCACAGGCCGGCGGCGACGCCCTGCAAATTGGCGGGGCAGCGCTCGACCTTGACCAAGATGGTGCGCTCATCGCCCAGGCTCGCCAGGCCGCGTTCGCCGATGCGGAAGCGAAGGCGAAGGCATACGCGACGGCGGCCGGCCGGCAGCTCGGGGCGGTCACGAGCATTTCTGAGTCGACCCAGTCGCAGCCGCAACCGATGCAGTACGCCATGCCGATGGCTGCGGCAGCCGGTGCAAAGGCGGACGTGCCGATTCAGGCTGGCTCCCAAGACGTCACGGTCGACGTCGCGGTGACCTGGGCCATCAACTAAGTCGAGCGGCTGAGTCGAGCCGCTAAGAACAGAGGTGGCCCGGGCCTGTCGGCCCGGGCCACCTCCGTCATTCAACTGGGACTGTTTTGCGTTGGAACTGTCGTGCGAGTGGTACCGACGATCCAGGGCGGCTAGGTCCAGTGGGTGTCGCGCATCGTCGGCCTCCTCTCCGGGGGGAAGTCGGGCCGAGGCCCGGACTACGGAGTGGCGGGGGTCCGCCTTGAGGTTTTCCGTGGTTAGTCGACCACAGAAAGTGAACTCATCGGCGGGGGACCGTGACATAAAGCGTGGCTCGGCCCTAAGGTGACGGGATCGTCCGTCCTCAGACATTGTGGTCCGCCTAGCGCCAGATTGCCGACATCTCGACGATTCGAGTTCTGTTACATCGTTTTCAGGGGGTTTCAGCGTGGCGAAGTCGCCCAGGCATTGGGACGTCTGGCGACTGCCGCCCGCGGCCCGCGCCCTGGTTATTGCGGTTCCTTGTTCATACGTGGCCGTTGTCGCCCTTGTCGCATTCCACACGAATTTCATGGTGCGCGATGCCGGTATCGCCGCCGCGTTCACCATCGCCGCCGTGGTCAGCATCGAGATTTCGATGCGGCTGGCCTGGCCGCGTGCTCGCGGCGACCGACTCAGCCGCGATTGCCTCACGGCCTGGATCTTGCCCGTGGCGCTGGTACTTCCGCCGCTGTATGTCGCCGTCATGGCCACCGTGCCCAGCCTGTATTTGCAGGCACGGGTATGGCGGGCCCAGCTGATGAAGCTGGTCTACAGCATCGCCTCGATCGGCTTGGCCTATGCCGCCGCTGCCGAGGTCCACGTCGCGATCGCGCCGGCCGGTCCGCACTCATGGACGACGGCCAGGCTCATCGGCAGCCCGCGCGCCGATCTTGCCTTGGCCGCCGCGGTCGCCGTGTGGTGGATCGGTCACAACTTCTTGATCTGCTCGATCGTGGCGCTGACGGCCGGCTTCGACTCGGTCAAGGCGTTCTTGCGCGACATCGAGAACCACGCGGTCGACCTTGCGGTCGCGTGCGTCGGCGTCGTGTTCGCCGTCCTCTGGAGTGTGAGCCCCGCGGCCGCGGCGCTGTTGGTGCCGCCGGTGCTGCTGCTTCAGCATCAATTCTTCAGCAACCTGCGTGCGGCCGTGCGCACCGACCAGCTCACCGAAGTGGCGAGCGCGCCGTATTGGCGCGATGTGGCCGGCCGCGAAGTTCATCGAGCCGGGGCCGCTGGTGCCGAGGTCTCGCTTCTTGTCATCGACCTCGACAACTTCAAGGCGGTCAACGACGTCCACGGACATCTGGTCGGCGACGCGATGCTCAACGTTGCGGCACGTGCGATCGTGGCCGCCGTCCGCCCGCGTGACCTCGTCGGCAGGCTCGGTGGTGAAGAGTTCGGCGTGATCCTCGCGGGGCTGAATTTGCTGGACGCCGAGGGGGCGGCGCAGCGGGTCCGCGAGCAGGTCGGCACAGCGCGACTTCGTACCGATAGCGGCGGTTGGATATCGGTGACCGCGTCGATCGGGGTAGCGGCGGTGACCGTGAACGGTGACTCACTTGAGCAGGTGCTGACAGCCGCTGATCAGGCGATGTACGCGGCCAAGTCGGCTGGTCGTAACTGCGTACGAGCGGCTGGCCCGATGCCCGGACAAGTCATCGACCTAACCCCGCGACTAACCAGCATCGAACGAAACGAGCTCCGCTAGCCCCCCGCGCGCCACTACACCTAGCCGCCTGCGCGCCTGCGCGCCTGCGCGCCTGCGCGCCTGCGCGCCTGCGCGCCTGCGCGCCTACACCTAGCCGCCAGCCCGCCGGCGGAATGTGCGCTTGACCTTGTCGTTGCTCGTGGGCGCTGTTGCGCGATCAGACCCATGACCGGTCGCCGCTGCGGATCCGCCGGCTCTCTTGCGCTCGAGAGCTTCGAGATAGCGGCGGCGCAGATCGTCATCGGGTGGTGCTGAATTCGCTGCAATGGGTTCATCGGGATCTGCGGTAGCCATGAGGTCATTCTGCCTTAGTGACGGGATCTACCCCGACCTGCGCAGGCGTTCCGGCGGTGATGGTGACGAGCTCGTTGAATGTCGTGGGAAATACCGCACGCGTGTGCCCCGCAGCGGCCCAGATGACCTCGTAGTCGGCGAGCGCGAGATCGACGAGTGTGCGCAGCGGCTTGGGGTGGCCGATGGGCGAAACGCCGCCGATCGAGATGCCCGTGTGTGCGCGTACGAAGTCGGCATCGGCTCGGCCGACTTTGGCCACTCCCAGCAGGGCCTCCACCTTCGCGGTGTCGACGCGATGCCGGCCGCTGGTCAACACAAGGAGCGGGTCACCGTCGGCCACAAAGATCAGGCTGTTGGCGATCTGCCCTACGTCGACCCCGAGTGCGGCTGCGGCCTCGGCGGCCGTGCGGGCCGATTCGTCGAGGCGTCGTACCTCACCTCGGACGCCTGCGGCGACCAGCGCCGCCTGAACCAGAACTGCGGCCTGCACCGCGACCGCTTGCGGCGGCAACTCGCCGGTCTGGTCGCTGCCCTGGTCGGTGCCCTGGTCGCTCCGCATCGGCCGATCGTAGCCGCCCGTTGACGTCATTCGAACATATGTTCGATACTCGCGGAATGCTTCCCTCCGCTGCCCGCTCTCTTGAAACCCTTGACCCCGAGCTGCTTGAACAGCTGCGCGGCAGCAGCGGCTACGGACTTTTGCCAGTGCCCCCGTCGTTGGCCGGGCTTTTTCCGGAGGGTGGCTTGCGGCGCGGGTCGACCATCACGGTGAACGGATCGTCGTCCTTGGTTTTGGCTTTGCTGGCGGAGGTGTCGAGGCGACCTGGCTGGTGTGCCGAGGTGGGGTCACCGCTGCTCGGTAGCGCGGCTGCTGCCGAAACGGGGGTGGCTCTCGAGCGCTTTGTTCGGGTGGCTGAGCCGGGCGAGCAGTGGCCCTCGGTGGTGGCCAGCTTGCTCGAAGCGTTCGAGTTGGTGGTGGTGCATCCGCCGCCGAGGGCACGCGAGGCCGACATGCGCCGGCTGAGTGCACGGGCCCGCGAAAGGTCGGCGGTGCTTCTCATCGCCGCCGAAGCGGACGCCGGAACACCTGGCGCCCGTTCGAGTACCTGGCCCGGAGGCCAGCTCGGTCTTTGCGTGCTGGGCCAGCGCTGGCATGGGCTCGGCGCTGGCCACGGTTACCTGCGCAGTCGCGAACTCGACGTCCAGGTGGTGGGTCGTGGCGCCGCGGCCCGGCCGCGACGAGCCACCGTCTGGCTGCCGCGCGCGCTCGACGAGGCGTCATGACCCGGGTGCTTGCTGTGTGGTGTCCTGACTGGCCGGTGACTGCAGCCGGCGGCAGCCCTGACGTGCCGGGTGCGGTGCTGCAGGGCAATCGGGTGGTCGCGTGTTCGGCGGCAGCACGCATCGAAGGAGTGCGTCGAGGCCAACGCCGCCGCGATGCGCAGTCGCGGTGCCCTGAACTCGTGGTCTATAGCCATGACCAGGGTCGCGAAGCGCGGCTCTTCGAACCCATCGCAGTTGCCGTCGAAACAGTCGTTCCTGGCATCGAAATTCTGCGACCCGGGCTGCTCGTCGTCGCTGTGCGTGGCGCGGCTCGGTACTACCAAGGCGAGTTACCGTTGCTGGCCACCATGGCGACCACGGTGGTCGACGCCACTGGCCACGACGTCCAGCAAGGTATTGCTGACGGCGCTTTCGCGGCGACTCAAGCGGCTTACGCGGCACGAGTAGTGCCGGTCGGCGGTGCCGCGGATTTCCTTGCCCCACTGCCAATTCGGGTTCTTGACCGACCAGAGCTTGCCGACCTGCTGATCAGGCTCGGCATTCACACCCTCGGCGATTTCGCCGCGTTGCCACGTGCCGACGTACTGGCCAGATTCGGCCCCGATGGCGCCTACGTGCACGATCTCGCGCATGGCATCGAGGTACGGCCACCGGCTGCTCGGGTAGCGCCGCCTGAACTCGCCGTCGAACTCGTGCTTGATCCACCTGTCGACCGGGTCGACACTGCGACCTTCGTCGCCAAGTCGTTGGCCGGCCAGCTGCATGAACGGTTGGCTGCACGTGGCTTGGCCTGCATTCGCATCAGCATCGAAGCCTGTACCGAAAGCGGTGAGCAACTCTCGCGCAGTTGGCGACACGGCAGCATCTCGACGACGGGGTTTACCGCGACCGCGATCGCCGATCGCACGCGCTGGCAGCTCGACGGTTGGCTGTCGGGCACGATCCGTTCGCATGACGGCCGGCCTTCGAGTGGCGTGGTGTTCTTGCGATTGGTGCCTGACGAGGTCATCTATGACGACGGCCGTCAACTCAGTCTCTGGGGTCAAGAAAAGCAGGGAGGTCAGGAAAAACTGGGAGGTTACGAAACAGCAGGCACGTTCGGCACCGAACTCGAGCAGATCGATCGAGCGCTCGCGCGCGTGCAGGGCATCCTCGGTCCTGACGCCGTCGTCACCGCGATGGTGGGTTCCGGTCGCGATGTCGCCGAGCAGATCAGATTGGTGTCGTGGGGTGAGCCGCGCGAAGTCGAACCCGCTGATGCGTGCCCATGGCCGGGACGACTTCCGGCACCGTCACCGGCCACGGTGCTCCCCACTCCGCAAGCGGCCACAGTCACCGATGCCGAGGGCATTGCCGTCACTGTCACCGGTCGATGCGCGGTGTCTGCCGCCCCGGCGTGGGTGCGGATCGGACCGCAACCACCTGTCGCGGTTGCCGGTTGGGCCGGACCCTGGCCCCTCGACGTCCGCTGGTGGGATCGGCTGACCGCACGTCGCCGGGCCCGTTTTCAAATCGCCACCGTTGATGGCGTCGGGTTGTTGCTGGTGTGCGAAAACAGTCGCTGGTCAGTCGAGGCGCTCTATGACTGAGGTCCCCCGTGGGCTTCAATAACCCCGACATTCCGTGGCGCGAACTCGAACGTCAGTTGGCCGGTCGGCCCAAGCCCGCGAGTGCACCCGGCTACAAGCCAGTCGACGGTGACGGTGGCGACAGTCCGGCTTGGTCGCGCAAACGACAGCCTTACCAACCAAGCGAGCGGACGACGAGGGCCGCCGCGTCGACAGCAGTGCCCTATGCCGAGCTGCACTGCCACTCCACCTTCAGCTTTCTCGACGGCGCCAGCGAGCCCGAAGAGTTAGCCGAAGAAGCGGCCAGGCTGGGGCTCGAAGCCTTGGCAATTACCGATCACGACGGGTTTTACGGCGTGGTCAGGTTTGCTGAGGCGGCCGGCGAACTCGGGATTCGCACGGTGTTCGGCGCCGAACTCTCTTTGAACCTGCGTACACCGCAAAACGGCATCGCCGACCCCGAGGGCGATCACCTACTCGTACTCGCTCGTGACCCTGAAGGTTACCGGCGCCTGTCGATGGCCATCAGCAGTGCGCAACTTGGAGGCAAGGGAAAGGGCCGGCCAATCTACGACCTCGACGAACTCGGTGATTCACACGGAGGGCATTGGCTGATCCTTACCGGTTGCCGCAAGGGCAGCGTGCCACGAACCCTTTCAACAGAAGGGTTTTCGGCAGCAGGCGCCAAACTTGATCGCCTCGTCGAGCTGTTCGGGCGCGACAACGTGGTCGTGGAGTTGACCGATCACGGCAACCCACTCGACTCGACCCGCAACGACGCACTCGCCGAACTGGCAGTACATCGTCGTCTCGATGTCGTCGCCACTACCAATGCGCACTATGCGACTCCGAGTAGGGGCCATCTCGGTGCGGCACTTGCTGCGGTGCGTGGCCGTCGTGGGCTTGACGACATGGACGGCTGGTTGCCCGCTGCCGGCACTGCACACCTGCGTTCGGGCGCCGAGATGGCCGACCGGTTTGGGCGCTACCCGCGGGCTGTCGAACTGGCGGCTGAGATCGGTCTGGCGTGCGCCTTCGACCTTCGGTTGGTCGCGCCGCGACTGCCGGATTTCCCGGTGCCGGCCGGCCACAACGAGATGAGCTTTCTACGCGACCTCACGATGCAAGGGGCGTTGAAGAAGTACGGCCCACCTGACGCCGAGCATCAGGCGGGTGCCTACCAGCAGCTTGAGCACGAGCTCGACGTCATCGAAAAGCTCGATTTCCCAGGCTATTTCTTGATCGTGTGGGAGATCGTGGAGTTTTGCCGTGCCAACGACATCTTGTGTCAAGGCCGAGGGTCAGCAGCCAACTCCGCGGTGTGTTACGCGATCGGCATCGCCAAAGCTGATCCGGTGTTCTTCAAGCTGTTGTTCGAACGGTTCCTCTCACCCGAACGCGACGGGCCGCCCGACATCGATCTCGACATCGAGAGCGGACGTCGCGAAGAAGTGATCCAGCACGTCTACACGCGGTATGGCCGCACCAACACCGCACAGGTGGCCAACGTCATCAGTTACCGGCCGAAGTCAGCCGTGCGCGATATGGCCAAGGCACTGGGGTACTCGACAGGGCAACAAGATGCGTGGTCGAAGCAGATCGACCACTGGGGTTCGCTCACCGCCACCGACGCCGCCGGGAAGAACGCAGGCGCCGACCACGACATCCCGGCCGCGGTCGTCGAACTGGCCGAGCAGATCCTGCGTTTTCCGCGGCATCT
>OLLJ01000355.1_pt1 | contig 28126 bp, 23 predicted proteins | sample 1604521 | NCBI WGS metagenome assembly OLLJ01 (sample SAMEA104055714, study PRJEB20765) | soil metagenome | isolation source: soil
CGCAAGACAAGCGCGTGGTGCTCTATTGCAAGACGGGCATCAGGTCGGCGGAGGTGCTCGCGTTGGTGAAGGGCGCGGGTTTTGCGGACGCCGTGCATTTGGGCAGCGGGGTTGTCGGCTGGGTCAATCAGATCGACCCGAGCCAACCGTCGTACTGATCAGATTTGGTAGGAGAACTTCTACCGCAACAGTGCAGCCGCACCGGATCATGACCGAAGATGACACTGTGAAGCTGCTGCGCCCCACTGTTGATGTCGATCTCGTCGGCGATGATCTTGTCGTGCGCATGAGCGGTCTCGGCATGGTGTTGGCCTGCCGCCGGTTGCTGCGAATCCCCGCTGATCACATCAGGGGAGTGGCAGTTCAGCATCGCGACCGGCTGCCGGGCTTGGGTCTGCAGTTCCCCGGCCTCGCGGTGCCGGGCGTGCTGTACGCGGGCTCGTTCGGCGTCGGTACCGAGCGCAGCTTCTGGAACGTCCGCCGCGCCGAGTTGGTGCTGCGGGTCGAATGCCACACCGGCGCCGAGTTTCGCCGGATCGTGCTTCAGGTCGCCGACCCGACCGTGCTGGCCCGACGGTTGCGGCCGGTGCTCGGCGCCTACGTGCCGCCGGAGACCAGCTGACGAACGCGCGCCATACTCCGAGCGTGCGTCGAACCGCCAAGCCTCACCACAACCCGATGCCGGACGCCGAGTTGCCGGCGTTTGCGCAACAGGTGCTCGACGTTGTCGACACGATTCCTGCGGGCAAAGTGCTGGCGTACGGCGACATCGCCGAATACATCGGTGCCGGTGGACCTCGTCAGGTCGGCCGCGTGATGTCGCAGTGGGGTGGCGCAGTGCCCTGGCACCGCGTCGTCCATGCCGATGGCACACCTGCGCCGGCTGACGAGGCGGTCGCGTTGCTGCTGGCTGACGGCACCCCGATGCGCGGCGACCGGGTCGACATGAGACAAGCCCGCTGGGACGGCGAGCAGTAGAGCTCGCCCCCCTCCGGCGGTTGACCACGTAGAGCTCGCCCCCCTCCGGCGGTTGACCACGTAAAGCATGCTGACCCACGCTTCAACAGGTGTGCACACCTGGTGAAGCGTCGGTTCGCCTAGTGTGACGACCCCGATATCGGGTGTCGGTGGTTCGTGGTGTGATGCGGTGGTGCCGGTAGCCAGAACGACCAAGCCTGGTGCGCGCGCGGTCGACGCGCCACGGGTGGTGCGCGCGCCCCATGAACGCGTTGTCGCGCCGACGCTCGACGAGGCTCAACGGCGGGCGGTCGAACACCGTGGGGGTGCGGTGCTGGTGCTGGCCGGCCCGGGTACGGGCAAGACCACCACCATCGTCGAAGCGGTCGTGCAGCGGGTCGAGCACAGCGAAATCACCCCCGACCAGGCGCTGGTATTGACGTTCAGCCGACGCGCGGCCGCTGAGTTGCGTGATCGCATCGCCGCCCGGCTCGGTTGCACTATCCGCGAGCCGATCGCCCGCACCTTCCACTCCTACGCATACGGGTTGCTGCGCGCTGATGCAGCCCGCCGGGGCGAGCCGATGCCGCGGCTGCTGTCCGGTGCTGAGCAGGACCTCGTCGTCCGCGAACTGTTGCGGGGTGACGTCGAGGCCGGCGCGTCGATGTGGCCGGCGCGATTGCGACCGGCATTGCTCACCCGCGGGTTCGCGCAAGAGCTTCGTGATCTAGTGCAGCGCGCCGTCGAACGCGGTGTCACGCCGCGCGAGTTGGCTGCGCTAGGCCGTCGGCACCAACGCGACGACTGGGTCGCGGCTGCGACGTTCGCCGCGCAATACGCGCAGGTGTCGGCGCTGCGCGAAGCGGCCTCGTACGACCCGGCCGAATTGATCCGTGCTGCTGCGGGGCTGCTGCGATCAGAACCCCTTGTGTTGCAAGAAATCCGGGCCGCGCACGCATTCGTCGTCGTCGACGAATACCAAGATACTGACCCGGCCCAAGAAGAGTTGTTGGCCCTGCTTGTGGGTGGGCGCGATCTGCTGGCCGTAGGCGATCCCGATCAATCGATCTACGGTTTTCGCGGGGCCGATCTCGACGGCATTCGTCGTTTCACCGATCGCTTCGTTGCGGCCGACGCGACACCGCCTACCGTGATTGCGCTCGACATCAGTCGCCGCGCCGGCGTCGAATTGCTGGCCGCATCGAGGCGAGTTGCGCAACGCCTCACCGGAGTGCCGACCCACCGCGCACTCATCGCGGCCGACGGCGTACCCGCCGGCAGCGCCGAGGCGCACGTCTTCGGCGCCGCGAATGCCGAAGCGTCGTTCGTCGCCCATCGGTTGCGCGACGCCCATCTGCTGCGGGGCGTGCCGTGGGCGCGTATGGCCGTCTTGGTCAGGGGAGCCGGCCCCTTGCCCGCGCTACGCCGCGCACTGCAGTCGGCCGGAGTGCCTGTTGCCGCGTATGCCGAAGAGCAAGCGCTCGTCGATGTGCCGATAGTGGCCGCGCTGTTGCGCGCACTCGAGATCGTCACTGGCCGTCTTGATCTGGCCGCTCCTGGCGGGGTTGAGCTGGCCCAGGCATTGGTGACCGGTCCACTCGGTGGCGCCGATCCGTTGGCGCTGCGGCGGTTGCGCCAAGAGCTGCGCAAGCTCGAACTTGCGACCGGTGGCGGGCGGGCGTCGGGATCGTTGTTGGCCAGCGCACTTATGACACCTGCCGATCTGGTCGCGCTCGATGAAAAAGTCGCGCGGCCCGCGAGCCGCATCGCCGCCATGCTGGCCAGCGGCGCGACCGCCTTTGCCGATCCGTCATCGACTGCCGAGTCGGTGCTCTGGGCAATGTGGCAGGCGGCCGCGATCGCCACCACGTTGAGCCGGCGGGCGTTGGCCGGCGGACCCGCATCGGCTGCCGCCGACCGCGACCTCGACGCCGTTGTCGCGTTGTTCGACGTGGCCGCGCGCTTCACTGACCGGTTGCCGAAGGCTGGCGCGTCGGTGTTTCTCGACCACGTACTCGGCCAGCAAATTCCGGGCGACACGCTCGCCCCGCAGGCTCCGCATGTCGACGGCGTGCAGCTGCTGACCGCGCACGCCGCCAAGGGTCTCGAGTGGGACGTCGTCATCGTCGCCGGCGTGCAAGAGGGCAGCTGGCCCGACGTGCGAAATCGCGGTTCGCTGCTCGGATCGCAGCAACTCGTCGACGTGCTCGCCGCAGTTGGTGACGACGGTGACGTCGGGCGGGCTCAGTCGGTCTCTGCTCGGCTGGCCGAAGAACGTCGACTGTTCTACGTCGCGGCCACCCGCGCCCGCCGCGAACTTGTCGTGACCGCGGTGCGCAGCGACGACCAGCAACCCTCGCGTTTCCTCGACGAACTCGTTCCGTGCGACGCTGACGAGCGCTCGCTCACCAGAGTGCCGCGCGGCCTCGATCTCGCCTCCGTCGTCGCCGAACTGCGCGCCATCATCATCAAGCCGGACGCCGACGGGCCGGCGGCCCGCAGAAAGGCTGCGGCTGCGGCGCAACTGGGCCGCCTTGCTGCCGCCGGAGTGCGTGGTGCTGACCCGCGTGATTGGTATGGCGTTGCCGCCCAATCCGACGACCGGGAACTCGTCGACGACGACGTGCTCGTGCGCATATCGCCGTCCAAGCTTGAATCTTTTCGGCTGTGCCCGTTGCGCTGGCTGCTCGAATCGTCGGGCGGCACGGCCGGCGTATCGACGTCGCAGGGCCTTGGCACGTTGGTGCATGCACTCGCGCAGCAAGCGGCTAACGAAGGTCTCGACGCCGAGCAGCTGCAGCATCGGTTGGCGACCGACATCGAACGGCTCGACCTGGGGTCGGGTTGGTCGGGCGCCCAACAACGCGACCGAGCAGTCGAAATGGTGCGCAAGCTGAGCGAGTGGTTGCGCACGAATCCGCGCGCTTTCGTCGCGGCCGAAGCTGCCTTCGATCTCACGCTCGGCCGAGCTCGACTCAAAGGGCAGATCGATCGGCTCGAACGCGATGAGCACGGGCGGTTGGTGGTGGTCGATCTGAAGACCGGCAAGGGGCAGCCGACGACCGACGAGATGCCGGCGAATGCTCAGCTCGGTGCTTACCAACTCGCCGTCGAGCAGGGTGCGTTTACCGACCTCGACCCCGCTGAAGTCTCGGGCGGCGCGGAACTCGTGCAGCTCGGCCGTAAGACAAAGAGCGCGACCAAGCAGCAACAAGCAGCCTTGTCCGAAAGCGACAACCCGCGCTGGGCGCTCGAGTTGGTCGCGCAGTCAGCTGACGGCATGGCCGGGCAGATCTTTGCGGCCATCGACGGCGACATGTGCCGGCCGTGTCCGGTGCGCACCTCGTGCCCGGTGCGCGACGAAGGCCGGCAGGTGACGGCATGACGATCGCGCCGCCTAACGTTCGGTACGGTGCGGCCGACATCGCGGCCGCACTCGGACAGCCAGCGCCGACGCCCGAGCAGGTTGCGGTGATCGAAACGATGGCGACGTCGTGTCTCGTCGTGGCGGGCGCGGGGTCGGGCAAGACCGAAACAATGGCCGGCCGGGTGGTCTGGCTGGTGGCGAACGGCATCGTGCGCCCCGACCAGGTGCTCGGGTTGACGTTCACGCGCAAGGCTGCGTCGGAGCTGTCATCGCGCGTGCGACGCCGACTAGTTCAGCTGGCCGCGCGCGGTCTCGTCGATGCCGAACTCATCAGTGCCGCCGACCCGACGATTTCCACCTACGACGCCTACGCCGGTCGCATCGTCGCGGAGAATGCACTGCGGCTAGGCCTCGAACCGGGGCAACGCCTGATTCCGCAAACCGTTGCCTGGCAGTACGCACGTCGCGTTGTCGATGCCTACGACGGGCCGATGCAGCACATCACCGTCACACCGAGCACGGTGACCAACGACGTGCGTGCACTCGCCGAAGGTTTAGCCCAACATCGCGTCAGCAGTGAACAGGTGCGCGCGTTCTGCGAACAGATCCATGCCGTGCTCACTGCGCTACCCAAGGCGGCGACCCAGCGCACCACCAGCAAAGAGTTGCATGACGACATCGCCGGAGTCGCCGCCGCACTTGCGGCCCGGTGCGAGTTGTTGCCCATTGTCGCGGCCTATCGCGACGCGAAGCGCCGGCGCGAATGCCTCGACTTCGCCGACCAGATGTCCTTGGCTGCCGATCTCGCGGAGCAATTCGCCGAGGTCGCGGCCGCTGAACGCAGTACGTTCCGCGCCGTGCTGCTTGACGAATACCAAGACACCAGCCACGCGCAGCTGGTGTTCCTGCGCGCTCTGTTCGGCGGCGTGCATGCGGCGGTTGGCGGCGTGCACGCGTCTGTCGGTGCGGCGCCGTTGTTGACCGCCGTCGGCGATCCGTCGCAAGCCATTTACGGATGGCGCGGTGCCAGCCAAGGCACGCTTGCTGCTTTCCCGCACCAATTCCCGGACGCCGACCAGCCGGCGTCCGTGTTGACGCTCGGTACCAGTTTTCGCAACAGTGGTCGGGTTCTCGCGGTGGCGAATGCGATCGCCGAACCACTGCGCGATGGTGTCGTGTCGACACCCACGTTGCGCGCCCGCGACGACGCACCGATCGGTGTGGTCAGGTGCGGGTTGTATTCGACGATCGATGATGAAGCTGAGGCCATCGGGGATCATGTCGCTACCGTCTGGCAGGCCGACGCGCAGCGCCGTTCGACCGGCGAGGCGAGCCGAAGCGTCGCTGTGTTGGTGCGCGCGTGGCGGCAGTTGCCCCGCATCGAGGCGGCACTACGTGCCCGCGGCGTGCCGATCGAGATCGTGGGCGTGGGTGGTTTGCTGCTCGAACCCGATGTGGTCGATGTGGTGGCCACCTTGCGGGTCATGGTCGATCCGATGCGCGGCGATGCGTTGATGCGGTTGTTGACCGGCGCCCGGTGGCGTATTGGGGCGCGCGATCTGGCCACGCTTCGCCGGTGGGCACGCGAATTGATGCGGTCGGGGCCGCGACCCGACGACGCGACTACTCCTGCAGAAGTGGCCGTTCGAGCCGATGCGGCCGATGTGGCCGACGCTGATCCCGATGAAGTCGATGAGGCGAGCATCATCGACGCGCTCGACGACCTGCCGCCGCGCGGCTGGCTGTCAGCCGAGGGGCATCAACGGTTGGCGCGGCTCTCGGGTGAGTTGCGCTCGTTGCGAGCCAGGTTGGCCCAACCGCTGCCCGACGTGGTTGCCGATGTCGTGCGCACGATCGGTATCGACGTCGAAGTGCTGGCGCGCGGTGGTGACGTCATGCCGATGCGGGCCAACCTCGATCGGTTGGTCGAGGTGGCCGCAGAATTCGCGGCCGGTGGCGACGAGGTGAGCGTTGGCGCGTTTCTCGACTACCTCGATGCGGCGGCGGTCGAAGAGCGTGGGCTCGATCGCGGTGAGGAGGCGGAGTCATCCGTGCCGGAGATCCATGAAGGCATCGATGTGCGCCGCGACCGCGTTCAGCTGCTGACCGTGCACGCGGCGAAGGGTCTCGAGTGGGACGTCGTGTGCGTGCCTGGTCTGGTCGACAAGCTGTTCCCTGGTGTGCGGGCCGCCGATGCGAAGGGCTGGCTGACCCAGCGGGGTGCATTGCCTTGGCCGCTGCGCGGCGATCGCGATGGCTTGCCGATGGCAGTACTTGAAGGTCATGTCGACCAAGTCGAAGCCGTGACGGCCATCGAGCATTTCAAGGCGGCGGCCACCGCGCATCTGCAACGCGAAGAACGCCGGCTCGCCTACGTCGCCGTCACTCGCGCGCGCAGCATGTTGCTGTGCACTGGCTATCGCTGGGATCTCACCAAGTCGCCCCGAGAAGCGAGTGTGTTTCTCGACGATGTGCACGCGGTCTGTGTCGAAGGCGGGGGCGATGTCGATTGCTGGGACGACCTGCCGCCCGACGGCGCGGTCAACCCGCTGCTCGCGCTTGGCCCGACGACGGCACCATGGCCGTTCGATCCGCTTGGTGATCGGCGCGTCGCCGTCGAGACTGCCGCCGCACTCGTCACCTCGACGATTGGCGCCCCGCCTGACACCTCGACGATTGGCGTCGTGCCCGACGACGATGTCGCGCTGGCAATGAACGAATGGGGCCGCGAGGTCGAGGTGCTGCTGGCCGAACGATCGGCGCGGAACCTTCCCACGCGGCTCGATGTCGAGTTGCCGCGACAGTTGTCGGTGAGCCAACTCGTGACGTTGCGTCGCGACCCAGACGAGCTCGCGCGGCAACTCCGGCGGCCGTTGCCGGCTGCTCCTGCGCCATTGGCTCGGCGTGGCACCGCGTTTCACTTGTGGCTCGAGCAACGATTCTCCACACCGCGGCTGCTCGACCTTGACGAGGTGCCAGGCGCTGCCGATGCCGACGCGGCTCCCGATGCCGACCTCGAAATGTTGCAGCAGGCGTTCTTGGCCACGACGTGGGCCGACCGTGATCCGGTCGAGGTTGAGGTGCCGTTCGAGCTGGTGATCGACGACATCGTGATCCGCGGCCGCATGGATGCCGTTTTCCGTGACCCCGACGGTGGTTTCACTGTCGTCGACTGGAAAACCGGCCGTCGTCCGACGGGTTCTGACGCTACGGCGGCGGCTATTCAGCTCGCGGCCTACCGGCTCGCGTGGGCCGATCTCAACGACGTCGAGCTGGCCGCCGTCCGCGCCGTGTTTTGCTACCTGCGCGCGGGTGCCGGCGGTGAGACGGTCGCACCGACTGATCTACTCGACCGCGCTGGTTTGGTGGCGTTGCTGCGCGCTGTGCCGGTCGAGTAGCTAGTTCGGCGGTTGTGCCGGCGCAGCCGAGGAGCCGCGGACGACGAGTGCTGGGTGCAGCACCATCCGGCGGCCGGCCATCGGCGTGGACCGCGGCCGGGTAAGGCCGAGCATGTGCACCGCCTCTTCGGCGATTTGCTGCACCGGCTGGCGCACCGAGGTGAGTTCGGGCTCGCTGAGCACGCCGAAGGGCGTGTCGTCGAAACCGGTCACGGCAATGTTCCCGGGCACTTGGCGGCCGTGTGTCCGAAGCCGCTTGAGCGCTCCAAGGGCGATCAGGTCATTGGCGCAGATGAGGGCATCAGGCGGCTGGCGCGTGTCTTGAAGGATCAGGTCGACGGCACGCGCACCCCACTCGACCGACAAATCGCCGCGGAAGACTCGCCGACGGGAGCGAACGTTCGGGGCGTGCTGCTCGTACGCGACGATGCGCTCGGAGACCGTGGAAATCGAGTCGTCGGTGGCGACAAAGGCAAGATTGCGGCGCCCGTTGTCGACGAGATGCCTGATCAACAGCCGCATGGCTTCCGCCTGGTCGACACCGACGAAGTCGCAGCCCACGCCGACGCAGGAGCGGTCGACTTGCACCAGTGGCACCCGGCTGGCCGCTCTCCGCACGGCCGGCGCGCTGTCGTGCTGGTGCACCGGGCTGATGAGAAGCGCGTCCACCCGTCGATCGAGCAGCGCCTCGATGCGTTCCGCCTCTACGCCTACGTCGTTGCTCGCGTCGCACAGAAACAGGCTGCGACCGTCGGCGTGCAGGGCTTGCTCGACGGCCTGCACGACCGCCGGAAAGAAGGGGTTGACGATGTCGGGGACGACCATCCCGACCGTGCCGGTCCGCTCGCCGCGCAGCGCTCGACCGATCGGATCGACGCGGTAGTTGAGCTTCTCGGCGGCGCGCTGCACCGCGGCTGCAATGTCGGGGCGGACTACCCGCGATCCACTGAGCGCCCGGGAGGCGGTCGACGGGTGCACACCAGCGAGTTCGGCAACCTCACGCAGGCGCGCGCGGGCCGGTCCACCGGCCACATCCTTCGTCACAACTACCCATCACTAAGGGGGACGACGTGCCTGGAGTCGCAGCTACCAACAGCGAACGCCGCAAAGTTCGGCACGTTGACGACGACGGTTGCGCCCGCCACTCGCGACGGCCGAGTCACGGTGGGCGTCATAATAGCGAGACTGTTCGCGGGTGCGGCAACGCGTCCCGAGCGCGACCGACGAGTGGCTGCTGCACGGTGGCACCCCGGTCGCAAAGCACGTCAGCCTGCGTCGCCGATCTTCTCGTCGGTGACGCGCTCGCCCGCCATCGCGCCGGTCATAATCGCGACGGCGTCGGACATGGTGAACTCGTGCGGCTTGATGACCGCAACCCGGCGACCGAGCCGTTGAATGTGCACGCGGTCGGCGACCTCGAAGACGTTGGGCATGTTGTGGCTGATCAGGATGACCGACAATCCGCGGTCGCGCACCTGTCGGATCAGGTCGAGCACCATGCCCGTTTCCTTGACGCCCAGCGCTGCAGTCGGCTCGTCCATGATGACGAGATGGTGCGCGAACGCCGCACTGCGCGCAACCGCGACCCCCTGCCGCTGGCCGCCGGAGAGCGTCTCGACGAGCTGCTTCATCGAGCGGATCCCGATCTTGAGTTCGGCCATGTGGGCGCGCGACTCCTCGATCATCCGCTTCTTGTCCAACATGCGGAAAACCGATCCGAGGACGCCGGGACGGCGCAGCTCACGGCCGAGGAACAGGTTGTCCGCGACGGCGAGCGCAGGCGCGATAGCGAGGTTCTGGTAGACGGTCTCGATGCCAACCCGGCGTGCGTCGAGCGGGCTGGTGAAGCGGACCGGCCGGCCGTCGAGTTCGACCGTGCCCTCGTCCGGGGTAATAGCACCGGAGAGGATCTTGATGAGGGTCGACTTGCCGGCGCCGTTGTCGCCGATGACGGCGAGGATCTCACCGCGTATCAAGTCGAAGTCCGCGCCGTCTAGCGCGCTGAGGTGTCCGTAGCGCTTGACCAGCCCGCGTGCCTTCAGCAGCGGAGTGTCGTCCGCACCGCTGGGGGGCTGCACGTCCTGCTCCATCGCGGTCATATCGACCTTGCCCGAGCGACCTGATCGACGCCGACTGCGCTGATGACGAGGATGCCGGTAATCAGCACCTGATAGGTCGGCTCGACCCCGGTGAGCGTCAACCCTGCTCTGATCGTGCTGACGATGAGTGCGCCAATCAGGGTGCCGATGACCGTGCCGCGACCGCCGAACAGGCTGGTGCCGCCAATCACGACGGCGGTGATGCTCTCGATGTTGTCCGTCAGGCCGGCATTGACGTCACCGACCTGCGTGCGGGCCACAAGCAGCAAGGCCGCTACGCCGTAGAGGAGACCGGCCGTCCCGTAGACGCATAGCAGGACTCGATTGGTCCGGATACCGGAGAGCCGAGCACCCTCTGGGTTGCCGCCGATCGCGTAGACGTGCCGGCCGGCCGCGGTCTGCCGCAGGACGTACCACGCGATCACGAACAGAGCGAACATGAGGATGGAGCCGTAGGACAAGCTCCATGTCGGACGGCCTTTGTCCGTCGTCCCGACAAGGCACAACGGCGCTGCCTGCTTCGGCACAGATCAGGCAAACGGTTGCGGATGTGAGCGCCGCCAGGCGCCGAGCACCCTAGAGCGGAAACCCTCAACCAGGGTCGGATAGCCTGCGCGTGAAACGCACCATCTTGTGCGCCAAACCTTGCAACTTGCGCGCCGCTATGCTTCAGTCGGCAATCGGTTGCCAATGGAGGATTAGATGCCAGCAGAAACCAGAAGTCTCGCCGACGACGTCGTCGCGATCACGGGAGCAACATCGGGAATCGGCGCGGCTGCCGCCCACCAACTGGTCGACGCCGGTGCCAAGGTGGTGCTCGGCGCGCGCGGCGCGGAGCGAGTCGACAAGCTGGTTGCGGAGCTCGGCGAGGAGAACGCGGTCGGCGTGCCATGCGACGTCCGCGATCCTGCCGATTGCCAGCGGCTGATCGCGGCCGGCGTGGAGCGGTTCGGCCGGCTCACCGGACTTGTGGCGAACGCCGGCATCGGTGCCTACGGCGGCATTCTCGACTACGACGACGAACTGATCACGCGGATGATCGAGACGAACTTCTCCGGCACCGTTTGGGCAGTGCGCGCGGCAGTCCCGGCCCTGCTGCAGGCGGGCGGTGGCGACATCGTCGTCCTGAGTTCAGTCGCCGGTCTGCGCGGCGGCGCGGACGAAGCCGTCTACGCGGCCACCAAGTTCGCGCAGGTAGGTCTCGCCGGAGCCATGGACAGGGAACTTCGCGAGAAGGGCATCCGAGTTACGGCCGTTTGCCCCGCCGGTGTCTCAACCGAATTTGCGATGGGTCTTGGCCGCACGCCCGGCATGCCAGTTCTGGACGACTACCTCCAGGCCGACGACGTTGCGTTCGCCATCACGACCGTCCTCCGTCAGCCGCGGCGACTGCGCACGACGCAGTGGGCGCTGTGGAGCAACGGCCAGGGGAGCTGACCGGGGTAGCTCTGAGATCGGCGCGAGCGCCGATCTCAGAGCTGTGCGGCGTTCGGCCAGGCGCTACGACGCCCTGACGGCGATGAGCGTGGCGGCAATCGTCATCTGACCATGGGCGTCATGTGTCGGGTGGGGATCGACAGACACCAATGCTCCGTGCCGGCCGTATCTCACCGCGACCAGACACTCGTCGGCTTTGAGAGGTGCGGCGGCGCTGCCGACGACCACGTGTTGGCACGTTGGGTTGCCTGCTGCCGGAGTGAGTTGGGCCGAAATCGAGGTCGTAACCGCAGCGACCGATTGCTGTGTTAACCAGCACGAGACCAGTCCGTCGCCGCGACATTCGGTTGATACCACCACACCGTAAGGCGCAGCCAGTTGTTCGGCCGTGGCTCGAGCATGTGCAAGATCGCGTCGATCGGCGTGTGCGGCCGTTGTCACAACCAGCTCGCCGGTTGTCGCCCCGACGATCGTCAATCCCAGCAATACGACGAAAATTCTACGGGTGCGCACACCCTCAACATCGACCGTCGCCGGCCATGGCTTCGCGTTTCACTAGATGAATCCCGGCTCGTGTCGTCGCAACCGAACTACGACGCGACGCCCTCGAGTTGCGCGCGCACTTGCGAGAGCCGCGGATTCGTCAGCGAGCTGCCGTCAGGAAATACCAACGTGGGCACCGTGCGGTACCCGTGATTGATCGTTTGGACGAGGTCGGCCGCGCCCGGTACGTCTTCGATGTTCACTTCGGAGAAGGTGATGCCCGCGTCGATCAGCTGGCGCTTGAGCGTGTGGCAGTAGCCGCACCAACTCGTGCTGTACATGATCAGCTGGTCGGGTGCCTCGACGGCGGTCACGATGTGCTGCTCCGTTTCGCTGCTAGCGGGTCGTGCAGGTACTTCTTCACAACAATCGGTCGAGATCGCATCTTCCTGTACGTACCCGTTCTCCACGAGTCATCCCCTCGACGCGCGGCCTAGTGTCGGCCCGGCCTGCCAGGATGGGCCGGTGACCCTGACCGCCGACGCCGACATCCTGTCCGCTCTCGACCCCGAACAGCGCGAGGCGGTTGAGGCCATTCGCGGTCCAGTGTGCATTCTGGCTGGCGCCGGTACGGGCAAGACCCGCGCGATCACCCACCGCATCGCGTTCGCGGTCTCGACCGGCGTGGTCGCGCCGGCACATGTGCTCGCCGTCACGTTCACGGCGCGCGCCGCCGGCGAGTTGCGTGGCCGGCTCCGTGGGCTCGGCGCGGGCACGGTGCAAGCCCGAACTTTTCACTCTGCGGCGTTGCGACAGCTGCAGTACTTCTGGCCACGCACGATCGGTGGCGAACTCCCCACGATTCTCAAATCCAAGGTGCCACTGCTCGCCGAGGTTGGGGGCCGGATGCGCCTCGGCCTGTCGGCGTCCGATCTTCGCGACGTGGCCAGCGAGATCGAATGGATGAAGGCGTTGCAACGTCCGCCCGACGACTACGCATCGTCGGTGCAGTTGGCGCATCGCATCGCACCGCGGCCGGTCACCGAAGTGGCGGCGCTGTACGCAGGCTACGAAGACCTGAAAGTTCGCAAGAACATGATCGACTTCGAAGATCTGTTGATGCACGCGACCGCACTGCTCGAGACCGAACCCGATGTCGCGGCCCAAGTGCGTGATCAGTACCGCTACTTCGTGGTCGACGAGTACCAAGATGTCAACCCCGCACAACAGCGGCTGCTCGATGCGTGGCTCGGTGATCGGCGCGATATCTGCGTGGTGGGCGACCCTGAGCAGACCATCTACTCGTTCGCTGGCGCATCGCCTGAGTACCTCACCGGCTTTGCGACCCGGTACCCGAACGCGATGGTCGTGCGACTGGTGCGCGACTACCGATCGACCCCGCAGGTCGTCTCGCTGGCCAACCAACTGTCGGGTGGCGCCCTGGTCGCCCAGTTGCCGCCCGGCCCGGTGCCGACTGTCGACGGGTACGACGACGAAGTCGCCGAAGCGAACGCGGTGGCCGCGAAGGCGGCGAAGTTGATCACTGCCGGCACACCGGCGAGCGAGATCGCCGTGCTGTTTCGCATCAACGCGCAATCGGAGACGTTCGAACAAGCGCTGGCCGAGGCCGGCGTGCCCTACGTGCTGCGCGGCGGCGAACGGTTCTTCGAACGCCCCGAGGTGCGCGAGGCCATGTTTCTGCTGCGCGGCGCCGCGCGGGCCGAACAGCCGGACGACGGCACGCTCGCCGACGCCGTGCGCGCGGTGCTGGCCGCGATCGGGTTCGGACCGACGCCGCCGGCGGGATCCGGTGCGGCCCGCGACCGGTGGGAGTCGTTGGCCGCACTGGTGCGGCTGGCCGACGAAGAAAAGCCCGATGCGGACGACGACGCTGGTCGCGTTGCGAACCTCAGCGACTTTGTCGCCGACCTCGAAGAGCGGGCTTCTCTTCAGCATGCGCCGGTTGTCGACGGCGTGACCTTGGCGTCGCTGCATGCGGCAAAAGGCCTTGAGTGGCAGGCGGTTTTCATTGTCGGTCTGGTCGACGGCACGTTACCGATCGTCTATGCCGAGACTCCTGCGCAACTCGATGAAGAGCGCCGTTTGTTGTACGTCGGTATCACCCGAGCGCATAGTTTTCTCGCGCTGTCATGGGCGGCGGCGAGGTCGCCCGGTGGCCGGGCCAGTCGGCGTCCGAGCAGGTTTCTTGAACAGATGCGTGGGGCGACCGCAGCTGATGGCGCGACCACGTCGAATCGCGCGCCTGCGGCCAGTCGTCGCGACCGAGGCGCGACGCAACGCTGCCGGGTCTGTCAAAAGCTGCTCACCAGCGGCGCCGATCGCAAGCTCGGCCGGTGTTCGGGCTGCCCTGGCAGCGTCGACGAAGCGCTGTTCGAGCAGCTTCGCAGCTGGCGGCTCGATCGCTCGAAGGAGCTCAAGCAGCCGGCGTTCTGCGTCTTCACCGACGCGACGCTGACTCGAATCGCCGAAGTCCGCCCGCGCACCGAGCCGGAATTGGCCGCGATCGGCGGTGTCGGGCCGGCCAAGCTGGCCGCCTACGCGGCCGACGTGCTGGCGATGTGCGGCGCGGCCGACCCGCCGCCTGACGCGCGGGCCGAGCCGTCTGACCGAGCCGTCTGAGCCGCCGTCTGACCGGCACCGTCGAACTCGGGTAAATCTGACGAACCGTAAATACGGTTGCCGCGTTATCGCCGTCTGCCCTAACCTGCTTTTTGCGCGCGCCATGCGCGCGTCCCGAATCCAGTCTTCGTAGGCACGTCGAGCCGGCAAACCGGGTCGACCGAGGTGAGAGGCGGTGAGCCGCGTGACAATGCATCTTCTGCAGCCGATGCCGTTGTCGGGCGAGTTCACGCTGCACGCCTCGGTGCCCAGCTTCGTGCCGACTGCCGTATTCGCCACCGTGCCTCCGACCGCTTCCGTACCGACCTATCTCGGTTCGTGGCAGGTCAGCACCGATCAGCGGCCAGCAGTTGCCAAGCCAGTTAACGCCGAGATCAATGCGGCCGCACGCACGGCAGCCACTGCAATCGCTCCGGCCGCGGCCAAGCGACACCCGATCAGCACCACGACGATCAGCACCACGACGATCAGCACCAAGGCACTCCCCGCGACACAGGGATCCTCGCCTCGGAGGTCCCCGGCCTGACGAACCTCATCAGACCGGCTCTCCAGGCCGCGGAACCCTCACCGGGATCCGCGGCCTTTTTGTTTGTCCACACCGCACGACGACCGCAGCACCCAGCCCCACAGCTCGCCAGAAATGTCGGCCCTCGCCGCGAGGATCGACCGCACAGAACGACGTTTCGCATCGTCGGCAATCCGCAGGCGATGGCCCTACGACGTCACGAGGGGTGACGCAGATGCTGACCGGCCCTTTTGACCGCGTGCTCGCGCAAGCGCTGCGGCGGTCGCTCGAAGTTCCCTGTCTGACGGTCGACCCGGAGATGTTTTTCGCCGAGTCTCCAGACGACGTCGAAGCGGCGAAGACCATGTGTGCCGACTGCCCGGTGCGCACCGCCTGCTTGACGGCTGCACTCGAACGGCGCGAGCCGTGGGGTGTCTGGGGTGCCGAGCTGTTCGTGCAAGGCGCCATCGTTGCGCGCAAGCGCCCGCGCGGGCGGCCGCGCAAAGAGGTTGCGGCGTAGATCGCTTGGCCACGACCGTGATCATGCAGAAAGGGGCTCCCTTCGCCGGGAGCCCCTTTCTCTTTGCCCGAGATCATCGCCCGCCATCAACGAAGCCAAGAACTACGACGGCGTGAGGCCTGGGAGCCAGCGCCGCATCTCGGCCTGAAATGGTCCGCGCGCGTCGAGTTGGCACAGCACACCGACTCCGCCCAGCCAGACGCGATGGATCAACAGGTACGACGGCGGAAGATTCAGCTGGCGACCGAAGGCGGCTGCCTGGGTACGTGGGTCGCCCACTCGAGCGGCTTGTGCGCGCAGCCAGGCGCGGGAGAAATGGAACGTCTCATTGCGGGCCGGATCGAGGAACGGGTTCAAGTAGGAGAGCATCTCGTCGGGATCGACGTCGTGGCCGGGATTGACGAATCCCTCCGCTCGAAGCCCTTCGACCACAGCCTCGCGATTGTCGCTGAGCGCACACGTCAGCAGCCGCCCGATGGCAGGCGGAAATCCGTCGGGCAACCGGTTGACGGCACCGAAGTCGAGCACCCCGAGCCGCCCGTCGGGAAGCACGCGGTAGTTGCCCGGGTGCGGGTCAGCGTGCAGGAGCCCGGCGCGAGACGGGCCGGAAAGCAGGAACCGGATGTACAGCAGGCCGACTCGGTCGCGTTCGTCGCGGCTGCCATCGCGCAGGATCGACGCCAGCGGTGTGCCGGTCATCCATTCACTCACCAGCACTCGATCGGCGCCGGCGAGGATGTCGGGCACGAAGATGTCGGCGTCGTTCGCGTAGGTCTGCGCAAAGGTGTGCTGCGCGGTCGCCTCGAGCCGGTAGTCAAGTTCTTCCCCCACGCGTTCACGCAGCTCCTGCAACAGTGGCTTGATATCGAGCCCTGGCGACAGCACTCCGAACAAACGGGCCATGCGGCTCAGTTGGCTGAGGTCAGACAGCAGCGCCTTGCCGGCCCCGGGATATTGCACCTTCACGGCAACGGAGCGACCGTCAGACCACACCGCCCGATGTACCTGGCCGATTGAGGCCGCGGCCGCCGGCTTGTCGTTGAACGATTGGAAGTGTCTGCGCCACTGCGGGCCAAGCTGGCTCGCGAGCACTTTGTGCACGGTCGCAACGGGCAACGGTGGCGCGTCTTGCTGAAGTCTGGTGAGCGATTCGCGATACGGAGCCGCGAGCGATTCGGGCATTGCCGCTTCGAATACCGACAGCGCCTGGCCGAGCTTCATAGCTCCGCCCTTGAGCTCACCGAGCACCCGGAACAGTTGCTCGGCGGTGCGCTGCTGAAATTCGAGCTTCACCTCGTCGGCGGGCCGACCAGTGAGTCGCTTCCCCAGGCCAAGAGTGGCCCGGCCGGCCACACCCACGGGCAGTGACGCCATGCGGGCGGTGCGGCTGACTGCGTGCCGAGGGATTTCACTCACTCGACCAGTGTCGCGCATCTGCAGGGCGTTTCTCGCCGATCACCACTTCGTAGTCAGGTCAACAGCGTCGTAGTCAGGCCAATAGCGTCGCGATCGGTCCAACAGCAGCCGCAGGCCGGGTGCGGTCGCCAGCTTCGACGTCGGATTCGCCAGTCTGGCAAGGCAATTTCCAGCGTGCCGTCACACGCTGCGGACGTGCCGCCGTCGACAAAGGCCAGCACTTGGAGCGCGCACACACTCGCGGCCAGCGTGGCCAGGCCGACGTCGCATGCGTCGACAGCGGGGTGCGGCCCGTCGGACGCAAGCTGCGCCGCGATCAACGGCCACGCCGGATCTCGGTCGCTGCGATGGAGTTCGAGACATCGCAAGCACGCTGTCGTGCCGGGCAAGACCAGCGGGCCGATGACGGCCGTGGCCTCGCGCACCGTCACATTGATGTGCGGGACGTCGGACCGCACCAGCTGATCACTGACCGCAGGGTCGAGCGCCGCGGCGGCAGCGAGGACGACGATGTCGTACCGCTGGGTTGCTCGCAGCTGCGTCGTGCGGGTGCTGCGGCTAGTGCGATGAATCGCCGCCTGGGTTGCTTGCGCACGGGTGCTGCCCGCGTCGGCGATCGATGGGCCAGCCGGGCCGCAATCCGAAGGTCGGCAGGTCATCGGATCGTCGACCACGAGCTGGCCGATGCCAGCCGCCGCCAAGATGGTTGCGACCGCGCAGCCGACCCGGCCCGCACCCACAATGCCAACCCTCGCGGCCTGGCGCCGAGCCGCTTGAGCGAGGCCGCCGTCCGGCCGCCCCGACACCAACGACATCGACGCGAGGTCAGGCGCCAACCGGTCGCGTTCGGCTCGCGGCAGCGTCGCCAGCGCACCCACGTCGCTGGACGCGTCGTCGAGGACCGCCGCATCGACGAGCATGCCGAGCAGCCGATCGACCGTCGACGCCTCAAGCCCGAGTTGCCGCGCCGTCCGCCGCAATGCGTCGGCGTCATGAGCGCCGTCGAACGCGGCGACGAGTTGCGCAGTCTTCGCCGTGATGCCTCCGACAACAACAGAACGCGCATGATGGACCCCGATTTGCAGCGTGGTGGCGTCGCGCCACACGCGTCTCAGGGCGGGCTTCACAACAGGCCGCACGGCCACCTCCTTTGGTGCGCTGCACACGGTGCGCGGTGCACGGGCACCACGCCACGCAGCGTGTCATCGAAAGGCGAGATGGCCACCCGTCGTCCACAATCTGAACCGGCGCGCTCGCCAGCGGTGTGCATGAATGCCCGCCGCTGTTAAACGAACCGCCGCTAAACAAGCCGCTGTTAAGCAAGCAGAGGCGGAGATCGCGTTTGCGACCTCCGCCTCCGGCGGGTTTGCGTTGAGCTAGTAACCGCGCGCCCTCAGGGGCGCCGCGGCCGTGGCGCTGGGATCAGGCCTTGCCGAGGATCCGGTTGAGCGTGGTGCCGCATACGTGGCACTTGCCCTTGGCCATCTTGGTGCCCTTGTCGTTGACAACGACCTCGCCTTCGAACTGGCGCTTTTCCTTGCACTTCACGCAGTAGGCCTCGCCACTGTACTTCTCGGCCACGCGGTCCTCCTTGGTCAGTCGGGGGTCGAACAGGTGGGTCATCGGGCTGATCGCGTACTCGAGCCGGTACCTGCAACCGCTGTCGTCGCGTGACCGTAGTTCCGCGACGCTGGCGGCTGCCTCGAAGCGCGTCGTCCACTCTTGGCAAGCGGACGAAACCGATGGCCACCCTATGTCAGGAGCGCTCACGCGCGCGCTACGCGCGCCGTACTTTGGTCGCGGCGACTTATCCACAGCTTTATCCACAGAACCCCACACATGGCGCGCGGGGGACGGTCCGGACAGATGTGAAGCCCCCGGCGGGGAGAGCCATCCGCCTTCCCCTTGCGAACGGCGCCCCGCCGGGGGCTTCGACGACGCCGACGTTAGAAGGCGTGGGCGAGCCCGTCAACGGTTCGATTCACAACCTGTGGATAGGGCTGTGGGACGAGTGGGGACCGACCGGGGTGTTGCTGTGGACAGGGTGCTGGGTAGCTGTGCACGAACGCGTCGCCGACGGACTGAAGGGCGTCCTGACCTGCGGGTTTGGCCAACGACGCTGTGGATACGCAAGAAGTCGCACGTCAGCTGCGGCCAGCTTTAGCTGGCCGGCGCCATCCCCCTGCTGTCCGGCTTGCGCAGCCGGGGGGTTTTCTACTTGCGCCGGGTGTGGACGAGTCTCCCCGGCTGGCGCGAACCGGCGGTACGGTGCCCGCGTGACCAGATCTGCGAACCCACGAGCCCAACCCACTGCTACCTCGACTGCCGCGACCGCCTCGGCCAGCTCGGCCGCGCTGCGCGCTGGCACCACGGTCGAGGTGCGGCGCAGCGCACGCCGACGCCGCACGGTGTCGGCCTATCGCGACGGCGACCGCACCATCGTGTTGCTGCCGGCGCGGCTGTCGCGAGCCGAAGAAGAAGAGTGGATCGACGTGATGCTCGAGCGGCTGGTCAAACAAGAACAGCGCAGCCTCGGCCGGGCCGCGCGCAGCGACGCTGACCTCGCCCGCCGCGCGACCGAGTTGTCGCGGCGCTATCTGCGCGGTGTGCCGCAGCCGGTGAGTGTGCGCTGGGTTTCGAATCAGGGTTCGCGCTGGGGCTCGTGCACGCCCGTCGATGGTGCGATCCGGCTGTCCGATCGTTTGGTGGGCATGCCGCCGTGGGTGATCGACTACGTGCTCGTGCACGAACTTGCCCACCTGATCGAGATCGGGCATGGCCCGGCCTTCACCAGACTGGTCGATGGCTTCCCCAAGGCCGAACGTGCCCGCGGCTATTTGCTCGGCGTTGTTGCCGGTGCCGGCTGGGCGTCGTCCGACGAGAGCAGCGGAGGACCAAGCGGCCTTTGGTGACGTGACTGCCTCAGGTAGCTCTGCTCAGGTAGCTCTGCTCAGGTAGCAGAGTCGTGCGGCGGTAGATCATCGAGGCCGCGCAGGTCGAATTCGCTGTCGGCCATCCCGACGAAGCCAGCGGGATCGTCGAGATCATCGACAGTCGGCAGCAAGTCGGGGTGTTCCCAGATTGCATCGCGGCCATCGACGCCACGCGCCTCGCGCAACAGTCGCCAGAGTTCGGCGGCTTCCCGCACTCGGCGCGGGCGCAGCTGCAGACCGACCAGTGTGCTGAACATTTGTTCGGCAGGTCCGCCGGCCGCGCGCCGCCGGCGGACGGTCTCGCCCAATGCGCTTGCGCTGGCCAGCCGCCCGTTCGCAGCTTCGTCGACGACATTGCTGATCCAGCCCTCGATCAGCGCGAGCACCGTTTCGAGTCGGGCCAGCGCTGCTTGTTGTGCTGGCGTGTTTTCCGGTTCGAACAGACCGTCGGTCAGTGCTGCTTGCAGGCTTTCGGGGTTGGTTGGATCAAGTGCTCCCAACGCCTCTTGCATGCGCGACGTGTCGACGGTGATGCCGCGGGCGTAGTCGTCGATTGCGGCCAGCACCCGGCCGCGAAGCCATGGCGCACCGGCAAACAGGCGGTGGCAGGCGGCTTCCCGCAGCGCAATGAACAGGCGCACCTCGTCGAGCGCGATGCCGAGGCCTTGGCCGAAGGCAGCGATACCCGATGGCAGCAACGCGGCATGCCCAACGCCGGCGAGTGGTACGCCGACGTCGCTCGACGACACGACCTCCCTCGACAAGCTACCGAGTGCCTGCCCGACTTGGCCGCCGAATATCACGCCGCCCATCTGGCGCATCATCGACATCAACGGCCCGGTCATCTCGTTGATTTGAGCGGATTCGTCATCGGACCCATCGAGATCCTCATTTGCTCCGGTCATTGCGGCCAGCGTGCCCATGGGGCCGAGGCTGCTCAGGCCGCCCATGCCGAGCCCGGAGCTGAACTCGCCGCCAAAGGCGTCGACGACTTTGGCGGCAACGGGTTCGACCAGGCTCGTCCACGTCGGCAACGTGGCCTCGATCCAATCGGCGCGACTCCACGCGCGCGCCGATGTCGTCGCCGCCGAGAATGACGTGGTCGGGTCAAGCCACAGTTCGGCCAGCCGAATCGCGTCGGCTACGGCGGTGTGGTCGGCGGCGGTCATCGAGCGGTCGTCGCCGGAGGCGGCTTGTCGCGCCACATCTTTGGCGAGATCCCAGTTCACCGGGCCGCCTTGCCACGACATCAGGTCGGCGAACCGGTGCAGCGCACTGGAAATGTCGGTGCCACCTAGATCGCCAAACCCGCCAAAACCGAAGCTACCAAAGGGATTTTGCCCACTCCCGGTGCCGCCATCACCTCCGCCGCTCGCCCCGCCCGAGCCGCCGCCGGGGCGGGCCGGACCACCCGAACCTGGCCCGTCTTCGGGGTCGCCAGGCTTGCCGAAGCCAAACGGAACCTCGCTCATTGCGAATCCTCGGGCAGGATAGGGAGAACACGACCGATGGCCGCGCGAGTGGCCGCCCATGTCGCAATGCGAGAAGCGGGGAGCGCGATGCGAGCCACATGCGAGAAGATGACGTCGTCGCGCCCGGTCAGATGCATGTCGTCAACGTTAGCTGCGCAGGGGAACGAATGAGTACCGACGAACCTCCGGTTCGCCCACGGCGCACTCGGACGGCCGCTGCGAAATCGGGCACAGCCGCGACGGGTGGCGCGAAGAAGCCGACGGTCGCGAAGGTTCCGCGGGCAGCAGTGGACGCCGGAGCGGCGAAGGCCGGGGCAGCGAAGGCCGGGGCAGCGAAGGCCGGGGCAGCGAAGATCGCAGCGGCGAAGGCTGGGGCAGCGAAGGCCGGGGCAGCGACGACCGGAGCACCGGCGAAGTCCGCGGCCTCGAAGCGGTCAACATCGAAGTCAGGTGCGGCTCAATCAGCGGCCGCGAAACCGGTCGCCACGAAACCGGTCGCAACGAAACCGGCGGCAGCGAAACCCCCCGCAGCGAAGCTGGCCAGCCGCTTCCGGATTCACCGCGGGCGGGTGGTTGCCGTGACCGGTGCTGCTCACGGAGTCGGCGAACTCCTGGTGCGCCGGCTGGCGGCGTCCGACGCAGTCAAAAAGGTCATCGCGATCGATACGATCCGAGGTGACGTGCCGGCCGCGACCTGGCGATTGGCCGACGTGCGTGAGCCGTCGCTGGTCGACAAGCTCAGCGGTGTCGACGTCGTGGTGCACATCGCTGTCGACACCGGCCTCGAGCACGACCCCGACGTCCGCAGCACCAACGTGCGCGGTGCGGCGGCGGTGCTCACGGCGGCTCCCGCAGCGGGCGTCGACCACGTCGTGCTGGTGACGAGCGCCATGGTCTACGGTGCGCACGCCGACAACCCGGTGCCGCTGGCCGAGGACGCTGAACTACGGGCAATCGCGGACGACGAAGTGCTGGGCGATCTACTCGAAATCGAACGACTCGCCGCTCAGGCGCCGCGGACGCACCCAGGCTTGGCCGTCACGGTGTTGCGCCCCGCAGTATTGGTCGGCGGCGGCGTCGACTCGATCTTGACGCGACACTTCGAAGCGCCGCGCTTGCTCGCGGTCAAGGGTTCGCGCATGTGGTGGCAGTTCTGCCATGTCGATGATCTTTTGTCGGCCATTGAATTAGTCGTGAGCGGCGGGCTTGAGGGCGCGTCAGACGACGCAGGGAGTGCCCAACGACTGACGGTTGCGGCGGTTGGCAGCCACGGCTGGATCGAACAAGACGACATTGAACGCGTGACGGGCAAGCGGCACATCGAGCTGCCCATGTCTGTTGCGTTCGGTACGGCGGAGCGGTTGCATCGCCTCGGCGTGACACCGGCTGGCTCGAGCGATTTGCAGTTCATCGTGCACCCCTGGGTCGTCGAGACCACTCGGTTGACGGCTGCGGGGTGGCGGCCCGCGTTTGCCAACGACGATGCGCTCGCGGTTGCGGTGGCGGAATCGTCTGGCCGCCTGGCGATTGGCGGTCACCGGCTCGGACGGCGCGATGCCGCCGCAGGTGCAGCAGTGGGCGCGACAGTCGCGTTGGTCAGCACTGCGGCACTGGTCCGCCGCGCAAGGCGCCGGCGCCATGGCTGAACAGACCCGCACCGGCGTCGTCCGACTCATTGATATTCGCGACCGCGAGCTGTCGATCGACGAGGTGTTGCGTGCCGTCCGTGACGATGCGGCCGGCGCGAGCGCACTGTTCGTCGGAACGGTGCGTTCGGATGACGGCGGCCGGCCAGTCGTGTCGTTGGCGTACGAAGCGCACGACGATGCGGTCGCGCTAATGGCGGAGGTCGTCGAGCAGGTTGCCGCGAAGCACAACGTGCTCGCTGTCGCGGCGATTCACCGAATTGGCCTACTCGAGGTCGGCGATGTCGCCGTCATCGCGGCAGCCTCGGCGGCTCATCGGGCCGAAGCGTTCGAAGCGTGCCGCGACGTGATCGACGAGGTCAAGGCACGCGTGCCTATCTGGAAGCGGCAGACTTTTGCCGACGGGCACGTTGAGTGGCCGGGCATCGAGGATGCCCGCGTGACATTGCTGGGCATCGAGGATGCCCGATGAAAGTGCTGCTGTGGCTGATGATTCCGGTTGCCGCACTCATCGTCGGCATCATTTGGGCCTACGTCATCAGTCGCCCCGCAAAGCCGGCCGCCATGCAGGATTCGATGGAGTCGTTCTCGCGATTCAGACATGCGCTCGCGTCAGATCCTGCGTCGCGGTCAGCTCGGCGCGTGCACCAACAGCGCCGTGAGCGCGAAATGTTCGATGACACAGTTGCGTCCGATGCCGACTGGCCCGCGGACGGGCTGGATCGAACCGAATAAATTCGCCCGTTTGCCGAGGCGGTTGTGCATCGCTTGGCTCAAGATGCCGTGGTCCGGATGCCGATCAATGCAACGTCACCGTCCACCGCCGGGTCTGCCCGAAGCCGGCCCTTGTCTGAGTGAGGCACCGTGGAACACGTCGTCTTTTTTCCTGCACCGGACGGCACCCCGGCGTTTCGTCGGCTCGCCAGCATCGACGATGCGGCCCGGTTCGTTGAACATCTTCGCAACGTTGAGAACGTGAGCGAGGCGTCGGTGCACACATTGACCGAGGTTCCGCTGTCGTTCAAGGCGTGGTACCGCGTCGAACTGCCGGACGCAGACGCAACGCAGCCCGAGTCCGCGTCGACCGACCTCGACACCGAAGCAGAGGTCGCGAGCTCCTCCTCGCTCGAGATCCCTGCCCCGGCAACGATTGCCGAGGCGATCTCGCTGTACCAGCAGGACGAGGCGGCGGGTCGTCGAAACGTCGAGCTGCCCGAAGCGGTCGGCTCGTCGACCGGCATCACCGTGCCTGATCGCGATTTTGCGCCGCGCGAGCAGCAGTACGCGTATGCCAACAGCTCCGAGCAAGCGGCGACCGCGACCGGAGCACCGCTCGTCGCCGACCAGCGCGGGTTCTCGTCGGTGGCTTCGCCAGAGCCGGGCGAAGCGCAGGTACTAGAGCCGGTATTCGGTAGTCGCCGAGAACGCGGCATCGGATACTTCGCGCGCTAGCGTCGAGCCCCCCCGATCCCCGAGCCGTGCCCCGTCAGGGTCACGGCTCGGGGCTTGTTAAGCTGCATGGGTGCAACGCCAGTCGACAACGCTGTTTGGCGCGTCGTTGCTGTGCATCGTTCTGCTGTTCTGGGGCAGCCGACTCCCGGTGCCTTACGTGCGCGACGTGCCAGGGCCGGTATCAGATGCGCTGTCGTCGTCCGCCGGAAAACTGCTCATCGCCATCGGGAAGCCAACCCCGACACCGCGGGGGAAGCTGCTCCTCCTGACCGTGAATGAGTTCGGCGGTCCACGCGAGAACACCACCAGCTACAACGTGCTCGCCGGTTGGTGGAATCGCAGTGACGCGATCATTCCGCGCGACTTGCTGTTCTCGAAGAAGGACACTCCACAATCGGTCGAGCAGACCGGCAATACCCAGATGATCCAATCGCAGGAGGACGCGAAGATCGCTGCTTTGCGTTACCTGGGCTTCCAGCTGACGCCCGGCGTCGACGTCGCGGCCGTGAATGTCGCGGAGCTGAAAAAGACGCTCCTTGTTGACGACGTCATCGTAGGTTTCGACGGCACGCCGGTGTCGAACGCCGATCAGCTGCACGCATTGACGGCGAAGCACAAGGCTGGCGACCACGTCGTCCTTCAGGTGAAGCGGGGGAGTGCCCCGCTCGATGTGCCGACGACGATGCAGCCACCTCCATCGGGTTCGACCAGCTCGCCGTCGATCGGGATTAGCGTTGTCAACAGCTTCGTCAAGCCGTTCACGATCGGCATTGATCTCGCGCACGTGGTCGGGCCCAGCGCTGGCACCGGCTTCGCCATCGGCATCGTCGACAAACTCACCGACGGCAACTTGACGAGTGGGCACACGGTCGCCGTGACCGGCACGATCGACGCCGACGGCAAGGTGGGCGCGATCGGCGGCGTCGTGCAGAAGATGGCCGGTGCCCGACGGGCTGGCGCGACGCTGTTTCTCGTCCCGAAGGACAACTGTTCCGAGGCGCTCACCGCGATTCCTCATGGGCTGACGGTGGCGCCGATCAGCACGCTTTCGGGTGCGGTCTCGGTGCTCAAACAGTTTGCTGCGGGCGACGCCAATTTGCCGACCTGTACGGAGTCGTGACCGCCCGGGCTTGAGGCTGAAACTGCCCCTACTCGACCAACGTCGCGGCCAGTGCATCCGCCAGGAGCGGCACGAGGTCGGCACCGGTCAGCAGGTCGTCGGATTCATCGGTCGTGCTTCGCACGCGCAAGGCTGCAGTGCGGGCACCACTTCGAAGGACGCCGACCAGCATGCGTACTTCGCGACGCAACGGATGTGTGGACGCCCACGCCACCGCGTCGACATCGGCGGGTAGATCGGCTTCGACCGATGGCGGCAGCGTCAGTACCTCCTGCGCCAGCGCGCAGCCGGCCACCTCAGCCGGCCAGCCGATGCTCGCCAGCCACTCGTCGAGCGGCGTGCCGGCCGGAAGGGAGTCTTGCTCGACCGCCGTCAACGCATCGAGACCCGGCTCGGGCGGCAGACCCAGCGTGTGCGCGAGTGCCGGCTCGGACGCGACCAGGTCAGCGGTTCGGACCAGCGCGTAGAGCCGGGTCGGCTGATCCCAGCCGCGCTGCGACAGGTACCGGTCGACCTCGGCGATGGCTTCGAGAAGGGCGGACGGCGTCGCGGCCGACGGTTGCTGCATGGTCGCCATCCTGCCGGACGCCGGCGGAGTGCGGCTGCGGGATGGGCGATGCCATCACGGCGAGCGCGGGTTCGGTAGGTTGACACCACGGTATCGAGCACGACCGGTCGTCTGAGTAGCGAGGTTCGTGTGACGTTCCCCCGCCCCGAGCGGCGCCCCTATGGTCCGGGCAACGGTCGACCGCGACCGCCCATTCCTCGACCAGAGTTTCCGAAATGGGGCAAGCCGGTCGCCATCGTGATTGGCGGCCTGATCGCGCTCGCCATCGTGGTTGGCATCTTCATCTCGATCGATACCGAACACCTCTGGTTCGATTCGGTGGGCTACAGCAACGTCTTCACGACCCGACTGGTGACCCGCATCTGGCTGTTCTTCGGCTTCGGCGTGTTCGCCGCGGCGTTGTGCTTCGGCAACGTCTATCTCGCCTACCGACTGCGGCCCGCGTTTCGTGCATCTTCGCTCGAGCAGCTCGTGCTGGATCGCTACCGCACGGTGGTGGAGCCTCGCCGCAAGTGGCTCTTCGCCACGGTCGCGGTGATCTTCGGCCTGATCTTCGGTTCGGCCGCCTCCGGCCGTTGGCAGACCTGGCTGCTCTGGAGCAACGCGACCTCGTTCGGCCATAAGGATCCGCAGTTCCACAAGGACGTCTCGTACTTCGCCTTCATCTATCCGTTCCAGCGATTCGTGCTCGGCTACGTCATGGCGCTCGTCGTGATTTGCACCCTGCTCACGTTCGGTGCGCACTATCTGTTCGGCGGCATCGCTTTCCGGACTCCGGGCGAGCGCGTGACGCGAAGCGCGCGCACGCACCTTGCGTTGTTGCTCTTCGTGTTCGTGATCTGCAAGGCAATCGCGTACTACCTCGACAGATTCGGCCTCGCGTTCTCGAGTCGCGGCTTCGTCAACGGCGCATCGTTCACCGACGTCCATGCCGTTCTGCCGGCCAAGGCGATCCTGGCGATCATCGCGCTGTTTTGCGCCGCGCTGTTCATCGCGTCGATCTTTCGGCCTGGCTGGTTGCTGCCGGGCGTCTCGTTCGGCTTGCTGGTGTTATCGGCTGTCATCATCGGTGGCATCTACCCGACCATCGTTCAGTACGCGCAGGTGCGGCCGAGTGAGCAGGACAAAGAAGCTCCGTACATCTCTCGCAACATTGCCGAGACGCGGTTCGCTTACGACCTGAACAACTTCAAGTACACGCAGTACGACCCGACCACCTCGGCCAGCCAAGACGCCCTGACCAACAGCACCGCCGTAGGCGCCGGCGTTCGGTTGCTCGACAACTCGGTGCTGGCGCCGACCTACAACCAGCTTCAGCAGTTTCGCAACTTCTACAACGTGTCGAAGCTCGACGTCGACCGTTACGTCATCAAGGGCCAAGAGCAAGACGCGATTGTCGCGATGCGCGAGCTCAACTTGAGCAACCTGCCACCTGGCCAAAAGTCGTGGATCAACCAACACCTCGTGTACACCCACGGATTCGGCTTCGTCGCGGCGCCGGGCTCGGCGGCCGACTCAGTTGGGCGGCCGGCGTTCATCGAGCAGAACATCCCGCCGTCCGGGGGCTTGGGCACCTACCAACCGCGCATCTACTTCGGCGAGGGCGAGAAGCAGTTCTCCGTGGTCGGCGCGGCTGCCGGAGCCACGCCGCGCGAGTATGACTTCCCGACGAACGGCGACGTCGGCCAGCAGTCGACCACGTACACGGGCGGCGGCGGCATTGCGATCGGCTCGACGTTCAGGCAGCTCGAATACGCGTTGCGCTTCGGCGACAAGAACTTGTTGCTGTCTGATGGCATCAATGGCAAGTCGCGCATCTTGTACGACCGCGATCCACGCACGCGGGTCGCCAAGGTCGCGCCGTATCTCACTGTCGACGGCGATCCGTATTCGGCGATCGTCGACAACAAGCTGGTGTGGATCCTCGACGGTTACACCACGAGCGACGGATTTCCGTACGCAGAAAGAGAGAACCTCGGCTCCATCACCAAAGACGCGACGACCACGACCACTACTGCGCAAGGCAGTGCGCAGATCAACTACGTGCGCAACTCGGTAAAGGCAACTGTCGACGCCTATACCGGTGCGGTCACCTTGTACGCGTGGGACCCCA
>OLLJ01000115.1_pt1 | contig 27575 bp, 31 predicted proteins | sample 1604521 | NCBI WGS metagenome assembly OLLJ01 (sample SAMEA104055714, study PRJEB20765) | soil metagenome | isolation source: soil
ACCGCGTCAACCTTCGCGACGAGGTCGTTGACCCCGTAGGTGTTGACCGAGACCCCGAAGCGCAATTCGGCTTCGACCTTGTCTCCCTCGGTGACCGCGACGTCGCGCATGTTGTCGCCGAATCGGGCCAGTTTGAGATGCCGCAGGTGGCGATAACCGAGCGCGGCCCGCACCCATTCGTTGATCCGGGTGACAACGGCGGGATCAGAAGCGTGGCCGGCAACTGTCGAACGTGCGATACCGAGGCGTGTCTGGATAAATCCGAATTCGCGATCGCCATGCGCGGCCTGATTCAGATTCATAAAGTCCATGTCGATCGTTGCCCACGGCAACGACCGGTTGGCTTGGGTATGCAGGTGCAGCAGTGGCTTGCGAAGGGCGTCGAGCCCCGAGATCCACATCTTGGCCGGTGAGAAGGTGTGCATCCATGCGATAACGCCGATGCACCCGTCGTCCGCATTCGCTTCGAGCATTTGGTGACGGATCGCGCCGGACTCGGTCAGTACCGGCTTCCAGACGAGGTCCGCCGCGAGCTGCCCATTCGCCGATAGCACGCGCGCAATCTCTTGCGACTGCTCCGCGACTTGGCGAAGCGTTTCTTCGCCGTACAAACCCTGACTGCCGGTCAGGAACCAGATGCTGGCCGGCGTGGAACGTGACCCAGCCGTCATGAACACCCTCGAGGCTGCGCCGGCACGCGGCATTGCACCGGCGTGTTCGCACGTTTGCGCAGGGTTGCGCTCAAGAGGGCGCACGACCGCACCGGCGCGTGGGCCAGCCGCCGCACGCCCACGCCGCTTCGTACCGGTGCGCTCACGCAGCAGCGCGATCGTGCGAGGCTCGTCGCGCAAGCCGCCATGGGCCGTCCCGTCATCGATGAAGCGAGGGTTATCGGGCCACGCCGTTCGTGGCCGAAGCAAGTGTCGTCGCTAACATTTGTTAGGTCAACGCTCAGCTGGTAACGGTTCCGTAACCGACAGGACACGCTGATCTCGCGCTCGATGGGTTTGCGCGGAAAGCCCGATAGGCAGCTGGCAAGCGCTGTTATCGCTCACATCGACCTCTCAGCGAAAGCTGAGTTGGCCCCTCGCGGCACCCGGGACGCCTGAGGCCATGGTCGAAGCAGCCGCGTCTGGGGCAAGGTCGCGAGCCGACCAGTCGTCCTCCGCGAACGGCTGGTCACATGGCAGCGGCCGGCACCTCGCCGCGGCACCAGAGATCGATCATGGTGACCTCGCGACGCGGCGGTTCGCGGTCGACCTGGATGCCCGCGGCCTGCAGTGCCGCCCCGACGACGGGATGCAGCCGCTCCTCGGTGAAGCGGTCGCAGTCTTCCTTGGTCTGCCAGACGTCGAGGTAGTGCAGATGTCCGTCATCGCGTTCGATCGCGAGGTGCAGGACGAACCCCGGGGCCATTTCTGGACCAAGGGCTGCCTTGATCTGCCCGTACACGGCTGCGTTGATCGGCACGTCCTGTTCGAAGGCGTACATGACACTCCCTTATTTGATCCGAGATAGATTCGGATGGAAGTACGATAGGTGTCGTGCCACCCACCGTCAAGAGGCGCGCGTACGACAACACCGCTCGCGAAACGGCCTCTCAGCAGCGCCACGCTGATGTGCTGGCCGCGGCGCGCGCTCTTTTTTTAGAACGCGGCTACGCGCGGACGACGATGGCAGCGGTCGCCGAACGCGCTGGCGTCGCGGTCGACACGGTCTACGAACTGGTTGGCCGTAAGACCGCTCTGTTCCGGCTTCTCATCGAGACCGCCATCTCGGGGCAGGCGCACGCAGTGCCCGCTGAGCAACGCAACTACGTGCTGCAGATGCAGGCCGAACCGACCGCCGCCGGCAAGTTGCGCATCTACGCGCAGGTGCTCCCGGCGCTGCTCGGACGACTTGCCCCACTCGTCTCGGTGACGCAAGAAGCCGGCTCGGCCGAACCGCAGCTCGCGGATCTCTGGCACGAGATCGCCGAACGGCGCGCTGCAAATATGCGCAGATTTGCGGCCAGTTTGTATGAGACCGGCGAACTCGCGGTGTCGGTTGAAGCAGCTGCCGACGTCATCTGGGCAACTAACTCTCCCGAGTTCTATCTGCTGCTCGTGACTCAACGATCATGGACGCCGGAGCAGTACGGCGATTGGTTGGCCACGACGTGGCAGCGCCTGCTCCTGCAGGCGCACTAGTGCAACTGCGATTCCCAGTCGGCCGGCACCCTGTTCTTCGGGCCGGGCACAGGTTGAGTCACCGGGTGATGTGTCGGAGGCGCGAGTACCACCGCGTCGTCGTAGAAAGACTCGGTCGCGAAGTTCCAGAACCAATCTTCCTCCGGTTCGAAACTCGTGATGACCGGATGCCCAGATTTCTTCCAATGATGGGTGGCGTGCTGCGAGGGCGACGTATCGCAACAGCCGATATGCCCACACCGCGCGCATCGGCGTAAATGGAGCCACCAGCCGCCCTGCGTCTCACATTCCGCGCACCCGTCGCCGCTCGGTGCGGCGGATGGATCAATGACGTCGGTCATGATCGGATCCCCTCTCCCTCGAAGCTGGTCAGCTTGCCGCTCGGGCGGCGCCTCAAGCCTTCGATCGCGACGCGCGGCGGTGTTGAACCGGCGCAACATCGGCTCCGTTCTACCACCGTCGACGTATTGCCCGGGTTGACGCAGGTTGTAGCGATTTGAAGGAGAAGCGAATGCGGCAGGCAGCAGGCATGCGGTGGGTTGCGGCGCTGGCGTTGGTGCTCGCGTTGGCGGGTTGCAAGAGCGGTAAGTCCTCGCCCAGCTCCACGACGCCGAGTTCGGGTACGTCAACGACTTCTCCGGCGGCTACCTGCGTCGTTCCGCAGAACAACGGCGGGGACCACGACGCGGACAACAATGGCGGCCCAGACGACGGCGATGGGTGCGACAAGTGAGTCCACTAGCCGCGGCCTCTGGATTCCACAGCGCATCCGCCGCGAGTGAGGGCCGGCTCACCTGGGCGTTGGATCTGGCGCAACGCCGGGTTCCTGTCGAGGCGTCGCGATCGGTGCGCTCGGTGGCGTTCGGTGGTCTGGTGCTCGGCGCGGTAGCGGTAGCAGCATCAGCGATCATTCATCTGCATTTGTGGATGCAGGGCTACAAGCACATTCATTGGATCGGGCCATTGTTTCTCGCCCAAGCGGTCGCCGGCATCGTCCTCGCTGTCGTCATGGTGGTCTACCCGAGGCTCGTCAGCGCAGTCGGCGGCGCGCTGTATATGGCGTCGACGATCGGCGGGCTGCTATTGAGCGCCACGGTCGGGATTTTCGGCTTCCATGACGGCTTGAGCGTTCCGTGGGCGACGAGCTCGTTAGTGATCGAGGCCGCCGGTCTGGTCGTTCTTGTGGCGGCTGGAGTGGCGTTCTTCGCACGTCGTTGACAGCGCTGAACAGAACAGCGCCGAACAGAGGCGTGTCATCGCGGGCGGTAGCCGCCGCGTTGATCGGTGCTTGGTTGGCGTCTGTTGGTTGCTCCTCGCCAGCGCGTGTGCACATGGATTCGTTGGGCCTCCCGACGAACAGACCGATCACCCAACTCGAGCTTTCAACCCATCCCGAGGCGCAGCTGCGCTACCCCGGATCCGCACTCGTCAAGGTCGTTGGCTCGGATGAGGTCGCGACCAAGGACCCCGAGCCCGACCCTGCCTACGTCGGCGCGATCCTCACGACCACCGCGACAGCTGCACAGCTCTACGCCTGGTACGCCAACTGGTTGACTGCGCGCGGGTACCAGCAAGTCACCTACTACCGAACGTCCGACCAAACATCCGGCGTAGCGTGGCGCGCGCCCGGCGGTCGCGAGCAGGTCCAGGTCGGTGTATTCGATACCGCCGAACTTGCCGCCCAACAGCACATCAGCGTCGCGGCGGGCGCCGGCACGCTGGTCTACGAACAGGTGTTCGTTGGCTACCGCGTCAACACCCGCTGATCGACGTCCGCGCTATCTGGCCCCGCCCTCGATGTCCCGGTAATAATCTCGCCAGATCAGCCGGTGAATCGGGATGAGTTTCGGTATCGAGCGAACGCCGGGAATGAACGGCACCAGCACGAATACGAGGGTCAGCAAGGCCATCAATGACCACACCAACGCATCGGCGTTGCCCGATGTCGAGAACGGCTTGACCTGGTACCAGAAGGTGTAGAGCCAAAGCCACGCCTGACCCGGATAGTTTCCGGTCTCGTTCATCATGCCCCACTGGTCACCACCGAGGTGCTGCGCGCGGGCGAGGTCTTCCAGGTAGGTGCCATCAGCGAGGAACAGCAATGGCTTCGTGTAGTCGGTCTGGTAGAAACGCCCTTGCGCGAGCAGTGCACCGTCGAGGCCGCCCGACTGGGCGAGCGCGAGCAATTGGGTCATCATGGCGGGCACCGGCCCGTAATCTCCGGCCGCGATTTGGGCCGGGTCTGTGTCGGGCGCGGCGGCCAGCGCGGTGTCATAAGCCGACGCCCATTTCTGCTGCTGGTCGGCGCTGGTCCCCGCCCACTGCTTGAGAGCGGCTTGCAGGTCGGTCGATACTGCCGCACCCTGCAACGGCCGGACGACGAAATCCTGCACGCTGTCGATCGGGGTCGTCACACCTAGCCAGTTCTGCGGTGCCAGCGGGCCGATTTTCTGCGCAGCACTCTTGTCGTGCGTGTAAGGAGCGCCGTAGGTGGCCGAACCACTCGTACCGTCGAGCTCGGTTGCCGCTGTCGCGACGAAGTCGTTCGGCGCTGCTTTTGCCCACTCCGCGAGGGTGAGCTGCTTCTCGTCCGGCGACGAAAACAGTGCAGCGAGAACAACTGTGAGGATGCTGACGACCACCAGCGCGACAACGAACTCTTTCACGAGGTCGTAGGGCCGCTTCGGGCCCGACCACGGCTCGGCAGCCGGGTCGGGTTGCCGCCGGCGTTCTTTCGTTGACGAGGCGATGGCCATCACGCCTCCACCGAATCTGTGGCAGCAGCTGCCGGCTCCGTGTCGTGCGCAACGTTTGGCGGGAACGGCGGTACGACGCCGTGCCGGCGAACCAACAAGACGTGCACCACAACCAGGACCCCGAGGGCAAGCGGTAACAACACGATGTGCCACATCAGCATTTGCCCGAAGTCGAGAACGTTGAAGTAGGAGCCGATGCCGACCGAGTTCAAACCGTCCTTCGCTTGAGTCGAGACCCACTGCGAGGCCAAGTTCTGCTGGGTGAGGTACCCGGTGAAGGCGGTGCCGATCGACGCAATGAAGGAGACCGCGCCAGTAATCCAGGTCATCGCACGCTTGCCGCGCCAGGCCGCCATGAAGAACTTGCCCCACAGGTGGATCACCATGAACGCCATGAAGAGTTCGACGCTCCACAGGTGGGTGCTGTTGACGTAATGACCGAGGCCCGACCCATGCCACCAGGCGGGCCCTCGCAACGCGAGAACGCTGCCCGTCACAAGCGCCACGATGAAGGCGGCGATCGTCGCCACCCCGAACACGTATATCCACGACGCAACATAGATCGGCTGCTTGTCGGGCAAGAGTTGGTCAGGCGGAAAGCTGCGCAGCGCACGGCGGCGCACCCACCCTGTCCAGCCGCCGGATTCTTCCTGCGCTGTGGTTGCGTCCTCAGGCAACGCCGGGACGGCGGTCACTTCCGCCGCCTTTTTCCAGGAAACGGCAGCAGGATCGCGGCCGCGAAGATGGCAATCATGAGCAAGATGAGCACGAGGTTGGCGACCGAGATCTGAATGACGCCCCAATGCACGTAACGGCCTGGGTGATTCAGATTGATCGGCGACATCGGCCAGCCGGCTACCCGCATCGATCCTCCCGACAGACTGTGGTCTAGCGGCACGATGGACCACGCCAATGCGCTCAATGTAGCGCAAAAAGACACTACTCCTCGGGACCTTCGGCGTCGCCATGCCGATACCCGCTGCGTGCAGTCCCTGGCGGTACGGCCAGCTCGGGGAGACTTCAGCCGGTTGCCGGACAGTTGCTTGACTCTGCCCCTGGGGTCGACCTCCACAATGCTGCGCATGACGCTGATACCAATCGGTCGCTTCGCTGCAGCCTCCCGCCTGTCGATCAAGGCGCTGCGAATCTACGACCAATCGGGACTGCTCCCGGCCGCCCATGTCGACTCGGCATCGGGTTACCGGTACTACCGCCTCGAGCAACTCAGGTGGGCAAACACGATACGCACGCTACGTGGCTTCGATCTGCCGTTGACGGAGATCGCGGACTACCTGACCAGTGAGAACCCAACGGCGATTCTCCGGTCTCATCTCGCGCGTCTCGAACACAAGCGATCCGAGTTCGACCACCGCACCCAGACGCTGGAAAGGCTTCTCACCTCTCAGGAGTTCGTCATGACCGATGCAGTGACCATCAAGACTCTGCCCGTGCAGCGGGCGGCGGCGTATCGCACCATCGTTACCCAGCACGATGTGTTCACGGCGATTCCCGATGGGTTCGCCCGGGTCCTGCACGCACTCGCTGAGGTGCAACCCGTGGGTGCGCCGTTCACGCTTTTCCACGCCTTTCCCGGCGCTGACGAAGTCGCAGAGATCTCCATGTGTATCCCGATCGAAGGCCGTGTCGTCGAAACCGATGACATCGCCAACGTCGAAGTCCCTGCCGGTGCGGTGGCGTCGATCGTGCATCACGGCAGCTATGCCGACATGGGCCCAACCTACTCATCGGTGGGCGTATGGATCCAGGAACACGGCCACACCACCACCGGGCCGTCACGCGAGATCTACCTCAATAGCCCTCACGACGTCGCCGAAGCCGACCTTCTGACTGAGATCCAATGGCCAATCGATGACGACCACGGCGCTGCAAGCTAATCGGTTAGAGGGAGGTCACCGCGACTGAATGCTGCGCAGCAAAACAGCGACCATCGGTCGACTGTCCCGCTCGTTGGCGGTGCCGGTGAGCTGACCAAAGTGCGCGCCAAGCAGCTGCACGTGGCAGGCGCCGAACATCATGATGGCCAATGTCGTCGAGTCGGCATTGTCGGCGGCCCGACCGGCCTGCTTTTCGGCATCGAGGTAACCGGCAATCGCCGCGATAATGTGCTGCGGGCCTGAGTCGCCCGCGTGGCTGAGCTGCAGAAAGCGGTTGAACAGTTCGGCCCGGCCCAGCAGCGCGCCGGCTAGCGGCAAGGCGCCAGCCTGAAATGCGGTGCACGCGCGCGCGATCGCGACGAGGTTGGCTTCTACGGTGGCAGTCCCCGGCGCTGGCATTGCCTTGCGAAATTGCTCGCCGAGGCTGGCGAGTTCGAGACCCAGCGCCTCAAGGATGAGTTCGTCCTTGTCGGCGAAGTGGTTGTAAAGCACGCCGTCTGACACGTCGGCTGCCCGGGCGATCTCACGGGTGGTGAGCCCGCCAAGCCCGTGCGCCGCGAGTAGTCGCCGGGTGACGGTAACGAGATGTCGCCGCAGAGCACCCGCCGGATCGGACTCAAGATGACCCTGGACGGCGCGTGCTCGGCGGGGCGACATGGGTGGATACAACCAGACCGACTTCGACGACGTCACGCCGCGACGTCACGCCGCAACGTGACAATGACGGCGCCGACGCCGAAGGCCGCCGTCCACAATGCAAGCACGACGCCCCCACCTGCTTGAGGCAGCAGTCCGCTGCTCGAGTCGTAGCCGAGACCACGGGCGGCGGTCGCCGGTAGCCATCGGCCCAGCGAGACGGCAAGGCCGGCCACGGCAGTCTCGGCTATGAAGATCCAGACGACGGCGACGACGATGGCAGCCGACTGGGCTCTGATGAGGGCGCCCAACGCGACGCCGATGACGGCGTACAACAGGTGCCAAGCAGTCACACCGACAAGCGCGCGCACAACCGTGCCATCGCTCGCTCCGAACGAGATGCCTTTGACCGAGTACCAGATCAAAGCCGTTGTCAGTGCAGCCGCAGAACTGAGGACGCCGGCGACAAGGCCGGCGATCGCCGCGATCGAGAACTTGGCAAGCAACACTGGTGTGCGCCGTGGCGTCGACAAGAACGTGTCGGCGATCGTCCCGTGGCGGTATTCGCCCGCGCTGATCGTCACGCCGATGATGAGCGACATGACGGCGGCGAGACCGCCGTGCACGAGCAGGGCACGCATACCGGCGGCTGTCGCGAGCTTCGTCGAGCTGATGGCGCCCGATTCGACCGCACCACTCTCAGCGAGAGCGATCAGCATGAGTTCGGCGGCGATCACCCAACGGATGGTGCGCGTCGACAGGAGTTTGGCCAGCTCGGAGTGCGCAAGGTCGCGGGCTTTTGTCATGCCGCGACCTCGGTGGTGAGCCGCAAGAACGCGGCTTCGAGAACGGCCGGGTCGGGGTTTGTTGACGAGCCGGCGAGTTCGCCGAGCGGTCCGTTGAACCGCAGCCGACCGTCGCTGATGACGACGACCTGGTCGGCTGTTCGCGCCACTTCACCGAGCAGGTGACTGGACATGACAACGGTGCGGCCCTCGGCCGCCAACGAGCGAAGAAAGCCGCGCAGCCAGACAATGCCCTCGGGGTCGAGCCCATTCGCTAGTTCGTCAGCGATGAGGATCTGCGGATCGGCGAGCAGTGCCGTCGCCAGCCCGAGGCGTTGGCGCATTCCGAGGGAGTACTCGCCGACCCGGCGGCGACCGGCGACAGTGAGTTCGACGAGGTCGAGCACCTCATCAACGCGGACGTCGGAAATGTGCGCGGCGCGCGCCACCACGCGAAGGTGGTTGCGCCCGCTGCGGCTGGGGTGAAAGCAATCAGGGCCGAGGACGACGCCGACCGTGCGCCGCGGTGCGGCTAACTCGGCCCAGGGCCGGCCATTGATCAGCGCCCGGCCCGTCGTCGGGCGAATCAGCCCGATCACCATGCGCAGCGTGGTCGTCTTGCCGGCGCCGTTGGGACCGAGAAGAGCCGTTACGCGCCCGGCTTGGATGCCAAGCGTCAGCCCTTCAACAGCAAGAACGGTGCCGAAGCGTTTGCCGAGCCCTTCGAGCCGGACAGGCGTCGATTCCACACATCTCCTTATGAGCAGACATTCATGAGCAGGTGCTCATATAATGGAGAGCGGTCGTCGGGCTGTCAAGTAGGCGTGCCTGAGACGGGAACGAGCACGGCACAATGGGCCGGTGCTGGCTCCTGCGCTCGAAAGCGTGCGTCTGTTCCTTCACGTGCTGGCCGCCACCATCTGGGTCGGTGGCCAGCTCACCCTCGCGGCGTTGGTCCCGGTACTTCGCATGCGCGACACCGAGTTGCCGAAGATCGCAGCCCGCGCGTTCAATCGAGTCGCGTGGCCGGCTTTCGGCGTCCTCTTAGCTACCGGAATCTGGAACGTCGCGGCGACGAACGCCGACGCGAAAGGCAGCTATCGAGCGGTGCTCACAGCGAAGGTCGTCGTTGTCGCCGCATCTGGAATCACTGCGTATGCGCACGCGAAGGCGAAGACTGCCACAGGTCTTGCGGTCTTCGGTGCTTTGACTGGACTGACCGCGCTCGGAGCCTTGTACCTCGGCATCTTGCTCGCCGGCTGAGTCGCGCGATAGGCAGCAAACCCACGACCTTCTTCACCTCGTACACGGACCTTCGACCCTGCGCTCCACGCGCACGAGTGCAAGGCTTCGGATGTGACTACTTCATTGGTCGGCGATCGTCTTCGGGTATACCTCACCGGACATGTCTCACCCCGCGAAGTCGACTATGTGCGGGCGAAGATCGCATCGGTAACTCGCTACGCGGACGAACCCGTCGTGCTGCTTCGCTTGAGGCTTACCAAGCTCAAGAAATCCGATGGCGAGAACGTCGCGATCGTGCAGGCGAGCCTCGATATGAACGGGCACCTCATCCGTGCGCAGGTCGCTCGCCCGACGATGCGCGAGGCCGCTGACGAGGCGCACGATCGCCTGCGCGACAAGGTGGAACGCGTCGGCGACGACCGGCAAGCCGCCCGCCGTGGGCACCGTCCCTAGGATGAGGTCATGGCATCGCAGACCGATGTGGCCGCCGTCCACGTGCGTGGTTTGACGAAGTCCTACGGCGAGGTCGCTGCGGTCAAAGGCATCGACCTTGAGATTGTACGGGGCGAGGTATTCGCGCTGCTTGGTCCGAACGGCGCGGGGAAGACCACCATCGTCGAAATCCTCGAGGGCTACCGGCACCGTGATCAGGGCGAGATCAGCGTCCTCGGCCTCGACCCGAGCAGCCAGCGCCGAGAGCTGAAGAAGCGAATCGGGATCGTCTTGCAGTCGACGGGTGTCGATCGATACCTCACCGTCGCTGAGACCATCTCGATGTACTCGGGCTACTACCCGCACCCACGCCCGGTCGACGAGGTCATCGGCTTGGTCGGTCTGAACGAGAAGCGCGACGCGCGGGTTGTCACGCTCTCGGGTGGCCAGCAGCGCCGTCTCGATGTGGCAATCGCGTTGGCCGGCGACCCTGAGATGTTGTTTCTCGACGAGCCGACCACCGGATTCGATCCGTCCGCGCGACACGAGGCATGGGAGGTCGTCAAGAGCCTGGCCTACCTCGGCAAGACAGTGTTGCTGACCACGCACTACATGGACGAGGCCCAATACCTGGCCGATCGGGTCGCCGTCATCGCCGGCGGGCTGATCGTTGCGGAAGGTGCCCCGGCTACCCTGGCGGGCCGCGAGACGGCCCGGGCCACTGTCAGTTACCGACTGCCAGCCGGAACGACGCCGCCCCCGGGCCTCGGCGACCACTCCCCCGGCGATGATCGGCTCGTGTTCACACCGGACGACCTCACCCGCGCCATGTACGAGTTGACCCGATGGGCGATCGACAACGATGTCGCTCTCGAGGCGCTGCAAATTCAGCGACCCTCGCTCGAAGACGTCTACCTGCAGTTGACCGACGGGGTGCACTCATGAGAGCCGCCACCCTCACCTTTTTCCAAATGCGCTTTGTGAACAAGGCGTTCTGGCGAAACCCGGCGTCCGCGTTTTTCACCTTCGCGTTTCCGCTGATGTTCCTCGTCATCTTCACCGCGCTGCTCGGTCACGGCCAGGTCCGTCTCGGCGGCCGCGACGTGCACCAGTCGACGTACTACGTGGCTCAGATGGCCGCGTTCTCGGTTATCACCGCGTGCTACACGAACATCGCGATCAGCCTGACGTTTCAGCGCGACACGGGCGTACTGAAACGAACGAACGGGACGCCGATTCCGAGTGCCGTGTACTTCGCGGCGCGCGTGCTGCACGCGCTGCTCGTTGCCGTCGTCCTAGTTGCGATAACGGTGGGGTTCGGGCGGATCTTCTACAACGCCGAGATACCGTCAGGGCTTGCACTGCTTCGCTTTCTTGTCATGCTCGTGGTGGGCGCGGCGAGCTTCTCTGCGCTCGGTTTCGCGATCACGTCGGTGATCCCGAATTTTGACGCGGCCGCACCGATCGTCAACGCAACGATCCTGCCGCTGCTCTTCTTGTCGGGCGTTTTCATTCCACTCGGCGACAACGCGCCCGCGTGGATCGTCTGGACGGCGAAGATATTTCCAGTCAAGCATTTCGCCGGCGGCATGCAGGCCAGCTACGTCGGTACGCCGTTCCACTGGATCGATGTCGTGATCGTGGCGATCTGGGGACTCGCCGGTCTGCTCATCGCCGTCCGGTATTTCACCTGGGAACCGCGGGTCTGACGCGAGAGCGTTGGGAGGCTCGATGACGTCGGTGCTTCAGCATGAAGCCAAAGACCCACAGCCTGTCGTCCCCGATCTCATCACGGTTCCGGTCGCTGCCGGCGCCACGGTGCTGATCGCCAGCGACCTTCACTTGCGCGCCGATTCGAGTTCGGCCACTGCGCACGTTGAGGAGGTGCTGGTCGCCAGGCTGGAGCAGCTCCGCGCACCGGCCGTTGTGGTGCTCGCCGGCGACATCATCGAACTGCTGGGCGAACCGGGATTGCGGCCCAAAGATGCGTTCGCCGCACATGCGGAGTTGACCGCCGCGATCCGCGGAGTCGCCACGACGCAGGGGTGCTCGGTGGTGGAACTGGTCGGTAACCACGATGGCGATCTCGCATGGGACTACGACGCAGCCGCGGAAGTGCGGACGGCGATCGGCGCCACGCTCGCGCTGACGTGCGACCTAGAGATCCAGACCGAGGCTGGTACATGCAGGATTCGCGTCGAGCACGGCAACAGATTCGACCCTTACAACTGCTTCAAAGACATTCGCAACCCCCTCGACACTCCCCTCGGCCACCATGTTGTTCGCGAGTTGTTGCCCGTTGTCACCCAGGTCGGGCAGGGCTGGCTCGACGGAGCGACCGACCTCGCCGATCCACCAGATTTCCCTTCGTTCGTCGGCTCTCGCCTGGCGTACCGGCGGCTGGCCGGCCACTTGGGTTGGCTGCTCATCCCGCTGTTGGCGCTGCTCGTACTCCTTCGCGTGCCACTCGTGCTGCTCCTGACGAATCGGCTGCCCGAGGACGTGCAGGATTGGATGCGCAGGACGGCGCTCATCGGGCTGGCGTTCGTCGTCGACGTCCTCGTCGTGGTCTTCATCATCGCGGTGCTGCTGCGGCGATCATGGCAGGCGCTGCGCACTCTCGACCTCAGCAGCCGCGGCTGGGGGCAGAACGAGGCGTCCCGCACCGAATCCGCGCGTTTGCTGGAAGAGGGATACCTCGGGCTGGTGTGCGGCCACAGCCATCGCCCCGAACTGACCGCCATCGCATCGGATGCAGCGGAATCGATCGTGGGTAAGGGATTCTTTGCAAATGCAGGTTCTTGCACGCCGGTCGTCGAGGCGGTGCCTGGCCGATTCGGCATGCCTCCGATCTATCTGCGCTATTTGCAGATCAGTTGGATCGAGCTCCATTGCTATCCGCGAGTCGACGTGAGCCTGCACGTGGCCGAAATTCCATTGCCAGGCGCGACTACCCTCGAACGGATCCTCGCCAAGAGGCCGCGGCAAGTGCTGCGAGACCCGGTGCAGGTCGCGGCCTGGCCGGACGAAAGCCGACCCTAAGGCTCGCCCGGGCTATTGGACGACTCGGCGGAAGTACTCCTTGCCCTGCACGAGCAGCACGATGATGGCGAGGTCCAAGAGTCCACTGACGATGCTGAGGACGTGGCTGATCGCCGGTACTGCTTGTGCGAAAGAGGCGAGCGCGCTGAGCACCCCGAGTGCCGTGATGACCAGCGTGACAACACGCGCCCAGCTCTTGCCCTTGCGGACCTGAAGTGCCAGCAAAACGTAGAGCACAAGGAAAACAATGCCGAAGGCCGTGCCGATGGCGATCGCCGCAGTCACCGTGGTGTCGAGCTTATGTGGGTCGAAGTTGGGATTCTTCTTTGCGATCACCGTCCGCATGCTGCTCTTCGTCGTGAGGAGCAGGACGATGCCGATTGCGCTGAGCGCGGCACCGACCAGCATCAGGCGGACGGCGTTCACCACTTGTGGCGGTGGCGGTCCCACCGGTGCGACCGAGCCAGCCTGCACAGGCGGCATCGGAGCACCGTACGTTCCGTATGCGCTCGGGCTGGCCGGGGCGCTCGGGTAGGGCTCGGGATTCGTGGGCTCGGTCATGTGAGTCCTTCAGTCGGGGTGACGATCGCGGATCTTGTGCCCATCACATCGGGTGCTAAGCATCTCGGCGGTTTAGTAGCCACCCGCACGCGACCAGCAGCAGCGCAGTCCACAGACAGAACACGCCGAAGCCCTGCCACGGTGACAGCAGGTCGTCCTTGCCCTGGTGGGCTGCTGCGATCAGGCGGCCCGCCTCGGACGGCATATAGGCGTGCACGTGCTTGCCGATGCTGCCCGGCAGCAGTTGGGCGAGCGGAGCGAGTACGAGGACAAACGCGATGACGCCGGTGATCCCTGCTGCGGTGTGTCGCAATAGCCCGCCGATCGCGAGAGCGAAGAGACCGAGGACGGCGAGGTAGAGCCCGGCACCGATGACGGCTCGAAGGACACCGGGGTCACCGATCGCGACCGGCGCCCGCTTGTGCACGATCGCCGCGCCGATGAAGAAGCAGGGAAAGGCGACGAGTTCAGCCACGACGAACACGAACACCGCAAACACGATGGATTTCGCCGCCAGCATCAGCGTCCGCTTCGGGACGGCGAGCAGGCTCGCGCGGATCGCGCCAGTGGAGTATTCGCCGGCCATGATGAGCACGCCGAGCACGCAGATCGTCAACTGGCTGAACTGGAAACCCGCACCGAGGATCAAGCCCACGGGATCGGCAACGATGCGCGCGCGTTCGGCAGCGTCGGCCTTGTCCCACTGGCTCGCACTCACGGTGAGTGCCGTGAACAAGGCCGTGAAGCCGAGGCTCAGCACAACGAGCAACACGAGCGACCAGATGGTCGAGCGGATCGAACGCAGTTTGGTCCACTCGGCGAGCAGAAGCCGGCGGAACCGGAAATGGCTGCCCATCGGCGGCAAACCGGTGTGTGATGTCGCGGTCGCAGCCGTCATGCGGTGCGCTCCTCGTTCATATCCGGTGTGGCCTCTTCATGCGTGCCGTACTCGAGGCTCCCACGGGTCAACTCCATGAACGCCTCCTCGAGAGACGCAAGCTGCGGCGCGAGCTCATGCAGTTCGAGGCCCGCACGAGCCGCGAGGTGTCCGATCCGGTCGGCCGGCAGGTTGGTCACTGTCAATGCACCGTCGTCAGTGACGCCGAAAGTACCGCCGTCGGCGGTAATGACCTCACCGAGCCTGGCCGCATCAGGCGATCTCACGAGTACGGACTTCTGCGAGCTCTGCTCGATGAAATCCTCTGTCGTGCAATCGGCGATCAGCTTTCCGCGCCCGATCACGATCAGATGTTCGGCAGTCACGGCCATCTCGTTCATGAGGTGGCTTGACACGAACACCGTGCGTCCCTCGGCGGCCAGCCGCTTGAGGAGGTTGCGGATCCACAGGATCGCTTCGGGATCGAGTCCGTTGACCGGTTCGTCAAGGAGGAGCACCTGCGGATCGCCGAGAAGTGTGGCCGCGATTCCGAGCCGCTGGCTCATGCCGAGCGAGAACCCGCCGGCCCTCTTGTGGGCGACGTCGTGCAACCCGACGAGATCGATGACAGCACTGACGCGGCTGCGTGGCAGGCCTTGAGTCTGGGCCAGGATGAGCAGGTGGTTGTAGGCGCTGCGGCCCGAGTGAACCGCCTTTGCTTCGAGCAACGCCCCCGCTGTCCGAAGCGGTTCGACGAGGTCGCGATAGCGGTGGCCGTTGATCGTCGCGGTGCCGGTGTCGGGCCGATCGAGACCGAGGACGAGGCGCATCGTTGTCGACTTCCCGGCGCCGTTCGGGCCGAGGAATCCGGTGACCTTGCCGGGCTGAACGGTGAACGACAAATGATCGACGGCGACTTTGTCGCCGTATCGCTTGCTGAGATCACGCGCCTCTATCAACCCGACTACCTTTCGTCGCTGACAACCCTAAGAGTCGCGCTGCCTCGACGCTATCGTTTGCCCGACGCAGACGCATGCTGCGCCTGGGCGAGCTCGGTAGCTGGCTCGAAGACAGGATGGTCGACGAACGCCGATGGAACCTGTGCTGCTCGCCGCCAATCAACCGCCCCAGTTCTACCTCGGCGGCGCACAGATTGCGCAGTTCCGTGGCGGGGCCCCAGGCACCGGCGCGAGCGCGTCGAACCGAACGCCCGAAGACTGGGTTGCCTCGACCGTCACGAAGTTCGGTATACCCGCTGATGCCGAAGACGGCCTGACGCGATTGCCCGACGGTCGCCTGCTCAGGCAAGCCATCATGGACGAGCCTGAGGTCTTCCTCGCACCTGATCATCTCGAAGAGCTCGGCGCGAATCCAGGGCTACTCGTGAAGCTGCTGGACGCCGGCGAGCGGCTGCCGGTGCATTGCCATCCCGATCGGCCTTTCGCGCGGACCCATCTCGCGTGCAGCTTCGGCAAGACCGAGGCCTGGATCATCGTGGGAACTTTCGGAGCAGACCCGCACGTGTATCTCGGCTTCGACCACGACGTCGAACCTGCCGAGCTGGAGAACTGGTTCGTCGCACAAGACAGCGCGCAGATTCTTGGCGCCATGAACCGGCTGCCGGTGCAGACCGGCGACGCCATCTTCGTACCGGCGGGCACAGCGCACGCGATCAGTGCCGGGGTGTTCATCGTCGAACTCCAGGAACCCACCGATTTCTCGGTGATGCTCGAATGGAAAGACTTCGGCATGCCCGACCGGCGCGACGAACAACTCGGCCTGAGCGGCGAGCAGTCGTTGCAGTGTTTTGACCGCAGCTGCTTGACGGCCGCCGACATCAGCACGTACCACCGCAAGGCTCGCGCGAACCTCGGCGGCGTCGCGACACTCTTTCCGGCGGACGCCGATCCGTTCTTTCAAGCACACGACGTCGTCGTCACTCCTGCCGCGTCGCTAGCTGTCGAGTCGAGCTACTGGGTGCTGATCGTGGTCGAAGGAGCGGGCTCAATCGTCACGGCGTCGTCGGCTTTGCCGGTCGAACGCGGCTCGACGGTGCTCGTCCCTTATTCGGCCGGCCCGGTCGAGCTGCGCGGAGCGATGCGGGCGATTCGCTGCCTGCCACCGACGCGGCCACACGCAACCTAGGCCAGCTACACCGCCCGCTCTCTCACCAGCGGTCGTGCACGTGCTCCCGGATGTCGCGGTCGTAGACCTCTCGTAAGCGATCGAGCAGGTCGTCGCCGAGGGGCGCCAGATCGGCCGACGCCACGTTCACCCGCACCTGCTCGACGTTGCGCGCTCCCGGTATAACCGTCGACAGACCGGGCTGGTCCACGATCCAGCGCAGGGCCAGCTGTGCGGTCAGGATGCCCGCCGGGGCGAGGCCCGCGACTTCGCGAGCCGCAACGACACCGACGTCGTACGGCACCCCGCTGAAGGTCTCACCCATGTCGAAGGATTCCCCGTGCCGGTTGTAACTACGGTGATCGTCCGCGCCGAACTGCGTGCTCTCGTCGTACTTCCCAGACAGCAGCCCGCTGGCCAGCGGCACCCGGGCGATGATCCCGACACCCGCAGCCGCGGCGGCCGGCAAGACCTTTTCCAGCGGCTTGCGGCGCAAGACATTGAGGATGATCTGCACGGTCGCGACCCTAGGGCGCGCGATGGATCGCAGCGCCTCGTCGCATGTCTGGACGGACACGCCGTACGCGGCGACGCGTCCCTCCGCGACCAGCGTGTCGAGCGCGTCGAAGATTCGGTCGTCGGCGAACACCGACGTCGGCGGGCAGTGCAACTGCACCAGGTCGAGCATGTCGACCCCGAGGTTGGTGCGACTGCGATCGACCCAGGCGCGGAACGCCTCCAAGGTGTACGCCTCGGCGACGTGCGGGTTCGCGCGGCGGCCCATCTTCGTCGCCACGGTGAGTGCCTCAGCGCGCTCCTTCAGGAACCGGCCGATCAGTTGCTCGCTGCGACCGTCGCCGTAAACATCAGCAGTGTCGAGGAAGGTGACCCCGGCGTCGACAGCGGCGTGCAGCAGGGCAAAAGCGTCGGCTTCGCTGACGTCGCCCCAATCCGCGCCGAGCTGCCAGCAACCCAGGCTGACCACTGAGACCTGCCGATGAGTGCGTCCGAGCCTTCGCGTCTCCACGCCCTGCACCCTAAGCGGTCCATCAGAACATCGGTGTACTGGCCTGACCCGTCGGCAACCGCCGATCGGGGCGCACCGAAGGAATGAACTGAACCGGCGCGTTCAGCGGAGTGTTTCGGGCGGGCGGCTACCGATGCACAGGTATGACGATTTGTGGGATCGGTGGCTGAGGGGCCGCACGTGGCACCGGACGCGCGCACGTCGTCGTCCGGCGGTGATGGTTGCGTCAGTGGCCGCGGGATGGCCGATGTCGATGCTGCACGAGTGCTTGAGGTCCTTGATCGCATCGACTGTCACCTGTACACGGGCGAGACCGTGCCCGGTGTCGGGTACCGCGAACTGTTCACCGGTCCCGGCACGGAAGGCCTTCTCGGCGGGCCGATCCCGCCCGGCGTTGATCCAGGGGAGGCTTGGGAGGCAGCCGTGCACCCGGACGACTACGAGCGCCAGGCGCACGTCGACTTCAATCAGGTCGCGGGTGGACCGGTTTCTATGGAATATCGCCTGGCCGGCTACGACGGAGTGACCCGGTGGGTGCTCGACCGCATGTGGCCGCGGCCGGTGTTGCCCGATGGTCGGGTGGTGTACGACGGCGTAGTGACCGATGTGACGGCACTGCACCACACCACTATCGCGTTACAGCAGGCGTTGCAGGCGTCGCGGTCAGCGAACCGTGAGCTCGCACTAGCCCGTGCGAACGCCGAATGGCGGGCGAGAACCGATGAGCTCACCGGGTTAGGAAACCGCCGCGATTTCGCCGAGCTGCTGGCCAGGCATTTGGATCGTGCAGGCCACGCCAGGGGCTCCGTTGGGTTGCTGCTGATCGACATCGACTTCTTCAAAACGATCAACGACCGCTACGGCCACGGTGGTGGAGACGAACTGCTCGCTGCCTTCGCCGATCGCTTGCGAGGCGCCACCAGGCCGGGCGATGTGGTCGCGCGCTGGGGCGGGGAAGAGTTCGTGGTGCTGCTGCCGGAGGTCGCTGAGGGCGACGTGCTACTCAACCGGGCGGAGCAAATCCGCGAGGAGCTGGCACGCGCACCGTTTCATGTAGCAGGTCACTCGATCACGGTCCATGTCTCGATCGGCGCGGCGCGCAGCGGCACCACCCTCACCACACCGGATTCGCTGATGGCCGCCGCCGATGGCGCGATGTACGCGGCCAAACGGGCCGGCCGCAACCGCGTTGCCGTCGCCGCCGAAACACGCCGTTCGGACCTCAGAAACCAACGACCTGACTCGCCCGCACGGAGAACGTCGGAAGCTGCTGTGGCCCAGCTGTTGGCTACGGGCAACTAAGCACCGCCCCGGTGCCCAGCGGGGCCACAAGGACACCCTGACCTGGGGTTTTGTGTGTAGCCCCGACGGGATTCGAACCCGCGCTACCGCCTTGAGAGTGCCGTCCCACAGTGATTGAACATTGTTGGTTACCGTTGAAAACCCTTAGTTCACAGGGTTTCCATCGCGTGTCGTCGTTGACTGGCGTTGGCTGCTTTTGACTGTCGTGTTGCCCATCTGTTGCCCGACGGTGGTCAACTTCTCGACACCAACGCGACACCGCCGTGACCCGACACCGCGCACAGCGAGTGTCAGCTGGTGGGCAGATTCAGTCGGGTGGCGATATCGGCCGGTGTTTGGGCCAGCCCCGCGGCCAGCAACTTGCGGTCGGCGCTGACGAGTGGGATCGCGAGTTGTCGCGCGGCGGCCGCCCAGGCCGCGTCGTAGAACGTCAGCGTGTGGATGTGGGCCAGCTCCGCCGCTTGCCGCAACCACGGAGCGATCATCACCAGCGGCGGCCCCAGGATGGTCGTCAGGTCATCAAGTTGATCGGCGACGCCCCCCGCCGCCCAACCCAACCCGCGGAGCAACACGTTGCCCAGCTCGTAGTACGCCAAGTCGAGCACATGAGCATCAAGGCCACCGTTTTGGTGGGCGGTGCGAAGCGCACGGGCTTGCGGCACTTCGCTTTCGCCTTCACTGTGGAACCACTTGATCAGCACCGACGTGTCGACGAGCAGTCGAGTCACCGCCGGGAGTCGCGATCACCACGAACAAGTTCAGCGGCGTCGAAACTGCCCGCTTCCCGGAAGCGCAGCTCAGATCGGGCGATCGCCTCGGCGACCTGCACGGGATCACGGCGATCCAGCTCACGGCGCGCCGCCGCAGCTAGCAACGCGCTACGGCTGGTAGCCCGCCGCTTGGCTTCCGCATCGATCTCGGCCAGCAGATCATCCGCCATCGACACCATCACCTTAGACATACCTGCAGTATAGCCACCGATACTGCCGCGGGCGATGCGGATGCGGAAGCGAGGCCCCCCAAACACGATCATCTGGCGCCTAGACCGAGCCTTGCCAGGCACCGGTCGTAGTCAGTGGCCGGAGGTTTGCGGTCCAAGAACAAGGGACGCCGCGGGCGGTTGTTCTCCGACCAGTGTGGCGAGCATGTTGAGGGCGACCGTCGAGGTCTAGAAAGCCCGGCTGTTGTCGCTGGTCATCGCGCATCCGTTGAGGCTGCTGGTGGCCATATTTAGCGGAAACCCTTCGCGATCACGCGAAATGGGGCGGAACGAGCCGTGGTCAAGACTGGCCGAGACCAAACCGTTAGCTGCAACCGGAACCGCTCGTGCGGATGCGCCGTCCAAAGCGCAAATCCATTGCACGGGAGGCGTTTCCGATGACTCGCAATCGCATGGTGTGGCCCGCAACGTTGACAGTTGTCGTACTGCTGCTCTCCGGATGCGGTGGTCATCAATCCAATAGTCCCAAAGCTGCCGTGGCGGCAGGCTCGATGAGCGGCAGCTTTGCCGAGACGCTACCGAGTGGTGGCGCCGCCACTGATGGTGCAGATACGGCGGGCGCGCCGGACACGGGCGCAGGCATGACCGCTGCCGGTCCGGGCGATGCATCCGACCCAGCCGCTGCGGTGGGCCCAGGCGATGCAGCGAAGGTTCCGGCAGCGGCAGCGAGTTCCGCGGCGGCAGCACCGGGTCCTGAAGGCGGCGCGGCGCCCTACGACAGTGACAGTCAAGGCGATCAGAACGTGAGAGTGGGCCTGCGAGCCGGCAGCGTCGACGACAATGCTCACTTCGCCGACTACCTCGCCTACCGGAATACCTTCGCGACCCTCGGTCAGGACGTTCACGAATTCGACGTGACACGACGCCATGTATTCACCGTTACGAATCAATCCGGCTATCCACTTCTCGGTGCCCACATCGTGATCAGCAACCCCGGAAACTCCAACTCCGGTGGCACTGTCGCCGACCTGCTGACCGACTCCAGTGGCCGCGCGCTGTGGTTCCCGCAGAACTCGTCCGCGAACGCGAACTCCTCGTTCAAGGCCGTCGTCTCGAACGGCGGCGCGACCGCCCACGTTTCGATCGATCCCACCAGCAGCGTCTATCAAGTCACTCTCGACGCGCCCGCGACGACCGCGCCCGTGCCACTCGACATCGAGTTCGTCGTTGACGCGACCGGCAGCATGGGTGACGAGATCGCACAACTCAAGGCGAGCCTGTCCGACATCGCGGCCCGCATCGACGCCCTGCCGGCCAAGCCCGACGTCCGCTTCGCGTTGACCATCTACCGCGATCGGGTCGACAGCTTCTTGACTCGGACCTGGAACTTCACGCCTGACCTGGCCGGCTTCGAGCGAGAAATCGCGGGGGTGACCGCTGACGGCGGCGGCGATGACCCCGAGGACGTTCAGCAGGGTCTCTATGACGCGCTCCACAAGCCCGCCTGGCGAGCGGGCGGGGCGGCCAAGCTGATGGTGCTGATCGGCGACGCCCGGCCGCACCTCGACTACGCGAACGACCCCGACTACGTCACGACCGCGGTCGACGCGGCTCGAATGGGCGTCAAGATCGAATCGCTGGCCGCCAGCGGGCTCGACGACACGGGCGAGTACATCTGGCGACAGCTGGCGCAGATTACCGAGGGCCAGTTCCTGTTCCTCACCTACGGCCCGAGTGGCGGTCCCGGCGACACGACGACCCATCACGTCGACGGCTACACCCCGATGAACCTCGAGGACCTCGTCGTCCGGCTCGTCAGCCAGGAGCTCTCCCCACTCGGCAATCGCCAGCCGCCGACCCAGCAATAGAGCCCGAAAACCACCGGCGGCGACACTTCAAGAATGACGTCGTACCGCCTCTGACCTGTGGCTATGTTGTGTAGCCCCGACGGGATTCGAACGCGCGCTACCGCCTTGAGAGCGCCATCCCACAGTGATTGAACATGGTTGGCTACCGTTGAAAACCCTTAGTTCACAGGGAATCCATGACGTGTCATCGTTGAATAGCGTTGGCCGGTTTTGACTGTCGTGTTGCCCATCTGTTGCGCAGCGGTGATCAACCTCTCCCAGAGGGTGGTCCACCACTCGCTGTCGCATTACGCGGTCTTGACGGGTCTCTTGGCTGCGACACCACTCCGCTTCCGGGCCGCCTTTGCGCTCGCCGATACAGGCTTCGTCGCAACTGTCGGGACAGCTTTCGGCGGTGTACGCACACGGGCAGCTCTGGGAGGACACCACGACAAGGTTGGCGACCGAGATCTGCACACGCATCCCCGCGCCCAGGTACATAGCGGCCAGGCGGTTCAGATCGGGCGGAGGGGCCATAAGAGGCGGGAGGCGGGACCTTGGTCACTGTCGCGCCGGCGGGCGGCGACGCTGCACTGCACCCATGACCGCAGCCCGGCCTTTGGCTTTCCATGCTCTTCGACCACATGTTGCCGTCATCGGCGGGGGCATCAGTGGGTTGGCGACCGCGTACTTTCTGCGTCGTGGCAACGAAGGTTCGCGGCCGCACGTGACGGTGATCGAAGCCGCCGACTGGCTCGGTGGCAAGGTGTTGACCCGTCAGGTCGGGGAGTTTCCGGTCGACACCGGGCCCGACAGCTTGCCGGGACGACCGGTGCTGCTGTCGTTACTAGAGGATCTCGGACTTGTCGACGCGATCGTTCCGGCTGCTCCTTTGGGCTTCTATGTGTGGTCGCACGCCAAGCTGCGTCGGTTGCCACCGGGGACACTGTTCGGTGTGCCGGATCGGCTGATTCCCTTGTTGCGGTCTCGGCTGCTGTCGCCCGCGGGCGCCCTTCGAGCTGGCCTCGACCTGGTACTGCCCCGGCAGCGCCTGCCCGAAGATGCAAGTATCGCGGAGCTGCTGCAGCCCAGGTTCGGGATGCAGCTTTTCGAACGGCTGGTCGAGCCGCTACTCGGCGGGATCCATGCGGGACGCGCGGACCAGCTGAGTGCCCGCAGCACCGTGCCCGACATCGATGCGCTGGTCCGGGCCAACCGCAGCCCCTACCTGGCCTTGCGCCGACTACGCCACAAAACCGCGAAAGGCATCGGACCCGCGATGGTCACCCTCGACCTCGGACTCGGCCAACTCATCGCAGCCCTTACCGGCGCGCTGGCCCATACCGATGTCCGGCTGGGTACCCGGGCAACGACGCTGCAACGCACGACGGAAGGATTCCAGATCGACATCGAAGACGGCAGCACGCGCACCACACTTAAGGCCGACGCGGTCGTGGCAGCGACACCAGCCTTCGTGACCGCGGACCTGGTGGAATCGTTGACCTTGACAGCCGCTACCGAGTTGCGTGACGTGCCGTATGTCGACATCGCAACGATCACCCTGATCTACCCGGCAGATGCGGTGGGACGACGCCTGGACGCCACCGGCTTCTTAGTACCGCCCGCCGAAGGGCGTCTTCTGGTCGGGTGCAGCTGGCTGTCGGCAAAGTGGTCGCACCTGTCATCGGAGACGGTCGTGGTACTACGCGCCATGGTGGGGCGGGCGGGTGACCAACGCTGGGCGTCCCTTGACGACGCCACCCTAATCCGTCGTGTACACGCCGAGCTGGCCGAAGCCATGAGCCTTTCCGCTGGGCCGCTGCACACGCACCTGCAACGCTGGCCGCGTGCCCTTCCGCAGTACACGGTCGGGCACCAGGACCGGCTGAACAGGCTAGATGTCGCACTGGCGAAAGTGCCCGGTCTGCACGTCACTGGCGCGGCCTATCGCGGCGCCGGCGTGGCCGGCTGCGTCGCACAAGCCGAGGAAACCGCGGCGCGGGCGCTGGCGGGTCTTGCCGTCTTAACACAAGCGCAGATGCCGCACCCATGAGCACAAATTTCGCCGCACGTGTGCCGGTGCGCCCTCCGGTCGACTTCGCCACGCGCCCGATGCTGGTGTTCTGGGAAACCACCCGGGCCTGCCAACTTGCTTGTCGGCACTGCCGGGCGTCGGCGACCGCGCAAGCCTTACCCGGGGAGCTCACCGAGCGGGAGGGTCGCCAGCTGATCGAGCAGGTCGCCGCGTTCGGCCGACCGCATCCGATCCTGGTGCTCACCGGCGGGGATTGCCTGCTGCGCCCCGACCTGTTCGAACTCATCAATCACGCGGTGTCGCTGGGCATACCCGTAGCGCTGTCTCCGTCGGTGACCCCACTGCTGACGCCTCAGATGATCAGACGGATCGCCGGTAGCGGAGTGAAGGCGGTCTCGATCAGCCTGGACGGTGCACGCGCGGCCACGCACGACGCGGTGCGCGGCATTCCCGGTCACTTCGACATGACAGTCCGAGCGATCCAAGCCCTAGCCGCGGGTGGCCTGACGGTGCAGGTGAACACCACGGTGATGCGCACCAACGTCGAAGAGCTCGCTGAGCTGGCCGCCCTGCTGCCGCTAGCCGGTGCGCGGATCTGGGAGGTGTTTTTTCTCGTGCACGTCGGACGGGGCGTCACCTCCAGGGCGATCACCGCCGGTGAGCACGAACAGGTCTGCCACTTCCTCTACGAAGCTGCCCAGCACGGTCTCGTGGTGCGGACGGTCGAGGCCCCCTTCTTCCGCCGGGTCGTGGCCGACCGCCGATCCGGGCAACCGGTCCCCACGGGCCCGCTCTACAAGCGGCTGTCAGCACAGCTGCGGGATCTCTCCGGCACCCCACGCCCGCAGGCCAGCGCGCACACTGCAGCGACTCGCGACGGGAAAGGCATCGTGTTCATCGCGTACGACGGCGCGGTCTACCCAGCGGGATTCCTGCCCATCTCATTAGGCAACATCCGCACCCGCCAGCTGGCCCAAATCTACCGCGACGACCCGCTGCTGGTAGCCATCCGCGGGGCTAAGTTCACGGGTCGCTGCGGGCGATGCGAGTACGCCGACCTGTGCGGCGGTTCCCGAGCCCGCGCTTATGCCACGACCGGCGACCCGCTCGGGGAGGACCCCGCGTGTCCTTACCAGCCGTGACCCGCACGACCATAACGGAAGGTGGTCAACCAACGTGATCGCGTGTGTGCCGGTAGGCGACGCGAGTGTGATCGATCCGCGGTGGGGCCGCGCGGACCGGCTCGCCATCGCCGAAGTCCTCGACGGGCAGATGGTGAGCTGGCAGGAATTTGATGTCGGATGGAGTCGACTGCACGACGAGGGCACAGAAGGCTCCCACCACGCCCGCGTCGTTCGATTCTTGCTGGAGCACCGCGTGCAGGCCGTCGTCGCAGGTCACATGGGAGATGCCATGGTGCACATGCTGGAGAAGCTCGGCATGCAGGTCCACCTCGGCGCCATCGGAGATGCCCGGGTCGCCGTACGCGCCACGATCACCAGCCACGAGAACGCTGCACCGCAGCCGGGCCACACGACATTGTGACCCGCTGCTGCCGGTTACGGAGACATCGGTGCGCCGCGTTGCCGAGAGCGCGTGACGCCGTCCTGCCGTCCGGGGCGGGACGAAGGTGAGCAGCCGGCGGGACGTTCGTCACTGTCGCGCCGACCCGCTCGACCGATGCACTGCACGGGTGACCGCTAACCGGCCCGCCGCCAGGCACGCCCGGCCGCGGCTGATCGCAGTGATGAGCGCCGCAAGCAGCGGTTCGCCGTTCGCGTTCCTTCAGCGTTGCCTGCTGGCCACCAACGTCTTCTCGACGGACGACGGCCACTGTCGCGCGCACCGCCTCGCGATCTGACCTGCTGCGCCGACAGTTTCGCTCGGACGCCGACCCATCGGCGTCCCGCCCCGTCTTACCGATCACCACGACCAGGACGCCGCCATGCCTCGCACACCCAATGAGTCCCACCACCGGATCGTCGTCGTCGGCGGTGGCCAGGCCGGCATCAGCGTTGCAGCCCGGCTGCGCCGCGCCGGCATCAACGATGTGGCCGTCGTCGAGCCGAGCACCTCGCACTACTACCAGCCGTTGTGGACCCTGGTCGGTGGCGGGCTTGTCGACGTCGCCAAGACGGTGCGCCCCGAGGCGTCGCTCATCCCCCGGCACGCGACCTGGATCCGCGACCGCGCTGTCGGTATCGACCCGGTCGAACGAATCGTCACCACAGGCGGCGGCGGACGTGTGTCCTATGACCGGCTCGTCGTGGCTCCGGGCATCCAGCTCGACTGGGGGGCGACCGCCGGCATGCCGGAGGCGCTGGCCACTCCGTATGCCTCGTCGAACTACGACGTCACGTTGGCACCCAAGACGTGGGAGATCATGCGGGACCTGCGCCACGGAACCGCTGTCTTCACCATGCCGACGGGCGCCATCAAGTGCCCGGGTGCGCCGCAGAAGATTGCCTACCTTTGCGCCGACCACTGGCGTGCTCGCGGGGTGCTGCACGATATCCGCGTCGTCCTCACCTTGCCGGGCGGTGGCCTGTTCGGCGTCCCCGTGTTCGCACACGCGTTGGCGAAGACGGTCGAGAAGTACGGCATCGAGGTGCGGTTCAACACCGAGCTAGTCGAGGTGGACGGCGACTCCCGCCAAGTGACGCTGCTCAACACGACGACCGGGGTGAAGGAACCTCTCGGCTACGACGCCTTGCACGTCGCCCCGTCGCAAAGTGCCCCGGACTGGCTCAAACACAGTCCGCTCGCCGACTCGAACAGCGCCGGTGGCTACGTCGAAATCGACAAGCACACCCTCCAGCATGTGCGTCACCCTGCGGTCTTCGCACTCGGCGACGCCGGCAACACCCCGAACTCCAAGACCGGCGCGGCGATCCGGCGGCAGGCTCCCGTAGTCGTCGCGAATCTGATCGCCTCGCTGCACGGCCAGCCGCTGCCCGCAACCTACGACGGGTACGCCGCGTGCCCGTTCACCACCGCGCGCAACCGGATGCTGCTGGCCGAGTTCGACTACACGCTCGCGCACCGGCCGTCGTTCCCGCTCATCGACACCACCAAAGAGCGCTACGACATGTGGCTGCTCAAGAAGTACGGCCTGCCATGGTTCTACTGGCACCAACTGCTACGCGGTCGCGGATGACAGCCGACCCGGCGATCATCCAAGGCGGCATGGGTGTCGGGGTGTCCGACTGGCGGCTGGCGGCGGCCGTCGCCAGGGCCGGCGGGCTCGGCGTGGTGTCCGGCACCGCGCTGGACGCGGTGCTTGCGCGCCGGCTGCAGACCGGCGACCGCGGCGGTCACCTGCGTGAGGCGTTGGGTGCCTTCCCTTTCCCCGACGTCGCCGAGCGCATCATCGAGCGTTACCTCAGGGTCGACGGATTGGGTGCCGGGCAGTCGTTTCGGCCCGGACCGCGGCTGGGTCTACGCCCCAACCGGACCCGCGACGAACTCCTGGTCGCCGCGAACTTCGCCGAGGTCTTCTTGGCCAAGCGCGGCCACGACGGGTGGGTCGGCGTCAACTACCTGGAGAAGATCCAACTCGCCACCCCGGCCGCCGTCTACGGAGCGATGCTGGCCGGCGTCGACTACGTGCTGATGGGCGCCGGCGTGCCCGCGGGAATCCCGCAGCTGCTCGGATCGTTCGCCGCGGGGCGACCCGGCGAGATCGGTGTCACCGTCGACGGTGCGCCGGCCGGTGCGGCCTTCTCCGTGCGACTCGATCCGCGGGAGGTGTTCGGTGCCGCACCGATCTTGCGCAGGCCGCGCTTCCTCGCGATCGTCAGCTCCCACGTGTTAGCCGCCTACCTGGCCCGCGACGAACTAACCCGCCCCGACGGGTTCGTCATCGAGACGCCTGTCGCCGGT
>OLLJ01000070.1_pt1 | contig 27384 bp, 27 predicted proteins | sample 1604521 | NCBI WGS metagenome assembly OLLJ01 (sample SAMEA104055714, study PRJEB20765) | soil metagenome | isolation source: soil
CATCGGTGCCCCCGGCAGGATTCGAACCTGCGCCCCCGCCTCCGGAGAATAGGAGCTCCAGGCGGGCACACGGCGGGCACAAACGCGCGAAACCAACTCGATACGGCCCGGCATGGCTTGGCATGAAATCCCTTAGCCCGTAGGAAAAAATCGGCCCAAGCAGTATCACTCGGCATCGTCCGGCACGGCTCTTGTGGCACTCGTAATGCGTAGGTCTGGAGTTCGAATCTCCAAGGCGGCTCAAGATCGCTGCTGCGCTACTCGCTCACGTGCAACGGGATTTCGGCGACGACCACCCGTGAACCATCCTTCGGCGAGTTGTAGGACGCGATCAGCTCACCGATTCCGGTGCGGTCGACGGTGAATGGGATCGTGATGTCGAACGCGCCACGGGTGCCCGTACCGGACGCTGCGTGCACCACCACGTTCGCCACGATCCGGCCATCCCAGTCAGTCACCTCCAGTCGGAAGACGGCCTCGAAGGTGTTCGCCGAGCCGACGACGTGCAGTGGAGTCCGTACGGTCTCACCAACGGTCGGCGACTCGACCAAGACCACGGGCAGCGTGGCCTCGACGTCCGCCCGTGTGAGGGATGTACCGGCGGGTGGGATTGTCAGCGACTTGCCGTTCAGGGTTATCGCCACCCGATCCACCGAGCTGAACTGCGTGAGAGTACAGACGAGTTGGGCCGCGCCAGCGGCAGGCACGCTGACGTTTCCGGTCAGCGACAGTCGCGCTGTCCCGTCGGAGATTGTCAGGCCACTGAGTTGAACGTTCGATGGGACTTTCGACACGTAGTTGAATGCAGCGTCGGATTCTGTCGGGCCGGCGAGCAACGATTCGACGGCTGCTCGCGCCACCGCTGGCCCCAAGACCACCCGGTGCGACGCGGCGATGTGTCCGCTGCTGAGCAGGTAGACAGATACGACAGTTCGCGATGCGGTCGTGGTCACGGCCGGCGATGGCGTGAGCGAGGGCACAGGCGCGGTGGACGGTACGGAAATTGTCGAAGGTGCCGGTGCCGTGACATCGGCGGACGGCGCCTGCGAGGGTGCAGCCTGAGACGTTGCTGACGGGGCCGGAGCCGGCGAGACACTCGCGCGCCCCTCCCCAGTGTTGCTGTGGTTCCCGCAACCGGCGGCCGAAAGTACCACCGCACATCCCAATACCGCTGAAGCCGTAGTGCGCGAAAACGTCGTGCTCATCGCACACCTCCTGTGTCTAACCATGTGACGCGTGACAGCACGTGCGTGCGCACGGTCTATCTGCCCATCGCGAGGGGTCAGATGTCGCAAATTTCCTGCGCCGAAAGTCCTTACGGTGTGCGGCCGGCTGATCTCCGAGTCGCTGCCACTCGGGGGACCGCGCGGACCGCACCTATTGCGCGACCGCGCTGCGCACGTGTGCGACTGCCTCATCGAGGTCCTGATGGAACGAGACCGTCGACGGGTCGTGCATGCCGGGTGCCGTCGTAACCCGGCGCTGCTGCATCGTGGTGATCACGCTTGTCGACACCATCGCGATTCGCACAACCTTGCTCGCGACGACGAACTTGATGAGGCCCTGGATCAACTCCTGCACCTCTTCGGACTGCGCGGGCGCGCCGCGCGTGTCGACGACTGCTCCCCACCGACCCGGAGCCTTCGATATCGCAAGCTTCGCAGCGGCAACGTATTGCTCCGCTTGCTCGGTGGTGAGGCTGCCTGTGCGTGTTTGCAGCAAAACCCCGCCGGGCAGCCACTCGATCTTGAAGGATCCGGCCATGGCTCGTCCCATCTCTGAGTATGCGGCGCAAGGCCTTCCTTGCCGGCGACCTTGGGATCGACCCGACAAACTCTACGACGCTACTTCGGTGGCCGGGTTGCGACCAGCCGAGCCGGGTAGTGACCGTTAGGGGCCCGGGTTATGAGCACCGAGGGAGTTCGATGGAGAAGTTCTCGTTGACGGCGCTGGCGCGCGAGCAGCTCGAACTCGCAAACAATGTTTCCAGCGGCCGCGCGTCCCATACGGTCTACGGCGGGCATGAGCATGTGCTGCGGCAAACGGTGATCGCACTAGCGGCCGGCCAGCTACTCGACGAGCATGAGAACCCTGGCGAGTCCACTGTCCACGTCCTGTCCGGGCGGGTCCGACTGGCGGCCGGTGAGACGTCGTGGACCGGCTCACCAGGAGACCTTCTCGTCGTGCCGAATGCCAGGCACACCCTCGAGGCGATCGAGGCGTCAGTTGTGTTCTTGACGGTAGCCAAGCTCGGCTAACGCCGTGCTCGCTGGCTCCACCCGTGCGCAACGCCCTGATCCAGCGCATGTAGCTGCCGACGTCCCCTATCGTGCGTGGCACGACCGCGCCACCATCGCAGACGAGGGAGACAAGAGCGTGACTGCCACGTTGCCCACGGCCACCGTTGAGCTTGACCCCCAACGTCACCGGGGGCCGATCGACCGCAGGCTGTTTGGCTCCTTCGTCGAGCACATGGGTCGCGGCATCTATACCGGGCTGTACGAACCCACGCACGCGACCGCCGACGCTTTCGGTTTTCGACAGGACGTCGGAGAACTGATCGACGAGCTCGGTGTGACGGTCATCCGGTACCCAGGTGGCAACTTCGTTTCCGGCTACGACTGGCGCGACGGCATCGGTCCCAAGGAAACGCGCCCCCGACGCCTTGACCCGGCGTGGCGCACGATCGAAACGAACCAGATCGGCACCGACGAGTTTCTCCAGTGGGCGAGCCGCCGCGGCATCCAGCCGATGATGGCAGTCAACCTTGGCACCGCGGGAGTGACATCCGCCGCCAGCCTCGTCGAGTACTGCAATATTGCTGGCGGGACCTCGTGGTCAGACCTCAGGCGTCAACACGGCGCCGCCGACCCCTATGGCGTTTCCTTGTGGTGCCTCGGCAATGAGATGGACGGGTCCTGGCAACTCGGGCACAAAGACGCCGAGCACTACTCCGCTCTCGCCGCTGAAACTGGCAAGGCCATGAAGTACGTCGACCCCACGATCGAGTTGATCGCTTGCGGTAGCACCTCGGATGCCGAGCCAACCTTCGGCTACTGGGACTCGACCGTGCTCGAGCGGTGCTGGGAAACCATCGACTTCATCAGCATGCATGGCTACTACTACGAACGTGACGGTGACCGGCGGAGCTTCCTTGCCTCAGGCGCGCACATGGGCGAGTACATCGAAGGGATTGCGGCGTCGATCGATGCGGTCGGTGCGCGCAAGCACAGCCGCAAGCGAATTGGAATTTCGTTCGACGAGTGGAACGTCTGGAATCAACCCATGTTTCCAGGGCCGACAACAATGCCGATCGACGTCGGCGGCCCGCGACTTGAAGCCGTGTACAGCACCCTCGACGCCGTTGTGGTTGGCGACCTCATCAGCAGCCTGCTCAACCACAGCGATCGAGTGGCGATCGGGTGTCAAGCGCAGTTGGTGAACGTCATTGCCCCGATTGCGACCGAGGCCGGTGGCCCCGCCTGGCGACAGACCATCTTCTATCCGATGACGACGGCAGCGGGCCTAGCGCGGGGGAACAGTCTGCAGGCTCTCGTTCGTGTCGACAGCCTTGCTACCGCGAGGTACGGCGACGTCCCTGGCCTCGCGGTGGCAGCAAGCCACGACACCGAGACCGGCGAGGTGGCCGTCTTTCTGACAAACAGAACGGAGTCAGAACTTGTCGTCAACCTTGGATGTCGGGCGTTCGACACTGTTGCCGTTCGCTCGGCAGTCGTTATCGCAGCCGATCAGCGGGGCCTGCTCGCACGAAACGACGCCGCTTCGGCGGCGCCCAAATCCTTGACCGCTTCAGCTGACGGCGCTGCGGTTTCCGTCATTCTTCCGGCCGAATCCTGGTCGGCGCTGGCTTTGCAGACGACGAGTTAGACGTTCGGCGTGTCGCTGGGCACCAGGCTGAACGCGCTCTCTTCCTCCTGCGCGTTGTGTAGTTGCAGTACGGCATAGAGCCCGTAGAGGATCCGCCTGAGTTCGACGATGTCCTCCGGCTGCACGGTCTCGGTGTCGAGGTCGGCCAGCAGCCGGTGCACGCGAACGACCTGGTGTTCGATCTCGGCGTGCGTGCGGCTGATTGCTGCCGTCGACTCGCTCCCCCCGAGTGCTCTGGCAACGAGCGGCATCAGTACCGTCTCGTCGGCGCGCTCATGCGGGACCAACTCGTTCTCAAGTTTGTCGAGCAGAGCGCGCGCTGGGCCGAGATCGGGATCGCGTGTCGACAGCGCATCGGCAACTGTGCGGATCTGGTCGATCACCGGCAAGACGGCGTCGTGCTCAGCACGCAGTTCACGGGCCAGAGCGATATCAGCCGCAGGCATCGCGATGGTATGAATCCGGCCGGGCAGCACAGCCCGCAGCGCGATGGCGATGGCCAGCACGTCGATGACCTCCTGGAGGATCGCACCAGCTGCGGGCGGGAGCAGCCCGACGGCGGCGATCGCCATCGCGACCAATGACAACCCCATCCCCACGACGACCGCCTGCAACGCGATTCCCTTGCACCGGCGCGCGATGAGCAACGCGTCGGCGAGCGCATCGATGCGGTCGACGATCAGGACGACGTCGGCGGCCTCCGACGATGCGGTGGCTCCGCGCGCAGCCAGGGCCACACCCGCGCCGGCAGCCGCGAGTGCGGGAGCGTCGTTGACACCGTCCCCGACCATGATCGTCGCGCGGGTGGCCGACTCGCGGGCTACCGCCGCGAGCTTGGCCGACGGGTCGCAATTGGCTATCACCGCATCCACACCGACCACTCGGCCGACCATGTCAGCGATGTCGGCGCGGTCGCCGGTCAGGAGCACGATGCGAGTGACCCCGGCAGTGCGCAACGCACGCACCATCCGCGGCGCGTCCGGGCGGATCGGGTCGACGAGCAACATCGCCCCGACCGGTGTGTCATCGACGGCCACGAACACGGTCTGCGAACCGTCCAACTCCGCTCGCCGGCGCACTTGCCGGGCCCATTGCGGCGGGTCATCTCCGACGATCCACGTTGCTTTGCCGAGCCGAACCCGATGCCCGCCGACGACACCCTCTACGCCGTAGCCGTGCACCTCGCGAACCTCAGTCGGCATCTGTAGCGAAAGTCCGCGCGCTGTTCCCGCGCCGACAATGGCCCCGGCTAGCACGTGCGGCGAAAGTTGATCCAGTGATGCCGCGAGCCGCAACACTTCCTCAGTGCTCACAGCTGCCCCGGCGGCGATCACGTTGGCGACTTTGGGCTTGCCGGCCGTCAGCGTGCCGGTCTTGTCGAACAGCATCACCTGCCCAGCAGCCAACTGCTCCAGCGCGGCACCACCTTTGACGACGACGCCCACCCTGGCCGCACGAGACAGTCCCGACATGATTGCGATCGGCGCGGCCAGCAGCAATGGGCACGGCGTGGCAACAACCAAGACCGCGACCGCGCGAACCGGATCGCCACTGAGCGCCCACGCGAGTGCGGCGACAACCAGGGTGATCGGGACGAAGAAAACAGCAGCTCGATCTGCGGCCCGCACGAACGGCGCGGACGACGCCTGAGCCTGCTCGACCAGACGCACAACACCGGCATAGGTCGACTCCGCCGCCGGTGCCATGGCAACCAGCTCGAAGGGCTCGCCCGCATTCGCCACGCCGCTGCGCACGTACTCGCCGACGACCCGGTCGACGGGGAGCGCCTCGCCGGTCAACGCGGACTCATCCAAAACCGCGGCTGACAGCAGGCGGCCATCGACGGGGACAACCTCGCCGGCACCGATCACGAGACGGTCACCAGTACAGACCAGGTCGATGTCGATCTCGACGACGGTTTCGGCGACCCGACGACGCGCCGTACGCGGCGCACGCTGCACGAGCAGGCTCAAATCCTTTCGCGCACGCTGCTCTGCCCGTGTCTCAAGCAGTTGGCCGCTGGCCAGCATGACCGCGATCATCGCGCCGGCGAACGCTTCACCAACAGCGAGCGCACCCGCCAGTGCCAGCACCGCTATGACGTCGACGGTTGGCTGGCGGCGTCGAACCGCATCAACCATCGTCACCGCGGAGAAACTCAGGCCCAGTAGGGTCGCCGCCGTCCAGAGCGGAGTTGCCACTGACTCCGCGCCAGGGAGCCACGCCACTACACCGCCGAGCAGCAGCACCGTCGATGACACGAACAGCGCCGAAACCCGATTGCGAACCAGCCAGGGCACGACGCCATGTTCGCCCCACCGCTCGCTCCGGCCGTAGAGCCGAAAGACCTGGGAATGCGCCCAGCACGGGACTTAGGGCCTGACCGCGGTGGACGACGGGGCCTATCGTGGGCGTAGCAGTCGATGGAGTCTGAGGGCGTCATGATGACCGACACCATCACCGCGGCCCACATCGTGCCAGCGGGGTTGACCTCAGCTGAGGTTGCGTCCCGGCGTGCCGCCGGCCAGGCCAATGTCGGCGTAGCCGCACCTAGTCGAACACTCACCCAGATCGTGCGAGCAAACGTCTTCACGAGGTTCAACGCACTTCTCGGCGCGATGTTCGTCGTCATCGTCGTTGTCGGCCCACTCCAAGACGCCATGTTCGGCGGTGTCCTGGTGTTCAACACCGCGATCGGTATCGCGCAGGAATGGCGCGCCAAGCGCACGCTCGACGGCCTCGTCGTCGTGACGGCACCGCACGTTCGGGCACAACGAGACGGCAAGCCGGTCACGATCGCGTCCGGTGATGTCGTGGTTGACGACGTGCTGCACCTGCAGGTCGGTGACCAGCTCGTCGTCGACGGCGTCGTGCTGACCTCGCAAGGGCTCGAGATCGATGAATCGTTGCTGACAGGTGAATCCGAGCCGACCGTCAAGGTGGCCGATGATCGCGTCATGTCAGGCAGCTTCGTCGTCGCGGGCATCGGCAGCATGCAAGCAACCGACGTCGGCCCCAACGCATACGGCGCTGCGCTCACAGCCGAGGCGCGCCGCTTCACGCTGGTTAAGTCAGAGTTGCGTGACGGCATCAACGGGATCTTGCGCGGCGTCACCTGGGTGATCGTGCCCGTTGCCGCACTGCTGGCGTGGAGCCAGTTCACCCACAACAACAGCGTGCAAGATGCGATCAGAGGCTCGGTCGCCGGCACCGTAACGATGGTGCCCGAAGGCCTCGTGCTATTGGCCAGCATTGCGTTCGCGACCGGGGTCACCCGACTCGCGCGTCATCGCGTCGTCGTCCGTGAACTTGCGGCGCTAGAGGGGCTGGCGCGCGTCGATGTGCTCTGTATCGACAAGACCGGCACATTGACAACCGGCCGGCTCACGCTCGGGTCAGTGCACACACTCACCGGCTCCGCACACGATGCTCGCGCTGCGCTGGCGGCACTTGCGGCGTGTGACCCCGCGCCGAATGCCACGCTGGCCGCGATACGTGACGGGATCTCTGCCGACGTCAACGGCTGGCGCGCTGCGGCGACGGTGGCGTTCTCTTCGGTCCGCAAGTTCTCGGCTGCCGACTTCGGCGAGAAGGGCATCTGGGTGCTCGGCGCCCCGGAGATTCTGTTGAGCGACGCCAGCGAACGGTTAGCCGCTGCCGCAAGGTCGCACGTCACCCAAGCCGTCGAAAGCGGTGGGCGGGCTCTGCTCCTCGGCCGCGCCCCACGGCTGCCGGACGTCGAAAAGCTCGCAACCGTCGGAGGGATCGAGCCAGTCGCGGTCGTCGTCCTGCACGACGAACTGCGTCCGGATGCCGCTGAAACACTCGCCTATCTCACCGCCGAGGGAGTCACCGTCAAGGTGATCTCAGGGGACCATCCGCAGACTGTGGGCACCATTGCGGATTCGCTCGGGCTGCCGCACTGCGGTGCGCCCGTCGACGCTCGTGAGCTTCCGTCGGTCGATGGGCCCGAGCTTCGGCAGGCCTTGGAGAACAACGACATCTTCGGGCGCGTGACGCCGCGGCAAAAGCAGGCCATGGTTGTGGCCCTACGAGCCAGCGCCCACACCGTGGCCATGACTGGCGACGGCGTCAACGACGTGTTGGCGCTCAAGGAGGCCGATCTCGGCATCGCCATGGGCTCCGGAACCGATGCGGCGCGCGGTGTCTCGCAGCTGGTCTTGGTGGGCGACAACTTCAGTGCGCTGCCGTCCGTCGTCGCCGAGGGACGCCGGGTCATCGCGAACGTCGAGCGGGTTGCGAACCTGTTCGTGACGAAGACCGTGTACGCGACCGTGCTCGCGCTCGTCGTCGGCGTCGCGCGGCTGCCGTTTCCCTTCCTGCCACGCCACCTCACGCTAGTGAGCACATTGACCATTGGTATTCCCGGCTTCTTCCTCGCGCTCGCGCCCAACACCGATCGGGCGCAACACGGATTCATCAGCCGGGTGCTGCGGTTTGCCGCGCCGGCCGGACTGGTCGCGGCCGGCGCCACGTTCGCGGCGTACTCGCTTGCCAGATCAGAACCGTCGACGACGCTGCAATCGGCGAGAACAGTGGCAACCCTCGTCCTCGCCGGTGTCGCCCTCTGGGTGCTGTCCATCCTGGCCCGACCAGCGACACGACCCCGGCAATGGCTGATCGCCTCGATGGTGGCGCTCCTCATCCTGGCACTGGCCTTGCCATGGACCCGCAGTTTCTTTGCCCTAGAACTTCCGCGACCGGTGTTGTGGCTCGCGGGTGTCGGCGTCGCCGGACTAGCCGGCCTCGCCCTTGAAGGCGGATGGCTAGCCGCGGGTTCTGTGCGCGTCGTCACGGGTAAGGTCGCGCAACACATCTCGCAGCGCCGCCCGGAGGCGATGCGCACACGACGACGCGGATAGCGAGGGCACGATGGCGTGGGCCTTGGTATGTATCGCCGGACTGTTTGAGACCGGCTTCGCTGTGCTGCTCAAGCTCAGTCACGGCATCACCCGCCTGTGGCCCACCGTCGGGTTTGCGGCTTGCGCGCTCATCAGCTTCGGACTGTTGACGATCGCGCTGAAGGACCTCGATGTCGGACCCGCGTACGCCGTATGGACCGGCCTCGGCGCCGCCGGCACTGCCGTTGTCGGGATGGCATTGCTCGGTGACACCGTCTCGACCCTCAAGCTCGTGTCGATCGGGTTGATCCTGGCCGGCGTGGTCGGCCTCAACCTGGCCGGCGTCACGCCTTAACCTGGCGGCTCCTCGGCCGGTCGCCCGCGTTCAGCGGGATGTCGGCTACCACGACCCGTGGACGGGTGCCGGTACCGGACGTCGCGAAAGCACGGCCCATTTACCCATCGCGAGCAGTCCGACGTTTCCCTATGCGCTACGCGCAGCTGCCAGGGAGCCCCTTGGGACGACTTGCCTTACGCAGTAGGACATTCGTCCCTGGCAACGCGATGTCGACCGAGCGAATCATGTGGTTGCTCGATTGCCCCGACTGGTCCGGTTCCGGACTCCTCGGTGAGGTCAGGCGTACTTCAGGTCGTCAGAATTGGCAGATTGCCACGCTCAAGACTTTTCACGAGCGCTTTGGCACAGGAAGGTGCCGAATGAAGACAACAGGCTGGACCCTCGCACTGCGCGCGGGTGCCCTGACGGGAATCGTCGCCCTGACCGTCGCGGGCTGCACAAGCAGCACGAAGAAGGCCAACGGCAACACCAGTTCAGCGGCGACCGCGAGCACCGGCGCCTCGGCCACCGCAGGTGGCGCGGTGGCTTCCGGGGCGCAGTTCTGCAAGGGCGTGAAGATCGTGTTCTTCCCGGGAGGCACGGCTGGCGGCGGCTTCGAGACCGTTGTGTACAACGGTGCCAAGGCAGCTGCGGCAGCGCTCGGCCCGGATGTCACCTATCAGTGGTCTGACTGGGATCCGAACAAGATGATCACTCAGTTCCAGCAGGCAGTGGCGACCAAGCCCGACGGTATCGCCGTGATGGGTCACCCGGGTGACACCGCATTCGACCCGCTGATCGATCAGGCCAGAAGCCAGGGAATCGTCGTCACGGTCATGAACACCGAACTCCCTGCAGCTGAGGCCAAGTACGCCGCGGAGGGCACGGGATACGTGGGCGCGACCCTGTACAACGCAGGTTCCGCACTTGCGAACGAGGCGATTAAGCGCGACAACTTGGCCAAGGGCAGCCGGGTGTTCGTATGGGGACTGGCGTCCCAACCCGGTCGTGGCGAGCGCACCAAGGGCATCACCGAGACCTTGACGAAGGCTGGAATGACAGTCGACTACCTCGAAATCAGCGACGCAGCCAACGCCGACCCGTCGGCTGGCGTTCCGATCTTCACCGGCTACGTCTCCAAGCACCCGGACGTGAAGGCAATCTTCATCGATCACGGCAACCTAACGTCGGCCATCCCGACGTTCATGAAGGCGGCGAACCTTGCGGCTGGTTCCGTGTATGCGGCCGGGTTCGACATGTCGCCTGCGACCGTGAAGGGCATTCAGGACGGCTACGTCAACCTGGTGATCGACCAGCAGGAGTGGCTACAGGGCTACGTGGCCATCGCGCAGCTCTGCTTGTCGAAGCAGTACGGATTCAGCGGTCTGAAGATTGACACAGGTGGCGGATTCGTCGACAAGTCGAACATCGGCTTGATCGCGCCCCTGGTCAACAAGCAGATCCGGTGACGTTGTAGTCGCCGAAACGAATCGTCGCGGGCCGGCGAGCGTCACGCTCGCCGGCCGCGCGATCCCGGACGAGGAACGAGCCCACACATGACGACCGCACGAACTGACCCGCAAGTGAAGACCGGCACGATCCTCGAGCTGCGACACGTGTCCAAGTCCTTCGGCGGTGTGCACGCGCTGTATGACGTAAGCCTTCGCCTGGACGCCGGCCAGGTGCTTGGTCTCGTGGGCGACAACGGCGCGGGAAAGTCCACGCTGATCAAGATCATCACCGGGTACTACCAGCCCGACAGCGGCGAGATTCTTTTTCGAGGCAACGAGGTACGCGATCTGACGGTCCGCAAAGCGCGTGCGCTCGGCGTTGAGACGGTCTACCAGGAACGCGCTCTCGCCGAGCAGCAGTCGCTGTGGCGAAACATCTTCATGGGCCGCCCGTTGACCAAGGGTGCCGGTTTTCTGGACGTGCACGAAATGCGCCGAGTCACGGCCGAACTGATGGGTGAGTCGATGGGCTTCACGTCAGCCATCCTTACGCCGGACACTCCCGTGACCGGGCTGTCGGGTGGCGAGCGCCAAGGACTCGCGATCGTCCGAGCGCTGCACTTCGAGGCGGATCTGATCGTGCTCGACGAGCCCACGATGGGCCTTTCTCTTACTGAGACCGAGAAGTGCCTGAACTTCGTCCGCGGTATCAAGGCCGCTGGCAAGTCTGCCATCTTCATCGATCACAACATCTTCCACGTGCACTCGGTTTCCGACCAGATCGTCATAATCGACCGCGGTCGCGTCGCGGGTTCCTTCCCGACGAAGCGTTACGCCCAAGACCAGCTCACGGCGATCATGCGCCAAGTCGCATCGACCGGTGGGTACACCGAACCGAACCCTGAACCAGACGCCGGAGGGACGCAGTGACTGCAACCGTCGAACGTGCGGTGCCCCCGAGCCACCTGAGCCGGGAGCGGAAGGCCCGAGCGCTCCTCTCGCGGTGGGCCTCGCCGCTTGGCATCACCAGCGCGTTCTTGCTCGTTTGGCTCATCTTCACAATTCTGGCTCCGAACACCTTCCTGCACAGTCGCATCTACGTGTCGTACGCCCAGACCGTTCCGTACTTCGGCCTGGTTGCGCTTGGGCTTACGATGCTTATTGTCGCTGGCGACATCGACCTCTCGTTCTCGTCCACGTTCGGGCTGGGAATGGTCGGTTACATCGGCGTCGAACATGTGACGCACAACATTGCGCTCGGCGTACTCGCGACGCTCGCTGTGGGTGCGGCTGCCGGACTGGTGAATGGCTTCTTCGTCACTGTCGTCGGCATCCCAGCTCTGGTCGTCACCATCGGTACCCAATTCCTTTACCGAGGACTGACCCTCGTCATCGTCGATGGCAAGAGCTATACGCTGACCGAGACGCAGCACTCGATCGCCGCGCGTCTACTCGTGGGCCGCTGGTTCGGCATGCCGATGCAGTTCTTTTGGTTCGTTGTCCTAGCCGTCGTTGCGTGGCTCTTCATGTACCGGCATCGCCTCGGCGCAAACGCCCATGTCATCGGCGACAACAGCCAGGCCGCCGGTCTTATGGGCATTCCCATCATGCGTACCCGCATGATCCTTTTCGTACTTACGGGCGTTCTCGCGGCGTTGGCCGGCATGATGAACAGCTTCCAGGTGTTCAACTTCTACCCGTCGCAAGGGGCGGGCTATCTGCTGCCGGCCCTAGCCGCCGTCTTCGTCGGCGGCACCTCGGTGTTCGGTGGCCGCGGCACTATCTGGGGCACGTTCGTCGGCGCATTCCTTATCGGCGGTATCGAAGCAGGCATCGTTGCTGTGGGAATGAAGGACTTCTACACCCAGCTGATTTACGGCGGGATCATTCTGGCTGCCGTGTCGGTGCATGCGCTGCTCCAGCGCAACCTAGTGCGCTGATCCTTCGCCTTCAACCGGTCAGCCCGGCTCGACGGCGTGGGTTGTGCTCCGGGCGGTCGCCAAGCTCGGCTAACACCCGCCAGGTCGCGCACGTCATGATGGTCGCTGTGCCCAGGCTCTTGATGATCATCGGTTCCGGCGAGACGAGCCCGACCATGGTCAGCGCCCATCAGCAGGTGTTTGCCCGACTCGGCGCGAACGCCCGGGCCGTGCAACTCGATTCTCCGTATGGATTCCAGGAGAACGCCGACGAGCTCACCGACCGGGGCCGGCAGTACTTTGCCGAGAGCGTCGGCCAGGAGGTCGAGGCCATTACCTTTCGGTCGGCCCCTCCGCACGACGCCGTCGGTCACGCCACCGAGATGGCCCGATTGCGCGCCGCCGATTGGATTTTCGCCGGCCCCGGAAGCCCGAGCTACGCCCTGCGCACCTGGGCCGGCAGCGCAGTACCTGGCGCGCTCGATGCGACGTTGCGCGAAGGCGGCGCGGTCATCTTCGCTTCGGCGGCCGCACTCACTCTCGGTCTGGTAACCGTGCCGGTGTACGAGATCTACAAGGTCGGCGAGGCGCCGCGGTGGCTCGACGGACTCGACGTCTTCGGCCACGCGACCGGTCTGCGCGCGGCTATCGTGCCGCACTGGAACAACACCGAGGGCGGCACCCACGACACCCGTTTCTGCTATCTCGGCGAGAACCGGTTGCGCGTGCTCGAAGCCGAACTGCCCGACGACACGTTAGTGCTCGGCTTCGACGAACACACCGGGCTGATCATCGATCTCGACACCGGCATGGCGGACGTCGTCGGGCGCGGTCGCGTGACCGTGCGCGTCGATGGGGGCGAATGGTCAGTACCGACGGGTGAGCGCACCAGCCTCGGCGAGATCGCCGACCATGGGCACGTCAGCCAGCACCGCCGCGTCGCGCCGGCCGTCGCTTTGACGAGCGACGGCACACAGGTCGAGTTGGCGTTGAAGAGCGGAGATACGGCCGGCGCGCTTGCGATGGTCGCCGAACTCGACCGGCAAGCCACTGATGAGGCGCAGCGGGCCGTCGTCCGATCGTTGCTTGCTCGTTGCATTGCCGAACTGCATGAGCCGGTTGACGTGACCGCGACCGTGACTCCGTACATCGACTTGTTGCTCGAGCTTCGAAGCCGCGCCCGCGAGGACAAACGATGGAGTGATTCCGACGCGATCCGCGATGGGCTGAAGGCCGCTGGCGTTGAGGTACACGACGGTCCGCACGGGGTCAGCTGGGCGCTCGCCCCATGACGTCGGCACCCATTGCGCTCGTCGGTTCGGGCGAGTACTTACCGGTGATGAGCGAAGTCGAGGGCGCACTGATTGCTGGGCGCCCGCCACGCTACGTGCAGCTCGCGACCGCCGCTGCACCCGAAGGTCAGAAGTCACTCGACCGGTGGCACCGGCTGGGCAAGGCCCAGGCCGACCGGCTCGGTGTCGAGCAGGTTGTGGTCGACGTGCGAACGCGCACCGACGCCGACGACCCAGCGCTCGCAACGACGGTTGCCGGCGCTGGTCTCATTTATCTGTCGGGCGGCAATCCTGCCCACCTCGCCGACACGCTGCGCGATACCGCTGTCTGGACGGCGATCGTGGCCGCACACCGCGCCGGCGCGGCCCTTGCCGGCTGTAGTGCCGGCGCGATGGCGCTCGCCGACTGGACGCCGTGGGGTGCTCAGGCTGCATCTGCTCGACCCACCGGCTTGGGTGTGGTGCCCAACGTGAGGGTGATTCCGCACTTCGATGTGATGGGGTTGAGGTCTCCGTCAATGCTGACCAGCGCCCTCGCGGCGTTGCCGGACGATGTGACGTTGCTCGGTATCGACGAAGAAACCGCCCTCGTGGGCGGCCCGCACGCGTGGCAGGTGGTGGGCCGTCAATCAGTATGGATTGTCGACCGCTTCGACCGGCGCGAGCATCGAGCCGGCAGTTCGATCACGACGCCGTAATCGTTGGTGTACAAGACACATCTCGTGAAAGGGGTAGCAGTGGCAAAGGTGAAATGGCAGGACGCTCCGCAGGAGCACGACTACCCGGCCGCGGCACAGTACTTGTCGCTGTTGGTCGGAGACCCGGCGCTGCGGGCTGAGCTGGCCGGCCAGTTGCACGAGGCGCCGGTCGCGCATTACAAGGTCAAGGATCTGTTGCGCGCCTCGCAACTGCCGTTGTTGCCTGAAACGAATCCGCATGTCGCCGCCGATCTGCGCAAGATCCGCAAACGGCAGCCACTCTCGGCAGTGTTACTCGTGCGCGGCGATCTCATTCGCGGCTTCCCGTTGCAGATCGCCGACGGCTACCACCGCGTGTGCGCGAGCTACTACGTCGACGAAAACACCGACATCCCGTGTCGTCTCATCGATCTGCCAACCGTGGTGGCCCACTTGGCCAAGACCGGTTCGCCTGCCGTCAAGCGCGCGCTCGCCGACGATTCGGTTGCTGCCTCGTTGCGAACGGCTGAAGCAGTAAAGACTGCGCCCGCGAAGAAAACTCCGGCAAAGAAGGCGCCAAAGAAGGCGACCGCGAAGAAGACCGCGAAGGCTCCGGCGCGCAGCACAACTCCTCGCCCGGCGCGATCATAAGCGCATGCCGCAACGCCGACTGATTCTCGCGTCTGCCTCACCGGCCCGGTTGCGTCTGCTGTGGGACGCCGGCTTCGATCCCACCGCCATTGCCAGTGGTGTCGACGAAGCAATGCCGGACGCCGCCCAGCCGGCTGACGTCGTCGAGTCGCTGGCCCGCGCAAAAACTGTGGCCGTTGCCGAGTTGATCGAAGCCGGCGGCGCGATCGTGATCGGCTGCGACTCGATGCTCAGCTTCAACGGCGAACTGATGGGCAAGCCGACGTCGACCCAACTCGCCCGCGAACGATGGCTGGCGATGGCGGGGCATGAAGGCGTGCTGATGACGGGTCATTGCGTGATCGATGTCGCGACCGGCAAACAGGCAAGTGCGGTCGCGCGCACGGTCGTACGGTTCGGAACGCCGACGGCGGCCGAGCTTGAGGCGTACATCAACACCGGCGAGCCGGTACGGGTGGCCGGAGCCTTCACCCTCGACGGGTTCGCCGCGCCCTTCATCGACGGCATCGACGGCGACCACGGCAACGTCATCGGGCTGTCGCTCCCGCTCTTCCGCGAGCTGCTCAACGAAGTCGACGTCGAAATCACGGATCTATGGCGTTGAAGATCGGACCCATCGCGGTCGACCCTCCGGTCGTGCTCGCACCGATGGCCGGCGTCACGAACTTGCCGTTCCGGCAGATCTGTCGCAGCTACGGCGCCGCCCTCTACGTCAGCGAGATGGTGTCGGCGCGCGCACTCATCGAACGCAACCCCACGACTGATGCGATGGTGCGGTTCGGCGTCGACGAACCGGTACGCAGCTTGCAGCTGTACGGGGTCGATCCGGGCGTCGTACATGCGGCCGTCCGATACGCCGTCGACGAACTCGGCGTCGATCACCTCGACCTGAATTTCGGTTGCCCTGCTCAGAAAGTGAACCGAGTCGGCGGCGGTGCCGCCCTACCACTCCACCACGTGCTGTTCGGCCGCATCGTCGCCGCGGCGGTTCGAGCCGCAAGAACCGTTCCAGTCACGGTCAAGATGCGCAAAGGCATTGACGACGACACGCTCACGTATCTCATTGCGGCACGCAGCGCCGAAGATGCAGGAGCAGCCGCGATCTCGTTGCACGCACGAACGGCCGAGCAGCTCTACTCGGGCGCGGCCGACTGGTCGGCAATCGCGGCGCTACGCGCCGCCGTATCGCCGTCGGTTCCGGTACTCGGCAACGGCGACATTTGGGCCGCGCACGATGCGCTTGCGATGATGCGCGAGACCGGCTGCGACGGTGTCGTCGTCGGCCGCGGCTGCCTCGGCAAGCCCTGGCTGTTTCGCGAACTTACCCAAGCCTTCGCCGGGCAGCCGATCGATCCCGCACCGTTACTTGGCGACGTGGTCGAGGTCATGCGCCGCCACTTGGCACTGCTCGTCGCTTACAAACGCACGCCGCAACTCGGCGTCCGCGCGTTTCGCAAACACCTCGGGTGGTACCTCACCGGCTTCGCGATCGGGCCGTCACTACGACGAGCTTTGATGGACGCCGATACCGCGGCCGAGCTCGACGCGCTCTTTGACTTGACCGACCCGCAGGCCCGGCTCTCGGCCGCCGCGCGTGACTTGCAGCGCGGGCACCTGAACGGACCGCGACCCGTCGCGCTGCCGGCTGGCTGGCGCGAATCGGTCGACGACCCGACACCGCCTCGCGGCGCCGAACTAGCGTTCTCCGGCGGCTGACGGGCCCATCAGCTGTGTGGTCGGGCTACTGCCGGTAGTTCTCGACTTCGGAGACCGGTCGCGCCCGCGCTTCGCCCGGGTCGGAGCCGAATTCGCGCTTGGCTTGCCGTTGACGCAGGAGATCCCAGCACTGATCAAGTTCTTGTTCCAGCTGCTGGCGGCGTTCGGCCGCGTGCTCGCCGCCCGAGGTCAGGGCGTGTTCCTCGGCCACCAGCGCCGAGATGCGGGCGTGCAGGTCGTCGTCGGCCATCAAGTGCCTCCTGTGAGCGGGTCGGAGTCACGCTATCGCGGCTCATGCGGGTGACAGGTGGGCTCACCAGAAGTGAATTCCATTGTGACCAGAGACAACCAGTCGGCAAACGCGGATACTGGAAGCAATGAACAGGACCACGCCGTGATCCGGCGACCGCTGCCCAGTAGCCCCTTCAACGTTCCGACGGTTGCTCGACCCGTCGAGCGGTTTGAGCTGAACGACCGGGTGACCCACGACAGCTACGGCCTCGGCTCCGTAATCGGCGTCGAGCCCGACGTCGCGGTGCTCGTCGACTTCGGCCCGCGCCAGGAGCGCCTCGTCGCGCCCTATCCGCGGCTGACCAAGCTCTAGCCCCGCTGCGCGGATCCCGATGGCGATAGCCACGACCAACCCTGCGACCGGTGAGGTCGTCAAGGCGTTCGACGCCATGTCAGAGCCCGAGATCGAACTGCTCCTCCAGCGGGCGGCGTCCGGCTTCGAGGTCTTGCGGCGCGCATCGTTCGCCCAGCGCGCGACCTGGATGCGGGCCGCCGCCGACATCCTCGACGCCGAGGTCGACGACATCGCGCGCACCATGACGATCGAGATGGGCAAGACCCTCGCCAGCGCGAAGGGCGAGGTGGCCAAGTGCGCGAAGGGCTGCCGCTACTACGCCGACTACGCCGAGGGCTTCCTTGCCGATGAGGTCGTCGACGCGGTCGCAGTGACCGCGGCGAAGGCGTACGTGCGATACGAGCCGATCGGCGCGGTGCTCGCCGTCATGCCCTGGAATTTCCCGCTCTGGCAGGCAATGCGCTTCGCTGCACCCGCACTCATGGCCGGCAACGTCGGGTTGCTGAAGCACGCCAGCAACGTGCCCCAATCGGCGCTGTTCATGGAGGATCTGTTCAGGCGGGCGGGCTTTCCGGAGGGTTCGTTCCAGACGCTGCTGATCGGTGCCGGTGCGGTTGAGCGCGTCATCGCCGATCCGCGCGTCAAGGCCGTCACCCTGACCGGCAGCGAGGGCGCCGGCCGGGCAGTAGCCGCGATCGCCGGCCGCGAGTTGAAGAAGACCGTGCTCGAACTCGGCGGCAGCGACCCGTTCGTCGTCATGCCGTCGGCCGACATCGAGGCGGCGGCAACCGTCGCGACCACCGCGCGCTGCCAGAACAACGGCCAGTCGTGCATCGCGGCCAAGCGCTTCATCGTGCACACCGACGTCTACGACGCGTTCGCCGCAGCGTTCGTCGCCAAAATGGCAGCCCTGCGAGTCGGAGACCCGATGGTGGCTGGCACCGACGTCGGCCCGCTGGCCACCGAACAAGGCCGGGCGGACGTCGAGGAGCAGGTGCGTGACGCGGTCGCGAAGGGCGCCTCGGTTCTGTGCGGAGGCCAGCGGCCCGACCGAGCCGGCTGGTTCTACCCGCCGACCGTGGTCGGCGACCTCACCCCCGACATGGCGATGTACGCCGAAGAAGTCTTTGGCCCGGTGGCCGGGCTGTATCGAGTTGCCTCGCGCGAGCAAGCCCTCGAAATCGCCAACGGCACCGACTTCGGTCTCGGGTCGAACGCGTGGACCAACGACGCCGGCGAGCAGGCGTTCTTCATCGAAGGTCTTGACGCTGGCGCGGTCTTCATCAATGGCATGACTACGTCGTACGCCGAACTGCCGTTCGGCGGCGTCCGCCACTCGGGCTACGGCCGGGAGTTGTCGAGCCACGGGATCAAGGAGTTCTGCAACGCCAAGACGGTGTGGGTCGGCGGCACGACCTCGGCAGGTGGGACAGCAGTGAGCAGCGCCGGCGCGGGCGATCACAGCGAGTAGTTCGGCCAGCCTCAGCCGCGGCTGGGCGTGACCCGAACCTGCAGGTGATCGAGGAGGTGGGCGGTCGCCGCAGCGACTGCCTCGACCGCCTCATCGAAGGCATGCTGGTTCGCGCCTGAAGGCTTACGCATGCCGGCGATCTTGCGCACGTACTGCAGCGCGGCCGCCGACACATCGTCGGGGGTGGCCTCGTCGACGTACGGCGGGCGAAGTGTCTTGATGCTTCTGCACATGCGTCCGAGATTACTAACTGCGGCTACACCGCGCTGGGTTGCGCGCCTGCTGAGGTACCGACGTCGTGCAGGTGGCCCATGGCGAGCTGGTATGAGCGGAGCAGATTCGCTTCTGTGTAGGGCAGGCCGTGGTTCTCGCAGAACTCGCGCACGATCGGCACTGCGCGCCGCAAGTTCGGTCGGGGCATCGACGGGAACAGGTGGTGCTCGATCTGCCAGTTCAGGCCGCCGAGCAACATGCCGACCGGTACGCCGCCGGTCACGTTGCGCGAGGTGAGCACTTGCCTGCGGAGGAAGTCCATCTCTTCGTCCTTGCTCAGCATCCGCATGCCCTTGTGATTGGGCGCAAACGAGCAGCCGAGGTAAATGCCAAACAACGCTTGGTGGACGCCGAGGAACGCCAGCGCCTGCAGTGGCGACATCGTCAGCAGCAGCAAGGTGATGTAGCCGGTCAGGTGGATGAACAGCAGCAATGCCTCAATGCCGCGGTTTCGTGCGCCGGTCTTCGCCACCGCCCGGATGCTGGCGACCTGAAGGTTCAACGACTCAAGGGCGAGCAGCGGGAAGAAAAACAGTGCTTGGTATTGCGCCAAGTACCGGCCGACCCGACCACGTTTCACCATGTCCTCGTGGCTAAAAACGAAGGCGCCGGTGCCGACATCGGGGTCGAGCTCTGACTGGTTCGGATTGCGGTGATGGCGGTTGTGCTTGTCGACCCACCAGTCGTAGCTCAGCCCGATCATCAAGTTGCCGTGCAGGTAGCCCGCGAGTTCGTTCGCGCGTCGGCTACGGAACATCTGCCGGTGGCCGGCTTCGTGCCCGGTGAAGGCGAGCTGCGTCGACACGATCGCGCAGTACACCGCAAGCACGAGCACCCACCAGGTGTGGTTGGCCAGGTAGAAGCCGACGCCCGCGCCAGCAAGCAGCACGACGTTCACTGCGATGCGCGCCCAGTAGTAGCCCTTGCGGCGCTCGAGCAGCCCGGCATCCTTGATCATGTGTGACAGCTGCGAGTACTCGCTCGGACGTCGCTCGGTGCTGGTCGGCGCGGTCTCGCGCTGCGTGGTAGCCGATGGCGTCTTGACCACAACGGCCCCGTCGGCGAACGCCAGCCCCTCGTCGTCCATCGAGGTCGTCGACTGCCCAGGCAGTGCGGCAGGGGCGGTTGACACGTCGGCAGGCGAAGCGGTCACGGTATTTCCGTTTCAGGCGCGCAGGCGCCAGGTCGGTCGCCACGAGGGTCTGGATGGCGGAGGGAATCGAAGCTGCAAGCTTGGTGCGTAGTGTGCCACGCTGCGCGCTCAGGAGCGCACAGTTGCGCGGCGTGAAAATCACCTTACCTGGGTAGGTTCGGCACGAGAAGTTGGCAGCTGGAGCGTCCCGACTCCCTCGTCAAGGTGAGCTCCCACACATGGCAGCTCAGCTGCCATGCAGAGCCGAAGAAAGGTTTTTCGAATGCGCGTTCGACGGTTGCTGAGCTGGCGCCGCGATCTAGTCGTCGCGATAGCCGTCCCGGTCGTGCTCAAAGTCTTCTCGGTCGCCGCCGAGCAGCTTCGCGATCGGCGTGGCCCGAATGTGGCTGCCGACCGGCTTGACCAGGCCGGGCGCGTGCTCCGGAAGGCCAGCAGGTTCGTCGTCTGAGCGCAGCGTGCTAATGTCGACACTGGTTGCAGTTGCAGTACTCCTCGAACGTTCATGACGCCCGCGGATTCTGGCAGCGGGCGTCTTTGCGTTGAGGCCGGATTCGATCCGGCCGCATCCGACGCGATCACGTAGCAGCCCGAACCGCCGACGTGGCGGGTTCGCAGCACTACTAACGAGGAGTACCCCAAGATGGCGCAAGGCACCGTGAAGTGGTTCAACGCGGAAAAGGGCTTCGGTTTCATTAGCCCCGACGGCGGCGACGCCGACGTGTTCGTTCACCACTCGCAGATCCAGACGAACGGCTACCGCACGCTCGACGAGAACCAGCGCGTTGAGTTCGAAGTAACGCAGGGCCCAAAGGGCCCGCAAGCGGAGTCTGTCCGCCCGGTGTAGTGGCGGTTCGTCCGGTCTAGTCCTTGGACTAAGCGAAGAGCGGGTGTCTTGACCGAAAGGTCAGGGCACCCGCTCTTTTGTTTGCGGGCCGGTCAGATGTCGGGCGAGCCGTGCGGGTGGCTGAACAAAGCGATGGACGGCGGTTCGCCGAACTCGTCGCGGGAGATGCCGGCCTCGACCATCTCGCGGCGCAGGCCCGGCAATGGCGGCTCAAGCCGGTAGCCCTTCGCGGTCGCGAGTTCTTGGGCCTCGGTCCACGATTCGACCGTCCATGACGTGGCGGTGTCGCCGTCGAGCGCTGCTGGCTCACCGTCGAGATGCGCGGTCCATGAGTCGCCTCGCTGGCCGGAGCGATGGTTTTCTTGCACGCGCATGACGCTCTGGTGCTCCGACATCCACATCCCTTTCAGCTGACCAGGTAACGGTAGTCCTGCCCGCGCCGCGAAGCGAACCGCGCTGACCTGGCAGGCTGCGGTAAAGCGCGCCCGCAACGGTCGAGCCAGAAACAGCGAGGGAGCCGCGGGCATGGCGAAGGGCGCTGACGACGCACTCACCTACGGCTCAAGCCGAGGCCGGTGGGTCCTGCTCGCCACGATTCTGGCGAGTGGCGTTGCTCAACTCGATGCCACGGTGGTCAACGTCGCACTCCCGCGCATCGGCAAGAACCTGCACGTCGGCCTGACGAGTCTGCAATGGACAGTGAATGCCTACACGCTCACACTCTCGGGCTTGCTGCTGCTTGGCGGCTCGCTCGGCGACCGGTTGGGCCGGCGGCGAATCTTCGTAGTTGGCGTGGTCTGGTTCACGGCCGCCTCCCTGGGGTGCGCGCTCGCGCCGTCCGCTGGTGTGTTGATTGCGATGCGAGCCGTCCAAGGAGTCGGCGGCGCAATGCTCACCCCTGGGTCGCTTGCGATCCTGCAGGCGGTGTTTGCCCCGGCCGACCGTGCGCCCGCCGTCGGGGCGTGGTCGGGCATGACCGGGTTGGCATCGGCCGCCGGGCCGATAGTGGGCGGCCTGCTCGTCGGCTTGGCGCCATGGGCTTGGCGCCTCGTCTTCCTGATCAACCTGCCGCTCGCCGCACTCGTCGTGTTGGCCTCACGGCACATCCCCGAGACCCGCGATGAATCGGCCGAGGGCCGTCTCGACGTGCTCGGTGCCGCACTTGCCGCGTTGGGTCTGGCGGCGGTGATCTACGGCCTGACCGAGGGATCGAGCTTCGGGTGGGACACGACGAGGGTGGCCGCGGTTGTGCTGGGCGTCGCCCTGCTGGTGGCATTCGTCGCCGTCGAGGCGCCGAAGTTCGCCACCCGCGGGCGCACGCCGATGATGCCGCTGCGATTGTTCGGGTCGAGGCAATTCGATGCCGCCAACGGCGTCACCGTCTTGGTATACGGCGCGCTCGGCGGCTCGTTCTTCTTGCTGCCTGTCGAGCTCCAGCAAGGTGCCGGCTACAGCGCAATCGCCGCAGGTGCGTCCTTGCTACCAATCACGGCGATGCTGCTGTTGCTGTCGGCGCGCATGGGCAAGTTCGCATCGCGGCACGGTCCGCGCCTCCAGATGACGATCGGGCCGGTCATCGCGGGCGGTGGTATTGCCCTGCTCGCACTGATCTCGACGCGTTCCAATTATTTCGGCGCGGTGTTGCCCGGCGTCTTGGTCTTTGGAGTCGGCATTGCGATCACAGTGGCGCCGCTGACGGCGACGGTGATGGCAGCCGCGCCGCCGGACGATGTCGGGGTGGCCTCCGCAGTGAACAACGATGTCGCTCGCACCGCGAGTCTCTTTGCGGTTGCCGTCTTGCCGGCGCTGGCGGGCATCACCGCATCGGCGTACTCCTCGCCCGGCGCGCTGACGCAAGGCTTTCACCACGCGGTGTTCATCGCCGGCGCGGTGTGCGCCCTCGGCGGTGTGCTCGCGGGCATCTTCATCCGCAACGACGTGCTCAAGTCAGCGGGCTCGGCAGCTGCTGTAGGGCGCAGCTAGGCGGGGGCGGTTTCGCCGGCCACGGGCTGCGCCCCATCGGCGACGGGCTGCGACCCGTCGGCCGAGGCTTGCTGCCGGTCGCGTTCTTCTTTCGCGTCGGCTTGCTGCGCCTGAATTCCTGACATGGTGCGCAACGGCAATTCGCGGACGGCGAGCAGCACGAGGAAGCCGACGAACATGACGGCCGCAGCAAGCAAGAAGATGAGATCCATCGAATTCGAGAAGCCAACGAAGAACGGGTGCGCGAGTCGCCGGTCGGCGTGCTTGAGGAACGACGTGTCGTTGAGACTGCCGGACGGAAGTTTGCGGCCCTCGATGATGGCGAGTAACGGCTTGTTTCCCGGGACGCTCGTGACGGCAGGATCGGCCGCGGTCGCACGAAATGCGCTCGTCGCGCCCGCGGTGCGGTAGGCGCGCGTGATGTTTCCGCCGACCGTGCTGAACAGCACAGAAAGGAAAACGGCAACGCCCAGGGTGCCGCCCATCTGACGGAAGAACGTGGCTGACGACGTGGCCACCCCGATATCGCGGGCGGGCATCGCGTTCTGGGTGGCGAGGGTGATCGGTTGCATGATGTTGCCAATGCCGAGGCCGAATATGCCGCCGTAGATGTCGGTCTGCCACAGCGGGGTGTCGGCGCCGATGAACGACATCAACAGCAACGCGACGACGACGAGAGCCAACCCCACGACGGGAAAGATCTTGTAGCGGCCGGTGCGCGAGATGAGCTGGCCGGACACGATCGCGCCGATCATCAGGCCGGCGGTGAGCGGCAGCAGCAGCAACCCCGATTCGGTGGGCGAAACGCCACGCACGATCTGGAGATACAGCGGCAGCACCGAGATGCCGCCGAACAGGCCCATGCCGACGATGACCCCGACGATCGAGGTGAGACTGAAAACCCTGTTCTGGAAGAACCTCAGCGGGATCAGCGCGTCGTCGCCCATGCGCCGCTCGGCGAGGATGAACAGGACCAGCCCGGCGAGACCGAGTGCGATACAGCCCAGCGACTTCGTCGACGTCCAACCCCAGGCGCGGCCCTGCTCGGCGACGACGAGCAACGGCACCAGCGAGACGAAGAGCGCGGTTGTGCCGACCCAGTCGATGCGGGCCGGGCGGTGCGTGCTCGGCAGATTCAGGGTGTGCCACACGACGTACAGCGCAATGATGCCGATCGGAACGTTGACCAGAAAGACCCAACGCCAGCCGGTGATGGTGAGGATCGAATTCGACCCGGCGAAGAAGCCGCCGATCACGGGGCCGAGCACGCTCGCCGTTCCGAACACAGCAAGGAAGTACCCCTGATATTTCGCGCGCTCGCGCGGAGGCACGATGTCGCCGATGATCGCGAGCGCCAATGAGAACAAGCCGCCGGCGCCAAGGCCCTGGAAGGCGCGGAAGCCTGCGAGCATGTACATCGACGTCGAGAACGCGCTCGCGGCCGAGCCGATAATGAACAAGCTGATCGCGAGCAAGAAGAACGGCTTTCGGCCGTAGAGGTCGGAGAGCTTGCCGTACAACGGTGTCGAGACTGTCGACGTGATCAGGTACGCGGTCGTGACCCAGGCTTGCACCGACAACCCATGCAAGTCGTCGCCAATGGTGCGGATCGCGGTGGAGACGATGTTCTGGTCGAGTGCCGCCAAGAACATGCCGAGCATGAGCCCGACGAGAATCGTGAGGATCTGCCGGTGGGTGAAGGTCCCCGCCATCGGCGTCTCGCTTGTCACCTTTGCCGACCCGTCCTCGACCGAACCCGCCACTGCCTCGCCCATCCCGCTCCTTCGTCAGCTAGCCGCCGTCCACGTTATCGAGCGAGGGCGGGCTCGGTGCGGCGCCGGTTGGGCGACAGGGCGGCTACGACCAGAGCCCGGTGATCTCGGAGAGGTCCGCAAGCTGGAACGACAGCCACTTCGCGACGTCGTTGCCGCGCACGATCGCCGCGGCTGCCTCGCGTAGTTCGCGGCGCTTCGTCGGCGCCATGGTGAGGGCTTCGTAGAGAGCGTCGGCCTGTTGCTGAATATCGAACGGGTACAGGGTGACCGCGAAAGCTCCGAGCTCCTCGTGCGCGCCGGTGTTTTCTGACAGCGCGAGCACGGCGTTGCGCCGCGACACCGAGACCGCCTCTTTGGCCACCAGATTCATGCCGTCGGCCAGCGAATTGACCATCACGACATCGCAGACTGAATACGCGGCGACCGCGGTGGGGAAGTCTTCGTGCAGCCGCAAGTCGATCGGCGCATCACCGTGTTTGGTATGTCGCGCATTCACCCGCGCAACGACTGAACCTATGTCGGCGACGTACTGCGCGTACTCAGGCACATCGAGTCGGCTGGGTTGCAAGAACGCGAGGAATCGCACTTTGCCGACGAGTTCAGGGTGGTCGTCGAGCAGCTTCTCGAACGCTAAGAATCCGCGCACGATGTTCTTCGACGGATCGGTGCGGTCGACCCGCACGATCAGCTTCGCGTCGTCGGCGACAAGCCATTGCTCAAGGTCATCGAGCCGATTGCGTACAGCTTTGCTCGATGCGGTCTTGATCAGCGCGTCGACATCGATCGAAATCGGATACGTGCGTGCGGTCACCGTGCGCGGGCCGACCTCGACCGTCATCTTGTCGAGATTGATCGACAGGCCGAGCAACTCCTGCGCGCAGAGCAAGAAGTTGCGGGCGAATCGCTCAGTGTGGAACGCGACCACATCGTTTCCCAGCAGTCCGTAGAGCAACTGTTCGCGCATCTCGGGTGGCAGCACCCGCCAAGCGTCGGGGCCGGGCCACGGGATGTGGACGAAGTGTGACAGCACGACGTCAGGGCAACGCTTCCGCACGAGATCTGCAACCAAATAGAAGTGATAGTCGTGCAGCATCACCAGCGCGCGACCGCCGCGCTGCTCGACTTCGCGCACGACCGCGTCGGCAAAGACGTGGTTGACCGTGACGTAGCCGTGGTCGAAAGCGTCGCGTTCCCGCTGTCCGATGTTGGGCGAGTAGGTGAGGTCGTACAGCCCATGTTGAACGAACCACAGCATCGGATTTGCAATCACGCCGTAGAAGTCGTCGTGTGCGGCTTGGTCGACCTCGACCAGCCGGATCTCGAGCGCGTCGCTGTCGTTGGCGTCGGTGAAGCGCGGCTCACCCGTCATGTCGATGTGGAACGTGGAGGCCTTGAACTCGCGCGCGACCACGACATCTTCATCGGTGGTCGCTGCACACACCCACACCGCGTCGTTGAGCTGCCCTGCCAACCCGACCAATGCGGTGACCAGCCCACCCGCGCCCCGCCGCGCTCGCCGCACTCCACCGTCGTCGCGAAACGTGATCGGCGCGCGATGGGAGAGCACGATCACCGGGACGTTGAATTCACGGGGGTCGACGGCCCGGCGCTCCCGAGAATGCATGCCGGTCGTCAGGTCGGACGTCGGGGACTCGTCGCTGGCGATCTTGATGCTCCTTCGGTCGCGGGCGGACGGGCGGGTCGAGCGAGTGCGCCATCTGAACGTACAGACGAAGTCGTACCCGGTGGGCGTGTCGGCGAACCTGCCCGCGGGAACCCGCCGAATGTACCCGCGATCATCCCGCCGACCGGTACCCGCGGGACACCGCCGAATGTAGTTGTCGGGCCGATGGTCCCGTCCACCCGTGACCTCAAGCACTCCGTGTGCGCGCACCGACGCTGTTCCCTGGTTGCATGACCAGTTCCGAAGCACTCGCCCGCATGCTCGCCGATCAGCCATTCCTGTCGGCGATACCGATTTCTTCGCTGCGCCGCCTCGCCGCGCATGTGCAGACGCAGGACTACCCCGCTGGCCACGTGCTCTTCCGGGAAGGCGCGACCGCGGACCGCTTCTTCCTTGTGCGACAAGGGCTGGTCCGGCTCGATATCGAAGTCCCGGGCCGTGGCTCCGTCCCGATCGAGACATTGTCAGCGGACGCCGCGCTCGGGTGCTCATGGCTCTTCGCGCCCTTCGAGTGGAAGCTGTCCGCGACCACCTTGGAGCGAACGAAGGTGCTCGCGTTCGATGCGGCCATCCTGCGCACGCTCATGGCGGCCGACCCGGTCCTTGGCTACGAACTCATGCGCAGGTTCGCTTGGGTGATGTACGACCGGCTGCAGGTCACCCGGTTGCGTCTTTCCCAGGAGACCGCCGATGTGCCAACAGCGGGGGTGGCCGGGCCGTGGGCCGGCCGGCGGACGACGGCGCCGACTTGGCGTTGAGTCCGCAGAGGTCCCGTCAGGACAGGCCGATCGCGGGCCGGTGACGGGACCTTCGTCTGTAGGT
>OLLJ01000368.1_pt1 | contig 27173 bp, 26 predicted proteins | sample 1604521 | NCBI WGS metagenome assembly OLLJ01 (sample SAMEA104055714, study PRJEB20765) | soil metagenome | isolation source: soil
GTCGCCGTCGAGCGCCAGCCGCATCGAGCCCGGCTGGTCGCCCACGCCGTCGGTGCCACCGCCGACGTCGTGGTGGCCGACAGCGTGGCCGGCCCGTGGGCTCGCGGATCATTCGACCGGGTGCTGGTCGACGTCCCGTGTTCTGGGCTTGGAGCGTTGCGGCGACGACCCGAGGCGCGATGGCGGCGGCGCGCCACAGATGTCGAGACGCTGCACGGCCAACAGGCGGCGCTGCTCGATGCTGCGCTCGAGGCTGTGCGGCCTGGTGGCGTGGTCGGCTATGTCACCTGCTCGCCGCACCTGCACGAGACCCGCGGGGTTGTCGACGAGGTGGTCGGCCGGCGTCCCGACATTGACGTCGTCGACGCGCGGCCGTTCTTCCCCGGCGTCGATTCGCTCGGCGTCGGTCCTGACGTTCAACTCTGGCCGCACCGGCACGGCACCGATGCGATGTATCTGTGTGTGCTGCGACGCCGATCCGCAGCCGGGGCGTAACCGCGACGCCTAGACTTGCACCGCGCATCCACTTGTAGTGCGCGTATTCAACGCGGACCGGTCGGCGCACGGGGAGGCAACGAGTATGTCGGTGCAGATTGCGCCGAGCATTCTCGCTGCCGATTTTGCTCGGCTGGCCGATGAGGCTGCGGCCGTGGCCGGCGTCGCCGACTGGCTGCACGTCGACGTGATGGACAACCACTTCGTACCGAACCTCACCCTCGGTGCGCCGGTCGTCGCCGCCCTGCGCGCGTCGACCGCGCTACCGCTCGACTGCCACCTGATGATCGATGACCCCGACCGCTGGGCAGTTGAGTTCGTTCAGGCCGGCGCGGCGAATGTGACCTTCCACGCCGAAGCGGCCGGCGACGTTGTTCAGACCGCGCGGTCGATCAGGGCAGCCGGCGCTCGGGCGGGGCTCGCGGTCAAGCCCGGGACCGATGTCGAGCCCTATTTCGACGTGCTGGGGGAGTTCGACATGCTGTTGGTCATGACCGTCGAACCCGGCTTCGGCGGCCAAGAGTTCTTGCGCGACATGATGCCCAAGGTGGCCCAGGCTCGCCGGTTCTTGCGCGACACCGGATCGGCGTTGTGGATCCAGGTCGACGGCGGCGTCGACGCCGACACGATCGAAGAGTGCGCGCGTGCTGGCGCCGATGTGTTCGTGGCTGGCTCGGCGGTCTACGGCGCCGCTGACCCGGCCGCTGCGGTCGAGGCATTGCGGGCGCACGCGTCGGCGGCTGTGAGTGCCCGATGAGCACCTCGAAGCCTGACCGGGGCACGATCCTGGTCGTCGACGACGACGCTGACATCGTGCGCTTCGTCGAGATGAACTTGCGCCTCGAGGGTTACCGCGTGGTCGTGGCGCGCGACGGTGTTGAGGCGTTGGCGATGGTGGCCGCCGAGATGCCCGACCTCGTCCTGCTCGACACGATGATGCCGGGATACGACGGCATCGAGGTGACCAGACGGCTGCGAGCCGACAGCCGCACGTCGACGTTGCCCATCATCATGCTGACTGCGAAAACGATGACGGCTGACCGTGTGCTCGGGCTGACGACCGGCGCCGACGACTACATCATCAAGCCGTTCGACACTCTTGAGCTCGTCGCGCGGGTGCGCTCGACGCTGCGGCGCAACGCCGAGGCGCGGGCGGTGTCGCCGCTTACCGGCCTGCCGGGCAACATAAGGATCGAAGACGAAATTGCGAGCCGCGTAAGTGCGGGCGGCCCGTTCGCGGTCGCCTACCTCGACCTCGACAACTTCAAAGCATTCAACGACGTGCACGGATTCTTGCGCGGCGACAAAGTCATCTTGCTGCTCGCCTCGGCTCTTCGCCGTGCGGTCGCGGGTGCTTTGCCACCGCCGTTCGTGGGTCATGTTGGTGGCGACGACTTCGTGTTGGTGTGCCATCCCGATCAGGTCGAAGAACTCAGTCGCGAGGCGGTCGAACGATTTGACGACGAGGTTGGCGCGCTGCACGACGCGGCCGAGGTGGCCAGCGGCTTCATCGAGGTCGTTGACCGCCAAGGCGCGATGCGGCAGTTCCCGTTGGTGTCGGTGTCGGTCGGAGTGGCCACCAGCGAGCGCCGCCAGTTCGACGATTATCGCGAGGTTGTGTTGGTCGCCTCGGAGATGAAAGGCGTCGCCAAGGGCGAGGCCGGCTCGGCAATCGCGGTCGACCGCCGCGCCGTCTAGGCCGCCCGGGTGCGACGTGGCCGCGAAATCGTGAGAAGCTGAATACGAACAGCAATGTGCGCTCCGGGGTCGGTGTAATTCCGAACCGGCGGTGATAGTCCGCGACCCGGCCGAACTTGCGGTGGTCTTACGACCGCTGCGGTGCTCGGTCGGTTGACCTGGTGGAACTCCAGAACCGACGGTGAAAGTCCGGATGGGAGGCAGCGCGCGGTCGGCTGCGCCGTGTGCGCGGTCGCTCGCCTGCGGTCTCCGCCTTCGCCCAACCCGGTGCGCTCACGAGCGCGAGGAGACCGGTGCAACGACTAAGGCGGCAAGAAGCGCAGCCACTCGTGCGCGCGGCGCCGACCATTGGTGCCGACGCACGCGCAATGCGGCGAGCGATCGAGCTGTCGGAACTCGGTCTCGGTTCGACCAGCCCCAATCCGATTGTCGGCTGCGTCATTGTCGGCCCGGACGGCGGAACAGTCGGCGAGGGCTATCACGCGTGCCCCGGCGAAGCGCACGCAGAGGTCGTTGCGCTCGCGGCCGCTGGTACTCGTGCGCGGGGCGCTACGGCCTTTGTGACTCTTGAACCGTGCAAGCACATCGGCCGCTCAGGCCCGTGCACCCAGGCGTTGATAGACGCTGGCGTTGCCAGGGTCGTGTTCGCGGTGGCTGACCCGTACCCGCCGGCCGCGAAAGGTGCGGAGGTTTTGCGCAGTGCCGGCGTCGTCGTCGAGGAGGGCTTGCTCCGCGCCGAGGCAGCCTGGTCGAACGCCGCCTGGCTGCATTTCGTCCGTACTGGTCGGCCCTTCGTCACCTGGAAATACGCGGCCACACTCGACGGCAGGGTGGCGGCCGCCGATGGCACCAGTCGCTGGATCACCGGCGACGCGGCCAGGCTCGACGTCCATCGTCTTCGGTCGACTCGCGATGCCATCGTCGTCGGCACCGGCACGGTTCTCGCCGATGATCCGAGCCTCGACGTTCGGTTGTCCGATGTCTCGACATCGAGACATCCACTTCGAGTAGTTGTCGGACGCCGACCGGTGCCGCCGACAGCCAAGGTGTTCGCCGGTGCTGCTCCGACGATTCAGCTTGCCGAGCACGACCCCGTGGTTGTGCTGAAGGAGTTGGCCGACCGGGACGTCGTCTCGGTGCTCCTCGAAGGTGGTCCGACCCTGGCGGCCGCGTTCATGGCCGCCGGCCTCGTTGATCGTGTGGTTGCCTACCTGGCGCCGGCATTGCTGGGGAGCGGTCAGTCAGCCCTGGGTGACCTGGGAATCGAAACGATTGCCGGGGCCTTGAAACTGCATGTGGACCAGGTGGATCTGGTCGGCGATGACGTGCGAGTGGTCGCGACACCTCTTTCCAATGACACGGTTCGGGGAGGCTAGGCATGTTCACCGGCATCGTCGAAGAACTCGGCATGGTCACCGACGTGCACTGGCTGGCCGAAGGTGCCGATAGCGCTGCGCGGCTGACTGTGGCGGGTAGCCTGGTCATGGCCGACGCGGCACCTGGCGATTCGATCGCGGTGTCAGGCGTCTGCCTCACCGTCGTCGACGTGAGCGACGGATGCTTCACTGCCGACGTCATGCGCGAAACCCTCATACGCACAACCTTGGCCGACGCGATCGTCGGCACGCCGGTCAATCTCGAGCGGGCAGCGACCCTGCAAACTCGACTCGGCGGCCACCTCGTGCAAGGCCATGTCGATGCGGTCGGCTCGATTCTCGACCGTGCGACGACGCCGCAGTGGGATGTCGTCACGATCGCGCTGCCCGAACAGCTCGCGCGCTACGTCGTCGAGAAAGGTTCGATTGCGGTCGATGGCGTGTCGCTGACGACGGTCGAAGCAGGGCTTGCCTCGTTCACGGTGAGTTTGATTCCGACGACGCTGCAACGCACGACGCTCGGCGCGAAGGCGGTTGGTGACCTCGTCAACCTCGAGGTCGACGTCATGGCGAAGTACGCCGAGCGCCTGCTCGCGAGCAAGACCCGGACGATGGAGGTGGCCACATGACATTCGACAGCATTGAGCGAGCCATCGCTGACATAGCCGCGGGCCGCGCAATCGTGGTGGTCGACGACGAAGACCGCGAGAACGAGGGCGATCTGATCGCCGCGGCGTCGGCGGTTACGCCAGATCTCGTCGCGTTCATGGTGCGGCACACCAGTGGGGTGCTCTGCGTGCCGATGCGCAGCGCGACTCTTGACCGACTCGGGTTGCCGCCGATGACGAGCCGCAACGAAGACGCGAAGCAAACGGCGTACACCGTGTCGGTCGATGCGCGACGCGGCATCAGCACCGGCATCTCGGCCGCCGATCGCGCCCACACGATCAAAGTGCTGGCCGACTCGGCGACCGAGGCGTACGAACTCACCAGGCCGGGACATGTCTTTCCGTTGCGGGCGGCCGACGGCGGAGTCTTGCGTCGAGCCGGTCACACCGAAGCTGCCGTTGACCTCGCCACTCTTGCCGGCTTGACGCCCGCCGGCGTGATCAGCGAGATCGTCGATGACGACGGATCGATGGCGCGGCTGCCACGCCTGCTCGAGTTTGCGGCGACACATGGCCTCGCCATTGTGTCGATCGCCGACCTGGTGGCCTATCGACGACGACACGAAATGACGGTCGCGCGCGTCGCTGATGCACGGCTGCCGACCGTTCACGGCGAGTGGCGCGCGGTCGGATATCGCAGCACGCTCGATGACGCCGACCTGGTCGCATTGGTGATGGGCGAGATCGGCGATGGCGAAGACATCCTCGTGCGTGCGCATTCTGAATGCCTCACCGGCGACGTCTTTGGTTCGCTGCGGTGTGATTGTGGGCCGCAACTCGAAGCCGCCATGTCAGCGATTGCTGCCGAGGGCAGGGGAGTGGTGCTTTACCTTCGCGGCCACGAGGGTCGCGGCATCGGGTTGCTTCGAAAGCTGCATGCGTATGAACTGCAAGACGGCGGTGCCGACACGATCGACGCCAACCTCGAGCTGGGCCTGCCCGCTGATGCGCGCGACTACGGCACCGGCGCGCAGGTGCTCGTTGACCTCGGCATCCGTTCGATGCGGCTGCTGACCAACAACCCGGCCAAGCGCGCTGGCCTCGAAGGCTGGGGTTTGCGCATCAACGGGCGGGTGCCGTTGCCGACACACTCCAACCCTGACAACCTGCGGTATCTCACCACCAAACGCGACCGGATGGGGCACGACTTGTCGCTACCTGAGCCGCCGACACGTGGTGTTCAGTCATGAATGGCACGCAGTCATGAGTGGCCTGCAGTCATGAGTGGCACCGGCCGACCGGAGTCGACCGCACCCGTCGCCCGCGGCCTGACCTTGGGCATCGTCGCCGCCCGCTGGAACGCCGACGTCGTCGACGCGCTGCTTGAGCGTGCGCTGGCCGCGGCGCACGCATCCGACGTGCCGCAACCCACCGTCGTCCGCGTTGCTGGTGCTCTTGAACTGCCGGTCGTTGCCCAGCAACTCGCGGTCGAACACGACGCCGTGGTCTGCCTAGGCGCGGTGATCCGCGGCGGCACGCCACATTTCGACTTCGTCTGCGACGCGGTCACCGCCGGCCTCACTCGAATTGCGCTCGACGCGGCGACCCCTATCGGCAATGGTGTGCTCAACTGTGACAACCTTGCGCAGGCACTCGACCGCTGCGGTTTGCCCGACAGCGCGGAAGATAAGGGTTGGGAGGCGACGGTGGCGGCCCTCGATTCGGCGCTCGTGCTGCGTGATTTGCGACATCGCCGCCCGAGCGTCGGCCCCGGATTCGGGCCGACCGCCGGCTGACGTCCGTCCGCTCCGCTGCGAAAGGCTCTTGCCGTGTTGTCTGTCGTGTTGCCTAAGGGATCGCTCGAACGCGCGACCCTCGATCTGTTCGAAGCCGCTGATCTCGGCGTCAGCCGCGGATCCGACCGCGACTACCACGCCTCGATCGACGATCCGCGTATCGACACCGTGCGCTTTCTTCGCCCGCAGGAGATCCCGACCTATGTCGAGCAGGGTTTGTTCGACCTGGGCATCACCGGGCGCGACTGGATCACCGAGACCGATGCCGACATCGTGTCGCTAGGTGAACTCGAGTACTCGAAGGCGACCAGCAACGCGGTGCGCATCGTGCTCGCGGTCGTGAAGGATCACCCGGCTGAGACCGGCGCCCAGTTGCCCGAAGGCGTGCGCGTCTCCACCGAATTTCCGCAACTCACGCGACGCTATTTCGACCGCATCGGGGTGAACGCCAAGATCGTGCCGAGCTACGGTGCCACCGAGGCGAAGGTGCCCGACATCGTCGACGCCATCGTCGACCTCACCGAAACCGGCACCAGCCTGCGCAAGCACGGGCTGAAGATCATCGACACCTTGCTCACATCGCGCACCGAGCTCATCACCAACACCGTGGCTTACGCCGATCCAGAAAAAAGAGCCGCGATGGACGACGTGATGTTGCTGCTCCGTGGCGCTGTGCGCGCTCGTGGCAACGTGCTCATCAAGCTGAACGTGCCCGACGCGCAGCTGCCGTCGGTGCTGGCAGTGCTGCCGTCGATGGGATCACCGACCGTGACCGCTCTGGCTTCTGGCGACATGCACGCGGTCGAGTCGGTGGTGCCCAAGCGCGGCGTCAACACGCTGATCCCGACGCTCAAGGCTGCCGGCGCGCGCGACATCCTCGAGATCCCGATTTCCAAGATCGTCGAGTAGCCGCCGCGTTCATCTGTCGATGATCATGCACGAAGTTGGTACCGGACGCGCTGGTGATAGCAACTTTGTGCATGATCACGAGGACGTACTTGATCAGTGCGACGTCAGGGCGTTCAGCACGGTGATCAGCAAGATCAGTGAAGCGACCGACCCAGCGATGAGGCCGAACCACGCGCGGCCGCGGCCGCCGACGTCCGGCTTCGTCTTGAGCTGGCGCAACGCCATCAGCGAGACGGCGACGGCGATCGGTCCTGGGATCAGCAGCAGGCTGCACAGTCCGAGGTAGCCCGCCACGATCGCGAGCGGGGCGCGATTGACGGGAACCAACATTTCGAGGCCGCGATCGCGCGGCACCGGCGGTGCGTCGTATGCGTAGCCGAACGCCGGTTGCTGCATCGGCTGGGTGTGTCCGGTCCATGCGGCGCCGTCGAACCACCGCCACCAACCGGCCGCGCCCGGATCCGCGTACCAACCTGGTCCTGCCGTCATCGCCTACCCCTGTCAGTTGCCTACCCCGTTTCCTTCGGGGCCTCGGGCCGCTCGCTGAAGGCCGGCGGATGGCGATGAGCGCATGAGCGCTGGACGCGCGCAGCCTGGTAGTCTCGGCGAGCGACCGGTGCCGCGCTCACGTGCTGCATCCGCAAGTGGAGGCTTTCTCCCACCTGATCGACCTGGGCAGCATCGCCAGTGTCGAGAGGTTCGGTCGGCCGCCGTGGCGCTCGCGCCGCGGTGCATGGCGTTGCCTTCGTGGCGACGTCCGGCCTCGCCGTGGAAGCCCCGCATGCGTCTCGTGCGGGGCTTTTTTCTCCCCCGAACGGCCGGTCGATATGTCCAACGTCTACCTGGAGGTCCCATCAGCGTCGAGCCCCGCATCAACGACCGGATCCGTGTTCCCGAGGTTCGGCTCGTCGGCCCCAACGGCGAGCAGGTCGGCATTGTTCGAATTGAAGACGCACTACGTCTGGCCGAAGAGGCCGATCTCGATCTCGTCGAGGTCGCTCCCATGGCGCGGCCGCCCGTGGCCAAGCTCATGGATTACGGCAAGTTCAAGTACGAGTCCGCGGTCAAGGCCCGCGAGGCGCGCAAGAACCAGACGCAAACAGTCATCAAGGAGATGAAGCTTCGACCCAAGATCGACGTGCACGACTACGAGACCAAGAAGGGTCACGTCGTGCGCTTCCTCAGGGAAGGCGACAAGGTCAAGATCACGATCATGTTCCGCGGTCGCGAGCAGTCGCGGCCCGAGATGGGCGCCAAGCTGCTTCAGCGCCTCGCTGAAGACGTGGTTGAGCTCGGCTTTGTCGAGTCGTCACCGAAGCTCGACGGCCGCAACATGATCATGGTGCTCGGGCCACACAAGAAGAAAGCCGACTTCCGGGCCGAACGCGCAACCGGGCATGCCCGCGATAGTCACGACGGCCGTGGCAGTCACGACCCGCACGATCTCGGCAGTGTGCTGCTGGCCGAGCATGCCCCCGACCTGACAACTGAATTAGCGGCACCCGAACCACCGGCACCCGAGCGACCGGCGCTTGAACCCGCCGTACCGCAGGTTGCCGAGGCGGAGCCCGCAGTGGTCGCCGCCACGAAGACCGCAGCAGCGAAGGTCACCGCCACCAAGACGCCCGCGAAAACCGCCCCAACCAAGGCAGTTGCCACCAAGACCGCTCCCGCCAAGGCCGTTCCAAGGAAGACAGCTGCAGCCAAGACCGCTCCCGCCAAGGCTGTTCCAACGAAGACAGCCGCAGCCAAGACCGCTGCACCGGCGGCCGCAGCTAAGACCGCAACACCGGCGCCCGCGAAGCCGCGAGCACCAGCCGCTAAGAAGACCGCAACCGCTGAGTAAGAGGCGCGTCTGCACCAGCAGACACGGCCGCGACATCGAAGGAGACACGGCGAGCATGCCGAAGAACAAGACTCACAGTGGCGCCAAGAAGCGCTTCTGGATTACCGGAAGCGGCAAGTTGATGCGACGCCGTGCGGGTCGTAACCACCTGCTTGAGCACAAGTCATCGACGTTGACTCGTCGGCTCAGCAACGAAGTGGTGCTGTCGGCGCCCGACGCCAAGCGCGCCAAGAAGCTACTCGGTCACTAACTCGTCCGTCGTCCGATACACCGGCTCTGCTCGCTGAGCGGATCCCGGCTAAACCAAGGAGTTTTCGTGGCACGCGTGAAGCGGGCGGTCAACGCCCAGAAGAAGCGCCGGGTCGTTCTTGAGCGGGCAAGTGGCTATCGCGGCCAGCGCTCGCGGTTGTATCGCAAGGCCAAAGAGCAACTGCTGCATTCCGCGACTTACAGCTACCGCGACCGGCGCGCACGCAAGGGCGACTTCCGTCGGCTCTGGATCCAGCGCATCAACGCCGCGGCCCGCTTGCACGGCATGACCTACAACCGGCTGATCCAGGGTCTGAAGACGGCCGGTGTCGAGATCGATCGCAAGAACCTCGCCGAGCTCGCGGTTTCCGACGATGCGGCGTTCGCGGTGCTGGTCGAGGTTGCTCGCAAGGCCCTGCCGGTCGCGGGTGCCGAGACGGCCGCCTGAGTCACCACGCTGATGGCCTTACCCGGCGGCGAGATCACCGATGTCCGCTCGCCGCGGGTCAAGGCTGCCATGCGCCTACAGAAGCGATCGTTTCGCGAGCACGACAGAGCATTCCTGGCCGAGGGCGCGCAAGCAGTGCGCGAGGCGTTAGCGGTGTCGGCCCCCGCCGGGGTTGTTCGCGAGATCTTTTGCACGGCCCAAGCCAGTGAGCGTTCCGCCGACCTGATTTCGCAGGCCCGCGAGCGCGGCGTACCAGTGCATCAGGCGAGCGGTCGGGTGCTCGCCGAGTTGTCCGACACGGTCACCCCGCAAGGGCTGATCGCGGTGTGCGACCTCATCCACGTCGAGTTCGAGCACGTTCTGGCAGCAGTCCCAGCCGAAACAGCAGCCGCAACCGGAGCCGACGGGGCTCGAACGCACGCCGCCAGGCTCGTCGTCCTGCTCTCGGCGGTTCGCGACCCGGGCAATGCTGGCACCGTGCTGCGCACGGCTGACGCGGCCGGCGCTGATGCGGTGGCGTTCAGTGACAGCTCAGTCGATCCGTATAACGGCAAGTGTGTGCGGGCTTCGGCGGGCAGCATCTTTCATTTGCCGATTGCGATCGGTGTGCAGATCCTGCCGGCGATCGACGACCTTCGCCGCCGCGGCTATCAGGTGTTCGCCGCCGACGGGGCACCACCAACCGAGAGCCTTGATGCCATCGAACGCGCGGGCATCCTGGCGAAGCCGACGGCGTGGATCTTCGGCAATGAGGCGTGGGGTCTGCCGCCCGCAATCTTGCAAGCTGCTGACCGAACGGTAGGTGTGCCCATTCACGGTCGCGCCGAAAGCCTCAACTTGGCGGCAGCCGCGGCTGTCTGCCTGTACGCGTCGGCGCGCGCCCAACGCGCGGCGACGTCCGAAAGTCAGAGGTAGTCATGGCTGTCGGCATCGAGCACGAAAAGTCCGCGTTCGAGCTCCTGCCCGACGGCGTGTTGATTGCCGACGAGGTCGGCTCCGTGGTGCTCATCAACTCGACGGCCGCAGCGTTACTGCGACGCACGGTCGACGATTGTTTGGGTCGCGACTACCGCGAGGTGCTCGCGTTCACCGATCCCGTCGGCCGCGACTGGTGGGAATGCACGAAGCCGTATGACGGCCTTGCGATCCGTAGTGGCCAACCCGAACGACGGCTCATGCTGCCCGACGAGCGCGAGCTGTACGTCACCGCGCGATACATCCGCGACGGCCGATGCGGGCCGGTGCGGCGCCTCATCATCAGCTTGCGCGGTGCCGGTGAACGTGAGCGGGCCGAACGCGATCGTGCTGACCTCGTCTCCACCGTCGCGCACGAGTTGCGGTCGCCACTCACCAGCGTCAAGGGCTTCACCGCCACCTTGCTCAACAAGTGGGATCGGTTCAACGACGAGCAGCGATTGTTGATGCTGCAAACCGTGAATGCGGACGCCGACCGGGTGACCCGCCTCATCACCGAGCTGCTCGACGTTTCGCGCATCGATGCGGGCCGACTCGAGCTGCGGCGTCAGGTGGTCGATCTCGGAGCCGCGGCGCGGCGACTGGTCGACGGCCGGGTGGCCTCCGGCGACCCCCCTGATCGGTTCGACGTCGTCGATGCAGACAACCTTCCGGAGATGTGGCTCGACCCCGACAAGATGGATCAAGTGCTGGCGAACCTGGTCGACAACGCGATTCGCCACGGTGCCGGCCGGGTCACGATCACACTCGCGCCCGCGGACGACGGGCTCGCGCTCCTCGTCACCGACGAGGGCGACGGCGTCGCCGAAGAGATCCGCAACCTGGTCTTCCGCCGCTTCTGGCGCGCGGGTCGGCGTGGCGGCACGGGTCTGGGCCTGTACATCGTCAAGGGCCTGGTCGAGGCGCACGGCGGTTCAGTCGCGGTCGAAGAGGCGGCCAGCGGGGGTGCGGCCTTCCGCATCGTGCTGCCGCCGGGTACACCCGCGTTCGCGCTCTAGACTCACCCCTGGTCCCGTCGGCACGTCACCTCGTCAGGAGCAGCGCCCGTCATGTCCGCCCCGAACAGCGACTACGACCCTGTCGCGGTAAGTCCGCTGCGCGCTGACGAGGTCGAGAAGGCGCGCGACGATGCAGTGAGCGCGATCGCATCGGCGGCCGACCTTGACCAGCTGCGCCAGCTTCGCGTCGTCCATGCAGGTGACCGCTCGCCGCTTGCCCTCGCGAACCGTGAGATTGGGGCGCTGCCGCCACAAGCCAAAGCCGATGCCGGACGCCGGGTTGGCCAGGCTCGCGGCGTCGTGGCGGCGGCGTTAGCCGACCGCGAGACGCAGTTGTTGCTGCAGCGCGACACCCGACTGCTGGTCGAAGAAGCGGTCGACGTCACGTTGCCGTGGGACCGCCGCAGCCGAGGTGCGCGGCACCCGGTGTCGACGTTGGCTGATCGGATCGTCGACGTGTTCGTGGCCATGGGCTGGGGCGTGGCCGAAGGTCCCGAGGTCGAGGCCGAGTGGTTCAACTTCGACGCACTGAACTTCCAGCCAGACCATCCGGCCCGCGACCTGCAAGACACCTTCTTCGTCGAGTCGGCCGACAGCGGCATCGTGTTACGCACGCACACATCGCCGGTACAAGCGCGCACGTTGTTGTCGCGGCAGCCACCGGTCTACGTGGTGTGCCCGGGTCGCACCTTCCGCACCGATGAACTCGACGCCACCCACACGCCGGTGTTTCATCAGGTTGAAGGTCTCGCCGTTGACGAAGGTCTCACGATGGCGAACCTGCGGGGCACGCTCGACGCGTTTGCCGAAGCCATGTTCGGCGCGGGCGTCGTGACCCGATTGCGGCCGCATTTCTTCCCGTTCACCGAGCCGTCGGCCGAGGTCGATTTACGTTGCTGGGTGTGCCACGGCGCTTCGGTCGGCGATCCGGCGAATCCCTGCCGTACCTGCAAATCTGAGGGCTGGATCGAATGGGGCGGGTGCGGCATGGTCAACCCGCGGGTGTTGATCGCCTGCGGCGTCGACCCGCAGCGGTACACCGGCTTCGCCTTCGGCATGGGCATCGAACGCACGCTGCTGTCGCGACACGGCGGCGGCGACATGCGCGACATCGTCGAGGGAGACGTGCGCTTCGCACTCGCCTTCGGTCCGGAGGGCTGACGTGCGCGTCGCGTTGTCGTGGTTGCGCGAGTTCGCCGCAGTTCCCGCCACCGAGAGCGGTCATGCGATCGCCGAGAAGCTCATTGGTGCCGGTTTCGAGGTCGAATCGATCGAGGTCGAAGGCGCGGTTACCGGTACGCTCGTCGTCGGTGAGGTCGTCTCGTTCGACGAAGAGCCGCAGAAGAACGGCAAGACCATTCGCTGGTGTCAGGTTCGGGTAGCGGTCGACGAAGCACCACGCGGCATCGTGTGTGGTGCCCTCAACTTTTCGGTCGGCGATCGCGTCGCAGTCGCACTGCCAGGTGCCGTGCTGCCGGGCGGATTCGAGATCGCAGCCCGCAAGACCTACGGGCACGTCAGTGACGGCATGATCTGTTCGGCCCGCGAGCTCGAGCTCGGCACGGACCACTCTGGCATCTTGGTATTGCCGGCCGAAAGCGCGATCGGCGCCGATGCCAAACTGCTCCTCGGTCTCGGCGATGAGGTGCTCGACATCGCACCGACTCCCGATCGCGGCTACGCGATGTCAGTGCGCGGACTGGCTCGTGAAGTGGCGGCCGCGTTCGGTGTCCCGTTCAGCGATCCGGCCGATGTGGTTCACCCAGCAGCAAGCAATGCGGACGCCGGGTGGCCGGTGCGCATCGAAGATCCGACCGGCTGCGATCGGTTCGTCGCACAGATTGTGCGCGGCATCGATCCGCAGCAGCCGACACCGGAGCGGTTGCGTCGCCGGCTGCAGACCGCTGGCGTGCGTTCGCTCGGGCTCACGATCGACGTCACGAACTACGTGATGCTCGAGCTCGGCCAGCCATTGCACGCCTACGACGTGGCAAAGTTGTCAGGTGTCATCGTCGTCCGTCGGGCCCGCGTTGATGAGCGGCTACGAACCCTCGACGATGCCGACCGTTCGTTGCACCTTGACGATTTGGTAGTCGCCGACGACACAGGTGCGATCGGCATCGCCGGTGTGATGGGTGGTGCGTCGACCGAAATCAGTGCTGGCACGATCGACATCGTGCTCGAGGGCGCGCATTTCACGGCGTCCGTCATTTCGCGTAGTGCGCGACGGCACGCGTTGTTGAGTGAGGCGTCCCGCCGGTTCGAACGTGGTGTCGATCCGGCGATTGCCGCGGTGGCCGTGCAGCGGGCCGCCGACCTTCTTGCCGAATTCGGTGCAGCCAAGCCCGACACCGTCTCGACCGATGTCGGCAACCCGGTGCTGCCAGCGACGATTCGCATGCGCGCAACGCTGCCGGTTGCGGTGATGGGCGTCGAGTACTCACCGGAAGAAATTGACCGTGCCCTGCGCGATATCGGCTGCACGGTGCAGGCGGCCGAACCCGACGACCTCGTGGTTGGCGTGCCGTCATGGCGCGGCGACCTTCGCGATCCCATCGATCTGGTCGAAGAAGTTGCCAGACTCGCCGGGTACGACCGCATCCCGTCGGTGCTGCCGGTGCCGCCGGTCAGCGGGGGCCTGACCGACGCGCAACGCGCCCGCCGACGGATCGCCGCAGCACTCGCCGCGGCCGGCTACGTCGAGGCGCTGAACAACCCCTTTCTCGGGCTTGCCGATCTCGATGCGTTGGGGCTCGCGGCCGACGACCCGCGTCGAGCCACCGCGAAACTGCTGAATCCGATCTCCGATGAGCAGCCTGCCTTGCGCACCACGCTGTTGCCGGGCTTACTCGGTGCGTTGCGGCGCAACATCGCGCGAGGCACCGCCGATGTCGCGCTGTTCGAGATCGGGCTGGTGTTTCGTCTCGATGGCCGCGACGCACCCTGGCCGTCGACGCCGCCCAAGCTCGCCGTCGATCGGGCACCAACCGCTGACGAGCTGGCCAGTCTCGACGATGCGCTACCACGTCAGCCGCGCCGCCTTGCCGTCGTCCTTGCCGGTGAGCGCGACCGGTCGGGTTGGTGGGGACCGGCTCGTCGAGTCGAGTGGGCCGACTCCGTTGAGGCGGTGCGGCTGGTTGCCCAGGTAGCCGGAGTTCACCTACAGGTGCGCGCCGACGACCATGCGCCCTGGCATCCGGGGCGATGCGCCGCACTCATGCTCGATGGCGTGCTCGTCGGCCACGCCGGCGAACTGCACCCGCGCGTCGTCGAGGCACTCGGATTACCGGCCCGCACAGTGGCCGCCGAAATCGACCTCGACACGATCGTGGCCGCGGCCGGCGCGTTGGTCGAGGCGCCCACGTTGTCGACCTATCCCATGGCGTCAACCGACGTCGCGCTCGTCGTCGCCGCCGACGTTTCCGCCGCCGACGTCGAGGCGGCATTGCGCGAAGGAGCTGGGGGAGTGCTCGAGTCGCTGCGGCTGTTCGACGTGTACGTCGGCCCTGGCGTTACCGAGGGCTTCAAGTCACTCGCCTACCGGCTGACGCTGCGCGCACCCGGCCACACACTCGCGGCCGACGAGGTCAACGCGATTCGTGACGCCGCGATCGCCGAAGCCGGCCGCCGAGTGGGTGCCGTCCTTCGCACGTAGTGCCGACCTTCGGCTTTCGCGCCCGCGGCCGTAGGCTCGCCCGGTGAACTTTGACGTCGGCGCTGACGCGTACGCCCGGTTCATGGGTCGCTACTCCGAACCACTGGCGACTGAGTTTGCTCGGCAACTTGAACTCCGCGAAGGCCAACGTGCTCTCGACGTCGGTTGTGGGCCGGGCGCGCTGACGGCGCACCTGGTGGCGCAATTGGGCTCGGCTGCGGTGTGCGCCGTCGACCCTTCCGCGTCGTTCGTCGAGGCGATGCGCGCACGCTTCGCAGACGTCGAGGTCAGGTGCGCAGCCGCGGAGGCGTTGCCATTTGCCGATGAGCAATTCGACGTCGCCGCTGCCCAACTCGTCGTGCATTTCATGGCCGACCCCGTGGTCGGGCTGGCCGAGATGGCCAGGGTTACCCGGCGCGGGGGCGTGGTTGCCGCATGCGTCTGGGATCACAGTGCTGGTGGCGGCGGGCCGTTAGCGCTCTTCTGGGACGCCGTCCGGCAGCTCGACCCGAAGGCTCGCGACGAGTCAGGTCTTCCGGGATCGCGCGAGGGCCATCTCGCGGAGTTGTTCGTGCACGCGGGGCTGGCTGACGTGCAGTCGTCGGTGCTGACCGTGCGGGTCAGTCATAAAACCTTCGAGGATTGGTGGGAACCCTTCACCCTCGGGGTAGGTCCGGCGGGAGCCTACGTCGCGAGCCTCGACGCAGAGCGGCGCGCGGCGGTCGCCTCCCGGTGCGCGCAACTATTGCCTGCCCCTCCGTTCGACGTGACCGCGTCGGCTTGGTCCGCCTGCGCTCGGGTCTAGCGCCGCGAGGTTCCTTGCCGGTGCGACGAAGCGCCCAGTTGTGTATAGTCATGCATGAGAACGCATAACAATCCTGAGGACGGTCATGGGACTGAGCGCGGCTGTCGTTGGCGCCAGCGGCTACGCGGGCGGCGAATTGCTGCGTCTGCTCGCTGCCCATCCCGAGTTATCGGTTGACGTGCTCACGGCATCGAGCAACGCGGGCGAACTCGTCACGTCGGTACACCCGCACCTGCCGCAGTTCGCCGGGCGGGTCTTCGAAGCAGTCGACGTCGCCACCCTGGCCGCCGCCGACGTCGTGTTCTTGGCGCTCCCGCACGGGCAGTCGGCGGCCATCGTGGCGCAATTACCCGACCATCAACTCATCATCGATCTCGGCGCCGACTTCCGGTTGCGCGACAGCGCCGCCTGGGAGCAGTTCTATGGCGGCGCACACGCCGGCACCTGGACCTACGGCCTCCCCGAGCTGCCAGGAGCACGCGGGCGCATCGCCGTCAGCCGGCGCATTGCGAATCCTGGCTGCTACGCCACCGCGATCACGCTCGCACTCTCGCCGCTGCTCGCAGCCGGTTTGGGCGTGCCCGACGACATCGTCGTGGTGGCGGCGAGCGGTACCACTGGTGCGGGTCGGGGCATGAAGCAGCACTTGATGGCAAGTGAGGTCATGGGCTCGATGTCGCCTTACAAGGTCGGCGGTGTGCATCAACACACGCCCGAAATCGAACAAAGCTTGTCGGACGTCGCCGGGCGGGCGACCACGATGTCGTTCACGCCGCTTCTTGCACCCATGCCACGGGGAATTCTTGCCACCTGTACTGCCAAAGTCGCACCTGGCGCCCAGCTCTCCGACCTGCGGGCCGCGTTCGCGGCGGCGTATGCCCATGAGCGTTTCGTGCATGTGCTACCGCCAGGTCAATGGCCTCAGACGGGCGCGACGCTCGGGTCGAACTCGGTGCATATCCAGGTCGCGCTCGATGAGCACGCCGGCCGCGTCGTCGTCGTGTCCGCACTCGACAACCTGACGAAAGGTGCCGCGGGCCAGGCCCTGCAGAACGCGAATATCGCACTCGGGCTTGCTGAGGAGACCGCGCTGCCCGTCGCTGGGGTGGCGCCATGAGCGTCACGGCCGCCAAGGGCTTTCGAGCCGCAGGAGTCGCCGCCGGCATCAAGGCGAGCGGCCGCAGCGACGTGGCGGTCGTGGTGAACGACGGACCGCTCCGTGCTGGGGCTGGCGTATTCACCGGCAACCGCATCAAAGCTGCGCCGGTGACCTGGTCACAGCAGGTCGTCAAGGGCGGTCAGCTCGTCGGGGTGGTCCTGAACGCCGGCAACGCCAACGCGTGCACCGGCGCGATCGGCTTCCAGCACACGCATCGCACTGCCGAGGAACTCGCCGCGCTTCTCGGCGATTCGGCGGCCGACATCGCGGTCTGCTCGACTGGGCTGATCGGCGAACACTTGCCGATCGACAACGTCTTGAGTGGCGTGCAGGCGGCCTATGCCGCACTTTCGCCAGACGGCGGCGACGCGGCGGCGCACGCCATCATGACCACCGACACGGTCGCGAAACAGGCTGTTGTCGTCGCACCGGCCGGCTGGACGATCGGCGGCATGGCCAAAGGTGCGGCGATGCTTGCGCCGGGCCTGGCGACCATGCTGGTCGTGCTTACTACTGACGCCGTGGCCGAAGCAGCAACACTCGACGCCGCATTGCGGTCCGCGACAGCCACGACCTTCGATCGGCTCGACTCCGACGGCTGCATGTCGACGAACGACACCGTGCTGCTGCTCGCGTCAGGAGCGTCGGGCATCGAGCCGCCAGCAGACGAACTTGCGGCTGCAGTGACCGCCGTGTGCGCGGGGTTGGCGCAGCAACTCGTCAACGATTGCGAAGGCGCCAGCAAGGTCATCGAGATCAACGTCGTCGGTGCGCTCGATGAGATCGACGCGGTGACGGCCGCTCGAGCCGTCTCGCGCAGCAATCTGTTGAAGTGCGCGATTCACGGTCAGGATCCCAACTGGGGTCGCATTCTCTCCGCTCTCGGCACGACCACCGCCACGTTCGACGACGGCAACGTCGATGTCGCGATCAACGGTGTGTGGGTCTGTCGCGCATCGAGCATCGGCGCCGACCGCAGTGGAGTCGACATGGCCGCGCGTCGGGTCGTCATCACCATCGACCTGCACGCCGGGGCGGCGACCGCCACCCTGCTCACCACCGATCTCACCGCCGAATACGTGCGCGAGAATTCGGCGTACTCGACATGAACAGAGACCGCGAGTACGCCCAGGCGAAGGCCTCGACCCTTCACGAGGCACTGCCCTACCTCTCCCGCTTTCACGGCAGCACCGTCGTGGTGAAGTACGGCGGGCACGCCATGACCGATCCGGCGCTGGCGGCGTCGTTCGCGGCCGACGTGGTGTTCTTGCGGTATGCCGGACTTCGACCGGTCGTCGTCCATGGTGGCGGGCCGCAAATCAACGCGCAGCTCGACAAGCTGGGTATTGAGGCGCGGTTCGAGGGCGGGTTACGGGTCACCACGCCCGAGACGATGGACGTCGTCCGCATGGTGTTGGTCGGCCAGGTTCAGCGCGAGGTCGTCGGCTTGCTGAATGCGCACGGCCCGTTCGCCGTTGGCTTGAGTGGCGAAGACGCGCACTTGTTCACCGCGCAGCGGCGGGCCGCGATCGTCGACGGTGTATCGGTCGACATCGGGCTCGTCGGTGACGTCGCAACGGTCGAGCCTGGCGTGGTCACGAGCCTGCTCGACGACGGCCGGATCCCGGTGGTATCGAGCGTCGCGCGTGGCTTCGACGATGTCGGAAATCCCTGCATCTACAACGTGAATGCCGATACGGCGGCCGCCGCGCTGGCGGTTGCGTTGTCAGCCGAGAAGCTGGTGATGCTCACCGATGTCGAGGGTCTCTACGCGGATTGGCCGGCCAGCGACGAGGTCATTAGCTCATTGACCGCCGACGAACTCGAGGCGCTTCTGCCAACGCTGTCGGCCGGCATGGCACCCAAGATGGAGGCCTGCCTACGCGCCGTTCGAGGCGGCGTGCCTGGTGCACACGTTCTTGACGGCCGGCTGCTGCACGCGATCTTGCTAGAGATTTTTACTGACGAGGGCATCGGCACGATGGTGCGGGCATGAGTAACAGCCATATGACTAACAGTGACCTGCTCCAGCGGTTCAACGCCGTCATGATGCCGACGTATGCGCCACCCTTACCGCTGATTAGGGGTGCCGGTTGCACGGTATGGGACGCCGACGGGCGCGCCTATCTCGACTTGATCGCCGGCATTGCCGTCTCGGCGTTAGGGCACGCGCACCCAGCCGTGGTCGAAGCGGTCTCGAGGCAAGTCGGCCAGATTGCGCACACCAGCAACCTGTTCTGCAACGAGCCGGCGATCGCGCTGGCCGAGAAGCTGTTGGCGCTGCTCGGCGTCGAAGGTCGGGTGTTCTTCGCGAACAGCGGCACCGAGGCAAATGAGGCCGCGTACAAGTTGATCCGCCGGCACGCCGGCCCGGGCCGTACCTACGTGGTTGCCGCCGATCGAAGCTTCCACGGCCGCACGATGGGTTCACTGGCCTTGACCGGCAAGGCGTCGATCCGTGAGCCATTCGGACCGTTTGGCGCCGACGTGCACTTTGTGCCGTACGGCGACGCCGACGCCCTCGCCGCCGCCGTCACCGATCGGACCGCTGCCGTGTTCCTCGAGCCCGTGCTTGGTGAAGGCGGCGTCATCGCGCCACCGAACGGCTACCTGCGCGCTGCCCGTGATGTCTGTGACGCAACCGGTACGGCCCTGGTTCTCGATGAAATCCAGTCGGGGATCGGGCGCACCGGGTCGTGGTTCCTGCATCAGTCGGAGGGCGTTCGGCCTGACGTGCTCACGCTGGCCAAGGGCTTGGGCGGCGGGCTCCCGATCGGCGCCTGCATCGGTATCGGCGCCTACGCCGGGGTGTTCGGCAAGGGCGAGCACGGCAGCACGTTCGGCGGCAACGCAGTGGCGTGCGCGGCCGCGCTCGCGGTAATCAGCACGATCGAGACCGACGGCCTACTCGATCACGTGACCAAGGTCGGTGAGCACTTCGCCGCCGGCCTCGGAGCGGTCGGGCACCTGGCACTGCGCGGCGTCCGGGGTAAGGGTTTGTGGCTTGCGCTCGAGTTCGCCGACACGATCGCGCCGGCGGTCGAACAGGCAAGTCGCGACGCCGGATTCTTGGTCAACGCCGTGCAGCCCGATGCGATCAGAATCGCTCCGCCGCTGGTGCTGTCTGTCGATGAAGCGGATCGCTACATCGGCGCGCTGCCGGGCATCCTCGATACCGCGACCGGAGGGTCCTCGTGACGCCGCGACACTTCCTGCTTGACGACGACCTGAGTGCGGGTGAGGTTGCGGCCGTGCTCGACGACGCCGATGCCGTGAAGAAGGATCGGTTTGCCCTGCGGCCGCTGAGCGGTCCGAAATCGGTCGCTGTGCTGTTCGAGAAGCAATCCACCCGCACCCGCGTGTCCTTCGACGTCGGCATCGCCGAGCTCGGCGGCCACGCCGTCATGCTCGACACCGCGGCTTCTCAGCTTGGTCGGGGCGAGACCATCGAAGACACCGCCCAGGTGCTGTCGCGGTATGTCAGCGCAATCGTCTTGCGCACGTCGGCGCACAGCCGGATCGAGACGCTGGCTGCCCATGCAAGCGTTCCGGTCGTGAACGCGCTGACCGACCTGGCGCATCCGTGCCAGTGGTTGGCCGATCTGATGACGATTCGCGAGCATCGCGGCAATGCCGCCGGCATGACGATCACGTATGTCGGCGACGGAAACAACGTGGCGCACTCGATTCTGCTGGGCGGCGCCCTCGCCGGCATGCACGTGCGGATTGCGGCACCGACCGGCTTCGAACCCGCGAACGAGATCGTCGCGCGGGCGTCCGTACTCGCAGCCGCAAGCGGCGGGAGCGTGACGGTCACGACCGACCCGGTGGCCGCAAGCGAGCACGCCGATGTCTTGTACACCGACGTATGGACGTCGATGGGTCAGGAAGCCGAGTCAGCGCAGCGGCGGATCGCATTCGAGGGCTACCAAGTCGACGACCGGCTGGTCGCGGTCGCCGACGATGATGTGATGGTGTTGCATTGCCTGCCGGCGCACAGGGGCGAGGAGATCGCCGCATCGGTGATCGATGGGCCGCATTCGTTCGTCTTCGATGAGGCCGAGAATCGACTGCATGCCCAAAAGGCGCTGCTGTCGTTCCTCGTGTTGGCGTCATGATGGCGACGAACGCGCGGGCCGTGCCCTCGCAATCGCGGCGCGGTGACGTACCTGCGACCAAGGCGGCGCGGCATGCACGCATCACCGAACTGCTCGCCAAAACGCCGGTACGGTCGCAGTCTGAGTTGGTCGGCATGCTCGCCAGCGAGGGCATGGTGGTGACGCAAGCGACACTCTCGCGCGACCTTGACGAGATCGGCGCGGTGCGGTTGCGTGCGGCCGTTGGTGGCTTTGTCTATGTGGTGCCACGCGATAGCGACGACCAGGTCAGCCGACCGGCGTCCGACCGCGTGCAAAGCGCGTCGGCTGCACACGCCCGGCTGATCCGTACTGCGGGTGACCTGCTGATCTCGGTGCGGGCGTCCGGCAACATCGTGGTCGCACGCACGCCACCCGGCGGCGCGCATCTGCTCGCCGGTGCCATCGACCACGCCGACCTCGCTACTGTCATCGGTACCGTCGCCGGCGACGACACAGTGTTGTGTGTCTGCCGCGACGTCGATGGCGGCGCCGAGGTCGCCGAACAGTTGCTTCATCTGTCCGATCACAAGTCCTGATCGCTTTTCGTTGATAGGGAGAAGTTCCGTGACCGAGCGCGTCGTGCTGGCCTATTCCGGAGGGCTCGACACCTCCGTCTGCATCGGCTGGATCGGTGCCGAAACCGGCGCCGAGGTGATCGCCGTCGCGATCGACGTCGGTCAGGGCGGCGAGAACATGGACGTCGTGCGCGAGCGCGCACTCGCCTGCGGGGCAGTCGAGTCGCTGGTCGTCGACGCAAAGAGCGAATTTGCCGACGAGTACTGCCTTCCTGCCCTGAAGGCGAACGCGTTGTACATGGAGCGCTATCCCCTGGTCTCGGCGCTATCGCGGCCGGTCATCAACAAGCACCTTGTTGATGCGGCGCACACGTTTGGCGCCACCAAGGTCGCGCATGGCAGTACCGGCAAGGGCAACGATCAGGTGCGGTTCGAGGTCGGCATCGGCGCGCTCGACCCGAGCCTGACGGTGCTCGCGCCCGTGCGCGACTCCGGCATGACCCGCGACAAGGCGATCGCCTTCGCCGAGGAGAAGGGGCTGCCGATCGACGTCAACAAGAAGTCTCCGTACTCGATCGACGCCAATGTCTGGGGTCGTGCGATCGAGACGGGCTTCCTGGAGGACATCTGGAACGCGCCGATCGAAGACATCTACGCGTACACGTCCAACCCGGCGACGCCCCGTGACGCCGACGAAGTGGTCATCACGTTCGACAAGGGCACGCCAGTGGCGCTCGACGGCGTTGCCGTCACTGTGCTCCAGGCGATTGAACAGCTGAACATCCGCGCAGGCGCGCACGGCGTCGGCCGGCTCGACATGGTGGAAGATCGCCTCGTCGGCATCAAGAGTCGTGAGGTCTACGAGGCGCCGGGTGCGATCGCGCTCATCACCGCGCACCAGGAGCTGGAGAACGTCACCACCGAACGCGACCTCGCCAGGTTCAAGCGGCAGGTCGAGCAGCGGTGGGGCGAACTCGTTTACGACGGCCTGTGGTTTTCGCCGTTGAAGTACGCCCTCGATGAGTTCATTGCGTTCTCTCAGCAGCACGTCAGCGGCGATATCCGCATGACGTTGCACGGTGGCAAAGCCGTCGTCACCGGACGCCGGAGCGCATCGTCGTTGTACGACTACAAGCTCGCGACCTACGACACCGGCGATGTGTTCGACCAGTCGTTGGCGAAGGGCTTCGTCGAGCTCTGGGGTTTGCCCAGCAAGACCGCCGCGCGGCGCGATCTCGCCGTCGGCCAGTCGACGGTGGAAAGATCCTGATTGCATGCCTGACCCCAGCGCAGTTCAAGTACACCCGCCCGGTTCAACGCTGGGTGAGCCGCATCGGTTGTGGGGCGGTCGTTTCGACGGCGGCCCCGATGCGGCGCTGGCCGCCCTGTCGATGTCGGTGCAGTTTGATTGGCGGTTAGCGCCCTACGACCTGTTGGCGTCTCGCGCGCACGCCCGGGTCCTGCACAAGGCGGGCCTGCTCGATGCCGATGAGCTCGCTCGCATGCTCGACGCGTTGGCCGATCTTGACGCGGCCTGCCAATCGGGTGCGTTCGTGCCAACCGCGGCCGACGAAGACGTGCACACCGCGCTTGAGCGCGGCCTTATCGACCGGCTCGGGCCGCTCGGCGGAAAGCTGCGCGCCGGCCGCAGTCGCAACGACCAAGTGGCCACCGACCTGCGGCTGTTCTTGCGTGCGCACGTACGGCTGCTGGTGCAACGGGTCGCCGAGCTCGAGACCGCGCTTGCCGACGTCGCCGAACGGCACATTGACGCGCCAGCGCCCGGCCTGACCCACATGCAGCACGCGCAACCGGTGCTGTTCTCGCACCACTTGCTGGCGCACGTGCACGCGTTCGCTCGTGATATTGCCCGATTGCGCGACTGGGATGTGCGGGCAGCCGTGTCGCCACTCGGCGCGGGCGCATTGGCTGGATCGTCATTGCCGCTCGATCCGGTGGCGACCGCGCGCGAGCTCGGCTTTTCGTCGTCCGCTGCGAATTCGATTGATGCCGTCAGCGATCGTGACTTCGCTGCCGAGTTCGCGTTCTGCGCGGCCATGATCGGCGTGCACCTGTCGCGCATCGGCGAAGAGATCGTGCTGTGGACCAGCCGTGAGTTCCGTTGGGTCGAGCTCGACGACAGCTTCGCGACCGGGTCGTCGATCATGCCGCAGAAGAAGAACCCTGACGTTGCCGAGCTGGCGCGCGGCAAAACCGGACGCCTCGTCGGCAATCTCACCGCGCTGCTGACCATGCTGAAAGGTCTGCCGCTCGCATACGACCGCGACCTGCAAGAAGACAAGGAACCTGTCTTCGATTCGCTCGACACGCTGTTGGTGTTACTGCCGGCCGTCACCGGCATGATCGCCACCATGCGGGTCGATACCGATCGGCTCGCGGCGGCCGCACCGGACGGATTTGCACTGGCTACTGACGTTGCCGAGGATCTGGTGCGTCGAGGAGTGCCGTTCCGCGAAGCGCACGAGGCGGTTGGGCGGCTCGTCGCATGGTGCTCCGCACACAACTGCGACCTCCCTGATGTGACCGACGAGCAGCTGCAGGAGGTCTCGCCGCACTTGTCACCGGACGTCCGTGCGGTGCTCTCGGTGCGGGGAGCCCTTGCGGCACGGTCGGCGAGGGGCGGCACCGCACCGGATCGGGTCGTTGAGCAGTTGGCCGACGTCCGCGCGCAGATCACCGAGCAGCAAGCATGGGCGACAGGTGCAGCCGGCTAGCGGGTACGAGTCGCCGGCATGACGACGGTGCTGGCCCGGCCGTTCTTTGACCGTTCGGCGGTCGAGGTGGCGCCAGATCTGCTCGGCCGCATCATCGAACACGACGGCGTTGACGGGCTGGTCGCCGTTCGGCTCACTGAGGTCGAGGCCTACGACGGCCCCGCCGATCCGGGCTCGCATGCGTTCCGCGGCCTGACGAAACGCAACGCGGTGATGTTCGGTGACCCCGGCTTCGTCTATGTCTACTTCACCTATGGCATGCACTACTGCATGAACCTCGTCTGCGGCCCGGCCGGTTGGCCGTCCGCCGTCCTGCTGCGGGCCGGCGAGGTCGTGGCCGGCGCCGACCTGGCCGCAGATCGCCGTGGCGGTGCACCCGTACGCGACCTTGCCCGCGGCCCGGCCCGACTCACCGTTGCTCTCGGCATAGGCCGCGCCGACAACTCAACCGACACCTGCGACCCGTCATCGGCGATCAGGGTGCGCCGCTCACGGCCGCGCCGGGGGCTGGTGATGGCCGGCCCTCGCGTCGGCGTGGCAGCGGGCGCGGAAACTCCGTGGCGCTTCTGGCTAGCGGGTGAGCCCACCGTGTCGACCTTCCGTCCGCACGCAATTCGGGGCCGAACAGCAAACCCGTAGACGCAGCCGGCAAAGCGGTACGCAAAGATTCGGGGCGTGACCCCACCCGACGGTATGCACGTCCTCGATGACTTCGCCTGGCGTGAGCTGATCGCCGTCAGCACCGATCTCGCCGCGATGCGCGCCGCGATGGACGCCGGGCCGGTGACTGTCTACTGCGGCTTCGATCCGACCGCGCCCAGCCTGCACCTCGGCAACCTGGTGCAGATCCTCGTGTTGCGCCGCCTGCAAGATGCCGGCCACCGGCCGCTGGCGCTGGTCGGGGGAGCGACCGGCCTGATCGGCGATCCCAAGGAAAACGCCGAACGCAAGCTCAACGATCCGGAGGTCGTCGCCAGCTGGGTCGAGCGCATCAAGAGCCAGGTTGAGCCGTTTCTCGATTTCGACGGACGACGCGCGGCGCATGCAGCGGTGATGGCGAACAATCTCGACTGGACGGCGAACCTGTCCGCGATCGATCTGCTTCGCGATATCGGCAAGCATTTCCGGGTCAACCGCATGCTGGCGAAAGACGCCGTCAGTGCCAGGCTCAATTCGGACGCCGGCATCAGCTACACCGAGTTCAGCTACCAGATCCTGCAGGGTATGGACTTCCTCGAGCTCTACCGTCGGTACGGCTGCACGATGCAGACCGGGGGAAGCGACCAATGGGGCAACCTGACCGCCGGCCTCGACCTGATCCACCGCGTCGTCGACGACGTCTCAGTGCACGCGTTGGCGACTCCGCTCATCACCAAGGCGGACGGCACGAAGTTCGGCAAGACCGAAACGGGCACGGTCTGGCTCGACCCGTCAATGACGTCGCCGTACGCCTTCTACCAGTTCTGGTTCAACGCCGACGACAACGACGTCGTCGGGTATCTCAAGGTGTTCAGCCTTCGGCCGCGCCACGAGATTGATGAGCTCGCCAGTGCCGTCGCCGACCGGCCGGCCGCGCGAGCGGCCCAGCGCGCACTTGCCGAAGAGATCACCACGTTGGTGCACGGCGCGACCCAATGTGCGAACGTGATGCGGGCCAGCGCGGCACTGTTTGGCAACGCCGAGCTGGTCGACCTCGACGAGCCGACGCTGGCCGCCGCGCTCACCGAGGCTGGTGCGGTCACGGTCGCGGGTACGCCGGCATTCGTCGACGTCCTTGTCGAAACCGGCTTGGTCGACTCGAAATCCGCCGCTCGCCGAGCCATCGCCGAAGGCGGGGCCTACCTGAATAACGTCAAGATCACCGATCCAGACCGCGTCGTGTTGGCGGCCGATTTGCTGCACGGCAGTTGGGTCGTGGTCCGTCGCGGGAAGCGGTCGGTTCGCGGCTGTCGCATCGAGACTTCAGCGGGCCGCGCGCCGATTTGACCCGCGTGGTGGCACCTCATAAGCTTCGCGCAGTCCCTGGGAGAAACGGACGCCGATGGCGGCCGGTCCTGGGCCCTCATCCCGATCACCTTCCCGCCCCGCCGACAGCTATGTCGACGGGGGTGTTGGTTGTGTTGAGGGTGGGTGCGAGTGGTTTGACACCACTGGTGCCCTCGGCTAAGTTAGAGCGGTTGCCCCCAGATCGGCCGAAAGGTCTCTCTAGGTGCGCGTCCGTTCCTTGAGAACTCAACAGCGTGCAAAAAGTCAGTGCCAAAACATAACCCCGTCTACGGGTATTGATACTTGTATTGATATCGGTAGCGGATTCCTTTGGTAAAGACAGACAGCTAGTTTACGTCTGTTCGATCCATGATCACTCCAAAGTCTTGGCCGGCGCTTTTCGAAGCGGCGTCCACATAAGACATCTACGGAGAGTTTGATCCTGGCTCAGGACGAACGCTGGCGGCGTGCTTAACACATGCAAGTCGAGCGGTGACCCTCCTTCGGGAGGTGATCAGCGGCGAACGGGTGAGTAACACGTGGGCAACCTGCCCCTCACACTGGGATAACCTCGGGAAACCGGGGCTAATACCGGATACGACCTCGAGCGGCATCTCTTGAGGTGGAAAGCTCCGACGGTGAGGGATGGGCCCGCGGCCTATCAGCTTGTTGGTGGGGTAATGGCCTACCAAGGCGACGACGGGTAGCCGGCCTGAGAGGGCGACCGGCCACACTGGGACTGAGACACGGCCCAGACTCCTACGGGAGGCAGCAGTGGGGA
>OLLJ01000184.1_pt1 | contig 26873 bp, 20 predicted proteins | sample 1604521 | NCBI WGS metagenome assembly OLLJ01 (sample SAMEA104055714, study PRJEB20765) | soil metagenome | isolation source: soil
AGGCGCCACGCTCGCGACCGGGCGTTGGCAGGCCGACAGCACAGCCGTCGTCGCAACGCCAGCAGCAACCGCTGCCAGCGTCAGTCGCCCGCCGCGCGTACGCACCTGTACCTCCCAATCCTTGGATTTCGTCGGCATTCACGGCGCCCCACCCAAGCACCGGCGGACTGTCAGTCTGCGGTACCTGCGGGTGCTGCGGGCCGTTATAGCGTCATTGGTGCCAAATGTCGTAGGTTCGTCCGTCCGTCGTTGCTCCGTGCTGGTCGGTGCCGCCCGGCCGTTGTCCTTTAGACGCGGTGGGTGCCGTTTCCGTTCGCTCGGCGCGCGACCTTCCTGCCGTCGGCGGCGGCGGGCGGGTTCGGGCCCGATCTCGCGGGCAGGTGTGGGTGACCAGGAAGGGGTAAGGGAGACCACGGAGCCCCAGGGCGACTGTGTGACTGAGTGAGCGACCGACTGGACCGACCGCACCGATTCGACGTGAGGACGACATGAGCGAGAGCCCCCAGCCCGTCTGGCCCGGCACGCCGTATCCCTTGGGCGCCACCTACGACGGCACGGGAACCAACTTCGCGGTGTTCTCCGAAGTCGCCGAGAAGCTCGAGTTGTGCTTGTACGACGACGACGATCACGAGACCCGGGTGGCGCTGCCGGAGTACGACGCGTTCGTCTGGCACGGCTATCTGCCCGGCGTCAATCCCGGCCAGCGGTACGGATTTCGGGTGTACGGCCCCAACGACCCGGCCAGTGGCCACCGCTGCAATCCGAACAAGCTGCTGCTCGACCCGTATGCGAAAGCGATTCACGGCGACATCGACTGGGACGAGGCGCTGTTCGGCTACCCGTTCGGCGACCCCGACGGCCGCAACGACCAAGACTCAGCTGCGCACACGATGAAGTCGGTGGTGATCAACCCGTTCTTCGACTGGCGCAGCGACCACCCGCTGCGCATTCCGTACCACGAGTCGATCATCTACGAGGCACACGTCAAGGGCATGACCATCGAGCACCCTGACATCCCCGAAAACGTCCGCGGCACCTACGCGGGCCTCGCCCACCCGGTGATGATCGACTACCTCACGAAGCTGGGCATTACCGCCGTCGAGCTGATGCCGGTGCATCAGTTCGTCAGCGACAGCGGGCTGCGCGACAAGGAGCTGGCGAACTACTGGGGCTACGACACGATCGGCTATTTCGCCCCACACAATCGGTACTCGGCCTCCGGCGACTTGGGCGAGCAGGTGCAAGAGTTCAAGGCGCTCGTGCGCACGATGCACGAGGCCGGCATCGAAGTCATCCTCGATGTCGTCTACAACCACACCGCCGAAGGCAACCACCTCGGCCCCACGTTGTCGTTTCGCGGTCTCGACAATGCCGCCTACTACCGCCTGGCGGAAAACGATCTGAGCAAGTACGTCGACTACACAGGCACCGGCAACAGCTTGAACGCCCGCAACCCGCACGCCTTGCAACTCATCATGGATTCGTTGCGGTATTGGGTACTCGAGATGCATGTCGATGGCTTTCGGTTCGACCTCGCTTCGGTGCTTGCCCGCGAGTTCTACGACGTCGATCGCTTGTCGGCGTTCTTCGACCTCGTCCAGCAGGACCCGGTGGTCAGTCAGGTGAAGCTCATCGCCGAGCCCTGGGACGTCGGCGAAGGCGGCTACCAGGTGGGCAACTTTCCTCCGCTGTGGAGCGAGTGGAACGGCCAATACCGCGACACTGTGCGCGACTTCTGGCGCGGTGAGCCGGCGACGCTTGGTGAGTTCGCCTCGCGTCTGACCGGGTCGAGCGATCTCTACGCCCATTCCGGACGCCGACCCATGGCGTCGATCAATTTCGTAACGGCCCACGACGGTTTTACGCTGCAAGACCTGGTGTCGTACAACGCCAAGCACAACGACGCCAACGGTGAAGGGGGCAACGACGGCACGGACGACAACCGCTCCTGGAACTGCGGCGCCGAGGGCGAGACGACCGACGTTGAGATCATCGCGCTGCGCGAGCAACAGAAGCGCAACTTCTTGACCACACTGTTTGTGTCGCAGGGCGTGCCGATGTTGCTCCACGGTGACGAGTTCGGGCGTAGCCAACATGGCAACAACAACGGCTACTGCCAAGACAACGAGACCTCGTGGGTCGACTGGTCGCTGCGCACCGAACACGAGGTGCATCTCGCGTTCACCCGCACGTTGTCGGAGTTGCGGCGCAAGCACCCGGTCTTGCGGCGGCGCCGTTTCTTCGAAGGTCACCCGGTACCGGTCGCAGGTGAGGAGTTGCGCGACATCGCGTGGTTCACTCCTGGCGGTGCCGAGATGATCGCGCAAGATTGGGCCATGGGCTACGCGAAGTCGGTAGCGGTGTTCCTCAACGGCACCGCGATCGGCTACCCCGATCAACGTGGGCAGGAGGTTGTCGACGACTCGTTCCTGCTGCTCTTCAACGCCGCTGACCAGGGCATCGACTTCACGCTGCCCAACCCCGACTACGCCGAGCGGTGGGAGATCGTGATCGACACCACCAATCCCCTCGGTGGCGAAGAGGTGTCGCTCAAGGCCAACTCCACCGTGCACATCGAAGGCCGATCGGTGCAGGTGCTGCGACGTGCGCTCTAGCTCATCGACTTCCGCCACCATGCCAACACCAACGGCTGACGCCGCGCGCCGAACGCCGACGTCGACCTACCGGTTGCAACTTGGCCCTGGGCTCACCTTTGCCCAGGCCGGCGCGCTGGCGGGCTATCTGAGTGACCTCGGCGTCAGCCATGCCTACCTGTCACCGATCCTCGGTGCGACGCCAGGATCGGCACACGGGTACGACGTCACCGACCACACGATCATCGACCGCGACCTCGGTGGCGCGGCTGGCTTCGCCGCGTTGCATGCGGAACTCGATGCGCAAGGCATCGGCATCGTGATCGACGTCGTGCCCAACCACATGGCGATCCCGGTGCCCGAATACCTCAACCAGCCCCTCTGGTCAGTGCTACTCGAGGGTGAAAGCTCACCGTTTGCACGTTGGTTCGACATCGAATGGGACGCCGAAGGCGGGCGCATTCTGCTTCCGGTCCTCGACGGGACAGTCGACAACAACCTCGCCCACCTCTCCGTGCACAAGCGCGCCGGAAAGTACGAGCTGCATTACTTCGACCATCGCTTTCCGGTCGTTGGTGGCACCGAAGCGTTGCCCATGCCTGAGTTGCTCGAAGCGCAGTATTACCGGTTGGCCGACTGGCGGTCGGCCTCGACCCGGCTCAACTACCGACGGTTCTGTGACATCACCACCCTGATCGCAGTGCGGGTCGAGGATCCCGACGTATTTGCAGCGAGTCATGCGCAACTTCTCCAGCGCGTAGCCGACGGGGCGATCGACGGACTCCGGATCGATCACCCCGACGGGCTGGCCGACCCGGCCGGCTACCTGCGCGACCTTGCCGGCGCTACCGACTCCGCCTGGGTGGTCGTCGAGAAGGTGCTCGGTCGTGACGAGCCGCTGCCGCCCGATTGGTCGGCCGCCGGCACCACCGGCTACGAAACCCTGGCCGTTCTCAACGGCCTGCTCGTCGATCCGGCCGGTGAGCCCGAGTTGAACCGCACCTATTCAACCCTCACTAGCCAGCCAACCGACTTCACGACCGTGGCAGATAAAGCGAAGCGACTGATCGCGACCGAGGTGCTCGCGGCCGAGGTTGACCGGTTAACCCGGCTGCTCGGCGTCCGGCTTGATGCACCGCATGATCGACGACGCGATGCGCTCGTCGCCGTGCTGTGCAATCTCGGGGTGTACCGGCCGTTCGCGAGTTCGGCGCACACTGTCGATGCTCTCGACCGTGCGACCCGAGTTGCAGTGCGACAACATCCGCAGTTGCACGCCGAGATCGACGCAATTCGGACTGGTGCGCTCGAAGCTGATGAGTTCGGCACGCGCTTCGGGCAGACCGCGGCCGCGATCTTTGCGAAGGGCGTCGAGGACACCGCGTTCTATCGGCATGCGCGGTTGCTGTCGCTCAACGAAGTCGGGGGCGACCCGGGCCGATTCGGTGTTGCGCTCGACGAGTTCCACCGATTCGCGTCGGGCCTGCAGGCCACGACACCGACCGCGATGACGACGTTGTCGACGCACGACACGAAGCGCACCGAAGACGTGCGCGCGCGGCTCGCCGTACTGTCGGAACTCCCAGACGAATGGGACCGCGAGATCCGCCGTTGGCTCCCGGCGGGTATCGCGCTCGGATGCCCCGATGCGTTCACCGGCTACCTGTTCTTTCAGACTCTCGTCGGCGTATGGCCATGGAGCGTTGATCGAGCCACTACGTACATGGAAAAAGCCACCCGTGAAGCCAAGCTCACGACCTCGTGGACACGACCCGATGCGGCGTTTGACGATGCGGTGCGCGCCTTCGTCGCGCGGGTATTCGATGACCATAAATTGCTCGCCGAGGTGGGCCTGTTCGTCGCTGCCCTCGAGCCTTTCGGTCGACCGAATTCCCTTACCCAGAAGCTTATTCAGCTCACGATGCCCGGGGTGCCGGACACCTACCAAGGGTGCGAGCTCGACGTGTTCCAACTTGTCGATCCCGACAATCGCCTGGCAGTCGATTTCACCGTGCGACAGGCTGCGCTGCCCGTACTCGCCGACCCGAAACTGCGCGTCACGGCCAGTGCGCTCAGGTTGCGCCGTGACCACCCGCACTGGTTCGTCGACTACACGCCGATGAGCGCGCGCGGGCCGGCCGCCGATCATCTGGTGGCATTCGCCCGGTCGAGCTCACTCATGTCGTTGGCGACGCGGTTCTCAGCCCGACTACATCGCGAAGGCGGTTGGCGCGACACGACAATCGACCTGCCGCCCGGAGTCTGGGTAGATGCCCTGACTGGCATCGAACACGAGTCGGGCGCGATCGCGGTGGCGGAGATCATGCGCGATGGCCCCGTCGCCTTGCTGGTACCCGGCGCGAGCGTCGAGCCGTGACCGTCCTGCGGGTCTGGGCGCCCGACGCCGAGCGGGTCGACGTGTGTCAGGGCAGTGACACCACCGCGATGCATGCGGCGGACGACGGCTGGTGGACGGTCGACGTCGATGCCAACCGCTCCTATGGCTTCGCTCTCGACGGCGGCCCGCTGCTCGCCGATCCACGATCGCGGTGGCAGCCCGACGGCGTCCACGGCTTGTCGCGGTATGTCGACCCCGACAGCTTCGACTGGCAGGCGACCGCGTGGCAGGGCCGCGCCCTCCTTGGGCGCGTTGTCTACGAACTGCACGTCGGCACGTTCACCGATGAAGGCACGTTCGACGCCGCGATCGATCATCTCGACCATCTCGTCGACCTCGGTATCGACTTCGTCGAACTGCTGCCAGTAGCGGCATTCCCCGGCCAACACGGCTGGGGCTACGACGGTGTCTTCCTATACGCGGTGCACGACGCTTATGGCGGTCCGGATGGTCTGGCCCGGTTCGTCGACGCCTGCCATCTGCGCGGCATCGGGGTACTGCTCGACGTCGTGTACAACCACCTCGGCCCTGACGGCAATGTGTTGATGCATTTCGGTCCGTACTTCACCGACGTCTACGCTACGCCGTGGGGACCAGCCGTCAACTTCAGCGGCCGAGGGTCCGACGAGGTGCGCCGATACTTCATCGACAACGCACTGATGTGGTTGCGCAACTATCGCATCGACGGGTTGCGTCTCGATGCGATCCACGCCATCGTCGATGACGCTGCGACGCATCTGCTCGAACAACTCGCCGTCGAGGTCGCCGAGTTGTCGGTCACGGTCGGTCGACCGCTGTCGTTGATCGCCGAATCAGATCTCAACGACCCGCGCATCGTGGTGGGTCGCGATGCCGGGGGCTACGGTCTCGATGCGCAGTGGAGCGACGACTTTCATCATGCGTTGCACGCGCTGCTGACCGGCGAAACCGTCGGCTACTACGAGGATTTCGGCGCGCTCGACGACCTCGCCACCGCGTTGCGGCGCGGCTTCGTCTACACCGGGCAGTACTCCGCCTACCGCGACTCTCGGCATGGGCGGCCGCTGCCCCCAACAGTGAGCGCGCACCGACTGCTCGGATACGCGCAAGACCATGATCAGGTCGGCAACCGCGCACGTGGCGATCGGTTGCCTGCGTTGGTGTCGATCGAGCTCGTCAAAGTCGCGGCCGCAATCGTGTTGACCAGCCCGTTCACGCCGATGTTGTTCATGGGCGAAGAATGGGCCGCCTCGACGCCGTGGCAGTACTTCACCGACCACCAGAACGACGAGCTGGCCGAAGCCGTGCGCGCCGGCCGCCAGGCCGAGTTCACCGCTTTCGGCTGGCGCCCTGAAAACGTTCCTGACCCCCAAGATCCGCAAACGTTCGCGCGATCGCACCTTCGGTGGGACGAACTGCAGAGCGCGCCCCACAACGAGGTGCTGAGGTGGTATCGCGAGCTGATCGCGCTGCGTCGGTCGAACGCCGACCTCGCCAACGGCCGTTTCGACCAACTCGAGGTCGACGTCGACGAAGCACAGCGGTGGCTGGTGCTGCGTCGTCCGCAGTCCATCGTCGTTGCCAACTTCGGCCCGGCCGCACGCACGTTCGACATCGAAGCGACGCAGCTCCTTCTCGCCTCATCGCCGGACGTCGATTGGCGGGCGCCGCTACTCACGCTGCCGCCTGAGTCAGTGGCGATCTTTGCCCGCTGAGCACCACCCGCACCGTCGGCGTCCGGCCTGATTGACTGTCGTCATGACCGTGCGCCGCTTGCTGCCCGACCACGCCGACGAGATCGATCTGGTCGATGCGTATCAGTACCCCGACGGTAGGTGGTTGCGCGCCAACATGGTGGCCAGTGCCGATGGCGCGGCGACCGTCGACGGCCGGGCCGGGGGCCTTGGCAACGCGACCGACCAAGAGGTACTTCGGCTGCTGCGCGGGCTAGCCGATGTGGTCATCGCCGGCGCGGGCACGGTGAGCGCCGAGGGATACGGACCGGCGAAGGCGCGCGACGAATACCGCGACATGCGCGCTGCTGCTGGCCAAGCTGCTGCACCGGTCATGGCGGTCGTGTCGCAACGCCTGCAACTCGACCTCGAGTCGGCGTACTTCACCGGCGCCTTACAGCGGCCGATCGTCGTGACCTGCACAACCGCGCCGCCCGATCGGTTGCTGGCGGCGCGCAAGGTTGCCGAGGTGGTGGTCGCCGGCGACGAACATGTGTCGCCTGCGCTGATGGTCGCGGCGCTGGTCGACCTTGGCTACCGGCGGCTGTTGTGCGAAGGCGGCCCGACCCTGCTGGCGCGAACCGCAGCCGACGGCGTCCTCGACGAACTGTGTTTGACAATCTCGCCGAAGTTGGTGGGCGGTCCGTCGCGACGCATTCTCGATGGGCCCGTGCTCGATCCGCCGCACGCTCTTCGGCTGACCCAACTGCTCCAAGACGACGAGGACCTTTTGTTCGCGCGTTACGCCGTCGAGCGCTGACGTACCGCCGACGTGCTACTTGGTGCCGAGAACGTCGGCGAGGTCATACTTGACGGGTTCGTCGAGCTGCTCGTACGTACACGATGACGGAACGCGGTCGGGGCGCCAGCGCACGAACTGCGCAGTGTGCCGGAAGCGCACCCCCTCCATGTGCTCATAGCGCACCTCGACCACGCGCTCCGGCTGCAACGGTGTGAACGACAAGTCTTTCCCGACCGACCACCGGCTCCCCTCAGAGTTGCGCGGCGTGCGGGCGCCTTCTTCCTGCCTCGCCCACGCCCACGGATGGTCGTCGAACGTGGTGACGAGGGGCTGTAGCTCGTCGAAGAGCTCCTTGCGCCGCGTCATCGAGAACGCGCCGATGACGCCGACGCTGGCGAGCTCGCCCTGGTCGTTGTACAGACCGAGCAGGAGCGACCCGATCCGGTCGGGACCGTCCTTGTGCACGCGGTAGCCGGCGACGACACAATCGGCGGTGCGCTCGTGCTTGATCTTGAACATCGTGCGTTTGTCGGGTTCGTAGCGGCCACTCAGCGGCTTGGCCACGACTCCGTCGAGGCCGGCACCTTCGAACTGGTGGAACCACCGCTGCGCAAGAGAGTGGTCTGTTGTAGCCGCGGTGATGTGCACGGGTGGCACGGCGGCCGATAGGGCGTCGACCAGCGCGGCCCGCCTGTCGGCGAACGGCTGCTTCATGTAGTCGGTGTCGCCGAGGGCGAGCAGGTCGAAGGCCACGAATCGCGCCGGTGTCGTTTCGGACAGCATCTTCACCCGGCTCGCCGCTGGGTGGATCCGCTGCTGAAGTGCCTCGAAATCGAGCCGGTTACCGCTCACATCGACAAGCACGATCTCGCCGTCGATCACGCACCGCGGCGGCAGGTTGGCCCGAAAGGCCTCGACCAGCTCAGGGAAGTACCGGGTCATCGGTTTCTCGTTGCGGCTGCCTATTTCGACCTCGTCGCCGTCGCGAAAGATGATCGAGCGAAAGCCATCCCATTTCGGTTCGAAGCTGAGTGCACCCTCGGGGATCTCCTTCACCGACTTGGCCAGCATCGGAGAAACCGGCGGCATGACAGGCAGTCGCATGGGCAGTCAGTCCTTCTTCTTGGCTCGGCTAGGTTGCACTCGGGCCGGCTCGCCTTCCATCTTCGGGAAGTTTGGCGGGTACGGGGCGTCGCCAAGGCCGCGGTCGCGTTCGTCCTTGTCGGCCAGCTCGATCAACGGCGTGAGGTCGTACTCGACGTCGTTGATGGTCGCGTGCAGATCACCAAGCTGGGCGAACCGTTGGGGCACCGACGAGATGGTGAAGTCGTTCGGCTCGACGTCTTCGAGCTCACGCCAGGTGACGGGAGTCGACACCGTCGCACGCGGATTGGCGCGCACGCTGTACGCAGCTGCGATCGTTCGGTCGCGCGCGTTCTGGTTGTAGTCGAGAAAGACCTTGACGCCGCGCTCTTCCTTCCACCAATTGGTCGTGACCTCGTCGGGAATTCGCCGCTCGATCTCGCGCGAGAACGCGAGCACGGCGCGCCTGATTTCGGTGAAGGTCCAGCGCGGTTGAAGGCGTACGTAAATGTGCATACCGCGGCCACCGGACGTCTTCGGAAAACCGATGTACCCAAGCTCGTCGAGATACTCATGCACCGTGCTGGCAACACGGCGTGCGTCGTCGAAGTCGGTGCCGGGCTGCGGGTCGAGATCGATCCGCATCTCGTCCGGGTGTTCGACGTCACCGCGCCGCGACGGCCATGGATGAAACACGATCGTGCCGAGGTTGGCGGCCCAGGCAACGGAGGCGATCTCGGTGACGCACAGCTCGTCGGCGTGCCGACCAGATGGAAAGGTCACGCGCGCGGTCTCGACCCAGTCGGGATGATGCTCGGGCACCCGCTTCTGGTAGATCGCCTCGCCCTCGGCGCCGTCCGGAAATCGTTGCAGCATGCACGGCCGCTCGAACAACGCGCGGACGATGCCGGGCGACACGGCCAGGTAGTAGTTGACCAGGTCAAGCTTGGTCTGACCGTGCGTCGAGAAATAGACCTTGTCGGGGTTCGACACCCGCACGGTGCGCCCTTCGATCTCGAGCTCGATCGCCGGGGTCGCTGCCATAAGACGACGCTACCGCCCGTCAGCGGTTCGTAATCTTCTCGGACGCCGATGCGCGGGCGTGTCACGTACCCTTGGCGTCATGTATGAGATCGAGAAGACCGACGATGAATGGCGCGCCCAGCTGACGCCGTCCGAGTATGCAGTGTTGCGCAAGGCGGGCACCGAACCCGCGTATGTCGGCGAGTACACCGACACCAAAACGGTCGGCGTATACAGCTGCCGCGCGTGCGACGCCGAGCTGTTTCGCAGCGACCACAAGTTCGACTCGCATTGCGGCTGGCCGTCGTTCTACATGCCCACCGACGAAGACGCGGTCGAGCTGGTGGCCGACAACAGCCACGGCATGCGGCGCACCGAAGCTCGCTGCCGGCGCTGCGGCTCGCACCTCGGCCACCTGTTCCAGGGCGAGAACTACGGCAACCCCGTCAACGACCGCTTCTGCATCAACAGCATCAGCGTGAAACTGGAGCTCGCCGACCCCGAGTAGCGGCCGCGCCGCGGGCCCGGTGCGGCTACGGGAGGGCGGCGACGAGTTCGGTGACTGCGCGGCGCGGGCCGGTGAAGAACGGGGTCTCGAGACGGGTATGCGCACGCGCCTGCGCGCCCCGAAGGTGCCGCATCAGGTCGACGATGCGGTGCAACTCGTCAGCCTCGAACGCGAGCAGGAACTCGTAGTCGCCCAACGCGAATGCCGCCACCGTGTTCGCCAGCACGTCGGGATACTCGCGGCCCATGACGCCGTGCTCGCGCAGCATTCCGCCGCGCTCGGCCGGGTCGAGCAGGTACCACTCGTTCGTGCGGTTGTAGGGGTACACGCACACGTAGGCCTTGGCGTCCATGCCGGCGAGGAACGCCGGGATGTGCGCCTTGTTGAACTCCGCATCGCGATGGACGCCGATCACTGACCACACGGGGTCGCTGGCACGTCCGAGCCGGGTGCGCAGGAACCGCAGGTAGGCGTCTTGCAGATCTTCGGAGTTCGGCGCGATCCACCAGATCAAGTAGTCGGCGTCATGACGGAATCCGCTCACGCTGTAGACGCCGCGCGTCACGACGCCCTTGCCGGCGAGTTCGGTGATCAGATCGTCGACTTCGGCCGCAACGGTGGGTCGCCCGCCCTCAGCCAAGCCGGCGCCATCGCGCCGCGACTTGAACACGGCGTACATCGTGTAGGCGGTGCGATTCTGCGTTGCGGTCTCGGTCACGACTTCATTCTCCCTCGCCGAAGAGTTGCCGCATGACCCGGGTGGCCGCCGCTCGCCCGCTGGCAATACACGCCGGAATGCCGACGCCGTCGAAGGCGGCCCCGCACACCGCCAGACCAGGCACCGCCTCGACAGCGGCCTTGATTCGCGCGACTCGATCGAGATGACCAACGTTGTATTGGGGCAACGCACCACCCCAGCGCGTTACTGCACTTTCGATCGGCACGCCGCAGATACCGACACACCGAGCAAGATCGCGTAGCGCGCCAGCGATGAGTTCGTTGTCGGGGCGTTGGAGGTCAGCAACCTCGCCGTATCGGCCGATCGAGCACCGCACGATGACGGCGTCGGGCGAATACCAACCCCACTTCGACGTTGAAACCGTAGCTGCCTTGATGAGGAGTCGCTCGACCGCGGGCACCAGGAAACCGCTACCAGCAAAGGGTTTCTCGAAGGCGTTGGCCGCAAATGCCATCGTGACGACAGCCATGCTCGCGTAGTCGATGGCAGCCAACTCGACCGACGCACTTGGCGCGTCGTTGGCCAGCAACCGCGACGCCGGCGTTGCGGGCAACGCCAGCACCACGGCGTCCGCATCGATTGTTTTGGCGTTAGCAGCCGAGCCGTAGATCAACCGCCAACCGGTCGGACGCCGGGTGAGATCGCGTACGGCCGCGTCGAGCACGACTGCGACACCCCCCGCAGACAGGCCCGCCGTCAACGCTTCGGCGAGCTGGCCGAGACCGCCGGCGACACCCGCGAACACCGGCGATCGGTCGGGCTGCGCCGAACGGTCCGGCCGAAGCGCGCGAAGCAACGAACCTTTCGGCGCGGCATTCGCAACCTGCGGCAGCGTTGCGCGCAGCGACAACTCCTCCGCGCGGCCGGCGTAGATGCCGCCGAGAAGCGGCTCGACCAGTCGGTCGACGACTTCTCGCCCGAGCCGGGCGCCGACAAACGACGCGACCGATCGGTCGTCGCCGATCGCGGTCGCCGGCAGCACCTGGTCAAGCGCCGCGCGGGCCACCCCGACACGCGACACGACACCGGACGACGCGAGCGAGCGCAGATCGGTCGGCACCCCCATCACCTGGCCGGCGGGAAACGGCCGAAGTTGCCGTCTCGACCACAACGACGCGCTCGTTGTCACTGGTGACACCACCGGCAGGCCGAGCTCGGTCAGCAGCGCAACGGCTTCCGGACGCCGGGCCAGCACCGATTCGGCGCCAAGATCCGTCGGGTGCCCGGCGATCTCACCCCGATACAATTTGCCACCGGTACGCGGCGCGCTCTCGAGCACGGTGACGCGAACCCGCCCGTCACGCATCAGCGCGTGCGCCGCGGTCAAGCCCGCGATACCGGCACCGACTACGACGACGTGGCGCCGAGGGACTCCGCTGGTCGGAGGGCTCGCATCGGTCACCGACCCATGTTCGCAAACCGTGTTCGGATCGTGATCTTCGGGTGGAACCGGACGGCGGCGTGCGGCGGTCTCATTGGCGCCCCATATGAGCGCCGCACTGGCGCCCACCTCATAACTGTCGCGCCAATCCGGAGGATCCCATGCGTGAGATCGGAAAATTCAGCAAGACCCGCACGCTTGGCAGCGTGGCCGTGCTCGCTGTGTTGGTGGGGGTGGTGGCGGCCGGCTGCACCAGTTCCAAGCGATCTGCGTCCACCCCGGCCGCCGCAAGCACGTCGGCAGGGCCAGACCAGACGGCGGCCGAATTCGCCCCTGCGGCCGGCTCTGCACCCGCGGCTGCGACCTCGGCGGCGGCGCCGGCGTCAGCACCGGCAGGAGTACCGCTACCTGCGCCGGCGAATTCGGCCGCCTCAGGCGTCGTCGCTGGGGGTCCGGCCGGCAGCACGCCGACCACACCGCTCACCGGCCGGCAGGTCATCTTCAACGCCGACATCACGGTGCGCGCCACCGACATCAGGGCCGCTGTCGACAAGGTGAAGTTACTGGCGAAAGCCAACGACGGTGTGGTGTTCGGCGAGCAGGAGCAACTGGCGTCGAAGGACCCCGAATCGCCGGGGCAAGCGAGCGCGACCATCGTGCTCAAGGTGCTACCACTCCAGTTCGAGAGCACACTCGACCAAGTTGGCAGGGTCGGTACTGAACTCAGTCGCACCGAGCACGCCGACGACGTCACCGCGCAATTCACCGACGTCAACGCGAGGATTGGGGCCGCACAGGACAGCCTCACCAGGCTGCGTCAGCTTTTCCAGCACGCGGGCAACGTGGCCGATCTTGCATCAGTTGAAGCACAGATCGCGCAGCGCGAGGCAGACCTTGAAGCGCTCGAAGGCCAGCAGCGCGTGCTTACTTCGCAAACCGCACAGGCAACGATCACGGTCAATTTGGTGGAGGCTCCCCCGGTCGTACCGAAGGCGGCCGTCGTGAAGAAGGCGCACGTCCTCGGGTTCTGGCGGGGGCTGCGCGGCGGCTGGCACGCATTCACCAAGACGGTCAGTGGCCTTGGCACTGCACTAGGTGCGCTGCTGCCCTTCCTGATGGTCGTGCTCGTCGCGGGTCTGATCGTGGTCGTCATCCGTCGCAAGGGCAGAGGCGCACCGCATGACGACTCAACTCACACCCCGAGTGCCGACCCGGTCTCGTGATGCACGAACTCGACCAATCTCGTGAGCACCGCAGGATCTGTCGTCGGTAACACACCGTGGCCGAGGTTGACGATGTGGCCGCGCGCGGCTCGCCCGCGCGCGACCACATCGGTCGCCGCAGCTGCAATAACCTCCCACGGCGCAAAAAGCACGGCGGGGTCGAGGTTTCCTTGAACTATCCGATCACCAACGCGGCTCGCGGCGATGTCGAGTGGCACCCGCCAATCGACACCGACGACATCAGCGCCGGCCCGGCCCATCAAGCCGAGCAACTCACCGGTGCCGACACCGAAATGAATGCGCGGTACCTCAAGGTCGGCCAGTTCGCCCAACACCCGAGTGCTGTGCGGCAGCACGTATCGCTCGTAGTCAGCCGGCGATAGCGCACCGGCCCACGAATCAAAAAGCTGAATGGCACGAGCCCCTGCGCCGACCTGTACGCGGAGGAAGCCGATCGCAATCGTGGCCAAACGGTCGAGCAATGCGTGCCACAACACGGGATTCGAATACATCAACGCCTTGGTCTTCAGGTGCTCGCGTGACGGGCCGCCTTCGACCAAATAGCTGGCCAACGTAAACGGCGCACCGGCAAAGCCGATGAGCGGCGTCGAGCCTAGTTCGGCGACCACCAAACGGACTGCGGTATCAAGGAAATCGACGTCGTCAGGTTCAAGTGGCCGCAGCTGATCGACGTCCGCCATGGAGGTGATCGGGTGCGCGATCACCGGGCCGACACCCGCCACAATGTCGAGGTCGACGCCGATCGCTTTGAGCGGTACCACGATGTCACTGAAGATGATCGCGGCATCGACACCGTAGCGGCGCACGGGTTGCAACGTGACCTCGGCGATCAGCTCGGGCGTGGTGCAGGCCGCCAACATCGGAATGCCGGCGCGGGCGGCGCGATACTCCGGCAACGCGCGACCGGCCTGACGCATGAACCAGACGGGCGGATGCACGACCGGCTCGCCGCGGCATGCGCGCAGGAAGACGCCATCATCAGCAGCGTGGGAGGTCACCCGGTCATGCTGTCACGCGGGCGAGATCGACCTGCACGCCTAGCCTGCGGCCAGCAGCACGACGCCGCACATCGCCAGGCCGACGCCGAGATTTTGAATCATCCGCATTCGCTCGCCCTCGATGAACCGGGCAAGCAGAACCGTGACCGCCGGGTAAAGCGACGACAACACCGCGGTCACACTGACGAGTCCGTGCCGGGTGGCCGCGCCGTAGAGGCCGTTGGCTCCGGCATCGGTCCAACCGACAATGGCAATGACCGGTACCTGAGACCAGCGCAGAGCGAGCGGCCGTCCGGCCACAAGCGCCTGGCCCGAGCGACGCCCCGCCTGGCGAGTGGCCCGCGATCGGATGAAATACCCGATGCCCAGAGCGAGCGCGATCGCCACACTCGTGACGCGCATGGTTAGCAGACTCATGACCAGGTCGTGCTTGGCCGCGCGGGCGATGCAGACGAACACGCCGCCGAACCCGGCCGCCGCGACCAGGGCCAGCACGAGCGGGCGAGCGCCACCGCCGTCAGGTCCACCACGGTTGGCCAGCTCGGGGCCACTTGCGAGGACGACGCCGCCGACGGCCGCGATGATGCCCGCGAGCTGAAGGGCCGACGGAGATTCACCTGTGGCCAACCCAAAAAGCACGGGGACGACGGCACCCGTGCCGGCGATCGGCGCGACGATGCCCATCGTGCCGGTGGACAGCGCGCCGTAAAAGGCGACCAGGGAGATCAATCCGATCGCGCCGGCGGCGATGGCCCACGGCAGATAGCCATGCGGCGCTCCGAAGCTGTGCAACGACGCGGCAATGATCACCAACGTGATCAACGCGATCCCGTGCGCGACCGCGACGACGACGAGGGGCTTGACTCGCCGGCTGATCACGCCGCCGAGGAAATCGGAGGTGCCCCAGACCACGCTCGCGAGCAGCGCAAGCACGGCCGTCATGGCTCGCGAGCCTATGGGAGCCCATGCCCGCGACGCCTGGTCGGCGCGCCGCTGGTCGCGCAGACCAGATCCGACCTACGCTGCCAGGGTGGTTGGCAAGGATCCGCGCGCCGAGTTACCCGCGAACTTCGCGGCCGCGGTTGCCAGCTTGCGCCCGGTGAGGTTGCGGGCCGAAATCCGCCTGAGCGAGGCGCCGGCGCCCCAACGGCTGGCGCCGTTCGCCGTGGCGCTCACCGCAGACTTGGCCGGTGACGACGGCGACGACATCGTGACCGGCCGGTTCGTCGTCCTGCACGACCCGGCCGGGCAAGAGGCCTGGCACGGCACAACGCGCATCGTCGCCTACGTGCGCGCCGAACTCGAACCCGAAATGGCCAACGATCCCTTTCTCGCCGACGTCGCCTGGACCTGGCTGACCGAGGGCCTCAACCGGCGCGTGCCCCACGATTCGCGCGCGGCCGGTGGCACCGTTACCCGAGTGTCGTCGGATTGCTACGGGTCGATGTCGGGCCGACCGATGGTCGCGCACGTCGAGTTGCGAGTGTCATGGACGCCGAAGGGCGACGATCTCGGTGCGCATCTCGAAGCGTGGGCAGATGTGTTGGCGTCGGCTGCGGGGCTTGCCCCCTTACCGCCTGGCGTCGCCGCGCTGCCAAGCCGGCGACGCTGAAGGAACTACTCAGCCGGCAACCGCGGGGCGGTTCGACGACGCTCTGACTTCGCCGGCCGTGGGTGCGCTCGCGAGCGCGCCGCGGCTCATGCGCAACGTGAGCGTGGTTCCCTCACCGGGCCACGACGCGACATCGAGTGAGCCACCGGCCAGACGGACGCGTTCGCGCAACAGCCCGAGACCGACATGGCGACCGCGTTCGGGCCGCACTTGATCGGGATCGAAGCCCGGGCCTTTGTCGGCCACGACCGCGACCACCGCTTGCTCGTCGACGGTCAACGACAAAACTGCATCGTCGACGTCAGCGTGCTTCACGACGTTGAGCAGCGACTCTTGGAAGAAGCGGTACAGCGTGACCGCGGTGACCAGCGGCAACGGATACGGCGACTCCGGCCACTCGACGTCCACTTTGAGCCCGTACCGCAGCTCCATGTCGTCGCGTAGCGCCACGACGGCTTGGGCGAGGTCGCCGTCACGCAGGGCCGGCGGGCGGGTGCGGGCCATGACCGCACGCACCTGGTCTTCGGCCTCGGCGACTAGTTCGGTGACATTCGAAAGTTCGCGGGCATCAAGCTGTGGGCTCGACAAGACACTGCGCGCGAGCATCAACGTCTGCGCAACCGTGTCGTGCAGTTCGGCCGACAGCTGGCCGCGCGCCGATTCTTCGGCTGCGACAAGACCGGACAGCAGATCGAACATTCCGGCACTCGACGTTTCGGCGGTACGGCGATGTCGAGCGGCCACGTCGTCGGCGACGCGAACGCGCAGGTGCAACGCATCGAGCGTGCGGGCCAACTCCAACAACTCGACACTGGTGGCGACCGCGATACGGTCTTCGGCCGCACCGATGTTTGCCGCCGACGGGTCTTGCAGCCGGCGCAAGGCTTCGTCGCGCAATTGCCGCACGGTACTCGCGAATCGCTTGCCCGCCAACGCCCCAATGACGGTGGCGACGATCGCAGCAACGGCAGCCACAATGAGCGTGAGAACGACCGCCGGGTCGAACCGACCGGCAGCGTGCAAGCCGACGGTCACGACGCCGAGGGTGAAGAAGCACCCGACACCAACAAGACCCCCAGCCCAAACTGCGAGCGGGAGGCCATTCATCCGTTTGCGTGCGGTCATCGCACCAGCTCGGATTTCACCAGCAGGCCGGTCGTCGTCCAGTCCTCGACCCGACGCGCCGGCAGCGCGTCGTCCATTTCGGTGTCGAGTTCGCGCAACGTCGGATCAGCGGCGAGCGCGATCGCTCCGAGCAACGACGCGACGGCGCGTTCGACCGAGTGCAGTTCGTCAACGATGTCGGTCACCGCGTCTTCGCCCACGCCGACGCTGGCCAACCGCGCCAACCGGGTAGCCGACTCGCGCAACATGCCAAGCGATGGTGCGGTGTCAGCACCGATGTCGCCGAGTGACCGCGCCGCCATGTCGGCCGCGTCGGCGCGAGCCAACGCCTCATCGCGCGATGCCGAGAGTTCCGCCACCGACAACCACGACTTCGCTTGACCGACCAGCACACTCGCCAGACCCGACTCGCGCCGGCCGAACCCACTGCCACCCGCCGGCCGGTGCGCGATGAGCACCGCCATCGGCTGGTCCGTCGTGCCAATGACGGCAGAACAAAACGGCCGCTCGCTGTCGGTGCCAGTGAGCACGCCACCAGCGCCGAGCGCGCGCAACACCCACGGCGCATCAAAGGCTTCCGGGTCATTGCGCCGAAGCGTGCGGCCGGATTCGTCGCCCGTGTAGACGACTGGGCCTTCGTGTTCGACGACGACGAGTTCAACATCAGCGCCACCGAGCACGCGCGCCGCCGCCGTCAGCACAACGCGTGCGGACACATCGATCGAGTGCGAGATCGCCTGCTCTTGGCCGCGCGCGAGTTCGGCGAAAAGTCGAGCCTCCGCAGACTTTGTCGTCTGCTCGTCGAACGACATCCACAACACAAGTACCGGCACGAGCAGGCCAAGCAAGCCAAACGGCGCGTGCACCGCAAGCCATGCGCCCAACACCCCGATGCTCGTCGTGGCCGCCGCGTGCACGCTGTGCAAGGCAGCGTCCTCGAAGATCATCGGGACGAAGCGCTCACCGCCCATGATCGACAGCGGGATCGCCGACAGCACCTGGTTGCAGAACCACCACACGGCCATGCCGACCAAAGCCGCGCCGACACCACCGTTCACGCCACCATCAAGGCGGACGACGACCAGCGCCGCCACCATCGTGGAGACGAAGTACTGGGTGATGTTGTACTGAACCTTCAGCGCAGATTTACGGGTGATGAGCAGAACCGGCAGCAGGCCGGCGACGACGGCGACAACCGACCACCAGCCGGGCGCCAACAAGAACGCCGCGGCGACGACACCATCGGTCAACGAGAAGGTGACCCGCTGGCGCGCGACGGTCACGTTGATCAGCGCGGTTTCGCAGACGCCAACCGCTATTGCAAGGATCGGCAAACCGAACCAGCCCGGGTGTCCCCAGGGCAGGTTGGCGGCCAGCGCAGCAGCGCCGCCGAGCAAAACGACGCTAATGACGCGCAGTCGGTTCGCCAAGCTCACGAGGCGTCACCCCAGTAGGCGCCGCCCCACATCCTGGAACCCCACATGCGCGAGCCCCACATCCGCGAGCCCCACAAGCGCGAGCCCCACAAGCGCGAGCCCCACAAGCGCGAATCGAAGGTCGCGTCAGACCAGCGGCGAGCGTCGAAGGTGACGCCGGCCCAACGGCGCGCGTCCCAGCCGTCGGCGTTCCAACGGCGGGCGCCCCATCGGCGTACATCAAAAACGCCACTGGTGAACAGGTCGCCCCACAAGGGCGCGGTCGACATCCACTGCCCGACGTTCAGGCCGTGCTCGCCGGTGTCGTTCGAGTTGCCGCGGCCGGTCGGGATGGCGACCAGACCCTGGCCGTCCGTGTGACCGCCGGCGATGCTCGACGCGGCGTCGCGAATAGCCGACTTCACCTCGGCGGGAGACGCGGAGTGGTGTGCCTGTAGGTACAGCGCCGCCAGGCCGGTAACGATCGCGGTCGACTGGCTAGTACCCGATCCGCGGAACAGGCCGTCGGCCTGCCGCGCATTCGGGAACTGCTGGCTGATGACGCTGTCAGTCGGCATGGCACCAAGCACATTGACGCCGGCCGCGACCACGTCGGGCTTGGTGAGTCCGTCGACGTTGTCGGACCCGCTGAACGGCGCGACCGCCGCCTTCTTGCCTGTCGTGTCGGCCGCTCCAACCGTCAGCGAATCCGGGCCGAAGCCAGGGTCGCCAACGACACCCGGCGTGTTACCAGCGGCAACCACGACGGTCACACCGGAAAGGCGCGTAAGCGACACGGCGAAGTTCAGCGGGTCGATGCCGTAGCGACCCGTGGGCGGGTCGACGCTGAGCGACAGGTTGGCCACATCGACCTGGTCGGAGTGCGTGGCAACCCAGTTGAGCCCGGCGAGCACCGAAGCGAGTGAGGTGTTGCCGTTGGCATCGCCGACCTTGACCACGTCGACGGTGGCATCCGGCGCGACACCGAGCCCGGTGGCACCGCTGCCCGGCACCTTGCCGCCGGCGATCAGCGAGGCCATGAACGTGCCGTGGCCGTAGCCGTCGGTGAAGGTGCCGTGTTCCTTGACGTGGCCGTCGCTGGTGTTCAGGCCGGACGTGTCGACCGCGTCGACCAATCGGCCCGACGCGCGATTCAGCGCCGCCGTGTCGGACACACCGGTGTCGACGATGGCGACCGTGACGCCGTTGCCTGCGTGGGCGGTGCCGGCGTTGCCACCGAGGGTGCTCGGCGCGAGAACGCCTTCAGACGGAGCTTTCGCGGGCGCATTGGTCGACAGCGGCCTGGTGGCGTCAGCCGACGTCGATGGCGCGGGGTCGGGCACGGACGGTGAGGTCGGCAGTGTAGGCGCGTCCTGTGAGGGTGCACCCGGCGTAGGTGCGGACGGTGTCGAGCTGTTGCCCGAGCTGTTGCCCGAGCTGTTGCCCGAGCTGTTGCCCGAGCTGTTGCCCGCGTTGTCGCCCGCGTTGGAACCGGCGCCGAACGAGTCGCTTTGGAGATGCGCTACCAGGTTCGGCTCGACACCGACGACGCCCGGAGCAGCGGCGAGTGCGGCCAACTGCGCGGCCGACCCGTCGACGATCTCGACATTGACGGCGGAGAGCACGGCTTCGACGTGCACACCGGGAACCGAGACAGCTGAGCCCGACGAGAGCTCGACCACAGCCTGGCTGCGCGGACCGCTCGAGCTGGCGGCAACTGCCGCGCCACTCGTGGTGACCGTGATAGCGCCCATGACGCCCAGCGCGGATACAAGAGCAAGCAACTTCGTGGCCGCTCGATCCAGTCTCACCAGAATCACCCGTGTTCTCCTCGCGCTGCGCCCGCTCGATGGTCGGCATACAGCCGGCCCATCTGGTTTCTCGGCAACGCTGCCTCTTACCTGTTGCCTTACGCGCAGAACCGCCCGGTTGGCGTAGCGATCTTGGTGGAGCTGCTGACTGCGCTGGGCCCATCGCCAGGTTGGCGTGCGCCGTTGCAGCACGTCTTGCAGCAAATGGACTAGTGCGAAGCTTCAGCCGGGCCTTGCCGCGTCCGATGCATGAAACGAGAAACGGCTGCAGTATGCGGTCGAGCAGCACCCAACCAGCCGCCCAAAGCGGCACGATATGCGCCGTCTAAACCGCGGCGCTGAAGCTAGGAGGACCCGGGTGACGGCGTTGGTCGAGCACGTGCCGCCCGCTCCGGACAGCTCCGCGGGATTTACCGCCATGGTGGTCGATGACCACCCCTTGGTCCGCGAGTCGATGGTTGCCCGCCTAACGGCGATGGGTGCCCGCGAAATTGTCGAAGCGGCAAGTTGTGCCGAAGCCAGGGCGCGAGCCCGGGCCAGCGGCCCCCGTGATCTGTGTGTTGTCGATGTCGGCCTGCCCGATGGATCAGGACTCGACCTGCTCGCCGAACTGCGCAGCGCGGGCTGGCCCCGGCTCGTAGTGCTCTCGGCCGCTGACGATCCCTATTCGGTTCGCGCCGCGTTCGTTGCTGGCGCCCAGGGCTACTTGCTGAAGTCCGCGTCTCCCGTCGTCGTCGCTGACGGCGTGCGTCGGGTGCTCGACGGCGGCGTGTACGCCGACCCGTCGGTCGCGTCGCTTTTGGCCGCAGGCCTTCGCAACGGTCCGACCAACGAAGGTGTCGGAGAGTTGTCCGGCCGCGAGGTCGAGGTCCTTCGGCTAGTTGCGGATGGCCGCTCGAACAAGGAGATCGGCGACGAGCTCGGGTTGTCGGCGCTCACCGTGAAGAGCCACCTCGCCCGCATCGCCCGCAAGCTTGGCACCGGTGACCGCGCTGAGATGGTGGCCTTGGCCATGCGCGCGGGCGTCATCCGCTAGCCCTTACCAGCGGAGCTGCCGACGGCCCGTCGAGCCAACGACGTGCGCGGCTGGCCGTACGGTGGTGACATGTCCGAATCGGCGTCGGCCGAGCCAACCCCAGAAGCTGCTGCCGACCCCCCCGCCGTCCCCCTAGCGCCACTGCTCGAACTCCGTGACGGCGTCCCCACGGTTATCGATACCGATGCTGCCTTGCACGATGCCGCTGCCCGCATCGCAGCCGGTACCGGTCCGCTCGCGGTCGACGCCGAACGTGCCTCTAGCTACCGCTACGGCCACCGGGCCTACCTCGTGCAGCTGCGCCGAGCCGGTAGCGGGTTGATGCTGATCGATCCGATCGCGTGCCCCGATCTTTCCAGCGTCGGCGCGGCCGCCGGCACTGCCGAATGGGTCGTGCACGCCGCCAGCCAGGATCTGCCCTGCCTTGCCGATCTCGGCTTGCGGCCACCAAGCTTGTTCGACACCGAGTTGGCCGGACGGCTGGCGGGCTACCCGCGCGTCGGCCTCGGCACCATGGTCGAGAATCTGCTGGGCTGGCGCATGGAGAAGGACCATTCGGCCGCCGACTGGTCGCGCCGGCCATTGCCCCAGCCGTGGCTGCGTTACGCGGCGCTTGACGTCGAGCTCCTGATCGAGTTGCGCGACGCGCTTGAGAGCGAACTTGACCGGCAGGGCAAGCTCGCATGGGCACACGAGGAGTTCGAGCACGTTCGCCTTGCACCGGTGTCGCCGGTGCAGCCTGACCGGTGGCGGCGGTTGTCGGGCATTCACAAGATCCGGCAGCGCCGACCGCTGGCAGTCGCCCGCGCGATGTGGCTGGCGCGCGACCGCATTGCCAGCGCGAATGACATCTCGCCGAGTCGGTTGCTGCCTGATATTTCGATCATGCACGTGGCCGTGACGACGCCGGGTAGCGCGCACGAGTTGGCCGCATCGAAGGAGTTTCACGGCCGCGGCAGCCGCCGGCACCTGACCCAGTGGTGGGAGGCCATCTCGACGGCGATGGCTTTGCCCGACGCCGAACTGCCGCCAGTGACCCGACCGAGCGAAGGCCCACCGCCCGCGCACCGGTGGGCCGAACGAGATCGGGCCGCGGCCGATCGCCTGGTCGCCGCCAAAGCCAGCGTGGCCGCGCTCGCCGATGAGCACAGCCTCCCCGCCGAGAATCTGCTGCAGCCCGACTCGGTTCGCCGCCTCGCGTGGGAGCCGCCCGACCCAGCCACATCCGAAGCGATTGCGCGCGCCCTAACGACGGCCGGCGCGAGGCCGTGGCAGATCGCCTTGACCGCAACCCCACTGGCCGGTGCATTTGCGCGGGCGGCGACGCGCGAAACCGCCGACCTGCCCCCCTCCACCATCGGGTGACTTTCACCGGCCGCAATCGGGTGAAGTTTCGCGCCACCCGCGCGGGCCAGCAGGGTTCACCCGGACGCGCTATCCCGTGCTCGGGCTTGCCCGGTACCTTCACTCGTATGTCGACGCCCGTGGGGGGCCCGACCGGCCCAGAACGGCCGGGTGCACTCAACCGTGCCGAGCGGGCAGCAATGCGCCAGTGCCTGCTCGCTGTCTCCGTCGTGCACGACATCGACATGCTGCCGACCGACGAAGGTGTAGTTGTCGTCGGCGTTCCCAACATCGACGTGAGTCTCGATGACATCGCGAGCGCGATCGGCGATGCAGATGCGAACACGGCAACCGCTCATCTGAGGTGCTACCGCTGGCTCGAGGCCCGCCGGGCCATCGCTGAGCGCTCACTCGACGAACTCGCTGAGATAGCCCGACCAGTGGCGCTGCCCGTCGGCCACGAACTGCACCCCGGAGCGACCTGGGTCAGACAGCGCGTGCTCGGAGGCTGCCTCGATCTCGGCCTGGGCTTCGCTGGTCTTCATCGCGACCGGCCCGACGCCGTCGTGGTTGTGCCCACGAGTGTGCTCGCCGCCGCCGGTATCGACGCCAGCCCCTGGTGGGCCGCTGCCACCGAGTACCTCGAGAACATGGGCGCGTTGGCCACCACCCGCTGGCGGCGCGAGCCGCGCGGACCGCTGCGGCCGATGGGCGACTGCGATGTCATCACGCTGCTCGCATCGGCAGTCTTTCGCGGCGCGCTGTGCGCCGACGCCGGTGGCATGCGCGCGATCGCAGCTCCCGTACGCACGCGAGGGTGGCTTGATTTGTCGCGGATCGACCCGGCCTTCGCGCAGACGGCGGCCGCAATCGCCGACGACGAAAGCCGCGGATTCCCCCGACCGCTGCTCCTCACGGTCGACGAAGTCACGATGGTGTCGGACGGCGGCCGCCCGGCCGAGATCGTGTTACGTGACCCGGCCATCGAACGCTCACACTGGCTCAGTGAGGTCCTCTACCACTGACAGGATGCGCGCGGGCTAGTCGGCGAGGAGCTTCGGCTCTTCACGTTCGAGGCTCGCCACGAATTCGACGACCTGTCGCGCAATTTCTTGGGCCGTGAAGCCGATTTCGGCCAGCACCTCGGCTCGCTTGCCCTGGGCAAGAAACCGTTGCGGAATCGACTGCACCAACATCGGCGTCGGCACGCCGGCATCGCGCAGCGCCAGGCCGATCGTCGAGCCCGCTCCGCCTTGTCGGCCGTGGTCTTCGATCGAGACAACAAGCGAATGGGACGCCGCGAGGCTGGCGATCGCCGGATCGATCGGGAGCAGCCAACGCGGGTCGACCACCATCGAGCCGATGCCTTGATCGGCCAGCCGCGTCGACACCTCGAGGGCCAGGTCAGCCATCGGGCCGAACGCCACGATGAGAACGTCTGATTCGGGGTCGGCGCGCAACACGTCGAGCGTGCCGATGCGGTCGACCCGTTCGATGTCGCGGGGCAACGCACCCTTCGGGAACCGAATGGCGGTTGGGCCGTCATCGATGGCGACCACTTCGTCGAGCAACTCGCGCAGCCGCGCACCATCGCGCGGCAACGCAATCCGCATGCCGGGCACGATCGACAGAATCGACAGATCCCACATGCCGTTGTGGCTCGGGCCGTCGTCGCCGGTAACGCCGGCCCGATCAAGCACAAACGTGACCGGCAACCTGTGCAGGCCGACGTCCATCAGCATTTGATCGAACGCGCGGTTCAAGAAAGTGGCGTACACGCACACCATCGGGTGCAGGCCACCCATGGCCATACCCGCTGCCGAGGTGACCGCGTGTTGTTCGGCAATGCCGACGTCGACGATGCGGTCGGGGTAGGCGTCGGCAAACGCGGCCAGGCCGACCGGGTGCAGCATGGCCGCAGTGATTGCGACGATGTCGGGGCGGACGGCGGCGAGCTTGACGATCTCGTCGGAGAAGGTGCCGGTCCAGCTGGCTGGCTTCGGTAGTTCGACGCCGGTGAGCGGATCGAACGCGCCAGGGCCATGCAGGTGATCGAGTTCGTCGTCTTCAGCCGGCCCATAGCCGAATCCCTTGCGGGTGACGCAATGCACGATGACCGGACCACCAAAGCGTTTCGCCTTCGCGAGCGCCGCTTCGAGCGCCGGGATGTCGTGGCCGTCGATCGGGCCGACGTACTTCAAGCCCAAGTCTTCGAAAAGCCCTTGTGGCGTCAGCACATCTTTGAGTCCGCGCTTGATGCCGTGTAACGCATCGAAGAGGGGTTCACCGACCAACGGCGTGCGGCCGAGAACTTCCTTGACCTTCTCCAACGCCTTCTCGTACCGCGGGTTGGTGCGCAATGTCGTGAGGTGTTCGGCCAGACCGCCGATGGTCTGCGAATACGACCGGCCATTGTCGTTGACGAGCACCACGACCGAGCGATCCTTGGCCGCGGCGATGTTGTTGAGGGCCTCCCAGCACATGCCGCCGGTGAGCGCTCCGTCGCCGACGACAGCCACAACAGTGCGCTTCTCGCCCCTGACCGCAAACGCCTTTGCCAATCCGTCGACGTAGCTCAACGATGTCGACGCATGCGAGTTTTCGACCCAGTCGTGCTCGGATTCGTGCCGGGCGGGGTAGCCGGAGAGACCGTCGCGCTGCCGCAGCCTGCTGAAGCCTTCGCGCCGGCCGGTCAGCAGCTTGTGCACGTAGGCCTGGTGGCCGGTGTCGAAAATGATGGGCTCGGACGGCGAGTTGAACACGCGGTGCAACGCGATGCTCAACTCGACGGCACCGAGGTTCGGGCCGAGGTGCCCGCCGGTCTTGGCGACCGCACTCACGAGGAAGTCGCGGATCTCCTCGGCCAACTGCGGAAGCACCGCGGCGTCGAGCCGCTTGAGATCGTCGGGGCTGCCGACCGACTCGAGCAAACTCATCGGGCCACCCACCTCACTGCGCCACCAACATCCAGGCATCGAGCCTCCGCCGGGTCATTGCCGACGTCCTGGCAGTCTAAGCCGCTGCTTCTCGCCCGCACCTCCCCTGCCCGCACCGCTCTTTGCCGGCACCGGCCTTGCCCGCACCTCCCCTGCCCGTGCCGGGAAAGGCGACTAGGCGAGAAGCGAGCGCAGCACGAACTGCATGATGCCGCCGTGGCGGTAGTAGTCGGCTTCGCCGGGGGTGTCGATGCGCACCAACGCCACGAATTCGCGGCCGTCGGCCTGCACGACCACATGCCGAGGCAGCTGCTTGACACCAGCCAGCCCGGCGATGGTGAAGACCTCCTCGCCGGTCAAGCCCAGCGATTCGCGGGTGTCACCTGGGCTGAACTGCAGCGGCAAGACGCCCATGCCGATGAGATTGCTCCGGTGGATCCGCTCGAACGATTCGGCAATCACCGCCCGCACCCCGAGCAGGGCGGTGCCTTTGGCCGCCCAGTCGCGTGACGAGCCTGAGCCGTACTCCTTCCCGGCCAGGATGACCAGGGGCACGCCGGCGGCAAGGTAGCGGCTGGACGCTTCGTAGATCGTGGTGACCGCACCGTCGGGCAGGTGCCTGGTCACCCCACCCTCGGTGCCAGGCGCGAGCAGGTTGCGCAATCTGATGTTGGCGAAGGTGCCGCGAATCATGACCTCGTGATTGCCACGGCGCGACCCGTACGAGTTGAAATCGCCGGGCAGCACGCCGTGCTCTTGCAGGTACGCGCCGGCCGGCGAATTTGCTTTGATGTTGCCGGCCGGTGAGATGTGGTCGGTCGTCACCGAATCGCCAAGGACGGCGAGGGCGCGCGCGCCGACGATGTCAGTGAGCGGTTCCGGCTCGCGGGTGATGCCGTCGAAGTACGGCGGCTTGCGCACGTACGTCGAGACTTCGTCCCATTCGAAGATGCTGCCGTCAGGAATTTGCAGACCGCGCCAGCGATCGTCGCCGGCGAAAACATCGCCGTAGCTGTCGGCGAACATCTGCGACTGGATCGCTTGGCCGACGACATCGGCGATCTCGCGCTCGGTCGGCCAGATATCACGCAGGTACACCGGCTGGCCGTCGGTACCGGTGCCCAATGGCTCGGTGGTGATGTCGACGTCGAGGGAGCCCGCGAGGGCATACG
>OLLJ01000159.1_pt1 | contig 26113 bp, 23 predicted proteins | sample 1604521 | NCBI WGS metagenome assembly OLLJ01 (sample SAMEA104055714, study PRJEB20765) | soil metagenome | isolation source: soil
CTATCTCCGCTAGGTGTTGTCGCGGTGCTGGTCTTCGGCTGACTGAATGTCGTGTTCGTTTGCAGGAGCGACGTTCGGGTCGCCGTCGTCTTGGGGTCGCGCGAGGGCGACGCCGACCAGGCCCGGGTCATCTTCCTTCACCGGTTCGTACGCGTCGGATGCGTTGACATGGTGGCGCTGCATGATGACACCTTGAGCGCGCTGGAGCGCTTGGCGATCACGCAGGGCATCGACGAGGGATTCGACGGCTACTAGCTGCTCTGCAGCGTGGCGTGCCGCGGTGGCTGTGTGCCGAACCTCCGTCGCCTGTTCGCGGTCTGCCGCCGCGTTTTCCCGATCATCGCGCGCGTCCGCGCGATCACCCGCGGCGAGGTCGCGGTCGGTGCCGGCCCAGATGCGGTCGATCGAGGATTGGGCGTCGCTACCGTCGTTTCGCAAGCGGGCGCCGCGGTCTCGGTCGGATGCCTGTACGTCGCGGTCGAGTGCCGCCGCGTCTCGGGCGGCGGCGATGGCGTCCAACTGTGCGGCCAGCTGGTCGAGTTCGTCGGCCAGTTTGTCGTGCGCGTCGGCGAACTCGTCATTGGCGTCATTCAGTCGGGCGCGCAACTCGGCTACCTCATCGCGCGACACGACTGGGGCGTCTGAGGGTTGCAAGCCGCCGGTGGCGGAAGCGGACTGTCCGGCAGCGACGATTGCGTTGGATTCCTGGGTCATACGCACCAGCCGCGCCGCGACCCGTCGAGCACGCAACCGAACACCGGGCCTTGAGTGCACACGCACGCCTCCCGACAACACCACCATGACGGGCTCGCCACCGGCGAGTCTGGGGCAGCACTGCGAATCTACACCGTGAGGCTGCGACGCCGAGATCGATCAGGTAGTCGCCCTCCGCCTCGTCGTGCAGTCGCTCGTTATGTCGCGTCGACCCCTCAGTGTTGGGTCGAGCCCGTCGTGGGTGATGGCGGCGGAAAAGTAACAGCAGGTCCAGCTTGTATGAAGGTGAGCGTGTATTTCGGCACAGCGAGGGTCAGCGTCGTTTCGCTGCCGTGGGCGGTTACGTCGGCCGCGGCCACCGTTACCGAGCCGATGGCGCTCATTACCTCTAACCTCGTCGAGTCGGGGCCCGCGTAGGCAACCAGCGTCGTGCCAGACGACCCCACCCGATAGCCCGCAGGCGTGCCCACCCATGTGCCGAACACGGCATTGACGCTGTCGTCGGCGAGGAATTGTCCGTCAGCGGTGAACTGGATGGTCGCCGTGATCGACTCAGGGATCGGTGCTGTCTTGCCGTCAGCGGCTACCTCGGTCAGTCGCCACTTGTGGCCTACGCCGACTGGGCCCGACGACGATGGCGATCGACTGACTCTCGCCGCACACCCGCATGCCGCCACAAGCACCAATCCACTAAGCAGTACCAGCGCGATGCCGCGAGGGTTGGGCCGACCGAACGCTGCTCGATTCACGATGCCACTCCTGCGCGCGTTGATCGCTTTCCCGCCCGACGGCACCGGACGTTCACCCAACGGTCACCTACTGCTGCTCAAACCTGCCCATAACCCTTCACCCAAGGGGCGTCGGGTGGGTGCTGTCCGCCGATGTGGCGATCAGTCAGGAGAGCACTCATGCGCATCAACCCCCGGCGCCTCAGCCGCCATCGCACCGCCGCGACCACCGCGGCCCTTCTCGGCACCGCGCTCGCACTCGCGCTTCCGGTCGCGGCCAGCGCCGCTCCGCCGGCCCCGACCACACCGACCTCGAACACCACGACGCCGATCAAGCACCTCGTCGTCATCTTCGGCGAGAACGTGTCGTTCGACCACTACTTCGGCACCTACCCCACAGCTCCGAACACGTCGGGCCAGTCGTTCGACGCGGCCCACCACACGCCGTCCGTCAATGGCCTTGCGAACACTGCAGGCCTCGGCGGCATCGGCTCACTGCTGACGAACAATCCGAACAAGGACGCCGGCAGCAACCAGGTCAATCCGCGTCGCCTCGATCCGGCCAATCTCAACGACGTGCTGACCTGCGATCAGGATCACTCGTACGGCGACGAGCAGAAGGCGTTCGATGCCGGCGCGATGGACAAGTTCGTCACCACCGTCGGCACCGGCGCGGGCAAGAGCGGAACCGGCGTCCCGTGTAGCGCAAGCGATGTCATGAACTACTACGACGGCAACACCGTCACTGCGCTGTGGAACTACGCACAGCACTTCGCGATGAGTGACAACTCGTTCGGCACCACGTTCGGTCCGTCGGCCCCGGGCGCGGTCAACCTGATCTCCGGCAACACCGGCGGCGTCGGATTGCAGATCAACAGCGCAGCGACAGACGGCGACACCGTGAGCGACGGAGTCGGTGGCGCGTCACTGATCGAAGACCCGCAGCCGTACTACGACGACTGCTCGACGCGCGACGCTGTTTCGCTCACCGGCAAGAACGTCGGTGACGAGTTGAACGCGGCGGGCTTGAGTTGGGGTTGGTTCCAAGGCGGCTTCCGCCCGACCACCTCGTTCGCTACTGCAACCGCGGCAACGCCCCAGCCCACAAGCACATTTACCCCGAATGAGTTCAAGGGCAAGTTCGCAGCAGCGCCGGCGTCCGATCAAGGTTTGTGCAATGCGGTGCACCCGGTGGGCGCGGCTGTTGGCGGCATGGGTGGCACGACGCCCGGCGGTACGAACTACGGAAACAAGGACGACTACATCGCCCATCACGAGCCGTTCCAGTACTACCCGTCAACCGCGAACCCGCACCACCTCGCGCCGGCGTCGTTGTCGGCGATCGGCGTCGACACGCAGACGAGCACCGGTGGCGTGCCGCAGTTCGACACTGCGAACCACCAGTACGACACGAGCGACTTCGACTCCCTCGTCGGCGCGATCGCGCACGGATACGTCACACCCGATCACCTGCCGGCCGTGAGTTTCCTGAAGGCGCCGGGATATCAGGACGGGCACGCGGGCTACTCCGACCCGATCGACGAGCAGAAGTTCGTGGTCGATGAGATCAACGCGTTGCAGCACACGTCGGCGTGGGCGAGCACAGCCGTCGTGATTGCGTACGACGATTCCGATGGTTGGTACGACCACGCGTACAGCGGCGTGCACAACACGTCGTCGACAGCGGGTGTGGCAACTCCTCCTGGCCCGCAAGACTCTTTGAGCGGTATGGGTTTGTGCGGCGACGTTGTTGCGCACCCGCCGCTGGCGAGTCAGAGCGGCCGTTGCGGGTACGGTCCGCGGTTGCCGCTACTGGTGATTTCGCCGTGGGCCAAGCAAAACGCGGTCGATCACACGTTTACCGACCTCAGTTCGGTGACCAAGTTCGTGCAGGACAACTGGAAGCTCCCGCCGATCGACGGCTCTTTCGCCACGGTCGCCGGGTCACTGAATGGGCTGTTCGACTTCCACGGCCACCACGGTGGTGCTGACCAGTTGTTGCTCGACCCGATCACCGGACAACCGCTAGTTCCGAGCCGCCGAGGCTGACGGCACCGGGGCTCGCGACCGCATCCGCTTCCCGGGCGCCGACGGCACCCGACGCCCTCCCCCGGGGCTCCGACTCCTCACACATTCGCACCTCTCAAGCCAGGGGGGGTGAATTGTGAGGAGTGGAGCGCGGGCGAGTTCGGCGCCCGGATAACCTGCACGTCATGCGCCGCCGCAACGCCTCGCGGCGTGGAACTCGAGCCAGAACCTGCGCCGCTGCCATCGCGGCGGTCCTGACGAGCGCGGTCACCATCACCACCGCGATCACCACAATGACGGACGACGCGGCAGCTGCGGGTTCGTCGGCCTACACGGTCACGGGCTTGCCACTCGCGGGCATGTCCGAGGTGGCGATCGACTCGACGACCCACCGGATCTATTTCGCCAATAACCGCAACCTCTCCATCACGGTTTTCGACGGCCTGGCCCGAACGGTTGTTGCGACCATCCAGTTGGTCGACACACCGCAGTCGTTGTCGGTCGACCCCACAACCCACACCTTGTTAGTTGAGGGTTTCGTTCCCCAGGCGGTGCCGAATACCCGTGGCCCGCCTGTCTTGATCGCTATCGACACCACGACGAACACCATCACGAAAACCATCACGCTCAAGACGTCACTGGCCTTCACCCCGATAGACACTGCTACACATGAGATCTACGCAGGTGGAGGCATTTTCAACGAGGCTGGCAGCTTGCTCGTGCAACTCTGGGACGGCGAATACGCGGGCTTCGGCATAACGATTGCAGTTGACGCGTCCGCCGGGCGCATTTATGTAGTCCACAACCGGACGAGCGCCGTTACATTGGGCGTGACGAGCGCGCAGACGCACGCGGTGGTCGCGACGTTCAGCCTCCCCGGCTTCCCGAACGCCATTGACATCGACCCGGGAACCCACACGCTCTACGTCGGAGATGGCGGCGCCTCGGCGATAGAGGCCGTCGACGGCCTGTCTGGAGCCGTCCTTGCGAATGTCCAACTCGGCTTCACACTTTCATCGTTCGCTGTCGACGCCTCCGCACACGTCGTCTACGCCTGGAGCACCGACGGAACAACCTCGGTTATCGACGAGAAGACCAATCAGGTCGTCGCCACCTTCCAGGCTGCCGCGAACGGCAACGGGGCCGTCGATACCTCGACCGGCTCACTGTGGATGGTCGACACGCTGAACGGCGGTGTCACCGTCGTCGACCCGGTGGTGACGCGGCGCGCGGGAGCCGACCGCATCACCACCGCAACCGCCGTATCGACCGCCGCTTACGACCAAAGCGGTGCGGACGCCGTCGTGCTCGTGCGAGCTGACACCTATCCCGACGCGCTTGTCGGGGCTCCCCTCGCCGCGAAGATGAACGCACCCCTCCTTTACGCCGCAGGCACAACCCTTCCGCCCGCAACGCAAACCGAACTGCAACGCGTTCTCGCGCCAGGCAAAGCGGTCTACGTCCTTGGCGGAATCAGCGCAGTCCCGGCCAGCGTCACCACCCAGCTCACAGCGCTCGGCTATACGGTCGTGCGCGTAAGCGGCCAAGATCGGTATGCCACTGCGGTTGCGGTTGCCGATCTGCTCGGTGACCCAACGACGGTTTTCCTCGCGACGTCCGCAAATTTCGCGGATGCACTCGCGGCTGGGCCCGCAAGCGCCAAGGTGAACGGCGCGATTCTGTTGACCAACGGCAGCGACATGTCGGCGGCCACTGGCGGCTACCTGGCTGCGTACGCAGGCACGGCCTACGCAATCGGCGGCGCGGCCGCAACTGCTGACCCGGCCGCGACACCAATCGTCGGCGCCGACCGCTACGCCACCGCGGCGATGGTCGCGCAGCAGTTCTTCGCTTCGGCCTCGACTGTCGGCGTTGCCAGCGGCACCACGTTCGCCGACGCGCTTCCGGCGTCCGAATTCTTGGGACATGCCGGCGGGCCGTTGCTGCTCACCGATCCCGCGGCGCTGCCCGCTGCGCCGGCAATGTATCTCCAGACGGTCAGCTCAGGCGTCACGAAAGCACTGGTGTTCGGGGGCACCGCTGCAGTAAGTGCGGCGGTGCAAGCGCAGCTCACGACAGCGCTCGGACATTGATGACTGACGACCTCCGGCTCGACGAAGCGACCCGCCCGCGCGCACCGCGACACCCCAATGCCGAGCGGACGGCGAGTGGTGCGGCGTCCGCGCAAATGCTGTCAATGTGCACGCGCACCTGCGATCGGAGCTCGAGCAGCTCCGTAGCGTGATCGCCGAAGTCGCCGAGGGTCGTGCCAGTGCAGAGGTCGCGCGGTCGCTTATCAATGACATGTCGATGCGGCAGAACTACTGGTCGCTCGGCGCGTTCTGCGCCACCTACTGCCGGGTGGTCACGATGCATCACACGATCGAAGACTTGAGCCTCTTCACCAGCCTGAAGTTGCGCGACGCAGAGCTCGGACCCGTCGTCGACCGACTTGCCGAAGAGCACGAGGTGGTTGCCGACGTGCTCAATCGCATCGACCTTGCGCTAGTCGCGATGGTCACAGACCCCGACGGCCTCAGCGCCGTGAAGGCCGAGGTCGACCTGTTGGCCGAGGTGCTGTTCTCGCACCTCGCCTACGAGGAAGAAGAACTCCTCGCCCCCATCACCAGACTCGGCATCGACATCTAGCGGGAGAGGCTGCCAGAGCAGGGCACGGCAGCCCACGGCAGGCCGCTCGACTTCTCCAGCGTCACGAACGTGCAGCCGCGTCGAACCATCGGAGCGTTGATGTCGTCATAGCAGCGCTAACCCTCCGAAGGTTCGCGGCGATGCATAGCCTTTGGTGCGCCGGCGCCCATCAGCGAACCGACGTACGCCGAACCTCGCTAGCAATCTCGTGGCCGTTCTTGCCGAGGATCTTCGCCCGGCACATGGCGGCGTCGGCTTGCGCAAGAACCTCCTCGACGTCGTCCCCGGCTTGGGCAATCGCCAGGCCGATGCTGACGGTCACGGTGTAGTCGCGCCCGCCGAAATCGACAGGCGATGCGAGCACAGCCTCGATGCGTTGGGCGACCTCAACCGCATAAGCACGGACGTCGATTGGTGCGCCGTCGGGTCCGGCCCAGGTGCGTGACGACGGCTCGAGGATGACCATGAACCCGTCGACACCGATGCGCGCAGCGGTATCTTCTGGGCGCAACGTCGAGGCCAGTCGCCTGGCGGTCGCTGCGAGCACGGCGTCGCCGGCCTCGCGACCACCGTCGTTGTTGACGTTCCTGAACCCGTCGAGATGGCAGAAAAGTACGGCGACCTGGTGGCCGCTACGGCTGCTGCGGGCGAGCGTCTTCGTGAGCCGGTCCGTCAGCAGAGTGTGCTTCGGTAGCCCGGTAAGCGGATCGTGCAGAGCTGCGTCGGCGAGCCGTTGCTCGACCTCCACGAGATCAGTGACGTCGCTCGCGATACCAAGGATCTGCGTCACCCGCCCGGCGGCATCGCGGGTGAACGGCGTGACGCTACGGCTGAACCAGCGATACGTGTCGTCCTGTGCGCGACGCCGATGACGGATACGCACAACCTCGCCGTTGGGCAGCGCCTGAACAGCGACATTCTGTTCGCGAACTCTGCACCGATCGTCGGGGTGCACGAGCACGTCGACCGCGTTGTCACCGAGGTCCGTCAGCTGCCGATCGGTGTAGCCGAAGTCGATGAGGTTTCCTGACGACCACACATTGCGATTTGTGACACAATCCGCGACGAAGATCAGATCCGGGCTCGCCGCCAGGACCGCATTTTGGAAAGCGGCACTCTCACGTAGCTCTGACTCTTGCGCAGCAAGCGCGATGACGTTCGCGGCGAGAGTCTGTTCGGCGGCCACCAACTCGCTGACATCAACCATCATGCCGACCATGCGATGCACGGCGCCGGACGCAGAACGCACAACACCCACGCTGATGAGCACCGTGACCGGCGTGCCGTCCTTGCGTCGGAAGATGCGCCGTGCCGAGTATGCACCGGTGGTTGACAGCGCGGCCAAGCTTCGTGCCTGGTCGGCGCGGTCGTCAGGGTCGATGAACATCGTGACGGAGCGACCCATGACTTCGTCGAGCTCGTAGCCGAGCATCGCGCACCCGTGCGGGTTCATCGCGACAATCGCGCCGTCGGCACGTGCCTCGGTAATGCCGATGGGAGCCAGTGTGAACAGCGCGCGGAAGCGTTCTTCACTAACCCTCAACGCTGCGGCGGCCGAGGTCGCCTCGCTCAAGTCTCGTTCGGTAAACACGGCGTCGCTAACTGGCCGCGAGGGCGTCACCGCGATCGGCACCGGGGTAGACCTCTTTCGTGCCGTGAGCCAGGCGTCAAAAGTCTCGACCGGCGCGGGCCGAGCAATGTAGTAGCCCTGCGCGATATCGCAACCGAAGCCACGCAGCGCCGCGAGCGCCTGCGTGGTCTCGACGCCTTCAGCGACGATGTTAAGCCCGAGGTTCTGACCTAGTTCGATCACGCTTTGTACGATCAGCGCATCGCGCGCGTCGGACGACATCGTCATCACGAACGAGCGGTCGATCTTCAGCTCGTCGATCGGCAAGGTCTTCAGTTGGCTGAGGCTCGTGTAGCCGGCACCGAAATCGTCGATCGATAGCCGAATTCCGAGATCAGAAAGGTTTTGCAATAGTCGGCGTGCTCGCACGGGGTCGAGCATGATCGCCGATTCGGTGACCTCGAGCTCGAGAAGAGCGGCCGATACGCCGTGTGCGGCAAGTAGCTCAGCGACTTCGGTGGGGAGGTGTTCGTCAAGAAGGTTGCGCCCAGAAAGGTTGACCGCCACCGGCATCGGCGAACCCTGGTCGACCCAGATGCGCGCCTGTGTGAGCGCGGCGTCGAGCACATAGCTCGTAAATGAACCGATCAGGCCGGAGTGTTCGGCTGCCAGAATGAACGAATCTGGATACAGCAGCCCTTGGGTCGGATGCTGCCAACGAGCAAGTGCCTCGACTCCAACCACCTCGCCGCTGGCGACATTCACCTTCGGTTGGTAATACAGCACGATCTCGTGCATCTCCAAAGCGCGCCGCAAGTCGCCGAGCAACGCGAGCCTTTCCGGCGAGTACTCGTCGATTTCCCTGCTGTACGCCACGATGCCGACGGTGCCGCTCTTCGCGGCGTACATCGCGACGTCGGCATGCTGTAGCAGTGTCGCGGCATCCGTGCCGTGCTCGCCTGACAGCACGATGCCGATGCTGGCGTCGACCTCGAGCTCGACGCCTTCGACGTAGAAGGACGGTTCCAACGTCTCCTGAAGGTTCGCAGCGACCCTTATCGCGGACGCAAGGTCGCCGATGTCCGGAAGCAGGACCGCGAACTCGTCGCCGCCGATGCGGGCTACGGTGTCACCGTCTCCGACGGCCGCAGCAAATCGGCGTCCGATAAGGGTGAGCAAGTGGTCGCCGTACTTGTGCCCGAACGTGTCGTTAACCTCCTTGAACCGATCGAGGTCGATCAGGAGGAGAGCCGTGGTGGCACCCGATCGTGTCGCTGCGTCGAGCGCGGCTTCGGTGCGATCGGCGAGCAGGGCGCGGTTCGGGAGCCCGGTGAGCGGATCACGCATGGAGTATTCGACGGCTCCGGCCCGCTCGGCCCACAAAAGCCGCCGGTAGCCGCGCCCTAGACCTGCAAGGAGGCCGGCGACCAACAAGCCGAGGCCGAAGACGAGAGGGGTTAGCTTGCTGGTCAGGCTCTCAAGCCTCTGCAGATCTGTGAGTTGGTCGAGGGCGAGCATGTCTTGTGCGTCGCGTTCGGTCGCTACTTCACTTGCGATGACATCGAGCGTCGGATCGACCTCGGTGCTGCCGATCTTCACCACCGCCGCGATGTTGCCGAGGTCGGCTTGCGCGAACATGCGGTTGATCGCTGCCAGGCAGTCAGCCTGTTGGGCCAGCGCTTTGGCGACGAAAGCGTGCTCGGCAGCACCGCCGGTGGCCTCGACGTCGGCGAGTGCGCTGACGAAGCTCGCCTTCGCCGCGTCGTAGCGGGCCCGGGCGGCAGGTCCGGGCTCGAGCGGGTACTTGCGCTCGAGTGACTGTTCGACCGCAACCGCCGAAGCGGCGCGGTTGAAGGTATCGGACAACCGATTCGCCGTTGCAGTGTTGCGTGCGGCGTCTGCGGTGGCGCGGGACGACCACACGGCGAACCCGCTCACGCCGAGCAAGACAATGACGACCCCGAGCGCGGCGAGGCGACCACGGCGCGCGAGACGGCGGTCGGAATCGGCTGCGGAGGCTGGCGAGCGCGGCGGCGGGTTGTGGGCAGCGCGAGCGGGGCGCTTCACCGTGACCAAGGCGATCGGAGTCGTCTCACTCCTGCTTCATCGGCCGGCCGGGACTAATTTGGAGCGAAAACCTGCTCCAAATGGGTCAGTTCACGCTGCGCGCTCGCGGCCGCGTTCACGTGAACGCGCACATACGACGAACAGGACGCCGAGCGCGAAGCCGCCGATACTCACCAGGTCGAGCGACCCGTCAGGCGCAAAGCCTTGGACAGCGAGGCGCCCGAGCCCTGCAGCCGCGCCGGCAATTCCGAGCGCGAGCATCAGAACCCCCAGCGGGGACGGCGGCCGCCCTGGCGGCGGCGCGCTGATCGCCGGGACCGCCGGATGCCGGCGGCGGACGCCGCCGGCACGAACCACCCAGACCAAGATCACAAGAACGATCGCCAGCACAACAGACAGTGCGCCGACCCAGATGATGCGCTGCGCCCACCATGCGCCCGAGCCGATCCGCGGCTGCGCCAACAACCCGCTGCGATACCCGACGACGGTGACGATCACGAGCGGGACCATGTGCCACAGGTACACCGGCATCGTCAGGTGGTTAGCGCGTTCGACCACAGCCCGAGCCCGCACACGAGACGGCCGCCCGAGCCAAGAAGCCACGAACGGCTCGGCCAGCAACACAAGACCGACTTGCGCCAACCCGAACGCGAGCAACGCGGCCGACGGAGGCGACGCGTTCTGAATGCGCGCACCCGGCACTCCGATCATGCTGACTGGATACGGTCCCCACCAGATCAACCCGACCAGCGCAACAACGGCGCCGAGGGTCAGCACGGGCGGCCGCCATCGGCGTCCGGTTAGAAAGCCTTGCTGCCAGGCGAACCCGAGTTGGTGGAACGTGCCCCAGACGAGTACGTAGTTGAGCCAGCCGACGACGTGCCAGTGCGCTTCGACGACTCCGACGTCGATAGCCACGGCCAGCGCCGCCATCGCGATCGGCACCCACATGCCATAACGCCGATGCGCCCAATACAACGCCGGCGTGAGCAACAGCAAGACCAGGTAGACGGCGAGAAACCACAGATGCAACGCGAGCGCCCACGCGGCCTGCGAAAGCTCGTCGCGGTTGACACCACTTGCGTCGCAGATGACGACGAGCAGCACGATCGTCACGACATAGGCGGACGCCGGGAGCAGCAGCCGCAGCGCACGTCGACGAATCCATTGCAGGGGTAGGCCACCGGCGCGCTGGTAGTTCGACCACGACAGCGCATTCGAATATCCGCCGACCAGGAAGAAGACCGGTACGACCTGGAGGAGGAGTGTCAGCCACGACGTCCAGCGCACGACACCGAGCACGTCGACGCCTTGCAGCTGCCCGTGCTGGTAGACGATGCCGGTCGCGAGCCAATGGCCGACGACGATCGCCGCGATCGCGACGACCCGCAGCAGGTCAAGGTAGCTGTTGCGTGCCAGCGGCGGTTCGGCCGGCGCCTGGGTCACGACAGCATTGTGCCAAGCGCGCCAGGGAGTTCACTGGCGAATGCGCCCTCCAGCGAGCGGACCGTTAGCGAAGCGGTGTTCGAAGGACAGGATTTCCTGCATCGCAGCGGCGACATCGTCGGCTGGAGGCAGCGCCTGTCTTTCTGCGGCGGGTAGATCGTCGTACGTATAGGACGCGACCGCCATGGGCGCGTTCGTGGCGCCGAGTGAGTACCGGACGACGGTGTCGTTGCGGTCAGCGCACAACAGGAGGCCAACAGTCGGTGCATGTGCTGGCTTTCTCAGCTCGGAATCGACGAGGCTGACGTAGAAGCCCAGTTTGCCCGCGAATTCCGGGGTGAACGCCCCGACCTTCAGCTCGACGACGATGTAGCGCAGCTGTACGACGTGGAAGAACAGCAGATCGACGTAGAAGTCGTCGCCGGCGACGTCGAAGTGAACCTGGCGGCCCACGAAAGCGAACCCGTGCCCGAGTTCGAGCAGCATGGAAGTGAGCTTGTCCATGACCGCTCGCTCGAGGTCGCGTTCAGCGACCCGCCCCGAAAGGCCGAGGAAGCTGAGGACAAGCGGATCCTTGGTCAGTTGTTGCGCCAGCTCCGAATCGCCGGCCGGCAACTGCGTTGTGAAGTTCGAGGGCGCGGCGCCGACACGCCGGTGAATCTGATTCTTGATCTGGTTCAGCAGGACGTTGCGCGACCACCCGTACTCGACCGCCTGACCCGCGTACCAGTCGCGCGCTGCGGTGTCGGCGACCTTGTCCATCAACACCATCAGATGGCCCCAGGGCATTTGCGCAGCAGCCTGCTGCGCAAATGCGCTGGTTTGCGGCCAAGAACTCGCAAGGGTGGTCATGTACTGGAGGTTGCGTGGTGACAATCCAGTCATGTCGGGGAACTCGCGCCGTAAATCCTCTGAGAGACGCTTGATGACCTTGGCGCCCCAGCCGTCGGCGTCTTGTCGGTCGAGGATGGTGCGGCCGATCCGCCAGTACAGCTGGAGTAGTTCTGTGTTGACGACCCGAAGTGCTCGCCGTCGAGCCGTCCGGACGTCATCCTTGATCGCCTCGAGCACGGTGATGTAGTCAACCGGAACGTCGATGTCGTTACCCACATCAACCAGCGTGCTCGGCGGACGGTGCGCAATGCGGCGTCAGCTTGAACTGGTGGACAAGCGCAGCCGACCTGTGGAAATCGCCCTGAGCGCACCGATTCGGCGGCGCCGGGTTTGGTTCTTGATCTAGTTCAGCAAGATATTGCGCGACCACCCGTACTTGATCACTTGCTCCGCGCTGTGGCGTCGGCGAGCGTGTCCAGCAACAGTTCACGTGCGCCGACGGCAATTGGCCAACAAGCTGCTGACCAATTAGGGAACCCTTTGGCGAAGCCGCCGAAATCCGTCGCACGTACTTAACGGTGCTCGCCGAAACACCAGCCCTATCTGGGAAAGCCGCGGGGGGCAGAGCCTAGAAAAGCACCGGCACGGCGAGGATTCTCGGACCCGGCTTCACGACCAGACGGCATGCGCACGAACTCGATTGCGTCGAGGTCAAGGGTCGGCCCCGGTACCGCCGGCGGCGGTTCGGCCGGCGCCTGGGTCACAACAGCATTGTGCCAAGCGCGTTCACGTGAACGCGGGGTTTAGCCGACCAACATGGTCGCTGCAACAAGGAGTGCGGCAGCTGCGACGAGCCCGTACTGCACCACCACATGCCCCCGTCGCGGTGCCGTTTGCGCGGGCACTGCTGACCCAACCGTGTGCGGCATCGGCGACGCGACACCGTACGTCTCGAATGACACAAGGTCCGCCGCAGCCAGCTTCGGGCGGAGGTGTGCGGTGGCGGCCGAAGCGGTCCAGCCGAACGTCGCGGTCACCAGCGGGAGCAGCGCCAGGTAGAAGACGATGTTGTTGCCGAGCCGGTCAGTGACGGTCGATGTGACGGTGAAGCCGGAGTCGACTGGTTGTCCGCCGGCACCGACGACGGCGACCGCGAGGGTGCCGTACATGTAGAGAGCTAATGCGGCGCTGATCCCCGCGAGCCGCGCGGCTCGGCGTCCGGCTACTGCGCTACCGCGCCACAGCGTGGCAATCACACCGACGGCCGCCGGCACCACGAAGAACAACAGCGGCACCGTCCAGGCTGCCCAAACCCGAATGATGAAGCTGGTGAAGGTGAACCCGGACATCGCGATCCAGGCCAGCGCGACGAACAGACCACCAAGCTGGACTGGGCCAACCTCGCCCGCAGGCCGGCAACCTTCGTCGCGGGCGTCGTCTGGTCTGAGGAGGTCCAAACCGACGCCTTCTTCGTCACCCTTCGCAAGAACGAGAACCAATACTCGCCGACAACGATGTATCGGGATTTCGCACTTTCGCAGGAGCTGTTCCACTGGGAGTCCCAAAACGCGACAGGTATTGATTCGCCCACTGGCCGGCGCTATCTGAATCACGTCGCTGAAGGCACCCACGTTTTGATCTTGGCGCGGGAGACCAAGGCCACCGAATGGGCTGGCCCAAGCCCGTTCCTTTGCCTCGGACCCGCTGAGTACGTCAGTCACGAGGGAGAGCGCCCAATCGCCATCACTTGGCGCCTACGTCACCCTCTTACCGCCGACATGTTCCGAATGGCCTCGATCTCCGCCTAACGAGTAGCCGTCGGCGCATACGATCGGCCGATGTTGACTGTCGGCGTCGACTTGGCGGCGGAGGCCGAGAGAACGGCCATCGCGTGGATTGACTGGGGACCTGCGGGCGCTGTGATCCAGCAGGTAACCGTAGGTGCCGATGACCGCCAGATCATTGAGGCAATCACGCAGGCGGAGAAGGCGGGCATCGATTGCCCACTCGGCTGGCCCGAGAAGTTCATCGCGTTCATTTCCGCTCACCAGCACGGGGCGGTCCCGAGCCCTGACGACGTCGCTGGCCGTCTGTGGCGCAGAAAGCTGGCGTTCCGGTTGACCGACGAAGTGGTGCGCGACAAGGTCGGGCTTGTGCCGCTGAGTGTGGCGGCTGACCGGATTGGTCACACCGCGATGCGCTGCGCGCACATTCTGGCAGAACTCGATCGTGCAGGTCAGCGCGTCGATCGGACTGGAGACGAGGTTGTGGTCGAGGTATATCCCGCGGCATCGCTCCACCAATGGAAGATCAAACCCAGCGGCTACAAGGGCAAGACGAACGAGGTGGCCCGTGGCAAGGTCGTGGACGATCTGACCGCTCAGTCACGAGCCTGGCTTGCGTGGGGTAGCAATGACGTGCTGTGTCGCGCGGACGACAATGCTCTGGACGCCGTCGTCGCTGGCATCACCGCCAGAGCGGCGAGCTTGCACCTGGTTCGCACTCCGACCGACGAGCAACGCGCGGTCGCTGTAACCGAAGGCTGGATCGCTGTGCCCACATCTACGCTGGCGGAGCTGTGGGATGCCCATGCGGCGTCCGCTTCCGGCGCGTGTCCTTTATGCGTCAGCTGTCCGGCGCCGGTTGATCAGTCGTAGGCGCCTAAGGTCCGGAAGGCCAGGAGCCGAAACGTCAGTGTGAAGCGTGGCAGCCGGCACTCGTACGCGCGTCGACTGCTTCGCGCGAATCTACGGAGCTTCCTCCGGGCGAATGCGCTCGGGACGATCGCTGTCGCGGCAATTCTGGCGATCTCGCCGGTTTCAGCGTTCTTCCTATCCCCGCCGTTCACCCAAGGGGTGACGGTCGGCCTGATGGCGGTCCTGTTTCCGGGGATCGTCTTCTTCGCATTCGTCATTCATACGGGCGGCCTCCATCAGGTCGTCGGTGCGTTTGGTGAAGACAACACCCACGACGAACTGAAGAAGGCAACCAAGCGAGGCCATATTTGGGGTCATATCCGGAACGTTGAACTCGACCACACGGACATCGACCACATTGTCATCGGGCCGGGGCGCATCTTTGCGATAGAGACCAAATGGCACATGCGTAACGCCGACGCTGGGAGCCTTGCCAGGGATACGTTCCAAGCTCAACGGTCTGCTCGCAAGGCGCAATCTATTCTCCGCAGCAAGGGCATCGACCACCCGCACGACGTCGTGCCACTTGTGATCGTGTGGGGCGCCGGTCGCTTCGATGTCCCAGAAGGCGGGGCGGTCGTAGACGGCGTGCAAGTCTTGCGGGGGACTGAGCTGGCTGACTGGCTAAGCGGCTGGCGAACAGGAACTCTCGCCGAAGACAACGCGATTGCACTCATCGACCGACTTGAAGCGTTCGCGAGGCACCACGGCCGTGCAAAAACGCTACCTGCGCGCAACTCGACGCGTGCGAGTCACGTGGCGTAGACAGTATCCATGGCAGACGTGGTGAAGCTCTGGCGACCAACTGGCCCGGAGGAGCTGGCCCTCGTCGAGGCCTCCGGATGGCGGCGGTGGCCGCCCCGGCTCCCGGAGCAGCCCATCTTCTATCCCGTGTTGAACGAGTGGTACGCAACGAAGATCGCCCGCGAGTGGAACATGCCGCGCAGCGGCGTCGGCTACGTGACGCGTTTCGCGGTTCGCGCCGAGTTCCTCGACCGCTACGAGATTCAGCGCGCCGGCGGCCGCGACGTCCTCGAATACTGGATTCCGGCAGCGGAGCTCGAGCAGCTGAACGACAACATTGTCGGCCTGATCGAAGTCGTGGCTGAGCATCGGGATTAGCCAAACCGGTTGTGGGCGGCACTCCCCAAGAGTTATGGTCAGATTGACCAAAACGAGGGAGATCGACATGACATGGCTCGCAGCAGCCGTCGCTCCGCTCAATCACGTTGTGTTCAATCTGGGCAAAGATGCCGTCTCGTGGGCGGAGTTGCTCGGCTTCCTCACCGGTGCAGTCTGCGTCTGGCTGACGGTTCGGAGTCGCATCAGCAACTTTCCGGTTGGCATCGCGAACTCTGCGTTCTTCCTCGTATTGTTCGCCGCGACCCGGCTTTGGGCCGACTCCGCCTTGCAGATCATCTACATCGTGCTGGGCTTCGTCGGCTGGTGGCAGTGGCTTCGGGGTCCGACCACCCGAACGCTCAAAGTTGCTCGAGCGTCGCGCACGAGCCTGGCCTGGTGCCTTGTGTTCGTCGTCCTTGGCACGTACATCCTGACGCTCATCCTGCGCGGCGCGCATGACATTGCCCCGTTCTGGGATGCTCTCACCACGTGTCTCTCGCTTGCCGCCCAATGGCTTCTGAACGCAAAGCGGGTCGAGACCTGGTTCTTCTGGATCGCCGCTGACTGCGTTTACATTCCGCTGTACATCGTCAAGCGGCTCGACCTCACCGCCGTCGTCTACGTGATCTTCCTCGGCATGTGCATCGCCGGGCTTCGCGCATGGCTCACGACCTACCGCGCTGAACAGCGCTCCGTCGAGGCCTCCGTCACAACCGCCTTGGTGGCTGAGCGGGTATGACGCAGTTCGCCCACGGTCTCGTGATCGGCAAGTTCTATCCGCCCCACCGTGGTCACCACGCATTGATTCGCTGTGGCGTCGCGGAGTCGACACGGATGACGATCGTTGTGATGGCGTCCGCCGGTGAGTCGATCGCCTTGGCCGACCGGGTTGCGTGGCTGCGCGCAGAGCACGCCGACGAACACGGCGTCAGCGTCGTCGGCGTCCGCTGCGATGCACCGCTCGACGTCGATGACGAGCAGGTCTGGACCGCCCAGGTGGCTGTTATTCGCGCCGCGATCCGCCAGGTAACCGATGTGCCGCCCGACGCCGTCTTCAGCGGCGATGGATACGGCGCCGAACTCGCCCGCCGTCTCGACGCCAAGCACATCGCCGTCGATCGAACCGAAAGCCATACCTCGGGGACGGCGATTCGCGCGGATCTCACGCAAGGCTGGCCCAATCTGGCGCCGGCCACGAGAGCCGGACTCACCACCAGGGTCATTGCGGTCGGAGCGGAGTCGAACGGAACGACGACCGTGTCGCGCCTGCTTGCCGACCACTACCGGTCGCGCTCGGGTAGTTGGCAGCACACGCAATTGGTGGGCGAGTACGGCCGTGACTATTCGGCCGAGAAGTGGCATCGGGAATGCGCAACCGCACGTGCGAACGCGCGCGCCGAGCCGAAGCTCGATGAGATCACGTGGCACACCGACGACTTCGACGCCGTAGCCGCCGAGCAGACCGAACGAGAGGAATCTGCCGCCCGCGACGGCTCGCCACTGCTCATCTGTGACACCGACGCGTTCGCCACGGCGGTATGGGAACGCCGATATCTAAGCGGGGTGGCACGCGCCGGACAGTCGTGGGCGCAGCCTCCGCTGCTGCCACGCCGTGACGTCTACTTGATCACTGACCACGTAGGTGTTCCTTGGCACGACGACGGCCTTCGCGAAGGTGACTTCGAGATCCGCGAGGCAATGACGGGGTGGTTCGTCGACGAGCTCACCGCCGCCGGCCATTCGTGGGTGCTCTTGACGGGAACGCTCGAGCAACGCGTCGCCCTCGCCGTCCGAACAATTGATCAGCTGCTGGCGGTGCGCATGTCCTTCGCTCCGCCGCTGACTGGCCCTGGCTTCGAACGGACGGCGTCATGACCGGTCCATCGAGGCCTGCGTCGAGGCCGGGCGAGGCGGCCTGGCTGCGTGCCTACGACATCCACGAATACCCGCCGTTCGCGCTGACTGTCGACCTCGTAGTCCTCACCATCCGCGAAGGAAAACTGTGCGTGCTCCTCGTCGAACGCGCCGAACACGCCTTCCGCGGTTGGTGGGCGCTGCCCGGAGGCCACGTGCGCCACGGGAAGGAATCGGCAGACGATGCGGCTGTTCGCGAGCTTCGCGAGGAGACGAACATCGCAACGACCGACGGCGTCCATCTCGAGCAGCTCGCGACCTATACCGACGCACGGCGCGATCCGCGAATCAAAGCCGGCCTTCAGGTCGCATCGGTGGCCTACGTTGCGTTGGCGCCGCGGTTGCCCGAACCGGTCGCGGGTACAGACGCGGCCGGTGCTCGTTGGTGGGTTGTCGACGAACTGGACGTCGAGCGACAGCGTGCGTTGTGGCTGTCAGGTTCCGCATACGCCGGTCGTGCGCCCGCGCTTGCGTACGACCACGCTCTAATCCTCGGCGACGCACTAGAGCGAGTGAGAGCCAAGCTCGAATACACGACAATGGCGGCCCAGCTGATCGAAGAGCCATTCAGCCTGACCGATCTTAGGCACGTCTACCTCGCGGTGTGGGGCCATGCTCCCGACCTGGCGAACTTTCGTCGCAAGGTCCTGGGCACACCGGGGTATGTCGTGCCAGCAAAGCGCGCGGTCCGAGCACCAACCGACGCGGGTGGCAGGCCTCCGACGCTGTACCGGCGTGGCACCGGACAATGGGTTACTCCGCCGATCGCCCGCTAGGCCCGCGTATTGGCTAACGTTGTCCGCGCGGGCAAACGCTGTATGTGGAGGTTGTTGTGCTGACGCCAGCTGATCGTGCCGCAACGATATTCGATGTCGCGCGACTGGCAGGCGTCTCGAAGTCGACGGCATCGCGGGTGTTGACCGGTGACCGCCGCGTATCGGCTGATGCTGTCGAACAGGTGACCCAAGCTGCTGCGCAACTTGCGTATGTGCGCAACCCCGCCGCGCGTGCCATGGCGACCAGCAACGGAACCCGCATCGTGATCGGCGTGGGCTCGCCGCGACCAACGCTCGTCGTCGACGACTACCTCTCGCGCGTCGTGAGCACCGCGGCCAGGCTTTGCGCGGCCGAACGCATCGGCGTTGCGGTGCAGCCACTTTCGCTGCACAACCCCGATGCCGTTGCCGCGTTCGCGGGCGACCCGACGGCTCATGGCGTGATCCTGGTGAACACCACCGCGCCGATCCTGGGCGCGGTCGATCGTCGCCTCGCCGGCCGCGTTGTGTCGATCGGTATCGGCTCGCCGCTCGTGCCGTTCGTCGACGTCGACAACTACACATCCGCGTTGGCGACGACGCGCCATCTCATTGAGTCGGGCCGTCGCCGCATCGCCATGATCAGTGGTCCGCGATGGATGCAGTGCACCGCCCGACTCACCCAGGCCTACCGAGAGGTCATGCACGACGCTGGCCTACAAACTCGCGTCGTCGTCGGCGACTTTAGCGCGGAAAGCGGTCGCCTCGCCGCCAGCAAGGTGCTGCGGAGATGGCCCGACGTCGACGCCATTTTCGCCGTCTGTGACGCCACCGCCATCGGCGTGATGGCCGAGTTACGAAGCCGGCAGATCGACGTCCCGGGTGATGTTGCTGTTGCTGGGTTCGATGACATCGCGTTTGCACAGTTCTCCGGACTGACGACCGCCACGCATCCAGTCGAAGCTATAGCTGAAGCAGCTACTCGCGCGGTGCTCGAGGCGAGCACCGCGCGGCCGCCAGACACGTTCTTCCCGTCGCAACTCGTGCTGCGAAAGACGGCCTGACGAGCAGCGGCTAGTACGTCTTAGGGCGGCGGCAGCACGACGCCGAAGCCGGCCACCGCAAGGCGCAACAACACTTGCCCTGGTGCAAGAAGGTCCGCGATGCGAGCGGCACTGAGCACCTCGAGCTCAGCTAGCCGAACCCGGTAGACGTCATCGCCGGCCAATCGCGCGGCGTGCAGTTCGTGCACGTTGTGCCACACCTTTTGCCGTGCCTCCCGCAAGAATCTCTTCGACCCGAGGCGATTCAATGGTGCAAGCACTTTGTCGAGCCGAGTCTGCTCGGCACTGAGGTTGTCTTCTTCGGCGCCGACCCGGCCGGCGAGTACCTTGTCGATGCGCTCGTGGTCGCGCTTGCGTCGTCCGATCACAATGGGATCGTCGAAGTCGTCGGCGCTGATCACCGCGAGCATCGCTTGCGGCAGGTCGTAGTTCACGTGCGCGTTGATGCCGAGCAAGATGTGCCGAAGCGCCGGCAACTCGGGCGGTGCGTCGAAGGCCAGCCGCCATGGTCTCGGAACCTCGTCCGTACGACCCGCCATGTCGGCGTCGTGCGCCCTGAGATAGAGCTCGGCGAACGCGACGTCCCACCGCTCGACCCAGTCCGGGTCTTCGAACGACCCGCCGTCGACGGCCGCACCCACGGCCTCGGTGGTGCGCATGTAGGTGCCGAGAAACGCCTTGCGATGTGCCAGGTCGTCGGGCACCTTGTCGAGGCGCTCTTGCATCTGGGCCACGACCTCGGCAACGATCGCGGACTGAACCACGCTCACCCCTCTCGCGGGCGCGACTCGGAGGTACCGATGAAACAACGAACCGAAGGTCCGCGGCAAGCTTCGTTCGACCCGGTTCGCATCGGCCAGAGCGAATGTGCCGCCTGGGCCGCCTACTACCGACACGAGTGGGCTCGCTTTCTGCGCTCGGCCGTCGGAATGGTCGCCGCCGGCTTCGGCATGAACCGCGCCCGCACCCTGCGCGGCGCCTGGTACGTGCTCCAGGCCAACCGTGCCTGGGCACCCGTCCCTGACAACGATCCCGACGCTGCGCGCGACTACATGCGCCGCTTCTACGCTCTTGTCTGCGCATCTGGTTGGGGCTCGTTCGACCCGGTGCACGCGGCTGAGCTTGAGGTCGAGTGGTGGCGGGTGCATCGCCTGCACCAACGAGAAGATGCGGCGGACGTCGATCAGCTGGTCGACGCCCTCGACGCTCTGTATTCGTTCGTCTACGAGGTACCACCGTCGACGATGCGCGAGGCTGCGCGACTGCGCGCCGAGGCGATGGATTTGTCCGACGCGTGGGTGGCCGCCGGGTGTGACCTCGCCGACCCGTTGCTCGGGCAAGAACGGCTCGCGCTGGTGGCGTCTTTCACCGCGTTACGCGACAGCGTCGAGCGGCACCACGCCCGCTGACCGCTGACGAGTGCGCTTTAGGACGCGGATCGGCGGCGCGTGGGTTGCCCAGCACGGGTGGGCCAGTACGGTGGCGGATCCGTCCGCGGGTTCGTCACCCGATATCGCTTGCGTGGCGGCAACGCCTGGATTTCTACGAGGCGTTGCCCGCCGGCGTCCTCGAGTTCATGGACAACCTGGCGCAGCGCGCCGACTACAGCGGCGATCGCTAGTGCAAGGCCGTCCATTCCGCGCCTCGTGTCGTGGTGATAGCGCACATGGTGCAACCCAGAACTATGGATGGCACGACACTCCTCGACGCTGTCCAGCTGGGCGCTGTCGTTCGTGATGAAGGCGTCGTAGCGCTTGCCAGCGTCGCGCAGCAGCGATTGGTCCTTCTTGCCCTTCCAGCCAATGCGGTCGACGTGATCGACAACGTGCGGGATCAGCAGATGTCGAAGGGGTTCAAGCAGCTGAATCGGAACGTCCTCGTCCAGTAGGAGCCTCATGACGAGACCTCGACTACGCGGCCGTCGAAGCGCTTCGGTACGTGTCGACGTAGCGCGCAAACTTTGCAGCGCCGCGCGCGGCCGCTGCGCCGATTCCCGGGTAGAAGGCCCGCACTTCTCGCGGAGTCAACCCATCTCTTACGAGGCCGGCGACGATGTCGAAGGGCACGCGGGTTCCTTCGATTACGGGGTAACCCCCGCGCACCTCGGGATCAACGCTAACCCCAGACTCGGGTCGAAAGAGCGGCACAACCTTGCGCCCCTGCATGCTCGGGAACGCGGCGAGTATGTCGATCATCTGGGCGATGACGTGCTGTCCGGGTTGGCCCGTCAGGTCGACTGCGTCGTCAGCGGAAATGCGCCAGACAACGTCGCGACCCACGACGACGAGCGAGTACTTCGACAGGTGCTCGACCTCGCCGAGCGCGCGGAGGGCGTGGACTGCTTTGCGAACGCGCTGAAGCGGAACGTTGCGGCCGCGCAGAAACACGAATGCACGGAGCGCGACGACATCTTGGAACGAGTACGACACCCGCGACCGCGGCTTGTGAAACTCCGGCTTGAGCAGGGGCTCGGGTGTACTGAGGCTGCGCCAGTAAGAGAGTTGACGAAGCGTCGCCCCGCTCAAAGCCGCAGCAATCTCCGGCGGATACGCCATCGCCCTCACCCCTTCGCCCCAAGTTACCGTCTTCGGTGTTCATCGCGCGCGACAAAATGCGCGTGACGCTGAGGTGTGGATAAGTTCGCTCGCTCACTGAGGTGCCGTGACCTGTGCACAACTTTGACGGCGTTGCCGTCACCAGCTGGCTTGCGAGCTGCCCTAAGGGCGAAGCGATCGCCCGCGTGACAGAGCTGCTGGCAGTCAGCCGTTCACCGGCATCAGCTGGCGGCGAACCCTGTGAAGTTGACCTTGCACTGTTGTGAATGTGTGGCAGAGCAGGTCTGTTGTGAATGTGCGGCAGAGCAAAGCAAACGGGGAGCACCTTCCGGCACACGATGGTCTTATCCACGATTGCCTTCGGTCCCTGCGAAGTTATCCGTGTTTAGCAGACCGGATATCGAAGGATTTCGTACTTAGCTAGCTCAGCCCCGCGGTGATGAGCGTTGAGGCCGCGACCGGCACCGTCGTCGTCCCGCCGATTGCAGTGACGGTTGACACCGTGCCACTGACGCTGTGGAGGTAGCTCGTCTGGTCGGTGTTCAACGCGACTGCAGCCGGGTCGACGAGCAGCAACGACCAACCGTTGTGCGCTGCGTAGACCGCCCCGGCGAGTCCGTCGGGGAAGTTGTCGCCGGTGGCTAACACGATGCCGGCAGTGCCCGGAGTCATCGAGTTCGCCACGAGTGCTGCGGTGGCGTACCGGTTGCTGCCGACCAACGCGGTCGCGGCCGGATCAGCCGCTGCCGCCTGTCCGCCGATCGCGGTAGCCGGTGCGCCGGTGTGCGCGGCCAGCCAGCTGTTCGTCGATGCGGGCATGGTGGCGTTGGCGGTGAGCAGCACGACGCCGTTGTTGAGCCCCGCTGCGTCGGCCGCTGACAGCGCGTCAGCGAAGTTGAGCCCGGTGGCGACATAGACGTGCGCGACGGTGTGCTTGGTACCGATCTTGTCGGCGATGAGCGTCGCCGTCGCGTAGCGGTCGGCGCCACCGATGCGCACGACCTGGTAGCCGAGTTGTTGCAGCGTCGCGACGACCGAAGGACTGATCGCGTTCGTGCCGCCGAGACAGAACACCAACCCGCCGGGCGCGAGCACATGCGCGATGGCTGCTGCGGTCGAGGTCGACAACGACGCAGTCGGCGTCAGTAACAACGGCCCGCCGAACGCATTTGCCAACGGAGAACCGGTCAGCCCGTCGGCGTACAGATCGTCACGAGCGAGGACGACGACCGGTGCCGAACCTGCGACTGGGTACATCGTCGTCGCCACCATCGCTGCGGTGGCGTCACGGTCGGTGCCGCCGAGCTGGGTGAAGGTCGGTGCGAGTGCGACGACCGGGGGGACGTACAGCACCGAGAAGTTCTGCACGACTGCGCCACCAGCCGTGACGGTCACGGCATGGGTCACCGAAGACATCTGCGCGGTGTAGACCGCAGGATTCGCGTTCGCAAACGAGTACGTGCCGTCAACCGCGGTCGACGTCGAAGCGACAGGGGCGCCGAGCGAATCGAGCAGATACACAACGCCGTTGGCCAGTGGGGTGCTGGGTGCGCCGCTGGAGTAGGTCTGCGTTGCCGTGCCACTGATCGTGCCGACGCAGCCGGGCATGTTCGCGCGGGTGATTGCCGCCGACAGCGGCGTCGTGGTCGGCACGCCTGAGGCTGTTGCCACGGTCGATCCGCCGAGAGCGACCTCAGAAACGGCGACCGTCGCGCCGGCCGAAAGGCCAGCTGCCAGCGTCGGGCAGGTGTGAATCGTGGTGAGGGTGAAGCACAGCTGCGGTGCGTCAGAGGTATAGGTCACTGCCGCGCTGATCGCGCTGGCGTTGCCCGACGATGCGCCGATCGCGGTGACCTCGAACGTCGGCTGCGTGCCAGAGGTGGCGACGACCAACGCCGAGAGGTCGACGACCCCGCCGCTGTTCGGGGTGAGGCTTGTATAGCCAGCGATCGCAACACCCGAGGAGTCGAGAACCGTGACCCGCAAGGCCGTCATCGCGATAGCACCAGGTGGTGTGAACGTGATGTTCTGCCAGTTGCGGATACGGCCGACCTCGGCGCAACTCAGTCGAGGAACCACTGCGGTGTAAGGAATGTCGACGACCGGGTCGGCCCCTTGGCAGCCGGGCTGACCGGTGTTTGCATCGAACGGCGCGATGGCGCCGTTGTCGCCGTTCGACCACAGGCAGTTCGGGTCGGTGGTGTCGACTCTCATCGTGTAGCGGACGGTGCCGATCGCCGTCGTCGTCTGGAAACCGGCGCAGGCGGCGTCAGTGGTCCAGTCGTAACACACCGGCTTGTTGGGAGTGCCCCACGTTCCGACGAACCAGTACTGCTTGGTGGCGCCGAAGGCGAACTGTCCCCAGCCGCCCACACCGACTGCCGCGTCGGGCGGGTTGCTGCCGAGCAGTGCGGTGAAACCTGCGGGTGACGTGGCGGTCGCGCCGGCCAACGTGAAGCAGGTGCCTGCGGGCGCGACCATGCAGACGCCCGTGAGGGTGCCTGAGGTGTCGCGCATCGGCGCCGCGCCCGTCAGTTGGCTGGTGCCATACGAGCCGGCCGGCCAAGTACCGGCGCAGGCGGCACCGGTCGAGGCGGTCAGGCACCAAATCTTGCTGGCGGTGATGAACACGTCAGGCCCGACAGCAGTGGCGAACGCAGGGATGGCGCTGCCGGTCGTACCGAAGGACGACAGGGCGTACGGCTGACTAACACACGCCGCGAGCGTCGAGATGTCGAAGCACAGGACGTTGCCGTCATTCAGCGGCGCGTAGATCCTCGTGCCGGACTGTTGTGCCGAGCCGATGATTCCGTAGTTGGAAGTGCCGGCCTTGAGCGGCGTGTAGCCGCACGAGGTGAACGGCAATGCCGACACGTTGGTGCACAGCACACCGACAGAGCTCGAGGCGTCTTCACCGACGACCGAATAGACCTTGCCGGCGGCGACGGTTCCGCTGCTCGACGTCGATGTTTGGTAGCCGCCGACCGAGTAGACCGTTCCGCACGAGACGCCGGTGGCGACGAGGTGACAGTCGAGGTTGTAGGAACCGCTGTTGTGGTGCCAGGCGTTCAGCACGTAGGGGCCCGAGGTGAAGGCATCCCAGCCGTCGCCGCCTGACGAAGCCGCGAACACCGGTGCGGTCTTCAGGCTGCCGGTGCCGGTGGCGGTCGAGACCTGCAAGCCACTCGACGTCCCATCACTGAAGACGGCGCCGGTCGACTGCACCCCACTTACCGTGGTGGGGTCGGCGGGCAGCGTCGAACTCCACGTCGTCCCGTTGGTGGTGTAGGTCTTCGTCCAGCCCTGGGGAGTCACGATGCTGGCCGGGGTGACGTTCGCCTGCGCCGTGTTCCAGGTCTGGGTGATGGACTGGGTGGTTGCGCCAGGCACCGTGATCGGCGCGGCCGCGGTCACGGCGAGCGTTGCGCCCACCGCCACGTTGGACGCCGGGTTGCTGAGGTTGTTGAGCACGGTGACGGTCGGCCCCACGGGCGGGTTCGCGATGGACGGCGAGGCAGCGGCGATCACACCAGCGAACCCGACGGCGACGGCGGTGGCCACGACGCCGAGGCGGCGAGCTGAGCGGGCGAAGCGATGGCCGGTTGCGGGAAGGACCGAGCGTGCGGGCATGGGGGGCTCCTGGCTGGATGCACCCATATGGCATGAGCGCTATCTGCCCCTTCGGCCGCCGAAACTGATCGCAAAGGGATTCGGGGAGCCTCGGTTACCCCTGCCGCCCGCCCGCACCGCCCGCCGCACCAGCGCCCCTTCGCGGCCAGCACCTCACCCTCCCGCGTGCTTTGCTCTGTTGCGAATACGCGGCAGAGCAGGTCTGTTGTGAATGTGCGGCAGAGCAAAGCGCGGCGAAGGGCTTTCCCGGGACCGGGGAAAATGTCTCAATCGGGGCGGACGCCGAAAGCTCAGGTTCCTTCAGTCACGGGGTAGACCGCGGTAGCCACCAGTCCGTGCGC
>OLLJ01000092.1_pt1 | contig 25928 bp, 21 predicted proteins | sample 1604521 | NCBI WGS metagenome assembly OLLJ01 (sample SAMEA104055714, study PRJEB20765) | soil metagenome | isolation source: soil
GAAGTAGCTGTGCGGGTGATGCTCAAGGTCCTTGAGGCCGGCGAAGAACACCGCGTTGAACATCGTGGTCGCGAATTGCGAAACGCCACCGCCGACTGAGTTCTGGAACAACCCATCTTCGATCATCGGTGCCTCGACGAAGCCGCGTTTGGTGTCGCGCGGGCCGACGAACTGGTTCAGGCTGAACGTCGCGCCGGGCATGATGACGGCACCGTTCACGATGTCCGCGATCGTGTGGATGTTGTGAACCCGCGCTGCGCAACACGGGTGGTGAGTCGTGAAGGTGCTCACTTGTTCTTTCACGCCAAGCTTTTCGGCGTCGGTGGTGCTGAAGGTCGGCTCGATACCTCTCGACGGCACGTTGACATTACGCGGCGCAGGCAGTGTCAGAACCGCAGTGATCCCCGGCCCAACGGCGGCGACGTCGGCGGTGCCGCCTTCGACCGATGGCACGATCACGGGCGCGCCCGAGCTGACGTCGAACGAAGCATTCTTGCTCGGGGTCTCAAGGGCCGAAAACGCGTTGGCGCCAAGGCTCGCGACGATGCCGTCGCTGTTCACCGCCGGCACCAAATGACCGCCAACAGAACTGAAGCTCAGATTCTGCGCGATCACGGCCGGCTTCACTTGCAACGTCGTCGGACCCACCACGAGCGCGATCGGCGCGGCGACGGCGGGCTGGGCAATCGTCGTCAGCACCCGCTGCACTTCGTCAGCGGTGACGCTCGGCTGCACCGATTTCACCGGCATGGTCACCGGCGTGGACGTCGTGAAGTACGCGGCTCGGATCGCGGCCACCGCCTTGTCGTGCACGAGCGCGATGCCCTGAACGGGCGGGATCGCGATCGGGGTCGTGCCGTTGAACTTGATGCCGCCGTCGTGGCCGCCCCCGACGATCTTCCCGTCCAACGCCGTGACCGCGGCATCGAGTTTGGCGCTGTCGACGGCCAGCACCGGTTCAAGCAAGTGGTGCGCGAACAGGTCGCGCCACAGGGCGGCCGGCGTCGCATGACGCCGGCCCCCAGCGGCGACAGTTGCCTTCACGTCAACAGTCAGCCCAGCTGAGGCCGGGTCAATCGACAGCGGCTGACCAGCCGCAGTGACCACCATCTTCGCGGTCGCGCGCTCGTCGAGTGCGGCCGCGACTTTGGTCTGGGCGGCCGACCTCGACATCATGCCGATCGCCACGTTGCCGACCTTGGTGTTGGGCAGGACGCCACTACCGACGATGGCAAAGAGGGTCAGATAGGCGCCGCCCGCCAGCACCACCAACCCGCCGAGAACAATGAGCCCGACACGAAGATTGAGAAGCGAGCGGACGCGCGAAGGCGTCACGTGATCGGGCACGAGGGGTGGAATCTCCAGGGCTGGCAGCGGCGAATCCCCTTATCGTAACTGGCGGTAGCTGCCCTCAAAGTAGAGCAGTGGACGGCGCGCCGCCGGATCAAGATCGAGACCGACGACCTCACCCAAAACGATGCTGTGATCGCCGCCGTCGTAGATCGCGCGGGTCTGGCATTCGATCACCGCCATCGCGGCATCGAGCACCGGCATCCCCGTCTTCGCGCCCGGGTGGTGGGCGTAGTCGGCGAGTTGCCCGCCGGTGGGGCGCGCATTCAGGGCAAACCACCGCGACATCTCTTCGTCACCCTCGGCCAGCACCGAAACCGCCCACAAGCCGCTCGCCTGCACTGCCTCGTGAAATCGGGTGATCTTTTCGACGCAGATCAAAACCAGCAACGGATCGAGGGAGACCGTAGTAAATGCACTCACGGTCATCGCATGATCGATCCCGACATGCCGCGTTGCGGCCACCGAAATACCGGTCGTGAACCGCGACGCCACCCGCCGGAAATTCGCCTCGTCGACCTGGAGCGGGTCGACATCGTAAGCGGACACATCTCGCACTGTAACCGTCCCGTGGGGTGAGCCGATCAAGGTCGCGGCCGGGGCCGACGTCCGATCAATGAGTGTGAGCGACCGCGAGGCGCGCGTTGTCGATGACGATCGCGGCCGGGTCTTCGACCAGACGAAGGGTGCCGAGCGCGGTTTCGGAGAAGGCATTCTTCGCCGCGCTCGACAGCGCGAGCACGCCGATCACGCGGCCACCATGACCGCGTAGCGGCATCGACAAGAACGTAGCCATCCGGCCTTCGTCGTCACCACCGAGGTGGCCCTCGGGGTCCATCATGCGAAGGTCCATGTCGGTAACGGCGATCGATGCGCCGGTCGCGGCGCCGAGCGCGTGCACGGCCGCTGCGAGAAACTCGGTGTAGTGCGCGTCTGATGCCTCGCGCGCAACCGCGACGTATGCGGCCCGCTCGTCGACCAGCAACACGCTGGCCAGATCGTTGTCGACGAAGCGCTGCAACACGCCAAGCACCTGCGCGACTGTCTCCTCGAACGTCTTCGCCGCCGACGCGATGCCGGCCACTTCGGCCGCCACCGACGTCTCGAACAACTTGCGGTCGAGCAAGTCGCAGACCCGCGACAGCACATCGTCGGAGTCAAGTTCGAGCGGATCGGGGCGCAACGCCGGCCGACCGCCGCGGGCCGCTTCGGCCGCCGCGATCGCCTTCGTCACTGCCTCGACAAGCTCAGGTGCTTCGAAATCCTTGGTGAGGTAGCTGTCGGCGCCGGTCTGCGCGCCCCAGTAGCGGTCGCTCGCGGCGTCCAGTGACGTGAGCAGCACGATCGGGATGTCGGAGGTCTGCCAGTCGTCCTTCAGCAAGCGAGCGGCGACATAGCCAGAAACGCGAGGCATTTGGACGTCGAGGACGACCGCGTCGGGCTGCACCCGAAACACCGCCTGCACGGCTTCGACTCCATCTTCGGCGGCGATCACCTCGAAGCCCTCGCGCACGAGCACGCTCGTCACGATGCGTCGCAAGGTCGGGCTGTCGTCAGCGATGACAACGGTCGGCATGCGTTGGTCCTCCAGGCATCACAGTTCGTCCGCTGCGGGCGGGCGATTCGTTCACTACGGGCTCAGCTGGTCGTCGTCCCGTCTTCTTCATCGGCCGACAAGGCGCCGAACCGTATCCACTAGCTCGGTCTGATCGAAGTCACTTTTGAGCAGGTAGGCGTTCGCACCTGCCTCCAGGCCGGCTCGGCGGTCGCTTTCGTCGCCCCGCGAGGTCATGATCACGACCGGCACCTGCTCCCAGCCCCGGGTGCGGCGGATCGTTCGGGTGAGGGTGAACCCGTCCATGCCCGGCATCTCGACGTCCGACAACACCAGATCAGCCGGCTGGGCGCGCAGGCGGGCGATGCCGTCGAGGCCGTCGACCGCGGTCACCACCTCGTAGCCGGCGCTTTCGAGAATCACCCGCTCGAGTTCACGAACGCCGACCGAGTCTTCGACCACGAGGATCCGAGGCTTGCGACCCACCGGCGCGGCAAACATCTCAGTGCCCTCGGCGTCATCACCATGGGCGCCGAGCGAACCGACGGCCGGCATCGCCGCCGCGGTACCACCGGCCACGTGCCCGGTGCCGCCCGCTCGCCCGGAGATTTCGCGCAGGTCGATCAAGCAGACGACGCTGCCGTCGCCGTCGATGGTGGCGCCGGTCACGAGCGGCAGGCGCCCGACGAACGACCCGAGATCCTTCACCACAAGTTCGAGTTCGCCTTCGAGCCGATCGACCGACCAGGCGATGAGGTCACTCGCTCCCCCGTGCCTGACGACGAGGGCCGCCCGGGCATCGCGGGCGCCGGGCACGCCGAGCGCCGATCCGAGGTCGAGAAGGGGAACCGAGATTCCGTGGCGGATCACCACCGGGACACCGGCGACGTTTTCGACGGGCACGTCACGAAGGCTGAGTGACTCCATCACCGCGGGCACCGGCACGGCGTACCGCTCGTCGCCAACACGGGCGATCAGGCACCGCAACACGCCGAGGGTGATGGGCAGCGTGAGCACGAACTGGGTGCCGACACCGAGTTCGCTGAAGACATCGATGGTGCCGCCCAGATCGTCGACGGCTGTCTTGACGACATCAAGACCCACCCCGCGCCCCGACGTCGACGTCACCGTGGCCGACGTCGAAAAGGCAGCGAGAAACAGCAACTGCAACAACTGAGCGCCCGCGACTGTGCTGCCGACGGGCAACAGACCGCGCTCGATCGCGGCGGCACGCACGCGGTTTTCGTCGATGCCGCGGCCGTCGTCGGATACCTCGAGCACGACGGTGCCCCCGGCCGCCTTCGCCGCCACAGTCACGGTCGCGCGCGGGGATTTGCCGGCCGCGATCCGATCGTCTGGGGTCTCGCAACCGTGATCGATCGCGTTGATCACCAGGTGCTTCAACGCATCGGCGACACCATCGAGCACCTTCTTGTCGAGCTCGACATCTTCGCCCACGAGATTGAGCCGCACGTCCTTGCCGGTCGAACTCGCGACGTCACGCACCAGCCGTGGGAAGGCAGCGACCACGCGACGCACCGGCACCATCGCCAGGCCCATCGCACCATCGCGCACCAACGCCAACCGGCCGCGTGCGTCTTCGACCAGCGCGCGCAGCTGGTGCCCCGACTGCTGCATCTGGTCGGTCACGGTCATGACGTTGTAGACCGCATCTTCGACGTCGCTGGGCAAACTCGAACCACTCGCGGCGACCGCATCGCGCAGGGCCCGCAACCAGCGCTTCTGGTCGGTCGCGAGCGCAATGACCCGCTCCGCGCTCTGCTCGACCCGGCGCGCGTCGAGTTCGGCCTCGCCGACGACGTCGAGCAGGTCGTAGACGCGCTGCGAGGTGACCCGCACCGAGTCGACCGCGCGTTCGTTGCCGCGATCGACCGGGGTGATCGCCGCTTGCGACTGTGGTGGCGGCGGGGGCACCCGGGCGCCGCCGGAGCCCCCGAGGGTCACGGCCGGCTGATTCGCCGGCGGCGGGGGCACAACGAACGCGGCCGGGCTAGGCCCAGCGGGGGGCGTAGGCACGATGAAGGCGGACGCCGGAGCGGTCCCGTCCGGCGACGAAGCTGACGGGGGCGGCGGCGGCGCGATGCGACTAGCCGCAACCGGAACCGGCTCGGCCATGCGGGGAACGGTGACCGGGTCGTCGCCCTCGAGTGCACCCCGTAGGGCGGTCACCAGTAGGTCGAGGTACTCGGTGACTTCGGCATGGGGAGCGCTCGTGATCGACCGGCCAATGCCGTCGACCGTGGCCAGCAGCAGGTCAACGTAGTCGCGGCGCACCTGGAAGCGGCCGTCGCGCAGGGCGCCGAGCAGGTCTTCGGCCGCGTGCGCGGTCTCCAGCACCTTGGTCAGGCCCATCATGCGGGCCGAGCCCTTGACCGTGTGGGCGTCGCGGAACAGCGCGGCGATGAGTTGGCGAGGAGAAGCCTGGGTTTCGAGCTGAAGCAGCCCGGCACTCAGCGAGGCGAGGCGTTCGTCAACCTCGGCACGGAAAGTCGCGAGAAGTTCGGGGTCTTCGGCCCATGTACCCACACAGGATTCCTCGACATTCGAGGCCAGATCTTGACCGCAAACGCCCACCCATCGGCGTCCGGCCTTTCTATGCCTGAAGGTCGTGCCGTAGCCGCCGCACGATCGGAATCGCGACGAAGAAGGTGGCGCCGAGTGCGACCAGCCCGATCGCGATATCGATCGACACCTTGCCCTGCTTGGCCCAGTAGACGTCCTGGAGGTTGAGCAACAGCGCGTACTCGTCGACGATCAGCGCGATGCCGGCACCGTAGGCGGTGGCCACCAGCGGATGCCGCCGGGTCGCATCATCACCGCGGACGGCGATCGCACCCACGATCGCGAGCAGCAGGATGCCCCACATGTAGTGATGCAGGTGCGCGCCGGCAACGCTGACATTGCCGAACGGGCCGATGCCGTGCTTGATGCTGTAGGTGATCGTGCGCACGATCGCGAAGGTGATGGTGAAGCTCAGCCAGGCCCACAACAACGAACGCTCTTTGGGCCCAAGCTCTTCGCGATACGCCGTCTGGATCTCGGCTCGCCTCGGCGCCTGCACACCGCGACCTTACTGGTTCGTGCGACCGAACCTAAGCTACGCGGAACTGCGCGATCGACGCCCGGAGCTCCGCCGCCAACACGTTCAGCTGCGCCGCCGATGCCGCCGACTGCTTCGAGCCCACCACGTACTGGCGCGACACATCCGACACCTGCATCATCGCGGTCACGACTTGGTCGGACGCCGATCGCTGCTGCTGCGTCGCGATCGAGATTTCCTTTGCAGCCGTGGTGGTTTCGTCGACCATGCCGGAGATTCGCTCGAGTGCGTCGACCACACCGCGAGCAAGCTCGGTGCCTTGATGCACTTCTTTCGCGCCCTCTTCGGTCGCGATGATGGTGGCGTTCGTCTCGGCCTGAATCTCGCTGACGATGCCTTGAATCTGCGCCGCCGATTCTTGCGACCGCTCGGCCAGTTTGCGCACTTCCGACGCGACGACGGCGAACCCGCGGCCGTGCTCGCCGGCACGGGCTGCTTCGATCGCTGCGTTCAGGGCGAGCAGGTTCGTCTGGTCGGCGAGGTCGTCGATCACTTCCAGGATCCGGCCGATCTCTTGCGACTTCTCACCGAGTGAGAGCGCGCGAGTGGCAATCGAGTCGACGCGGGCGGCGATCGTGTCCATCGCCGACACCGACGCGGCCACTGCCTCGCGACCCTCTTCGGCAAAGCGCAGCGTCTCAGCTGCATACCTGGCAACCGCTTCCGACGTCTCCGCAATCTGCGCCGCAGTAGCGGCCAGCTCCTCGATCGTCGAGGTCGTTTCGGCAACTGCCGACGACTGCTGCGTGGCCGAAGCCGCATGTTCCTCAGCGGTAGCCAGCAACTCACCGGCGGAGGCCGAGATACTCTCGCCACTGCCGCGGATCTGCTCGACCAGCAGCCGCAAGTTGCCCAACGTGTTGTTGAAAGCCGACTGAAGCGACGACAATGCCTCGTCGGAGTCAGGCACGGCCAGACCGAAACCGTCTTCGTACGCAGATAGGTCGCCACGGGCCGCATTCGCCAGCGACTCCGACAAGCGGTCGACCTTGACCTTGAGCTCGGCCCGTTCGCGCCGAGTCTCGGCGAGCAGGGTTTCGCGTTCGGCTCGGTGGCTGTCAATGAGTTCGAGTCGCAGGTGTTCGACCTCGGCGGCCTGCCGCACCCGCTCGGCTTCGGCGGCGCCGGTCAATCCGTTCACCATGTGGGCGAACGCGCTGGTCGCCCCCGTCACCGCGGGGAGCGTCACAATTGCCAGCACCAGCGAGATCGCGGTGGTCTTCGCGAATCCGTGGGAGATGCCGGTCGCCAACGCGGTGAGCCCGCTGGCCAGCAATCCGTAAGCAAGCGCCTTCCATTGGACGTCGATGAACGCGACCGTCACGAGGACAGGAAGAAACAAGACCCAGAACGGCGCGGCCACTCCGTGCGCCACGATCACGACGCCGGTGATGCCGCCCATGTACACGAGTCGACCGATGTTGGCCACCAGGCCGACCGGCTGAAGCAGCGGGCCATGCAGGTCGGTCAGCGAGATCACCGAAACCAAGCTGGCTCCTGCGGCCGCGACGCCGAGCGACACCAGCATGAGCGCCTGGTTGACGGTGACGGTCGCGCTGATCTGCGAGCCACCTGTGAGGACGGCGATGAATGCCCCGGCAAGCAGCATCCACGTGCATGCCGCCGCCGCGTGTTGCGGCCGCTTCGAGACGTCCACCAGTCCTCCTGAAGATATCTGCAGATCCATCGGGTGGTCTTGGGCGGTACTGAAGCCAATCGGGTGAGGACGCGGCTCAGGATGCGACGCGGCGCTGCGCGGGGAGCCGCGACCGAAGACCCAGAACGGCGGCCGGGTCGAGAACGGCGATCGGGCCGGTTGGCTCGGTGAACTGTCCGTGCAAGAGGCCGGCCGCGTCGGCGTCCAGGCTCATGGGGGGCGGCTCGATGCGCTCGACATCGCAATCAACGACGCCCTGCACACCTTCGGTCAGCAGACCGACGGTCACGTTGTGTTCGGCGAGCACGACCAGCCGGCCGAGCGAGCCGGTCGGGGTGATCGGCGCTCCGAGCAACGGCCTGACGTCGAGGACGGCCAAGATGCGGCCGCGCCAGTTCGCTACGCCGGCCAGCCAAATCGGCGTGCCCGGCACGCGGGTGAGCTTGGGCAACCGGCCGACCTCGGCAACCGCCGACATGCCGACCGCGTAGCGGGCGCCGCCGAGCCGCAACATGACGTAGCCGTCGGGCTCAGCGCGAATGCCACGGTCAGAGCTTTCGGGCACCGAGGCAGCGCCGACCGTGCCGCCAATGGTGTTCGACTGCGGATCCATGCCCACTCATCGGCGCAGTCAGGGTCGGGGTGAAGCCGCTACCTCCGTGGAGACCGCACCCGTCGGCGTCCGCAGGTCAATCACGTCGGGCGTGGTCAACCGCAGTTGCGCGGGCGCCGCGTCGTGCGCGGCCTGGGCGGCTTCGAGGATGTCGGTGATCTCATGCCCGATGAGCTCATGGCGCTCGAGCAGGGCGTCACGAAGGGCCTCGATCAGGTGCCGGTGTTCGGCGAGCAGCGCTGCAGTCTTCAGCTTCTGCTCCTGTAGCACCTCTTCGACCGCCTGCCGGCCGTCTTTGTCACCGAGCACTCGGCCAACGATGTTGGTGTCGGCGAATCCACTGGTTTGCACAGCGCCGAACGACACCAGCGAGCCGGTCATGCCGCAGGCGCCGACCATGTTCGCCGCCACCCGGGTTGCTGACAACAGGTCACCACTCGGGCCGGTCGAAACGTCGCCGAAGAAGAGCTCCTCCGCGCACTGGCCGCCCATCGAGATTTGGATCAGGCCGAGCAACTCAGTGCGCGACTGGAGATAGACATCTTCGCGATCGCCGTGAGCAAGCAGGCCCAGTGCGCCGCGGCGCTTGATGATCGTGAGCACTTCGAGCCGTCGCTGCGGTGCCACCAGCCAGGCCATCGTCGCGTGCCCAGACTCGTGCGTGGCGATCAGCTTGGCTTCGTGCGCGGTGTACCCGACCGGCTGGCCGAGACCAATCTCCGAATCCAGCCGAGCGTGGTCGACGTCTTTCCAATTCATCGCACGGCGGGTTTCTTGCACGGCGTTGATCAACGCTTCGTCGAACATGCCTTCGAGCATGGCCGGGCTGTAGCCCTGGGTGACGGCGGCGAGCGCGTCCCGACGCTCCGGGAGGTCGAGCTCGGGCACGTGCGCCTTCCGCGCTAGGAAGTGATCGATCAGCTGACGCCGGCCCGACTTGTCGGGCCGCTCGAAGGTGAGGCGCTGGTCGAATCGGCCTGGGCGAAGCAGCGCCGCGTCGAGTGAGTCGGGGCGGTTGGTCGACGCGATCAGCAGGATGTTCGCGGGCTTGGGCGCCGGCTTCTTCAGCTGCCGATTCGCCGGCAGCATCAGGTTGATCGAGTCGACGAACTTGCCGGCCACCTTCTGGCCCGTGGTCGGGGTGTCGAATGACTGCATCTGCACCAGCAGTTCTTGCACGGCCATACCGAGGTCGCCGCTGCCGATCATCGGGTCGCGTTGGGTTGTCGGCGCGCCCAGAATCGGCAGGCCTTCGAGACCGCCACAGCGCATGCCATCGTCGAGGCAGTCAGCCGCGGCCGCGTTGAGTGACGCGAATGCCGACACTCCGCTGCGCGCACCGCCGAGTGCATCGAACTCGTCGATGAACCCGATGGCGCCGCCCTCTTTGCGGGCCAGTGCCCGTAGCGCCCTGAAGTACGCGCGCACCTTGCGTTGGGTCGCACCCTGAAAACTCGACTGGAACGAGGTCGCCGTAGCGAACAAGAACGGCACACCGGCCTCGGCGGCGAGTGCCTTCGCTGTGTAGGTCTTGCCGGTACCAGGCGGCCCGTCGAACAACAATCCGCGCCGCGGTCGACCGCCCATCTCCCGAGCAAATGTCTTGTGGGCAAGGAAAAGGTTGAGCGACCGCACGACCTCGGTCTTCACGATGTCAATACCGACAACATCAGAAAGCCGGACGTCGATCTGCTCAGGCCGCATGACGTGGTGCGGCGACCGGCCGATGCCAAATTGCATGCCGCCCATCAGGAGGATGAGCAGACCGAAGAACAGGATCGGGCTAATGACCAACCAGTTGATGTGCGGGAACGCGAAGACATTGAACGGCCGGTGTTCGGCGATGCGGTACCACAGCAAAGCCGTCGGCAGCGCGATCAGTGCAGACATGCGCCACAACCGGCCACGTCGCGCCTGCTCGCGTTGCTGACCAACATCAGCCACGTCGACGTCCATCACCGTGCTGCCCGAAACGCTGGAGAGTTGATCGCTGCGGTGCGCCCGCGTCAGCTCCGCTGCTTGGGCCCGTGCCAATTCTGCGGCCTGCGCCCGTGCGCGCTGCTCATCGATCGCCTGGTTTGGGTCACTCATGAAATTTCCCCACCTCTGACTCAAACCCGCGAGTGTCGCCAATGCCACAGTGATCGCCGGCTGACTGAGCCCACCTCACCGCCGGCTCCCTGAGTGTTTCAGCGACAGTACGCCTGCGGCTACCGTGCGTAGTCGTTTCACTCGGATGGCCCACTGCGAGCGAGCTACAGCCCAGCGAACAAGTCGGCTTCCCAGCCCTGCGGCTCGATCTCGCGCGGACCCCGCTCGCCTGCCAGCAAGACGTAGTGCTCAAGCCCGAACGCCTTATGGGGTATGTGGTTCGAGAGCGCGAAGAACGGGCCGTTAATCTCGATCTGGGTCGCGTGCGCCCGCATCGCGTCCATCTTTGCGTCGAGGTAGTCGCGCGCATCGACCTGAGCGGTAATGACGTCATCGGCCCGCGCGAACGGCACATCCTCAGCCGACTCGGCGCCGCCGAAAAAGTCGTTCCCCTGCTCCTTCATCGCTTTGATGCTCGCCTCGATGAACGCGCGCGGCACCGCGGTGTAGTAGAGCTTTTGCACGATGTCGCGCGTCTGTTTGACCGCCTGAACCGTCACCCGATGGGCCTGGATGTGATCGGGGTGGCCGTACCCGCCGAAGTCGTCGTAGGTGACGACGACCTGCGGCTTGACCTCGCGGATCACCTCGACGAGCAGGCCGACCGCCTCGGCCATATCGGCCTGCCAGAAGCATCGAGGGTTCTCGTTCGCGGGCGTCTCCATCATTCCGGAGTCGCGGTAGCGCCCGGTCCCGCCGAGAAAGCGGTGATCGGTCACGCCGAGGGCGCGGCAAGCCTCCTCGAGTTCATGGATGCGCCAGCCACCGAGCTGATCGGCCTTGTCGGCCGCGATGCCGGCAAAGGCAGGGACGAGCACCTCACCCTCTTCACCGAGGGTGCAGGTCACCAACGTGACGTTCACGCCGTCAGCGGCGTACTTCGCCATCGTGGCGCCCGTGCTGATGGTCTCGTCGTCCGGATGCGCATGCACGAGCAGCAAACTGCGATCAGCCATGAGCCCACCCTAAGTGGCGAACGTGCAATGGCAGGATCGGGGCCATGCCCGACGACTCGTTTCCCCGACTGCAAGCCCGAACAGCGCGATTCACCCTCGGGCGACCGCGGTCGTTCACGGTCGCGGCCGATGGCAGCCGAGTGCTGTTCCTGCGCTCGCGCGGCGGGACCGATCGAGTCACCTGTCTGTGGAGCTATGACGTCGCGACCCGAACCGAAACGCTGATTGCCGATCCACTCCAGCTACTCGCGGGCGACGATGTGGTTCCCGCGGCTGAGCGCGCAAGGCGGGAACGCGCGCGCGAGCACGCTGCCGGCATCGTCGGCTACGCGGCCGACCCGAACGCCAGCGTCATCGCATTCGCGTTGTCGGGTCGGCTGTTCGTGATCGAAGGCGACTCGGCGCCGCGCGAGCTCGCGGTGCCAGGGCCGGTGTTCGATCCACGGCCCGATCCGACCGGACGCCGGGTGGCTTACGTCAGCGGCGGCGCAACCCGTGTCGTCGAGATCTCCGGCGACAACGACGGCGAACTCATCGCTGAGGCGGGTGTCACGTGGGGGCTGGCCGAGTTCATCGCGGCCGAAGAACTGAACCGGATGCGCGGCTACTGGTGGTCGCCGACCGGAGATGCCTTGCTGGTGGCGCGCGTCGACGACGCGGCCGTGCAGCGTTGGCACATCGGCGATCCCGCGAACCCCGACCGCCCGCCGTCCGTTCTTGCCTACCCCGCCGCCGGTACCGCGAATGCCGACGTCTCGCTGTCGCACCTCACCCTTGACGGGTCGCGCACCGACATCGACTGGGATCGCAATGAGTTCCCTTACCTCGTGACAGTTCGCTGGCCAACGGGTCACCGCCCGCTGATTCTCATCAGCACGCGCGCCCAGCGCACGATGCACGTGCGTGACATCGACGTCGACACCGGCAAGACGACGGTCGTGCGCGACGACACCAGCCACCTGTGGCTCGAGGTTGTCGATGGCACTCCCGATCGGCTGCCCGACGGTCGGCTCGTCACCACTGTTGACCTCGACGACACCCGGCGCCTGGTGATTGGCGACGTCGTGGTCACGCCGGAGTTTCTGCAGGTAGCCGAGGTGCTGAGTGTCGGCGCAGAAGGTGTCGTCTTCAGCGCGACAACCGACCCGGTCGAGCAGCAGCTGTGGCACGCCAGCCTCGACGGCATGTGCAGTGCACTGACGAACGAAGCCGGGGTACATACCGCCGTCGGGAGCATGGCACTCCTCGTCATCACCCGGCTGTCGCTGGAACACGACGGTGCCGAGACGGTCGTGACGCAACGAGGCGATGAGATCGGCCGCATCGAGTCGTTCGCTGAGCCGGTTCCGTTCGTGCCCAACGTCGTATTGTCGACGCAGGGTCGTCGCGACCTGCGCACTGCGTTGGTATTGCCGCGAGACCACGTCGCAGGCTCTGCTTCACTGCCGGTGCTGATGGATCCGTACGGTGGCCCGGGCGCGCAGCGCGTGCTCGCATCGCGCAATGCCTATCTCAACTCGCAATGGCTAGCTGACCAAGGATTCGCCGTCGTCGTCGTCGATGGCCGTGGGACGCCGGGGCGCGGGCCGCGGTGGACGCATGCGATCGCCGACGACTTGGCGTCGGTGGTGCTCGACGACCAGATCACTGCCCTGCAATCGCTCGCGGACGCCAACAGTGACCTCGATCTGACGCGCGTCGGCATCCGGGGCTGGTCGTTCGGCGGTTACTTGGCTGCGCTGGCTGTGCTGCGTCGGCCGGACGTATTTCACGCCGCGGTCGCGGGCGCGCCCGTCACTGATTGGCGGTTATACGACACGTGCTACACCGAGCGCTACCTCGGCGTCGACACCACTGCGCCGTCGTACGACGAGGTGTCGTTGATCAACCTCGCGCCTCAATTGACCCGGCCGTTGATGATTGTGCACGGCCTCGCCGACGACAACGTGGTAGCCGCGAACAGCTTGCGGCTGTCGACTGCACTGCTCGCCGCCGGGCGGCCGCACACGATGCTGCCGCTGTCAGGCGTGACGCACATGACGTCGCAGGAAGATGTTGCGGCCAACTTGTTGATGCTCGAGGTGGCCTTCTTGAAATCAGCGCTCGGGGTGAGTTGATCAGTCTTCTGCGCGAGCGGCTTTGGCCCGGTTTCCTCGACTGCGCGCACGATCTGACATCGATAGGTCAACCTTGCGAATGCGCACAGCGCCGGGCGTCACTTCGACGCATTCATCCTCGCGGCAGAATTCCAGCGCTTGCTCGAGCGACAACGCCTTGTGCGGAATCAGCGGAACGAGCACATCGCTCGACGACTGCCGCATGTTCGTGAGCTTCTTTTCCTTCGTCGGGTTGACATCCATGTCGTCGGAGCGGGCGTTCTCACCGACGATCATGCCTTCGTAGACCTCAGTCTGCGGGCCGACGAACATCGTGCCGCGCTCTTGCAGGTTCGACAGCGCGAAGCCCGTTGTGGGGCCGCGCCGATCGGCGACCAACGATCCGGTGGGCCGGGTGCGAAGCTCGCCGTGCCACGGCTCGTAGCGCTCGTGCACGTGGTGGAGGAGGCCGGTGCCGCGGGTCTCGGTGAGGAACTCGGTGCGGAACCCGATGAGACCTCGGGCCGGGACGATGTACTCCATCCGGATCCATCCGCTGCCGTGATCGACCATCTGCTCGAGGCGGCCCTTGCGCAGCGCAAGCAGCTGAATCAGCACGCCCTGGTAGTCGCTCGGAGCATCGATGGTCATCCGTTCCATCGGCTCGTGAATCTTGCCGTCGATGCGGCGGGTCACGACTTGTGGCTTGCCGACGGTGAGTTCGAAGCCTTCTCGGCGCATGATCTCGACGAGGATCGCGAGCTGAAGTTCGCCGCGGCCCTGTACTTCCCACGTGTCGGGGCGCTCGGTCGTCAACACTCGAATGGAGACGTTGCCCACGAGTTCGGCATCGAGCCGGTTCTTCACCAACCGCGCGGTGAGCTTCTTGCCGGTCTCACCGGCCAACGGTGAGGTGTTGATGCCGACCGTCATCGACAGGCTCGGCTCGTCGACCGTGATGATCGGCAGCGGACGCGGGTCGTCGGGATCGGCAATCGTCTCTCCGATCGTGATCTCCGGAATGCCGGCGATGGCGACGATGTCGCCCGGGCCGGCTTCGTCGATCGGCACCCGCTCGAGCGCCCTGGTACCAAGCAACTCGGTGAGCTTGACCTTCTCGATGGTGCCGTCAGACTTGCACCAGGCGACCTGCTGCCCGCGCTTGATGAGGCCGGAGTGCACCCGCAGCAGCGCGAGCCGACCGAGGTACTGCGAGGCGTCGAGGTTGGTCACATGAGCGCGCAGCGGCGCGTCGGGGTCGAATGACGGCGCCGGCACCGCGCTCTTGATGGTGTCGAACAGCGGCTCGAGGTCGGGGCTGTCCGGCATCTCGCCGTCTCCGGGGCGGGTCAACGAGGCCCGGCCGGCCTTCGCGCTCGCGTACACGATCGGAAAATCGAGGATCGCGGACTGGTCGACGTTGTCGTCGAGCAAGTCGATGAAGAGTTCGTAGGTCTCGTCGACCACTTCAGCGATCCGCGCGTCGGGCCGGTCGACCTTGTTGATGACCAGGATCACGGGCAGCTTCTTGTGCAGTGCCTTCCGGAGTACAAAGCGGGTCTGCGGCAACGGCCCCTCACTGGCGTCGACCAGCAACAGGACGGCGTCGACCATTTCAATCCCGCGCTCGACCTCGCCGCCGAAGTCGGCGTGGCCGGGGGTGTCGATGATGTTGATCGTGACTCCGCCGTGCCGAACCGCGGTGTTCTTGGCGAGGATCGTGATGCCCTTTTCGCGCTCGAGATCCATCGAGTCCATGACCCGTTCGCGGACCGAATCGTTCTCGGCCTGGTGCTCGGTGAACGCACCCGATTGCCAGAGCATGGCGTCGACAAGCGTGGTCTTGCCGTGGTCGACGTGGGCGATGATCGCGACATTCCGCAGGTCATCGCGGGTACTCAAGGGCATGGGAAAGCTCTCAGATCGGGGTTGGGGATCACCTCATCGTACGCGGTCGAGCGGCTAACACCGATTTCGTCGGTGCCAACCAACCGCGCACCTCCCGCGTCTATGCCGGTGACAGCACCCTGACGACTGGGAAATCTGATGAGGCACACGCAGACCCGCGCCCCACGGCCGCTCTTTGCAAGGGCGGCAGCAACGGCCCTCACCGGAACTCTCGGTGGCCTCGCGCTGGCTGGCTGCGCGAGCTCGAACGCCCCGGCCGCCAGCACGGCGGCACTCACTCAACCTGCCGCCGTGGCGTCGACCGCGGTCACGAGCCCACCTGCATCGACACCTCCGGCTATCGCTACGCCGACCGACATCCCCGCGACGCCGTCAGCTGCTGCCAGCCCGTCGGATCCGGCACCGTCAGCAACCGCAACCTCATCGCCGACCGCACCCGTCGTCGTCCCGGCTGCTGCTGGGATCGCACCGCATTTCGCGACGCCTGGAGCGGCCATGCGCTACTTCGTCGATGCTTACAACGCGCGCGACTTGACGGCTGAGATGCACGTCACGACACCGGATTCACGGACCGCCCTCGAGGGCGAGCGACAGTGGGTGCAGACCTTCAGCTTCCACAGCTGCACGGCCAACGCTGGTGCCGGCGACTACAGCTGCCGGTTCGACATGACTTCAATGGTCCCGGGCCTGGCGATTCCGTCGGCGTCCGCGTCGACCGACACCTCGGCGAGCGACGCCTTTGCCAACGCAGGTGCAACCATGAATGAGATCACCGTGCTAGTCGCACCGGCCACCCGACCAGGCTGGTACATGTACTACAACATGGGCTGCGGCGACGGGTGAGTTCCCCAGCTGCGTAGAGCGTGACGCACGACACATTCACCCGGGCTGGGAACGCAGTCACCCGCGGGCGTAAGTTGTGCACGCTCAGCGACAGCCGACAACGCAGTCGGCGGGCGGCGCAGAAGGCAGGGACGATGACCGTCGAGAGCAAAGCTCCGGCATCGGACGCCGGGCCACCCCCCTCGAACGGCCCGACCGGTCGGCGAGCCGCAATCGCCGCCAAGACCCTTCGAACCGACCGCTGGTGGCTAGAGCCGGTCATCACCTTTGGCATCTTGTTCAGCTTCGTCATCTACTCGACGTGGGCCGCGTTCATCGATCGTGACTACTTCTCCGAGCCGTACATCTCGCCGTTCTACTCGCCCTGCTTGTCGACCAAGTGCGGCACGGTGCCGGGCTCGGCTGGCGTGCCGCACATCGGGTTGTTTGGCGACATCAGGTTCATCTCGCCAGCGATCTTCATCCTGATCGTTCCGCTCGGCTTCCGGATGACTTGCTACTACTACCGCAAGGCCTACTACCGCGCGTTCTGGTTGTCACCGCCCGCCTGTGCGGTGGCCGAGCCGCACAAGAAGTACACCGGCGAGACGCGCTTCCCGCTGATTTTCCAGAACGTGCACCGGTACTTCTTCTACCTCGGCTTCTTGCTGAACATCATCTTGACCTACGACGCCGTCATCGCATTCCGCAACCACCAGGGGCAGTGGGGGCATGCCGGCCTTGGCACGCTCGTGCTGCTGTTGAACGCTGTGTTCCTGTGGGCGTACACCGTGTCGTGCCACTCGTGCCGAAGCATCATGGGCGGCCGGCTCAACCACTTTTCCAAGCACCCCGTGCGCTACTGGCTCTGGAGCAAAGTCACCATCTACAACCGCTACCACATGCAAATCGCCTGGGTTTCGCTTGTGTGGGTGGCATTTTCCGACATCTACGTGCGGCTCGTGGCATCCGGCACCCTCACCGACCTGAGGTTCTTCTGACATGAGCGACTCCTACATGAGAGACGTCGCATGAGCGACTTCGAGCGGCACTCCTACGACGTCGTCGTCGTCGGCGCGGGTGGGTCTGGCTTGCGCGCAGCAATCGGCGCACACGAGGCGGGTGCGAAAACCGCGGTCGTCTGCAAGTCGTTGCTGGGCAAGGCGCACACGGTCATGGCCGAGGGCGGCATCGCCGCCGCCATGGGCAACGTGTGGGAAGAAGACAACTGGAAAGTGCACTTCCGCGACACGATGCGCGGCGGCAAGATGCTCAACAACTGGCGTATGGCGCAGCTGCACGCGCAAGAGGCACCCGAACGCGTGTGGGAGCTCGAGAGTTGGGGCGCGCTCTTCGATCGCACCAAAGAAGGCAAAATCTCGCAACGCGACTTCGGCGGCCACCGCTACGCCCGACTCGCACATGTCGGTGACCGCACCGGCCTCGAAATGATCCGCACCCTTCAGCAGCGCGCGGTCGCAATCGGCGTCGACGTGTACATGGAATGCACGATTACCGAGCTGCTGAAGGATGGCGGCGCGATCGCCGGCGCCTTCGGCTACTGGCGCGAATCCGGGCGCTTCATCGCGTTCGACGCACCGACCGTGATCATCGCGACGGGTGGCATCGGAAAGTCGTTCAAGATCACCTCGAACTCGTGGGAGTACACCGGCGACGGCCACGCACTCGCGATGGAGGCAGGCGCACCGCTGATCAACATGGAGTTCGTGCAATTCCACCCCACCGGCATGGTGTGGCCGCCGTCCGTTCGCGGCTTGCTCGTCACTGAATCAGTGCGTGGGGACGGCGGGGTGCTGCGCAATTCCGAAGGCAAGCGGTTCATGTTCAACTACATCTCCGACTACTTCAAGGCGGAGACCGCCGACACAGAAGAAGAAGGCGACCGCTGGTACGACGACCACGTCAACAATCGTCGTCCGCCTGAGTTGTTGCCCCGTGACGAAGTTGCCCGGGCGATCAATGCGGAAGTCAAGGCCGGCCGAGGCACGCCACATGGCGGGGTCTACCTCGACATCGCGTCGCGACGCACGCCGGAGTTCATCCGCAAGCGGCTGCCGTCGATGTACCACCAGTTCAAAGAGTTGGCCGACGTCGACATCACCAAGGAGCCGATGGAGATCGGCCCGACCTGTCACTACGTGATGGGCGGCATTGAAGTCGACGCTGATACGCAGATGTCGCGGGTGCCAGGCCTGTACGCAGCCGGCGAGGTATCGGGCGGCATGCATGGCGCCAACCGACTAGGCGGCAACTCACTCAGCGACTTGCTCGTCTTCGGCAAGCGGGCCGGCGAAGACGCGGCCGCGTACGCAGCCAAGCTGGGCAAGAAACGCCCGGTGATCGACGATGCGGCACTCACCGCTGCACAAGAAGCGGCGCTGACACCCTTTGCCCGCGAGGGCGGCGAAAATCCGTACAGCGTGCAACACGATCTGCAAGACACGATGCACAATCTGGTCGGCATCATTCGCAACGCCACCGAGGTTGAAGAGGCACTCGAGCACATCGAGGCGTTGAAGGTGCGGGTCGCTGCTATCTCCGTTGAAGGCCATCGCCAGTACAACCCTGGCTGGCACCTCGCGCTCGACCTCAAGAACATGTTGCTGGTCTCCGAGTGCATTGCCCGCGCTGCACTCGACCGCAAAGAAAGTCGCGGCGGGCACACGCGCGACGACTATCCGTTGACCGACCCGACGTGGGGCAAGCTCAACGTGTTGTGCCGGCTGAACAAGCAAGGCACCGGCGTCGAGGTGTTCCACCAAGACCTGCCAGAAATGCCCGCCGACTTGAAGACGCTCTTCGAGGAAGGCCACTGATGGGCTACGACCTCACGATGCGGATCTGGCGCGGCGACCATGCGGGCGGCGATCTCGTCAACTACACGGTGCCGGTCGAAGAAGGCGAAGTCGTGCTCGACGCGATTCACCGAGTGCAGGCGACCCAAGCCGGCGATCTCGCCGTGCGCTGGAACTGCAAGGCCGGCAAGTGCGGATCATGCAGTGCTGAGATCAACGGTCGACCGCGGCTCATGTGCATGACTCGCCTTTCGGTGTTCGAGCCGGCCGAAACAATCACGGTGACGCCGCTGCGTACCTTCCCGGTCATGCGCGACCTGGTCACCGATGTCTCGTTCAACTACGAAAAAGCCAAGCAGGTACCGGCTTTTTCGCCGCCTGCAGGGCTGGCTCCTGGCGACTACCGCATGCAGCAGGTCGACGTCGAGCGGTCGCAGGAGTTTCGCAAGTGCATCGAATGCTTCCTGTGCCAAGACGTCTGTCACGTCATCCGCGACCACGAAGAGAACAAGCCCTCGTATGCCGGCCCGCGGTTCTTCATCAGGTACGCCGAGCTTGACATGCACCCGCTCGACACGATCGACCGCAAAGAGATGCTGCAATCCGCGCAGGGCCTCGGCCAGTGCAACATCACCAAGTGCTGCACCGAAGTGTGCCCCGAACACATCAAGATCACCGACAACGCAATCATCCCGATGAAAGAACGCGTCGTCGACGTGCGCTTCGATCCGTGGACGAAGATCACCCGTCGCAACCACAGCCCCGAACAAGAGCGGATGCCGCCCGGTGGCCGTTCGCTCGCCACGGCCCCGCCCGCGACAACGCCCGCCACGACGCCCGCCACGACGAAGGCGCCGGCCACCGCGAAAGCACCCGCCAAGACGCGCGGACCTGCCAGCGGCGCGTCGGCGGCTGCGGTCGACGTCCACACTGGCAGTGATCTCGTTGCTGCTGACCGCGCCATCGCGTCGCGCGCGATCTATCGGCGCACGCTCCACTCGCTGCACGGTGTTGCCGAACTCATTCTCGCCGGCACGCAACGACGGGCCAATCGATCGATCAAGCTCACGGTCACCGACGATGGATTTGCGACCGGCCCATTACCTCGACCACCGTGGCTGCTTGCGGTGCATGGCACGCACCTCGTCGTCGGCGACAACGAACTCGTACTCCCGCTCGAGGGCACGTTCGCCGATCTGGCCGCATTGGCCGGCGTCGCCTGCGCGCCGCCGGCCGATGCGTATCCACCGGCGAGTGGCCGAACTCCCGCCGATCGGTTGCAGATCAACCCGAAAGCTGCTGCCGAATTGCTGGCTGCCTTGCGCACGGGCGACCACGCCTGTCGGGCCTTTGCGGCCGCGCATGCGCCCGCCGACCCACCTGTGCCGGTGCTGTGGCCGGAGCATTTCGACGTCGGCATCACCATCGATGCGGTGAACTACGGGGTCTCACCCGGTGACGACGCGATCCCCTACCCCTACGCGTACGTCGGTCCGCACGTGCAGCGACCGGGCGCATTCTGGAACGAACCGTTCGGGGCAGCGCGGGCCATCAGCGAGCTAGGCGATGCCGACGGCGTCCTCGCGTTTTTCGAAGAGGGTCGACGCGAGACGAGCTAGTCGATCGCTCGACGCAAGAAGCCGCGGACGCCGATGTAGGTAAACAACACCACCGAAGCGAGCAGGCCGAGCAGGCAGATCCACGGTTGCATGTGCGGCACCGAAGGTGTGAGCGCCGACCGCATGCCTTCACTCACGTAGGTCATCGGGTTGAACGCGGTAACCACCTGGAACCAGCGCAGGTGACTCAGCGACGGCCAAGGGTATTGGCTACAGCCGGTGAACATCATCGGCGTCAGGATCAGCGCGAACATGATCTGAATGCGGTTCGGCGGTACGAACGTGCCGAGCGTCAATCCGATCGCCGAACCGGCGAGCGCGCCCAGAATCATGACAGCCGCGATCAGCCAGATTTCGCTGGCCCGCCAGGGAATTGAGCCCAGCACCCAAATGCCGACGGGGAACATCACAGCACCTGCGAGCAGTGCGCGCAAAGAAGCGAACAGCATCTTTTCGATCGCCACCGCCCACGTCGGCAGCGGCGCCAACAGCCGGTCTTCGATTTCGCGGCTGAACGAAAACTCAAGCACCAGCGGCAACGCGGTGCTTTGAATCCCGGTGAGCACGACCGTCAACGCGACGATGCCAGGGAACAGCAGGTGCGCGTACTGCGGGCTGGTCAGGCCAAGCGAGCCGAGCACCTTGCCGAAGATGAACAGCAGCCCCAGCGGCTGCAAAATCACCTGGGCAAGGAAGATCGGCAGCTCGCGACCAGTCACGACGAGGTCGCGTCGCAACACGCTCAAGAACGAACGCACCGCACTCGGGTCGGAAGGGGCGGCGGCGCGCTGTAACGCGAGATCAGCAGTGGTCATCCCAGCGCCCGTCCGGTGAGGTGAATGAAGACGTCTTCGAGACTGGGTTCGCCCAACCGCACCTCGGTCAAACGAGCCTGCTTGCGGACCACGATCTCGGCTACCGGCGCAACCAGCCGAGCCGGTTCACCGGCCACGTAAAGCCGGGCGCGCACCGAAGCCCCGACCGCCCCCACGGTCTCGATCCGCTCCACTGCAGTCAGCGTCTCTAGCTCGGCGAGCAGGTCGGCAGAGTCGGCCACCGCCTCGACCATGATCTCGAGGGTGCCGCTGCCGATCACCGACTTGGTGAGCTGCGCGGGTGTGTCGAGAGCGAGCAACCGACCGTGGTCCACGATGCCGACGCGGTCGGCCAGCGTCGCCGCTTCATCCATGTCGTGCGTGGTGAGCAGGACGGTCACGCCCGACTCCTTGAGTTCACGAATGCGATCCCACACGTAGATGCGCGCGGCCGGGTCGAGGCCGGTGGCCGGTTCGTCGAGAAACAGCACCGGCGGAAAATGCATCAATGCCCGCGCGATCATCACCCGCTGCGCCTGGCCGCCCGAAAGCCGATCGATCTTTTCACGCGCCCGATCGGCCAGCCCGAGCTGATCAAGAAGCTCGTTCGCGCGCGCCTCGCGTACCTTCTGCGGCACCCCGTGATAGCTCGCATGAAAGAGCAAGTTCTGTCGGACGTCGAGTGAGCGGTCAAGGTTCGGACGCTGCGGCACCACGCCCAAGCGGGTGCGCGCACGGACCGGAGCCGCCATCACGTCGACACCATCGACGAAAGCGCTGCCACCAGTGGGTTTAACCCGCGTGGTCAGCACGCCGATCGTCGTGGTCTTGCCTGCGCCGTTCGGGCCGAGCAGTCCGAAGCACTCACCACTGTCGACCTGGAACGACACGCCATCGACCGCGTTAGAGTCGCGCTTCGGGTAGCGCTTCACCAACTCGACAACCTCGACTGCTGGCCCTGCCACAGAACTCCCATCCCTGCGCCGACCGGCCACTGTAACCCGCCGCCCAATCGAGCCGCGCCTCGATTTACGTGCCAACGGAAGCTACCGAGCGGGGTCGCGGGCGCGCAGAATACCTTCGAGACGTTCGATGATGGGCACATCGGCAGGTAGCCACCGCACGTCCTGCAATTCATCGACGTTCAGCCACCGAATGGCCGCATGTTCATGCGCCGCCAGGTCGCCGGAGACGATGGTGGCCAACCAAACCCGCAACACCCCGTATTCGCCGATCGGCCAATCCCGCCCGACCCGCGCGCCCAACATGATGTCTACGCCCAGCTCTTCGCGGCACTCACGCACCAAGGCCGCCTCGTCGGTCTCGCCGGCATCGACCTTGCCACCGGGCAGTTCCCAGAATCCGGCGAGCGCCGGGGGTTCTGAGCGCTGGGCGGCCAGCAGTCGGTTTTGGTCGTCGATCAGCGCGGCCCCGACGACGACCTGAAACCCGCGCTGCACGAGATCGAAGTGTGCCACCTGCCAAGCTTGACGCCGTCGCTTCACGCCGCGATGTTGGAATCATGTCGACTCCCCCGCGAGCTCGCCCGCAGCCCCTCAGCGATGATGCTGTCGCCGCCGCATTGACGCAACTCGACGGCTGGCAGGGTGACACCCACCAGCTGCAACGCAGAGTCAAGGCGCCCACGTTCGCAGCGGGTATCGCGTTGGTCGACGCGGTCGCAGCGGTGGCTGACCAACGCGACCATCACCCCGACATCGACATCAGATGGACGTCGATCACCTTCACCTTGTCGACGCATTCTGCGGGTGGAGTGACCGATCTCGACGTCGCAATGGCCGGCCGAATCGACGAGCTAACGGCGGCGATGTAACTCATCCACAAGCAGCAGCCATGAAGTGCCGGGCTCGCGGCGGTGACGTCACTTGGTCAGTGCTGTGATCTACCGTGGCCGCATGCCGCGCCGCCGAATGTCGCTGCTGCTCGCGCTGACGCCGGTCACGTTGGCGCTGGTGGGGTGTAGCTCGCCGGCCGCGCGCACCATCCCGTCGACCAACGGGACGAACAGCTACGCGCCGGGGCATCTCAGCCTGCTGGTCGAGCCCGATCAGGGCATCGCGCCGCTGTACGCGTTGATCGCCTCGGCGCACCGCAGCCTTGACCTCACGATGTACGAGCTCGTCGACACCAAGGCAGCGTTGGCCCTCGAGGCTGCTGCCGGCCGCGGCGTCAATGTGCGGGTGGTTCTCGACACCAACAACGAACGTTCAGCCAATCAGCCGGCGTACGACGAGCTGACGGCGATGGGCGTGCATGTCGTCTGGGCTGACCGTCGATACACCTCGACACATGAGAAGACGCTGGTCGTCGACGGCACAACCGCAGCAATCATGTCGTTGAACCTCACCAGCCGGTACTACGCAGACACCCGCGACTACGGCGTCGTCGACAACGACCCGGCCGATGTTGCGGCCATCGAGCAGGTCTTTCAGGCCGACTTCGCCCATCAGTCAATCGCGCCTACGCCGGCAACCGGGCTGGTGTGGAGTCCGGGTTCGGCTCCGGCCCTACTCGGGCTCATCGACGCGGCGACGTCGACGTTGCTCGTCGAGAACGAAGAAATGGTGTACACACCGATCACGTCGGCGTTGGCACGGGCAGCACGCCGCGGCGTCCACGTTGTTGTCGTGATGACTGACCAACCCCGATGGCACGCAGCGTTCTCGACGCTCGTCGCAGCGAAGGTGAGCGTTCGCACCTATGCACAGAATGCGCGGTTGTACATCCACGCCAAGGCCATTGTCGCGGACGCCGGGACACTCCATCAGCGCGCGTTTGTCGGTTCAGAGAACTTCTCGGTGGCGTCACTCACGCGCAATCGTGAGCTTGGCTTGTTGACCTCAGATGCCGGCGTTGTGGGCACGCTGGCCACCACCATCACCGGCGACGCGGCGGCTGCTGATGTATGGCGGCGTTGACAGGCCTTAGGCCGATCGGTGTGGCTGTCGGCAAGGTTTGCAGGCATTCGGTATTTTGAACGTATGGACGAGAAGCGGGCCCAGCACGTCGTCGATGCGTTGCGCGATCTGGGCATCGACGCGCGCCTGTCGAAGGAAGGCGTCTACCAGTTCGGCGTGCGCATCGCGCTGTCCGAGGGGCGCGAGGCGGTGTGGGATAGCGACGACACCGCCGAACTCGAAGCCCAAGTCATGCGCGACGGCATGCTGGTGGGCTTCGTGCCGGTGATCGAAGGGTCGGCCGACTTCGACGAGGCGCAGATCATCGATGCCATTGCCCGCACCGACTACGACCAGCCGGTGGCGCGCCGACTGCCGACCGCTCCCCGCGCAGCCGTGCCCCTGCCGCGGTCGGGCGGCGTGTTCCGTCGGTTTCTCGGCGGTTTCCGCGAGGAGTAAGTGCGACGGCCCAGGCCTTACGGCTCACTGCTCACAGCAGGATTGCTTCCGCTAGGGCAGCGGACCGCACTCGTGGCTTCAAGCTAGACGAGGTGGCGAGGTCGACGTGCACGTTCAGGATCCGTTCGAACTCTTCCTCCAGGGCGAGCAGCCTGAAGAGCCCGGTGTCGTCGGGGAGGTCCACCAGCAGGTCCACGTCGCTGTCCGCTGCATCCTCACCGCGGGCGACGCTGCCGAAAACGCGGAGGTTCCGTCCTCCAGCCCCTTCCGCGGCGGCGATCAGAGCGCGTCGATGACGCCGCAGGCGCCGACCAAGCCGGGAATCTGGCAGCCCTCGGACGGACGGGTCAGCGTGTTGTAGGGCAAGCGTGAGCTCGTACCCAGTGGCGGCAACGAGTTTGGCCAAGGTTGGCAGTGCGGGTTCACGCTTGCCCGCCTCATACTCACTCACCACGCTCTGCGTGACGCCGGCCCTCCGAGCGAGGTCGGACTGAGACAAGCGGGAACGCCGTCTGGCCTCACGCAACACTTCCGCAGCATCCATGCAGGCATCCTATCGCGTTTTGCCGATGGGCAGGAGAACTAGCGCCACCTCCGACGCCAACAGTGCCGGTCGTTTGCAGTCACGTTCGGCCCACGACTGTCACACGTTGAAGCGGGATGTCTCCGCGGGAAGTTGATCAAGGTCGTGACCAGCACCTTCAGGCCTCCACACCCATCCTGACCTGCGGAAACGCTTGTCCCGGACTTACCCGACTTCGCCGTCGGATACCGACTGCGACCGAGCTGTCACGGCCCACAGACGGCCCAAGCCAATGCGGCGACGGTACGAGCGAGCGACCAACAGGCTCGCCCAAACCCGCGGCTGCGGAGCCGCGGACAACTTACCCACAGAATGCCGCGAAGCGCGCTGAACCGATATGCGCGAGGTTGAGCACATCCCCACCCAGGCAGGTGGGACGTTGCGCGTTGCCAACAAACGCGATCATTTGCCGAAAGTCGGATGTTGCTTTGGGCGCGACCGGCGATGATTGTGCGGTGCCCGATGACTTGAGCGCGATCACTCCCGAGG
>OLLJ01000334.1_pt1 | contig 25652 bp, 28 predicted proteins | sample 1604521 | NCBI WGS metagenome assembly OLLJ01 (sample SAMEA104055714, study PRJEB20765) | soil metagenome | isolation source: soil
GACGTCCCCGGATAAATCCGGGTCGCCTGCCGGTACTCAACCTCAGCCATCAGCGGCACTCCTCCAACACGGGCCAGACCGTCATAGGTCCCCTAGACGTCGTGGGTCTAGGCGAGATGGTACGGGCCAACGGCCTGGATTTGTAACCTGGGGCGGTGCGATTGGCCTGCGAACGAGCGGACGCGGCTAATCAGGCAACGAGGCCGAGGCGGCGCAGCTCGACCGTGAGGTCGTGCGGGTTCGTCGAGGCACTCATCGCGGCCTCGAGGGTGACGGCGCCATCGCGGATCAGGGCGACTAGGTGCTGGTCGAACGTCTGCATGCCGTAGTACCCGCCTTCGGCAATCAGGTCGTTCATCAGGCTGGTCTTGTCCGGGTCGGCAATAGCCTCAGCGATTCGGCCGGTGTTGATGCAGATCTCCATCGTCACGCAGCGCCCCTCGCCGTCCGCCCGTGGCACCAGACGTTGGCAGACGATGCCACGAAGCGCGCTGGCCAGCGACAACCTGACCTGCTTCTGCTCGTGCGGCGGGAAGAAGTCGATGATGCGGTTGACGGTCTCTTGAGCGTCGGTCGTGTGCAGCGTTGACATGACGAAGTGACCGGTCTCGGACGCCGCCAGCGCGGCTTTCACCGTCTCCTGGTCGCGCATCTCGCCGACGAGAATGACGTCGGGGTCTTGCCGCATCGCCGCACGCAGCGCGGTGGTGAAGTCTTCGGTGTCGACGCGCACTTCGCGCTGGTTGATCATGCCCAGCTTGTCGAAGTGCAGCACCTCGATCGGGTCTTCGACCGTCACGATGTGCACTTCGCGGTGGTTGTTGATGTGGTCGATCATGCCCGCCAGGGTGGTCGACTTGCCGACGCCGGTCGGGCCGGTGACCAGCACGAGTCCGCGCGGTTCAAGTGCGAGCGAGCCAAGAATGGCCGGCAACCCGAGGTCTTCGAGCGGAATCGCGCCGACGCTCACCTTTCGGAAAACCAGCCCAGCCGAGCCCCGGGACCTGAACGCGTTGACGCGGAAGCGACCCACGCCAGCCAGGGAGAACGCGAAGTCGGCCTCATTCGTGCGGGCGAACAGCTCGACCAAGTCGCGGCGCATGACCTCGGCGACCATCGCCTCGGTGTCGGCCGCCGTGAGGTCGCGTGTCTGGAGCTTGCGAAGCACGCCGTTGATGCGCACGCGCGGCGGCGATCCCACCTTGCAATGAAGGTCAGATCCGCCTGATTCGACGAGAGCCCGCAAGAACGGCTCGATCGTCACGTCGCCTGTCACGCAGGTTTCATCGACCGTTCAGTAAGCGTCCTTGACCGTCTCAACGCGTGAATTCAAGATCATGTCGCGCTACCCAATGACGGCGATCAGATCGCCCCTCTACCCAATGACGGCGATCAAGTCGCCTTCTTGCACCACGTCGCCCTCGGCGACCTTCAGGCTGACCGTGCCCGAGGCCTCGGCGATCACCGGGATCTCCATCTTCATGGACTCGAGAATGGCCAACGTGTCGCCGTCCTCGACCTGGTCGCCCTCGGCCACCACAATTTTCCAGACGTTCGCGACCATCTCAGCGCGGACTTCCTCGGCCACTGACCGGCTCCCTTCAACGAGTGTGCTCGATCCAACCACGCGCCCGCTGACCCAGCTCCGGGCCCCGCTGCGGGCCTCACCTGCTTCGCCGCGTGTGGCCGGCTAGGCGCTTGGCTTGGGCACCCGCATCCGGTCGATCAGGCCGGTGTCGTAGACACCCGAAACGAACTCCTCGTCTGCCAGCAGTTCGGTAAAGAAGGGCAGGTTCGACTTCAGCCCCTCGATCTCGAACGCCGCAACCGCGGCTCTGGCCAGCTCCAAAGCGGCCGGGCGATCGGCAGCATGGACGCAGAGCTTGGCGAGCAGCGGGTCGTAGAACGTCGTGACCACGTCGCCCTGCCCGTAACCGGCATCAACGCGGACGCCGGGCCCCGACGGCTCGTGCCATCGGCTGATCGTGCCCGGGCTGGGCAGGAATCGCTTCGGATCCTCGGCGTACACCCGGAGCTCGATGGCATGACCACGCGGGGTGACGGCGTCCGGATCGAACGTCGGCGGCTTGCCCGCGGCCGCGAGAAGTTGCTGCTCGACCAGATCGACGCCGGTCACGAGTTCGGTGATCGGGTGCTCGACCTGCAGCCTGGCGTTCATCTCCAGGAAGTAAAAGTCGCCGCCCGTTGCCAAACTCGCTGGGTCGAGCAAGAACTCGACCGTGCCGGCGCCGCGATAGCCGACCGATTCGCCGGCGCGCACGGCCGCCTCGATCATGCGGGCCCGCAGCGCTGGCGTCAGCACGGGGCACGGCGTCTCCTCGGCCACCTTCTGGTGCCGCCGCTGCACCGAGCAGTCGCGCTCGCCCAACGCGACCACGCGGCCATCGGCCAGGCCGAGAATCTGCACCTCGACGTGCCGGGCGCGCGGCAGGTAACGCTCGAGCAGAATCGACGGATTGCCAAAGAATCGCTCGGCTCGTGACTGAGCCGTAGCAAAGGCGGTCGCCAACTCCTCGTCGTCATGAGCCACGCTCATACCGATGCCGCCGCCACCGCCGGCCGCCTTGACCATCAACGGATAGCCGACGGCCTGCGCGGCGACCAGCGCCGCCTCCACGTTGGCCACCGGGTCTCGGGTGCCCGGCGCGACGGGTACTCCAGCGTCGCCCACCAGGTTGCGCGCCTCCACCTTGTCGCCCATCGCGACGATGGCGTCGGGAGCAGGCCCGATCCACACCAATCCCGCATCACTGACGGCCTGCGCGAACGTGGCGTTCTCCGAGAGGAAGCCGTAGCCGGGATGGATTGCCTGCGCGCCCGACTGCTCCGCCGCCTCGAGCACCTTCGCGACGTCGAGGTAGCTCTCCGACGGGGCCGCGGCGCCCAGCAGGACCGCGTCGTCCGCCTCTTTCACGAACGGCAAGGTGGCGTCGGCCTCGGAATAGACAGCGATCGCTTTGAGCCCCATGCGCTGCACCGTGCGGATGACGCGGCGGGCGATCTCACCGCGGTTGGCGACCAGCACAGACTCGAACACCCTGCGGCTCCTTCGGATCGGCGGCCTGCACTGTGGCCTGCCCTGTGGCCTGCACTGTGGCCTGCGCCCGCGCGCCTCAGAAACCTACCGGTGCGCCACTGCCTCGCCGAGGCCGACCGCCACGAAGAATCAGGCCAGACTTTGGCGGAACCGCTCGGTTGGCGCCTCGATCCACCGGGCGACGACACGCGTCAAGGTCTCGACGACGCGCGGGTCGTATTCGTAGGCCATGCCGAGCCGAAGCCGTTCGAGGGCATCGGCATTCGCATCGATGGTGGGCTCGGCGCCGACCAGATCGTCGTACGCACTCGCTGCCTTGATGATGCGGCTTTCGATCGGGAGTTTGTCGTCGGGACTCTCCCGGTGCTTGCGATACGGGTCGGCTTGACGCGACACGATCTCGGCAACCCGATCGAGTACCCCGGTCGTCTTGATGACGTCGGCGCCGAGTTCGGCCACTCGTCGCCGCTCGACTGGCGCAACCACCAGCGTAGAACCACCCGGGATCGGATCGATCAACGACAGCTGGCCGATGTCATGCAGCAAGGCCGCGTATTCGAGATCCAGCAGTTCGTTTTCGGTCAGCCCGAGCTCGCGGCCCACGGCCAGCGCCAATCGACTCACCCGCTCGGAGTGCCCCGACTCGACGTACCCACCGACTTCGGTGACGCGCGAAAGTGAACGGATGGTTTGGCGATACGTCGTGCGGATCGCGGCGTACCGCCGGAAGGCGAACTGCGTGAGCAGCAGCGGCACGCAGAAGGCGGGCAACGCGTACAACCGCATCGATGGCGTTGCGAGTGCGGTGAGCACGCCGGTCGCGCCGACAGCGGCGGCCAGCGCTGACGTGGCGCTGATCTCGTCGCGCAACGTCCAGCCGAAGGCGGCGGCTCGGCCACGGGCACGAACAAACGCTGAAATCAGGACGTCGACGACGGACGCGAGTGCCACCACCGCCACCATGAGCAACGCAACCCAGCGCAACTGCTGTTTGTACGCCGCCAGGTGCAACGTCGTCAGGCTGCGCGGCGCGGTGGCTCGAAAGACGGCGGCGGCGACAGCGGCGAGCACGACCCGGCGCGCCACTGACGTGAGTCGCGACCGGCGTCCGGCAATTTTGCGCAGCAACGTACCGACGGTGCAGCCGACCGCCACCACGACCACCACCTGCGCGGTCGATTGGGCGACCGGTTCGCCACCGATGTCGAACACCATCGCGTACGCGAGCGCCGCAGCCGACGCGATAGGGGCAGTCGGACGGTCGCCCGGCAGACGGACGTCGAGAAGCTCACCGATCGCGATCAGCGTCGCGAAGGCTACGGCCGCGTCGCCCCTCGTCCACCCGCCACGGACGCAGGCGATGGTCGCCGCGATCGCGGCGGCACAGACGACGCCGATGAACACATAGCCGATGGCGGGCGAGGTGGTGCCCTCGCGGGCCTCTCCCTGGACGGCGGTCACGAGACCTGCTGCTCATCCCGAAGGCTGTAGATGGCGAAGTCGGGCCCGGCCGCAACCTCACCGCTGGGATCGTCGTGATCGCGGAACATCAAGACGGTCGGATCAATGACGTCGTCGGTGGCGTCGACGCTGGCCTCCCAACCGTTGACCGCGACGGCGCGCACAAGCGCGCCAACGATGGCCGGGTCAAACTGAGTTCCAGCCCATCGCGTGAGTTCGCGGATCGCCGCCTCGACCGACCGTGCTCCTCGGTATGAGCGGGTGGAGGTCATCGAGTCGAACGCGTCGGCAACAGCTATCAGGCGGGCAAATTCCGGAATCTGGTCGCCGACCAGCCCGTCGGGGTAACCGCGACCGTCGACCCGCTCGTGGTGATGCCGAATGCCTTGGGTCGCCTCCTCAAGGAACGAGATTCCATTGACCATCTCGAAGCCGCGGGTGGGGTGCAGCTTGATGGCGGCGAACTCGTTGTCGTCAAGCGGGCCGGTCTTTTGCAAGAGCTTCGTCGGAACGCCGAGCTTGCCGACGTCGTGCAGCATCCCCGCGTAACGCAACATCTCGAGCCGGTCTTCGCGCATGCCCAGTTGCTGCGCGATCATCACCGAAGCCTTCGCCACCCGTTCACTGTGCCCCCGGGTGTAGTAGTCCTTGGTCTCAACCGCCTGAATCAGGGAGCCGACGGTCGCTTCGTAGGCCTGGTGCTGGGCCGCGTACTGCTGGAACGCCCAGCGGGCGATCAGCATTGGCGCGAGCACCAGCAACCCGGCCACCGGGCCGACGCCGCCAGCCCACAAGACGGCGATCATCAGGCCGATCAAGCCGTACCCGAGACTCGGGGCAACCATTTCCGACATGCCGCCCCACCACACCCGAGCCAGCGGCAGCCTCGTCGAGAGCCCAATCACCGTCGCGACCAGCACCGAGTTCAGGATGCAGAAGCCCAGGCCAGCGATCGCGACAGCCGGCAACACCTGCGGGAAATGAACCCTGGAAAAGCCGGCAGGTACGCCGCCGGGGATCGCCTGAAACAGCAACCCGGCGGCGAGCGCGCTGAGCGCCATTTGCGCGACATTGAAAGCGCGCTTGAACCAGACGATTCGACCACGACTCGTGACGGCGCCCATCGAACACACCAGGCAGGCGCCCCACGGACCGACAAGCAAAACCGCAGCCAGCGCGACGGGGAAGCCAGTGGAGATACTGACCGACCGAAGCTTCGTTTTGACGGGCGCGGAGTCGCCGATCCAGTAAAGGGCACCTAACACCACAACGTCTGCCCAATGCAGGCCGGTGCGAGTGGCCGCGCCGGCGATCGCGCCGAGTGCTGACCCGATGACCACACATACGTACGCCCACGCCAGGCGCGGCATCGAACGCATGTGGACACCTCGTGCAGTGGGGGAAGTGCAATCGGGGAATGACGTGCAGGCTAGGGAAACGCAGTGCGAGACGGAGGCGGCATTTAAGGCTTACGACCAGTGAAAGGCGGCGCCGAGCAGCATCTTTTCGACGATCGAGGTGATCTTCGACATGGTTCCAACTCCCAAACGATTCACGTCACGGTGTCCGCTAAGACCGTGCGAGATTCGCTCCGCTGGAGGTAGTGCCAATACGTCAGACTCGCCGTTCTCCGTCTCGCTCTGCAGTTGTTTGCGTCCCGAGAAATTGGGGGCTCCCCGGGGCACAAGCGACGGTCCACTCACCCGAATTCCCGAGCGAGATTTGACCGTCGCGTAGTAGGAGTGAATCGGTCAAGATCAGGACAAGTCAAGGCCTCAACGACACTCCAGCCACATGGGTTTCGGCACACTCCTTGCTGGCCAGTTGCTGGCCAGTCACAAAGGACTAGCCCGCATCTGATCGGATGACGCGACAACCCTGCCGATCATCCGGTTCATCCGATTGCCGCTGAAACTGCAGGCATATCTGTTTCGTGCCGAGCCGTAACCGAACTCACACGTACTCCTAAAAACCTGACCGTCGTCGGGTCTCCCCCCGGACCCCCCGGCTGCAATACGCTCTGCGCAGCACGTGACAGATGTGACAAGTGGGGCGGTGGACGAAAGTGCTCGGCGATCCAAGCGACGCTGCCAGCAGGCTCGTCGGCGCGCTGTCCTCGGCCGACGACCTGCCCTCGACCTCGACCGAACTGCCGTTGCGCGACCTGCAGTCAAGCAATGCGGCCGACCCTCGTGGCGATGACGTGGTCCGGTATCGCGCTGTGGTCTCGGCACTACTCGACGTTCGCCCCGACCATGTCGGCGGGTACTTCGACGAGGCGCTCGACGCGGCGCTCGCGGCGAATCGGGTCGACGTCCATCTTGCTCGCACGCTGCGCTGGTGGCAGCGCGCGTCCGTCCGCGCGGCTGAAGACTTCGTCGTGCAGATCATGCCGACCGTGATGGCAGCGCTCGACGACGCCGACATCACCGCGGAGCGTGATGCGGCCGCGAACGCGATCGCCTGGCAGCAGGCGCTCGCCATTGTCGAACTTTCCGCGGCGGTATCGCCCCGTGCTGAGAACGAAGGTGCCGAGAACGACCGTGCCGAGAACGACCGTGCCGAGAACGACGAGGCTGACGTTAGCGATGCCGGCGTTGCTGTTAGCTGGAAGTCGCCGGTACGGCTGGTGGCGGTTCCTGACCTGGCCGTCGAGCGACCAGCATCACAGCCAGCGACGTCGCCGGTTCGGCGATCCACGCGGGTGCGGGCTGCGCGGATGCCCGATTTGGACGCGCCGATCGCTGACGTGTCGATCGACGAGATCGACAGCATGGTCACGTTCGAACGAGAGGACCCACGCGGACATGCCCACCCTGCGTCTTCTGCCTGAGCTCGAAGAGGCTCTTCGGCAAGTGCCGGGGATCCGGGCTGCCAGCGTCGTCACCGGTCCCGATGCGGTACCGACCGAGATTCACATCGTCGCCGGCCGGGCCAAAGGCGCGAAGCAGGTCGTTCGCGACGTGCAATCGGTCGCCATGGCCGGCTACGACATTGACATCGACCATCGCATCGTCAGCGTCGTGCAATTCGATGACGACATCGACCAGGCGGGCGGCACCCACCAGGCACCAATGGTGATCCGGTTGCCCGACACGCCTGCGACCGGTGCCGGGCACGTCGACCTTGCGCCGCGCCCGTTGATTGCTTCGATCACAGTGCGAACCGCGGGCACCGAGGCCGACGCATCAGTCGTCGTCAAGACCGGCGACGCGTCGTACGACGGCCGCTCGATCGGTCCGTCGACGATGAGTCATCGGCACACCCTGATCGCCCGCGCCACCCTCGACGCACTCAGTGAGCTCTTGGGCCTGCCGGCTGAGGTTGAGTTCGTGCTGGTCTCGACGATGGGCGCACGTCGCATGGCGGCCTGCGTGATTCAGGTCGCCGTGCCCGGCATCGGCGAGCTCGTGCTCACCGGGTCAGCGCTGGTCCGCAGCGACGAGGCGGACGCCGTCGCGCGGGCCGTGCTCGATGCGCTGAACCGACGACTTGCTGGCTGACGCTCGCTTTACTGTGTCTCAGTACTTACGGTGTCTCGGTGCGCGTGATCTCGATGCGCACCGCACGAATGCGGGCGAGCACTTTGCCGCGCAGATCCTCTGAGGCGATGTCGCACCCGCAAGTGCGGGCCACCAGCGCCTTGACTGCGCTATCGAGGTCGTACTCCTTCAGACATGGCGCGCACTCTTCGAGATGCTGGCGGATCTTGGCGCATTCGGCCTCGTCGATCTCGCCGTCGAGGTAGGTATAAACCCGGTCGAGGATGTCGGTGCACGGGGTGTCGTGGTGCTTGCCACAACTCATCGCTTCGCACCGTCCTCGTTCTCCCGATAGACGCCGCGCTCGCGTGCGTAGTCTTCCAGCGCGGCCCGCAACGCCCGCCGACCGCGATGCAAGCGCGACATCACGGTGCCGATCGGCGTCTCCATGATGTCGGCGATCTCCTTGTATGCAAAGCCCTCGACGTCGGCCAGATACACCGCGACCCGGAACTCTTCGGGCAAGGCTTGCAAGGCGTCTTTGACGTCGGAGTCGGGCAAATGATCGAGCGCCTCGGTCTCCGCCGATCGCAGGCCTGACGACGTGTGGCCAGCCGCGCGCGCCAGCTGCCAATCCTCGAGTTCATCGCCACCGGTTTGCTTGGGCTCGCGTTGCTTCTTGCGGTAGGTGTTGATGAACGTGTTGGTGAGAATGCGGTACAGCCACGCCTTGAGGTTGGTGCCCTCTTCGAACTGATGGAACGCCGCGAACGCCTTCGCAAACGTCTCCTGCACCAGATCTTCGGCGTCGGCGGGGTTTCGGGTCATGCGCAGAGCGGCCGAGTACAACTGGTCAAGGAAGGGCATAGCGCTGCGCTCGAAGCGCGCGCTGCGCTCGTCGGTCGACTCCGTGACGATCGTCAAAGACCGGGCTCCCTCTGTTCGACCGGTAGCTGTTCCGCTGGCATCTGTTCTGCTGGCATCTGTTCTGGTGGCAGTGCCGCTCTCGGTTCTCATCCCGGCCAGCGCGAACTCACGCTTCGACAGTACCGGTCGGGCTTGCCGCAGCTGCGCAGCTGGCAGGTCGCAGGTTCGTTCCGGCCGTGAGGGAGCTATCAGCACCGCACCTGCCGCCCTTCATCCGCGTCGCGCACTGCCTGGCGCTCTGTTTGGCGCACTGCCTGCGCACTACCTGTCGCCGATTCACAACACCGGCCGGTGCGGGCCGATTCCCCCGTCGGCGGGCGCAGCCGCGGCCGCGATCGTGGCCAGCAGCCAGCCGAGCACGCGATCGAGTTGCGCGCCGAGCGCGGTCGAAGCGAGTCGATGATCTGCCCCGGGCACCTCGCACACGGTCACGTGTGCAGGGAAATCCGTCGCGGTACCGAACGCATCGCGATCCCCTTGCACCACCAGGAGGGGCAGCCCAACCTCCAACTCGCTCGCTCGGCTGTTCTTCTTATGTGCGGGTTCCGGATGTCCGGGCGGATGCAACGGAAACGCGAGCGCAAGTACACCCGCCGCGCCGGTACTGACCGCCGTCCGGCAGGCCACGCGTGCACCGCTGCTGCGACCGCCCACGATCAGCGGCAGCGCTTGTTCGGGGGCAGTCGCGCGTAGGTCCGCCAGCACCGTCGTCCAGGCGAGGTCAAGCTGCGCCGCCGGTGCCGGCGCGCGACGGCCGGCGACCCGATAGGGCTGCCGAACTCGCGCCACCAGCACACCATTCGCCAGTGCCAATGCGGTGACGGCAACAAGGTCGGGCGCGTCGATGCCGCCACCGGCGCCGTGACCGAGGACGAGCAGGCCGATGGGCACCGACGCCGGCCGCTGCGTGACGACCTCAGCCGGGCCGACGGCTGTGCCGACCGTCGTGACCACCGCTCGCGGGCGGCCGGTCAGGGCGGCGCTGCCAGCGGCTGCACCAGCTGCGGCCCGTTGTTGTGCACATCGTTGACCATCGTTGACACCGGGTAGGCCTCAAGCCGGCCCGGCGCAGCTGGCACCAGCAGCTCAAGCAGCGGCTCGACGTCGGTCAACTGCGGGTCCAGCCAGCGGTCCCAGTTCTGCGGTTCGACCAGCATCGGCATGCGGTCGTGAATCCGGCCGACATCGTCGGTCGCCTCAGTGGTGATGACGACTGAGGTCCATAGCCAGGGATCGACGTCAGGTGCGGCCTGAGGGTCGCGCCAGAATTCGTACAGGCCAGCCATCGGCAGTACGCCGCCCCCGCGGTTGCGGATGAAGTACGGCTGCTTGCGCGGCTTGCCGCGGGTGCCGAGCGGGGCGCGGCGAGCGGAGGGGCCGTCGTCCGCGTCGCTCTCCGGTCTGTCGTCCGCTTCGGTGTGGCTGTACCACTCGTAGTAGCCGTCGGCCGGCAGCAGGCATCGGCGGACCGCGAACGCCTTACGGAAAGCCGGTTTCTCGGCGAGGGTTTCGGCTCGTGCATTGATGAACTTGCTCGCCACCTTGCGGTCTTTCGCCCACGACGGAACAAGCCCCCATCGGACGACGCGTAGCTGGCGTTGTGGCGGCACCTCGGGGCTGGCTTTGTCGAGACGCTCGACCACGGCGTAGACCTCGTCGGTCGGCGCGACGTTGTAGTTGGCTGGCAGTTGAAAGTCGGGGGCGAGCCGTTCATCGAGCACGAACCGATCGACGCCGAACTCTTCGACGAGGTCGGCGGGGTCACGTGCTGTGGCGTAGCGACCGCACATGCCCTCAGGATGTCATCCCGATAGGTTCGACGCGTGCGCGAGCCAGAACGAACACCGGTGCCTGAGCAGGTGTGGCGCGCCCCGATGGCGACCAAGCCCGTCGATGCCACGCTCGCGTTGCCAGGCTCGAAATCCATCACGAACAGAGCGCTCCTGAGTGCGGCCCTCGCCGACCAGCCGACTGTGCTGCGCGGCGCGCTTCGGTCGCGCGACACCGACTTGATGGTCGCGGGTTTGCGCGCCCTCGGCACGACCGTCGACGACGGAACCGACGAATGGCAGGTACAGCCGGCAGCGCTGCGCGGGCCTGCGGATGTCGACTGCGGGCTGGCCGGAACGGTCGCTCGCTTCCTTGTCGCCGTCGGCCCGCTCGCGAGCGGCCAGGTGCTCTTTGACGGCGACCCACGGTTGCGCGAACGACCGATGCGGCCACTGCTCGACGCGCTGCGGCAGTTGGGCGCCGACATCGACGACGGCGGCCGGAACGGCTTCCCCCTGACGGTCAACGGCAACGGCGGTCTTGCCGGCGGCGAGGCGGTGCTCGACGCCTCGACGTCGAGTCAGTTCGTTTCAGCGCTGCTTCTGGTCGCGCCACGAGCGACCCGGGCTGTCGTCGTCCGGCATGCTGGGGCGCCGCTGCCGTCGCTGCCGCACATCACGATGACCGTGGCCATGCTGCGTGACCGCGGTGCTCTCGTCGATGACAGCGAACCGGATGCCTGGCGCATCGAGCCCAGCGTCTTGCGGGGTGGCACCATTGACGTCGAACCAGATCTGTCGAATGCGGCGCCATTTCTTGCTGCGGCCCTGGTCGCCGGTGGCACAGTGCGGATTGCGCATTGGCCCATCGCAAGCACGCAACCCGGCGCTGCGATACGTGAGCTGCTCGTGCAGATGGGCGCCGATGCTTCGCTGCACGATGGCGTTCTCACCGTGAGAGGTGGCGATCGAATCGTCGGCTTGGGTGATGTAGACATGCGCGAGTGCTCCGAACTTGTGCCGACGCTCGCTGTGCTGGCTGCGCTGGCTGACGCGCCGACAACCTTGCGCGGCATCGCCCACATGCGCGGTCACGAAACAGATCGGTTGGCCGCGATCGCCCACGAACTGAATGCACTTGGCGGCGACGCAACAGAGACACCTGACGGCCTCCACATTGTGCCAAAACCCTTGCATGGTGGGGTTTTCGGCACCTACCACGACCACCGCATGGCGACATCGGGTGCGTTGCTCGGTCTGGCAGTGCCTGACATGTTCGTCGAGAACGTGGCGACGACGGCGAAAACCATGCCCACGTTCGTCTCGCTGTGGGATGCGCTTCTCTCATGAGCGATGCACGGCGCTTATGAGTAGAGATCCGCGCGATCTCGACGAAGACGACGTGCGAGTACGCCCTGGTCGAAGTACCCGGCCACGCAGTCAATTGCGGCCGGCACACATCGAGGCGGTGTCGGCTGTTGTTCTCGCCGTCGATCGCGGCCGCTTCAGTTGCGAGGTCGAGGGCCGTGAAGTGACGGCGGTAAAAGCGCGCGAGCTCGGTCGCAAGTCGGTCGTGGTCGGCGAGCGCGTCGGTTTGGTCGGCGATGTTTCCGGTAGCCCCGACACCTTGGCGAGATTGATCCGCATCGATATACGCACGTCGGTGCTGCGGCGCAGCGCAGACGACACAGACCCGATCGAACGCATCATCGTCGCGAATGCGGAGCAGTTGGCGATCGTGTGTGCTGTCGCCAATCCAGACCCGCAGCCTCGCCTGATCGACCGCTATCTCGTCGCCGCATTCGACGGCGGCCTCGACCCGTTGCTGGTACTGACAAAAGGTGACCTCGCCGATCCGTCGGCACTGATCGAGGCATACGCCTTGCTCGACTTGCGGGTGATCGTCACCCGCGGCGGCCAACCTGGCGACGAGTTGCGCGCTGCGTTGCGCGACCGCCTCACCGTCCTCGCCGGTAGTTCGGGTGTCGGCAAATCCACGCTGATCAACGCGCTCGTGCCCGGCGCGGGTCGGGCGACCGGCGAGGTGAATGCGGTCACGGGTCGAGGTCGGCACGTGTCGGCGTCCGCAGTCGTGCTCGACCTACCCGACGGCGGCCGCGTGATCGACACCCCTGGCATCCGGTCATTCGGGCTGGCACACGTTGATGTCGATCGGGTGCTGCGCGCGTTCCCTGATCTCGCGCCGGGCACCGAGCACTGCCCGCGTGGTTGCCAACACGAAGCGCCACCGCCGCACGCCGGCGAAAGCTGGCCTGACGACGTCGAACGCTGCGCACTCGATGATTGGGTCGTCGCCGGCCATGCCGAACCCGCCCGCCTTGACTCCTTGCGCCGGCTGCTCGCCGTCCCGCGTAGTGACGACGCCGCGTCGGGCTACCTCGCCGCCGACTAGTCGAGGTTCTTGCATGATCGCGAGTCGGCCGGCGCGGTAGCGTGCCCCCGTGCCTCTCGCCGACGATCTCGCGCTTGCGCTTGAGCTTGCCGACGCGGCCGACCGCATCAGCGTTGCTCGATTCGGCGCGCTCGACTTGGCGGTCGAGACCAAACCCGATCTGACCCCTGTCACCGATGCCGATCGCGCCGTCGAGCAGGCACTGCGCGACGCCCTTGCGAGGGCGCGGCCGGACGACGCGATTGTCGGCGAGGAATTCGGCGCGACCGCTGATCAGCGCGGCCGTCGATGGATCATCGACCCGATCGACGCGACCAAGAACTTCGTGCGCGGCGTGCCGGTGTGGGCCACGCTCATCGCGTTGATGGACGGCGACAACGTGCTCGTCGGCGTCGCGAGTGCACCCGCGATCGCGCACCGCTGGTGGGCTGCGCGCGGGCTCGGTAGCTGGACGACGCGGCCTGGTGTCGCGCCGCATCGCAACGCCGTCTCGGGAATCACCACCGTCGCCGACGCGTCATTGTCGTACTCCGATCTCGACGACTGGGGCGGAGCGACTCCGCAATTTCAACGGTTGGCCGAGTCGGTGTGGCGCACCCGTGCGTACGGCGATTTCTGGTCGCACGTGCTCGTCGCCGAGGGCGCCGTCGATATTTCGACCGAGCCGGAAATATCGCTGTGGGACGTCGCCGCGCTGGTGGTTATCGTCGAAGAAGCCGGTGGCCGAGTCACGGCGATCGACGGATCGGTAAGCCCGGCGGGGTCAAGCATCGTGTGCACGAATGGTGCGCTGCACGACGAGGTGCTTGCGCGGTTGGCCGCAGGTTAGGCATCGTCGGAGAGCGTGATCGTCACCGCTCTCGCCGCAGCAACGCTGGCGTGCAGCACTCGAGCCTTCGGATCTGGTACATCGAGAATGCGCGGCACTACCAGCGGGCGCAGCGCGTCGAGCCGACGGTCGGCCAGCACCGCTCGCAACGCCTGCCGGTCGCCGCCGGTCACCACCGCATCGATGCGCTGCAGCCACGGCAGCACGACGGTGACGGCGTTGTCGGTTGCGGTCTCCAGTGCCACCTTGACCTGACCTTCTCGTCGACGCGCGAATCGCTGCTGCGACCAACCTCCTGCCGACGACCGGCCGTGCACCTGGCGAGCTCCGACCTTCGTCGCCAACGCTTGGTCACCGTCAAATACGCCGGCCGCATATCCCCCGAGCCGCACCAGCACGAGCGCGATGACCCGCGAGGCACATGCGTGCGCGACGAACGCGCGGACAGGGTCGGCGTCCGCCCACTTCATTGGCGGGAAAGCCGACGTCACGACGGCGACTGCGCCGTCGGCGCCGACACACCGCAACGCATCGTCGAGGGCCTCGAATCGCGGCGGTCCGTGCCGCTCGGCGAATCCGGCCAACCACCGTTCGAGCCGATCAGGGCCGACATCGATGGTGCGGGCGTTGGCCACCTGCCGAGTATGCCGCCGCGGTCAACTGTTGCCGATGCGAACGGCCATCGGGCCGCCCTACGCCCAGCTAGAAGCTCACCGGTGTCCAGGTAGCTCCGGCATTTCGGGTCATCAGCAGCTGGCTGACCGCACCATCGCCGGGTCGGCCATAGATAGCAACACCTTGGGTTGGCGTGGTGAAGCCGAGGTCGGTGAGACCGCGCCCGCCGTCGCCCTTGTTGAACGGTGTTGCCCAGGTGAGACCGACATCGGGCGAGCGATAGATCAGCGTCGCCCCCGATTGCGCCGACACGGCGACAACCGAGTCGTTGGCCGCAGCAATGGTGCCGGCGATACCGCCGTTGGCAGGTGCCGACGGCGTGAGGTGCGTCGTCACTCCGCCGTCCAGGGAAATGAGCACCACCTTGGATTCGCTGCCCGCGGCGGGATTGCCTGCGCAAAGCAGGAAGAGCCGCGAGGTACTGGCCGGCGCGACGCCCACCAGCACCAGATCGGTGCCCGCTGACAGGCACGGATTGGGCAACCGGTGCCAACTCGTGCCGTCGGCGCTCGTGTCAAAGGTGCCCGTCGAGCCGCCGTTGTCGACTACCCAGATCGCACTGCCGTGCAGTGCGATCGACCCGGCGCCGTCGGGCAATGCCTGCATCGAAATCGCGCTCCAGGCGTCTTGCGCGACCGGTGTCTTGAGCAGCCGATCGCCTTGGATACACGGCTTCGTGCCACAACTCGCGACGAGCGCGTAGGCAACGCCCGCTGCCGCCTCGACGTCGCTGACCGGGCCTGGCTCGGCCTCATGGCTCCAGGTTGCGCCGCCGTCATGGGTGGCCCACAGCTGCGGTCCGAAGGCCCAGCCGTCGCGCAGATTCGCGAATCGAACCTCAGTGATCAGCTGCGCGTTCTGCGGTACGACCGGCAGATCCGCCACGAAGGTGAAGCTGTGCCCGGCGTCCGTCGTCTTCGCCAACCCGTAACACAGCGTGCTCTTGCACGGCACCTGGCCGAGCACGAATCCGGTCTGCGCCGAGACGAACGTGACCGACATCGGCAGGAAGCCGGCCGGCACCGGGCCGCCAGTAGCGGCGGACGTCGGGGTGGCGGTGGGGCTCACGGCCGGCGCCGGTGCGGTCGACGTCGGGGCCGGACTTTGGCTCACCGGGGCAGATGACGTCGGCGCAGCCGAGGCCGGTGGTGCGACGACGGCGGACGTGATGGCTGGCGAGGTGCCGGTCTGTGCGGAACCGTGATGAGCCTTCGAACACCCGGCGAGTGCGAGCGACGTGACGACAGCAAGGCTGGCAAGACGGCGAGTGGACGACGATGGGCGAGGTGTCATGCTCCTCGGACGCCGCAGCGGCCCAAAAGGATGCGTCTCACACCCCGCTGATCGGCCTGCTGGATCGCGCGGGGTCGGTGAGGTCACCCTCAGCGCACGGCGCGGTCGCATCGGAGTACGTGCACGACTCGCGGAGGCGGTCGGCGACGACGGCGCAAATCTCGCCCAGATGCTGTACCTGCTGGGGAGTCAGCGCGTCGAAGAGGTGCGTGCGCACGCCCTCGACGTGACCGGGCGCGGCCGCTTCGAGGGCGGCAAAGCCCGCGTCAGTCAGGACAGCGACCTGGCCACGACGATCGGTCGGGCACACCTCTCGGCGCACCCAGCCGTTTTCTTCCAACCGAGCCACGGCGTGCGACAGCCGGCTGCGCGACGACATCGATCGGTCGGCGAGTTCGCTCATGCGCAAGCGTCTGTCGGGTACTTCCGACAGTCGAACCAACACCTCGTAGTACGTGTGCGGCATGCCGGAGTCACGGGTGAGTTCTTGATCGAGCCGCTCGGTCAGCATGTGGGTGGCCGCGATGAAGGAGCGCCAGACGCGCTGTTCGGCAGCCGTCAGCCATCGAGTCGTAGGGGGCGTTGAGTCCGCTTTAGTGGACACGGTCTTGGTGGACACAGATGTGATCGTACCCAAAGTTGGGGAAGATAGTTGAGATCTCAATCGTTAACTGCTATCGTCAGGTTAGAAAGTTGAAGGTTCAACTAGCGAAGGGTACGTGTCATGACTCCCACCCCCGCCACCGTCCAGGCCACGGCTACCCCCACCGTCGCCGCAACCACCCACGCCGCGGCCCCGGCGGCCAGAGCCGCAACTGTCGCGGGCTACCTGGCTGGTACCTGGGTCATCGATCCGGTCCACTCCGACGTCGGTTTCACCGTTCGCCACATGATGGTGAGCAAGGTTCGCGGCCGCTTTGCCCGGTTTGAAGGTCAGATCGTCACCGGCCCGACCCCGCTCGAATCGTCAGTGACCGCCAGCATCGACCTCGCATCGATCGACACGAACAACGCGCAGCGCGACGGTCACATTCGCAGCGCCGACTTCTTCGACGTCGATAACTACCCGACCATGACCTACCAGTCGACAGGTGTTCGGCAAGACGGCGACGACCTCGTCCTCGACGGCAACCTCACGCTGAAGGGCGTCACCAAGGCTGTCCCGCTGCGTCTTGAGGCCAACGGCTTCGGCCCCGACGCGTACGGCGGCACCCGGGCGGGCTTCAGCGCCTACGCGGAGATCAACCGCCGCGACTTCGGCGTCGACTTCCAGGCCGCGATCGAGACCGGCGGCGTCGTGGTTGCTGACAAGGTTGCGATCCACCTCGAGATCGAGGCCGTGCTGCAGCCGGAATGACTGAAGTGGCGGCAGCCGGATAGGAATGAAGAGTCGGCTGCCGGGGGCTGCGTCTGGCGTCCGCATCTGACATCGTTCACCCGAGCGCTCCGGCGCTCGTGCGATATCGGATGCAACGCCAGACTCGGAGCCCGTCGTGACCTTGCTCGGCCTTGCCGGCATCATCGCCCTTAGCGTGGTCGGTCCGCTGCTGGCGACCCCCCGTCGAATCGGGGTCCCGGTCGTCCTGGGCGAGTTGGCCATCGGCATCGTCATCGGCACCAGCGGATTCCGATGGGTCCACCCCGGTGACCGAGTCCTGACGTTCCTCGCGCAAGCGGGGTTCGCACTCGTCATGCTGGTCGCAGGGTCGCACGTACCTCTTGCGCACTCCGCGATTCGCCTCGTTCTCCGCCGCGGACTTGCTTTCGCGGTCGGGGTCGGCGTCCTCGCCATACCCGTGGCGATGGCGTTGTCGGCCGTAGCTCACACCCACCACACAGCGCTCTACGCGGTGCTGATCGCATCGAGTTCGGCGGCCGTGGTGATGCCGATCCTCGGAGACGAGTCGGCCGGCGGCGACAAGGTGCTGACGCTCATCGCTCAGGTAGCGATCGCCGACACCGCATGCATTGTCGCGTTGCCACTCGCTGCCGATCCGGCCCGAGCTGGGCGGGCGGCGGTCGGGTCGGTCATCGTGCTCGCAGTTGCCGGGCTCGCATTCCTCGCACTCCGAGAATTGGCCGAGCGCGGACTCATCGCCAAGCTGCATGCGACCAGCGTGCGGCGCACGTTCGGACTCGAGATGCGGCTGAGCTTGGCTGCGTTGTTCGCTCTAGCCGGCCTCGCGGCGAGCGTGCATGTATCCGTCATGCTGGCGGGCTTCGCGTTCGGCTTGGTGTTGTCGAGCCTCGGCACACCGAGGAGACTTGCCAGCCAGCTTTTTGCTGTGACTGAAGGGTTTCTAGGGCCAATCTTCTTCATCTGGCTCGGCGCGTCGATCGATCTCCGTGCCCTTGTTCATCACCCGAGACTGATGGTGGTCGCCGTCGGGCTGGCGATCGCGACGATAGCGCTGCACGCATTGGGCCGACTTTTCGGCCAACCTTTGCCACTCGCCGTCCTCGCCTCTGCGCAACTTGGCGTGCCGATTGCGGCCGTCGCGCTCGGCACTCGAAGCGGGCTGCTTGCCGCCGGCGAAGGGGCCGCAATCTTGGCGGCTGCAGTGTTGACGCTTGCGGTCGCGGCTGTCGCGGCGCGCGCAGTGACCCGGCCAGTGCGGGCGAGCAAACCGAAGCCGGCCGTAACCAAGCCGCAGTCGCGCGATCGACCGGTCGACAACGCCGTGCCAACGACCGCGGCCGCGGCCTCGCCACCGCAGCCCCGCGAGGCCGCAGCAGAACGGCCGCCGGAACCACCGACGTTGGCGCGACCCGCACCGTCGCAGTCGCCCAAGACGAGCCGCCCGACAAAAAGGTCAGCGCAGAGCGTTCTCGCCGCGCCGACGAACGTGACCGCGAAAGCAAGCCCGCGACTACCAGGGGCCCCGGTTGGCACGGCTCGTCCGCCAACACCGAACCCGGCCACCAAACCGATCGTGCAATCGAACGTGCGGATCCAGCCGCAGCCTCGGCGCGATGACCACGAGACGCCGAGCAAGTCGGACGACGAGTAAGGCCGTCCGTCCGTGTGCCTCGAGCTCTACGAGATGGAGCCCGATCACGAACACTTCACCGCGAAGGCGACGGTGCTGATCGAAAACATCGAACATCACATCGGCGAAGAAGAAGGTGACTGGTTTCCGAAAGTGCGCGCCGGCCTTTCCCGTTCGCAGTTGCAGGACATGGGTGTCCGGATGCTCGCGCTGAAAGCAAAGGCACCGAAGAAGCCGACTGACCCCAAGGCGGTAAAGAGCGCGCTGACGGCCGTCAGCGCCTGACCCGGTTGACGTCGGCTAAACGGGCAGCTCTCGCCGTCCGTTTGGCTTGGCGCGTCGCGACCGATTTGGGGAGAAACGCGCCTACCGTCGTTGGTATGAATAGCCCCACAGGCGGCAGCTACGTGCCGCGGCACGCCGGGCCGCAGTTCGAACGCGAGATCGCACCCGCGGGCAACTCGTGGATGATCGCCGCCGAGCTCACCGTCGTGCGGTGTCGCTGGTGCAACGACGAGATCGAGCATTGCCATGATTCGCTAATCGTCCATCAAGCCGGCGGCGCGGAGTGCATGAACGCGTTGTGCATTGTGCCGACCGAGGCCCATCACATGGTGGTCGATTGCACTGACGTCGGCTGCGCGTGCGTGATCGCGCAGGCTACTGCGCAGGCCGCGTCCTGAAGAGCCAGTGGGGGCTGAGGAGCTAGTGGGCGGCGACCGGGATCAGGTCGAGGGCGAATCTCGTCTCAATCACGTCGTCGGCCAGTTGCTGCAGTAGCGCAGTCGGCAGACCCTCGTGCTCGGCAGCCGACAACGTCTTGCAAGAGGCCATCCATCGACGCCACGCCGTGTCGGCAGCGTCCTCGTCGGCGCGGGTGTTGGGCATGTGCGCTCCTCGATGTGGCGCCGCTTGGCTAGCGCACGTCCTCTTCTTCAATGTCGGTAGCGAGGCCGCATTGGCCCATCGGCTACGCGTCGCGATTGGCGCGGCAGCGAGCCGATCGCCCGAGCGCCAAATGGACCAACGTCACGCGTGCGGGCCACCGACGGTGAGGTCTCTCACCTCGGCGTAGCGCACACGGATCCACGGCGCGAAGTCGGCCTCGTACGTGACCGTGTCCGCGCGTTCCCAGGCGGGCGGCTCGGCGGCGGCGGAGAGCATCCAGGCGGCCTGCCGCGCGGCTCCGTCAGCGACGTACTCACCGGGCGATGGCACGGTCACCGGCCGACCGAACACCGCCGGCGCAATGCTCCGCATTGCTGGCGACCGGGCGGCTCCGCCGATGAGCAGGATGCGCTCGACGACGAAGCCCTCGGCGATGAGGGCATCGAGTCCGTCGGCCAACCCACACAGCACGCCTTCAAAAGCGGCACGAGCAAGATGTGCCGCCGTCGAGTTCTGAATGCGCCATCCATGGATTGCCCCAGTCGCGTCAGGGCGGTTGGGGGTGCGTTCACCCTCGAGGTACGGCACAACGACCAGCCCGTCGGCACCGGGCGGCGCAGATAGCGCGAGTTCGGCCAACGTCGCCGCGTCGACCCCGAGCATCGTGGCCGTGGCATCGAAGACCCGCGCGGCATTCAACGTGCACACCAGCGGCAAGAAATGTCCGGTCGCGTCGGCAAAGCCGGCGACGACACCAGAGGCGTCGGCAGGTGCAGTGATACCGACTCCGAACACGGTGCCCGATGTACCGATCGAGACGATCACGTCGCCCGGCCGAGCACCGAGGCCGAGTGCGGCGGCTGCATTGTCACCAGCACCGGCGCCCAGCAAGACGTCGCCGGCTTTGCCAGCCGAGTCGGCCGGGCCGAGCACGCGCGGAAGCAACGGCGCGCTGCCGAACGCGAGCTCAAGGAGGTCGGTGCGGTAGCTCGACGTCGACCCTGACCAATAGCCGGTGCCGCTCGCGTCGCTTCGATCGGTGGTCAGCTGCCGAATGTCGGCGCCGCCTGCGAGTCGCCAGGTCAGCCAGTCATGCGGCAAGCAGACGGCGGCCGTACGGGCAGCGGCGTCCGGCTCGTGCGTAGCCAACCAGCGCAGCTTGGTCACCGTGAACGCAGCGACCGGAACGGACCCGACCGCGGATGCCCACGTTCGCGCACCCACCGCAACATCGCCGCCGCCAAGCTCCGACACCAGCGCCGCGGCGTCCGGTGCCGACCTCGTGTCGTTCCAAAGCAAAGCAGGGCGGACGACGTCGCCGTCCGCGTCGAGGCACACCATGCCGTGCTGCTGAGCGGCGACAGATATCGCGTCGACGTCGGCGAGGCCGCCGGCCTGGTCGATGGCCGCGGTCAATGCCGTCGCCCACGCGGCGGGATCGACTTCGGTGCCGTCGGGGTGCGGCGCTCGACCCTCGCGGATCAGTGCGCCCGTCTGGGCATCACGGATCACGACCTTGCACGACTGGGTCGACGAATCAGCCCCCGCAATGAGTGTCAGCACGCACCGACAGCATGATCGGTAGCGAGTTGATCAACAGAGTTATCAAGTTGCACAAAGGTAACGCCGGGCGCTGGCACGGGATCTCCTCGCGATTTGTTGGGCAGCTCAACATATTTGGCCAGTGGGTGCCGGTCAATCGCGGATTCGGCGCGGCTGGATGGCCTAGAGCTCGCTGCTCCGCCATGACCAGGTGGCCGAACCGTTCAGAGGACAGACACAACCGGGCGCCGTCGCTAACTTTGGTAACACGAGACGCGGGCTGACCTGACGCATCTTCGGCGGCATCGCTGCTGCCTTCAACTCTTGATCGTCATTCGGGGGAACACGTCATGCGCCTTCGCTTCGGCTTGCGGTACAGCCTACCCACCGCACTGACCGCGCTCCTCGTGGCGGGATCCTCAGCGGTATCCGCGGGCGGCGCCTCGGCGGCCGCGGCGACCGCTCATGGATCAGGCCCCGGCACGCACATCATCGTGCAGGCGTCGACGCATGACGTCGCCCAAGCGAAATCGTCGGTACGTGCGCTTGGCGGCACGGTCGGCATCGATCTCGACATCATCAACGGCTTCGCCGCGACGGTGCCGCCTGACGCGGTCGCGCAGCTCGAGCACGCTCCAGGCGTCCGGACCGCGACTCCCGATGCACCAGCGCAACTCGCCGGATCGTCCTACAACCCGGCGACCGATACGGGTTCGCCGTCGGGCGTAGCAAACGACATCGGTAGCCCGACCTACTGGAACGCCGGGTTCACCGGACAGAACGTCGGGGTTGCGCTGATCGACTCTGGCGTTTCGCCGGTGAATGGTCTGGCCACTGCGGGCAAGGTCATCTACGGCCCCGACTTCACTCCCACCGGCAACTTCACCGAGGTTCGCAGCCTCGACACGTTCGGTCACGGCACGTTCATGGCCGGCCTCATCGCGGGCAAGGACAACGGGCTTACCAAGCCGTACAACCTCGCGAGCAATTCGTTCCTCGGCGTCGCCCCCGATGCGCACATCGTCAGCGTGAAAGTGGCCGACGCGCAGGGCGCAACAACGCAGTCCGCCGTCATCGCGGCGATCGGCTGGGTGGTCAGCCACCGCAATGACTCCGGTCTGAACATGCGGGTGCTCAACCTGTCGCTCGGCGTTCGCACTGGCGTCGCGTACACGAATGACCCGCTTGCCGCCGCCGCGGAAGCAGCCTGGAAGTCTGGCATCGTCGTTGTGACGGCGGCCGGCAACGACAACACGGTCGGTCTCCTCAGTCCGGCGTACGACCCCTACGTCATCGCGGTCGCGGCTATCGATACGAAGTCTGCCCAGAACAACGGCGACGACGCGATTGCGAGCTTCACGAACAAGGGCGACGGCGTTCGCAATCCCGACTTCGGAACGGTTGGCACGCATGTCGTCAGCCTGCGCGACCCCGGCTCGGCGATCGACCAGCAGTACGGCGCGGGTGCCGGTTCGGTGAACTCGCAGTTGATGCGGGGCAGCGGCACCTCGGAGTCGGCCGCCATCACGTCCGGTGCCGTCGCTCTGCTGCTGTCGCAACGACCCAATCTCACGCCTAACCAAGCAAAAGCGACGCTGAAGGTGCACGCCACCTGGATGTTCAACCCGACGCAAGGCGGTCAAGGCGAACTGAATATGGGCTGGACCTTCAACGCCCTCACCGAAACCGGTACGCAGTCGTTTGCCTCAGCATCGAATGGCACAGTTGCGACGCCATACATCGGTGCGGGTGCCTCGACCACGCCCGACGGTGCTGCCTGGACCGGCGCGACATGGACCACCGGGTCGTGGACCGGAGCACGTTGGACCGGTGCCCGTTGGACCGGTGCGCGTTGGACTGGCGAGTCGTGGACCGGCGCCACGTGGACCGGCGCACGGTGGACTGGCGCAGCTTGGACGGGCGCAACCTGGACGTCAACGATGTGGCAGACGGCTTCGCAGAGCTAGCGCGCGCTGCCACGGCCGGCCGTTTCGTACGGACGTCGGGAACGTTTTTTCGCAGCAGACGATGGGTATAACGACAGCTAGCGACCGAGAAGCGGTTGCGCGTCTAGCTGGAGGTTGCCGTGTTACTTGTCCTCGCGATCGTCCTGCTGCTCGTATTCGGCGGCCTCGGATTCGCCGCGCATGTGCTGTGGCTCGGCCTGATTCTCGCGGTCATTCTTGGAATCGCGCACGTCGTTACCCGCCGCAGCGCTTAGCGTCGCTCGGACTGACAGTTCTGTAAGGCGTACAAGCACAGGGGCACCTTCACCGCCCTGGGTGAAGAGGCCCCTCTGCTTGTTCGAGCCCATCTCGAAGTACTTGACCTTCGAGTCAGGTCGAGGCCTTACCGTCATGACCATAACCACGATGCGAATAGCCGAAGTCGCCCAGCGGACCGGCGTCCCTGCCACCACGTTGCGTTACTACGAGGAGATCGGGCTGCTCGCCCCTGCGGGTCGAAGCGACAACGGCTACCGCGAATACGCCGACCGCGACCTGGAAAGACTCGCGTTCATCACGCGGGCGAAGCAGCTCGACATCAGTCTCGACGAGCTACGCGAACTCGTCGGTGTCTGGGACGACGACTGCGGCCAGGTTCATCACCGGATGACCACGGTGGTCGCCAGCCGAGTCGCGCAGACCCAAGCCCGGATCGTCGAACTTGTCGCGCTGACGGAGCAATTGCAGGCCGCGGCCGCTCGCCTGGCCAGCGCGCCCGTGTCCGAAGGCGCGTGCGGCGACGACTGCGCATGCGTGGCGACCCCAGCCACGCAGACGGACGTGCCCGTCGCGTGCACGCTCGACTCGGCCCTCGCCCGAGAACGGATCGCCAGCTGGCAAGGCGTGGTCGCGAGGGCAACCGATCGCCGGGTGATCGATGACGGCATCGCCCTGACGTTCGAGCACGACGCGGAACTGACAACCGAGATCGCACGGCTCGCCGCCGCCGAGTTCGAGTGCTGCAGCTTCTTCCGGTTCGACCTCGCCGTTGACGCGACAGGAGTCCGCCTCGAGGTCGGGGCACCTCCGCACGCACGCGACATCGTCACCGCCGTCTTCGCCGCACCTGTCTAAACAACAACCCGCACGGCCTTCCGGCACGTCGTGCCGGCACCCGGCCTGCCCACAATGAAGGAGCCAACGTGCCCACCATGCAAAACGCAGACGCCGACCTATCGAATCAACAACTACCGCGGACGCCGACGAAGCGCGCGACGCGAGCGACTTGGCTCGCGACGCTGGCGTCGGCCGCAGCTTGCGCGTTGCCGCTGCTCTTCACCGGAGGACTAGCCGCAGGCGTCGGTGCGCTAATCAACGGATGGATCGTCGTCGCGGTCATCGCTGCAGCTGGCGTCGGTGGCGCCGGCCTGTGGTGGCGGCGGCGCCGTCGCGAACCATCGTGCTAACCACTGACGTCGCCAGCTACGACCAGACCGTCGCGTATCGAGCTGGTGTCAGTGCGATTCGCTCACTCGTTTGCTGAGGGCGTCGTGCATGGCCTCGAACCCCGCCGCAGTCTTTGCGAGGAGCCCGCGGGATATCCAGACGAGAACGCCGCTGAAGTTCTCGGTCTGAACAAGTTGTGTACGCCCGTTGGCTATTGGAGTGAGGGTGAAGGTGTGCGCGCCGTCGAACAAGCCGGGGAAGCCGAGGTGTCCGAGCCATGCAAGTCGGTGCGCTGGTTGGACGTCAGTGACGGTGGGGCGGAAGCTCATCGGCTTGCTGCCCGGCGGGGCGATCCGAATATCTAGCTTCTGTCCGACCGCCAAAGTGCCGCCGAGCTTCGTGATGAAGGGGTTCCAGGTCGAGTATTTCGCGGTGTCAGTGAGCACTGTCCACACACGGTCAGGTGGGGCGTCAAGATCGACCGTGGCGCTGATGTGCCGCATCGGAATTCCTTTGGTTGCGCGGGTGTCTAGAGCTCGGCGGGGAGGAACAGACGCTCGGCGGGAATCAGGCGGACAACGTGAACGGCGGGTATGCGTCCGTGACGAGGAGGAATGCGTACGCGACGACACGCTGAGACCACCGCAGGACGCCTTCGACGAACGCGAACAACGATCTCGGGTACCGCCCCGTGAACAGGATCGCGAACCAGGCAGCGACGACTGCCAGCACCGCGGCGATCCAGAGGAAGAACAGGACAACGAAATGCGGAATCGCCAGTAGCCACTTCACCAGCGGAAGCCAGCGGTTGAGGTCTCGACTCGCATCCGGGTAGTCGTAGTCGAGATGCACCGACTGATGGTCGTCGGTCGACGGGTAGCGGTCATCCATCAAGGCGAGGAACACGACGACACGGTTGCCGAAACGCTGCAA